>Ga0207691_10001973_pt1 | contig 20063 bp, 17 predicted proteins | sample KBSM13metaG_FD_184327 | JGI IMG/M metagenome (GOLD analysis project Ga0207691, IMG submission 184327) | Miscanthus rhizosphere microbial communities from Kellogg Biological Station, Michigan, USA - KBS M1-3 metaG (SPAdes) (version 2) | ecosystem: Host-associated > Plants > Roots > Rhizosphere >... | reverse complement strand
TGCCCGTTCACGAAAGGTGAAGAGAGCGTGTCGGCCTCGCGGCAATCGCGAGTCGTCGGCCCCTGCGGGACTTGGCTACGCCCGACTCGCTCATGCCGCCGACGCCCTGCGGCGATAATTCGCGGGGGCCCACAGCTCCTCGAGGTTGTAGTAGGCGCGGACCGCGGGTTGCATCACGTGGACGACGATGTCGCCCGCGTCGACGAGCACCCATTCGCCGGTCTCCTCGCCTTCGACGCCGATTATCGTCGCCCCGGCCTCCTTGAGCTTGTCGCGGACGTGGTTGGCCAGCGCCCTGACCTGCCGGTTCGAATCGGCCGAGGCGATGACGAGCGTGTCGTACAGGCTGGTTTGCTGGCGGACGTCGAATGTCGCGATGTCGCGCGCCTTGATATCTTCGAGCGCCGAGATGGCGACTTGTTGCAGCTTTGCAAAACGCATGCGGGACGTTTACCTGGTCGGGACGTAGAGTCGATTCGATTCAATATAGGCCAAAACCGCGGCCGGGAGCAAACCGGCAATTTCAACCGATCGCAGGTCGCCGGCGGCAAGTGCTGCGCGGATGGCCGTCGACGAAATCGGCTGCGCGGTTACGGGCTGGATGTAGATGGAGCCTGCGGTTGCCGTCCGCAAGACCCCCGGGTCCGCCGTCAGCCGCTGCCGCCACTCCGCCGCGAGCGGCTCCTTCAGCCTGCTTTCGAGCGCGATTCCCGGGCGCGGGATGACGACGATGTGTGCGAGCGCGAACAGGTCCTTCCACCGGTGCCATTGCGGAAAGCCGAGAAACGCATCGGCACCCACGAGCAGTACGAGCGGGCGCGTCGGCATTTCGGCGCGCAACGCAGCGAGCGTGTCCACGGTGTAGCTCTTGCCGCCGCGTTCGATTTCGCGCGTGTCGAGCGTCAGTTGCGGAAATTCGCGTAGCGCGATCACCAGCATCGCGACGCGATCGGCTGCCGATGCATGCGGGCTGCCGCGATGCGGCGGATCGCCTCCGGGCACCAGCCGGATATCCACGGGATCGAGCGCGGTCGCAACGTCGGCGGCGAGCCGCAGATGACCGTAATGGACCGGGTCGAACGTACCGCCGAGGATCGCGAGCGGAATCAGAAGCGGGAGCCCGGCTGCTCGAGGAACGCGAGCTCTTCCTGCGTTGACTCGCGGCCGAGAACTGCGTTGCGGTGAGGAAAGCGGCCGAACTGCCGGATCACGTCGCGATGCTTGTGCGCCCACGGCAGGGGCGCGTCGACACCCGTCTCGGCAGCAAGCGCGGTGAAAAGCTCGACGGCGCGATCCTGCATGTCGAGCCGTTCGCTGTGCTCGAACGGCATGTACAGGAACGAACGCTCGTGTGGATCGAGCGACTTGTCGAAGCCGCGGTCGAGCGCGTCATTGGCAGTGGCGAGCGCGCCGGGGTCGCCCGCGAACTGCTCGGGCGTGCCGCGGAAGGCGTTGCGCGTGAACTGGTCCAGCAGCACGATGCGCGCGAGCGAACCGTGCGCCGTCGTGCACCACTGCCCGAACGCGCCCGCGATGCCGGCGGCCAGGGCCGCGCCGAAGCGCTCGCGAATCTCGCGGTCGAACGCGTCGTCCTTGCGAAACCACGCGTCGCGCACGACGTGAGGTGACGCGCCGAACCAGAACGCGAGGATTTCCGCGGCGAGCGCGTCGAGCGGAGGCGATGGCGGGGGCTTGGTGTCCATCGAAGCGGGTTCCGGGCCTTATGATACGGACTTTCGTCGCGGTCCCGGCACTCCGGTCGCGGCCTTGCGCCCTCGCATTCCCGTGCAGACCTCACGCCGCGACATCTTCCTGCTTGCCTGCTGCCAGGCGCTGCTGCTGACCAACGCGTCGGGCCTGATCTCGATGAACGGCCTCGTCGGGTTCTCCCTTGCGCACAACAAGTCACTCGCGACGTTCGGCGCGACGACCTACGTGCTCGGCTCCGCGCTGGCGGCGATGCCGATGGCGCTGTGGATGGCCAAGGTGGGACGGCGAACGGGGTTCATGACGGGTGCCGCGATCAACGTCGTCGGCTGCATCGTCGGCGCATTTGCGTTGCAATGGCACAGCTTTCCGCTGTTCTGCGTGGCCACCGGCATCATCGGCGTGTACAACGCGATCGGCCTGCAATACCGGTTCGCCGCAGCCGAAGTGGCGGCGCCTGAGCATCGCGCGCGGGCGATCTCGCTCGTGCTCGCCGGCGGCGTCGTGGGCGGCCTGATCGGCCCGCAGGCCACGCGATTCACCCGCGATCTCTTTGCGACGCCGTTCCAGGGGTCGCTGGTGATGCTGGCGCTCGTGGCATTCATCGCGCTTGCGGTGCAATCCCAGGTGCGCGTTCCGCGGCCGTCGCTCGACGAGCGCACCGGCAAAGGCCGGCCGCTGTCGGTCATCGTCCGCCAGCCGGCTTTCATCGTCGCCGTTCTCGCCGCGGCCTTAGGCTACGGGTTGATGAACCTGTTGATGACGGCGACGCCGATCGCAATGGATTTCTGCGGCCATCCGTTCAGCGCAGCCGCGTGGGTCATCGAATGGCACGTCGTTGCGATGTTCGCACCGGGATTCGTCACCGGCTCGCTGATCCGCCGCTTCGGCAAGCTGCCGGTGATTCTCGCCGGCGTCGCGATGACGGCAATCGCGGTCGTCGTCGCACTGGATGGAATCAGCGTCGCGCACTTCGTCGCCGCGCTGGCACTCGTGGGCGTGGGCTGGAACTTCATGTACACGGGCGGCACGACGCTGCTGACCGAGACCTATGAGCCCAATGAAAAGGCGCGCACGCAGGGGCTGAACGACTTCATCGTCTTCGCGACGATGGGCATATCGTCGGTCGCTTCGGGCGCGCTCGTGACGACGACGGGCTGGCAGACGATGAACCGCGCGGCGCTACCGATCCTGGCAGTGATCGCCGTCGCCGTTCTGTGGTTGATGTGGATGCGGCGAGGGCCGCCGGTCGCACCGGCCTGACGCAGGTGCGATTGTCGCGCGTGGCTAGGCCCTATTGCGCGCGCTTCGGGAATTTCCAGTAGACGGCATTCGCCGCCTTGTCGAACGCCGACTTCAAGTGCGCCTTCAGCGCTTCGCCGATCGCGAACGATTCGGGCACGTCCGTCTCGGCGCGCACGAAGACGACGGCGCTGTCGTCGTCGAGCACGAGCGAGTGAACGCTCGCGCGGATGTCGCGGGTGCGCAGCCACTCCTCCGCGGCGTCGTCGATGACCGGGTCCGACGTGTCGATCAGCAGCCGCCGGTTGATCGCGGCGAGGAATACGGCGAGAACGCCGAGGATCACGCCCACGGCGATCGCGATGATTGCGTCGAATGCCGGATGCGGACCGAACAAATACGCGGAGCCGGATACGACGAGGGTCAGCACGATGCCGAGCAGCGCGACCGCGTCCTCGAGCAGCACGGCGAGCACGGTCGTGTTGTTGGGGTTCTTGCGAATGCCCTGCCAGCCGCCGATCTCGCGTAACGCCACGACGAACGTCCACGACTCGAGCGCCAGCGCGAACAGCAGCAGGCCGATCACCAGCAGCGAGAACTCGCCGCCTTCCTGCGGATCCATCAGCGCGTGCACGCCGTGGTAGAGGTTGATGCCGCAGCCGATGAAGAACACGCTGACGGCCGACACGAGCGCCCAGAAATACTTCTCCTGGCCGCGGCCGAACGGATGGACCTCGTCAGGCCCTTGGCGACCGCGGACCTCGCCCACCTTGAGCAGCACCTGGTTGCCGACGTCCGCAAGCGAATGCACGGTTTCGGCGAACAGCGTCGGCGAGCCAGTGACGAACCAGCCGAAGCCCTTGGATATAGCGATCGCGGTGTTCGTGCCGATTGAAATGGAGACGGAGTTGGACATGCGTGTCTACGCGTAGCGCTGCGACGAAGCGCGTCGCGGTGCGCGGGCGAATGTCACGTGCGGATCTGGCCGCTGCCGAACACGACCCATTTGCGGCTCGTCAGCCCTTCGAGGCCGACGGGACCGCGCGCATGCAGCTTGTTGGTCGAGATGCCGATCTCGGCACCGAGGCCGTACTCGTACCCATCCGCGAACCGCGTCGACGCGTTGACGATCACCGAGCTCGAGTCGACCTCTCGAACGAATCGCATCGCGTGCGTGTGGTTCTCGGTCACGATCGCGTCGGTGTGCGCGGAGCCGTACCGGGCGATGTGATCGATCGCCGCATCGAGCGAATCGACGACGCGAATTGCGATGATCGGCGCCAGGTATTCGGCGTACCAGTCGTCCTCGGTCGCCGCCTTCATTGCCGGCACGAGCGCACGCGCACGCTCATCGCCGCGCATCTCGACGTTCTTCGCGGCGTAGATCACCGCCAGCGGCGGCAGCGCGCGATCGGCGATCTTCGCGTGCACCAGCAGTGTCTCCATCGTGTTGCACGGCGAATAGCGCTGCGTCTTCGCGTTGTCCGCGATGATTACCGCCTGCTCAACGTTCGCGAACTCGTCGATGTAGACGTGACACACCCCGTCGAGATGCTTCAGCACCGGCACGCGCGCGCCGCGTGCGACGCGCTCGATCAGCGACTTGCCGCCACGCGGCACGATGACGTCGACGTGCGCTTCGTCGGCAATCAGGTGGCCCACTGCGGCGCGGTCGGTCGTGTCGACCAACTGCACGGCATCGTCCGGCAGTCCGGCGTCCCGCAGCCCTTCGCGGATGCAGCGCGCAATCGCCCGGTTGCTGCGAATCGCTTCCGAGCCGCCGCGCAGGATCGTCGCGTTGCCGGACTTGAGACAAAGCCCGGCGGCATCGGCGGTGACGTTGGGTCGGGACTCGTAGACGATGCCGATCACGCCGAGCGGTACGCGCATCATGCCCACCTGGATGCCGGACGGGCGAAACGCGAGATCGGACATCTCGCCGACGGGGTCAGGAAGCGCCACGATCTCGGTCAATCCCTGCGCCATCGCGTCGATCGAGCGAGCGGTCAGCGTGAGCCGGTCGACGAACGCTGCGTCGTGGCCGCTGCTACGCGCCGCGGCGACGTCCTGCGCATTCGCGTCCAGCAACGCGTCCGCGTCGCGGCGGATCGCGTCCGCCATGCGTTGCAATGCGAAGTTGCGTGAATGCGTCGACGCGCGTGCGACGATCCGCGACGCGTGGCGTGCAGCTTCGCCGACGCGTTGCATGTATGCGGCGACGTCGGTGGTGGGCGCCAGGTCGGGTGTGCGGGGGTCGTTCACGACTGCGATTCTAGCGCGGCCTGTCGGTCGATCCGGAAACGCTCTCCGGCCCGTGGCGTCGAATGCGCGCCTGGCCCGCGGATTCAGCGCTTCGGGGTCAGTGTTTCGACACCGTTCGGCGTGCCGAGCAGGATCACGTCGGCGCCGCGCCGTGCGAACAGTCCGACGGTTACCACGCCGGCGATGCCGTTGATCCTGTCTTCGAGCGCGCCCGGATCACGGATCGCGAGGTCGGACACGTCGAGGATCACGTTGCCGTTATCCGTCGTGAAACCCATCCGCCACGCCGGATTGCCGCCGAGCTTGACCAACTCGCGCGCGACGTAGCTGCGCGCCATCGGGATCACCTCGACGGGCAGCGCGAACTTGCCGAGCATGTCGACGCGCTTCGACGCATCCGCGATGCAGACGAACCGGCGTGCGACGGCGGCGACGATCTTTTCGCGCGTCAGGGCGCCGCCGCCGCCCTTGATCATCTCGCCGCGCACGGTCACTTCGTCGGCGCCGTCGATGTAGACGGGAATGTCCGCGACGTTGTTGAGCTCCTCGACGTCGATGCCGTGCGATTTCAGCCGGTCGGCCGTCTTGGTCGAGCTGGCGATCGCGCCCTTGATCCGGTGCTTGATCCGTGCGAGCTCGTCGATGAACAGGTTTGCCGTCGAGCCCGACCCCACGCCGAGCCATGCGTCGTCCACGACATAGCGCAGCGCTTCGCGGGCCACGAGTTGCTTCTGCTCGTCCTGGGCCATCGTGAATGCGCTAGAGGAGGACACGGCGGAAATCGGCCAGCACGCTTGCGAAGTACGCAGTGAAGCGCGCCGCCGCGGCGCCGTCGATCACGCGGTGGTCGTACGACAGCGACAGCGGCAGCACGAGCTTCGGCACGAACGCGCTGCCGTCCCAGACCGGCTTCATTGCGCTCTTCGAAACGCCGAGGATCGCGACTTCCGGCGCGTTGACGATCGGCGTGAAGGCGGTGCCGCCGATGCCGCCGAGCGAGCTGATCGAAAAGCACCCGCCCTGCATGTCGGCAGCGGACAGCTTGCCCTCGCGTGCCTTTGCCGACAGTTCGCCCATCTCGCGCGCGATCTGCGCGACGCCTTTGCCCTCGGCGCTCCTGACGACCGGAACGACCAGCCCGTTCGGCGTATCCGCGGCGAACCCGATGTTGAAGTAGCCCTTGCGGATCAGCGTATCGCCGTTTGCGTCGAGCGACGCGTTGAAATCCGGGTACTTGCGCAGCGCCGCGACGGCCGCCTTGATCAGGAACGCGAGCATGGTGATCTTGACACTCGCCTTCTCGTATTCGCGATTCAGCGTGACGCGCAATGCTTCGAGGCCCGTGATGTCGGCGTCGTCGAACTGCGTGACGTGCGGAATCATCACCCAGTTGCGCGCGAGATTGGCGCCGGAGATCTTCCGGATCCGCGACAGCGGCACCGCCTCGATGGGCCCGAACTTCGCGAAATCCGGCGTCGGCCACGGCAGAAGGTCGAGTGCGCCGGCACGCGCCGGTGCTGCTGCCGAACTTGCCGGCGCACCCGCACCGCCTGCGAGCGAGCGCCTGACGAACGCCTGCACGTCGGCCTCGAGGATGCGTCCCTTGGGCCCGCTGCCTGCGATACGCGAAATATCGGCACCGAGTTCGCGCGCATATCGGCGTACCGAAGGCGACGCGTGTGCGCTGCGGCTTTCCGACCCGGGACTCGCCTGCTGCGCCGGTTCGGTCGCCGCCGGTGTCGGGGCCAAGGCGGCGGGCGCACCCGGCTGCGCGAGGCGCGTGCCCGTGTCGGCACTTGCGATCGCGGGCGTGGCGAGGTCGCTGTTGTCCGGATGCGACGGCGGCGTCGCGCGGCTGCCCGGTTCCGCACCCGTCTGTGCCGTCTTCAGCGACACGATAGGCGTCCCTTCGCTGACGCGCTCCCCCACCGAGACGCGCACGCCTTCTATGACGCCGCCAACCGGCGACGGCACTTCCATCGTCGCCTTGTCCGATTCGAGCGTCACCAGCGCGTCGTCCGGCTTGACGATGTCGCCGGGCTTCACGAACACCTCGATCACCGGCACGTCGTGAAAATCGCCGATGTGCGGGACGCGCACTTCGATCGTCTGCCCGGCGGGCGGCGTTGCGCTCGCCCCTTCGCCCGCCGCATCGGCGCGTCCCTTTTCGCCGCGCGGCGAAGGCGTTTCGATTTCTGCCGCCGGCGCTTTTGACGCAGTTCCCGTCATCGGCGCGCTGCGGGGCGCGGCCGCGGCAGCTTCGAGCGTCAGCACTGCGGTGCCGGCGCTGACCTTGTCGCCGGGCTTGACGAGCACCGCCTGCACCGTCCCCGCGGCAGGCGACGGGACATCCATCGTTGCCTTGTCGGATTCGAGCGTCACCAACGAATCGTCGACTGCGACCGTGTCGCCCGGCTTCACGAGCACTTCGATCACCGGGATGTCGTGGAAATCGCCGATGTCGGGAATCGTGACGTGGATTGCGCTCATCTTCTGCCTGTCGTTTCGATGCGGATCGGCACGGGGATGGCGGGCACGCCGGGTAGCCGTCGCATGCGCCGCATTACACGCTCCACGGTGCGGGCTTCGCCGGATCGAGCTTGTACTTCGCCACCGCCTTCGCGACGGTCGCCGCGTCGGTGACGCCTTCGTCGGCGAGCGCCTTCAGCGCCGCGACGGTCACGTACCAGCGGTCGACCTCGAAGAAATGCCGCAGCTTCTCGCGCGTGTCCGACCGGCCGTACCCGTCGGTGCCGAGCACGAAGTAGCGGCGCGGCACGTACGCACGGATCTCGTCGGCGAAGGCGCGCACGTAGTCGGTGGCCGCAACGACGGGACCGGCATGCTCGCGCAAGCAATCGTGGACGTGCGACGTTCGCTGCGGTGCGGTCGGATTAAGCATGTTGAAACGCGCCGCTGCCTGACCGTCGCGCGCAAGCTCGGTGAACGACGGACAGCTCCACAGGTCGGACTCGACGCCCCAGTCGTTGCGCAGCAGTTCGGCCGCGGCGATGACCTCGAGGAAGATTGTGCCCGAGCCGAGCAACTGCACGCGCGGCCCCTTCGACGGCGCACCCGCCTTGAACAGGTACATGCCCTTGATGATGGCGGGCGCCGCACCGTCGGGCATCGCCGGATGACGGTAGTTCTCGTTCATCACGGTGAGGTAGTAGTAGACGTCCTGCTGCTCGGCGCACATCCGCCGCAGTCCGTCCTGGATGATCACCGCGACTTCGTATGCGAACGTCGGATCGTACGAGATGCAGTTGGGCACGGTGGCCGAGATCACGTGCGAATGCCCGTCCTCGTGCTGCAGCCCCTCGCCGTTCAGCGTCGTACGCCCCGCAGTGCCGCCGAGCAGGAAGCCACGCGCGCGCATGTCGCCGGCGGCCCACGCGAGGTCGCCGATGCGCTGGAAGCCGAACATCGAGTAGAAGATGTAGAACGGGATCATCGGCACGCCATGTGTCGAGTAGCTCGTCGCCGCAGCCATCCAGTCGCACATGCCGCCGGCCTCGTTGATGCCTTCCTGCAGGATCTGTCCGTCCTTCGACTCCTTGTAGAACATCAGCTGGTCCTTGTCCTCCGGCGTGTAGAGCTGACCTTGCTGGTTCCAGATGCCGAGCTGGCGAAACAGGCCCTCCATCCCGAACGTGCGGGACTCGTCGGGAACGATCGGCACGATGTGTTTCGCAAGCGCCTTGTCGCGCAGCAGCAACTGCAGCACCTGGACGAACGCCATCGTCGTCGAGATCTCGCGCTCGTCGGTGCTCTTCAGGAACCGCTCGAACGTTGCGAGCGGCGGGATTGGCAGCGCCTCGGCCTTTCGGCGGCGCGCGGGCAGGTATCCGCCGAGCTCCATGCGCCGCGCGCGCATGTATTCGCGCTCCGGCGAGCCGTCCTCGAACTTGACGTACGGCACTTCCTCGAGCTGGTCGTCGGGGACCGGAATGCCGAAGCGGTCGCGGAACCGCCGGATGGCATCGAGGTTCATCTTCTTCTGCTGGTGCGTGATGTTCTGCGCCTCGCCGGCAATGCCCATGCCGTAGCCCTTGATCGTCTTGGCGAGTATCACCGTCGGCTGGCCTGCGTGGTGCACGGCAGCGTGAAACGCCGCATATACCTTGTGCGGATCGTGGCCACCGCGGTTCAAGTCCCAGATGTCATTGTCCGACCAGTCCGCGACCATCGCCTTCAGTTCGGGCGTGTTGAAGAAATATTCGCGGACGTGCGCCCCGTCCTTCGACTTGAACGTCTGGTACTCGCCGTCGACGGCTTCCATCATCCGCTGCATCAGCAGGCCCTTGCGATCGCGCGCGAGCAGCTGGTCCCAGCGCGTGCCCCAGATGACCTTGATCACGTTCCAGCCGGCGCCGCGGAAATCGCTTTCGAGCTCCTGGATGATCTTGCCGTTGCCGCGCACCGGACCATCGAGGCGCTGCAGGTTGCAGTTGACGACGAAGATCAGGTTGTCGAGCGATTCGCGCGACGCCATGCCGATCGCGCCCATCGACTCGGGCTCGTCCATCTCGCCGTCGCCACAGAAGCACCAGACTTTGCGGCCCTCGGTGTCGGCGAGGCCGCGATCGCGCAGGTATTTCATGAACCGCGCCTGGTAGATCGCCATCAGCGGGCCGAGGCCCATCGACACCGTCGGGAATTGCCAGAAGTCGGGCATCAGCCATGGATGCGGATACGACGAGATGCCGTGGCCGTCCACCTCCTGGCGGAAGTTGTCGAGCTGCTCCTCGGTGAGCCGGCCCAGCAGGAACGCGCGCGAGTACACGCCCGGCGACGAATGACCCTGGATGAACACGAGATCGCCGGCGTGCTTGTCCGACATCCCGTGCCAGAAGTGATTGAAGCCGACGTCGTACAGCGTTGCCGCCGACGCATAACTCGCGATGTGTCCGCCGACGTTGGTGTGCTTGTTCGCACGGACGACCATCGCCATCGCGTTCCAGCGCGCGATCGAGCGGATTCGATGCTCGAGGTTCTGGTCGCCGGGTATGCGGACCTGCTTGTCGACGGGTATCGTGTTGATGTACGCCGTGTTCGCCGAGAACGGCAGGTAGGCGCCCGAGCGGCGCGCCTTGTCGATCAACTGCTCGATCAGGAAGTGCGCACGGTCCGGGCCCTCGGCTTCGAGCACGCCCTCGAGCGCGTCGAGCCATTCGCGCGTTTCCTGCGGATCGATATCGGGGATGCGGTCCATCGTCGACTCCAGGTGCCTGATCCTGCGGCCATTGTATGCGGTTCAGCGACGCGGCTCGCGCTTGCGCAACAGCGCGAGGGCGGCAGCTGCGCAGAACGCCGCGAACGTGACGAACCCGGCGCGGTAGCTACCGGTAAGCGACGACAGCAGCGCGAACGACGGCGGTCCGGCGACCACGCCCGCGAAGGTGACGAAGCTCGTCGCACCGGTCACCTTGCCGGCCATTCCGGGATCGGCGAGCCGCGCGACCTCGGACAACTGGACGCCGTTCCAGCCGATGGCCGTCGCGCCGAACAACAGCACGAGCGGAAGGACCACCGATGTGGGCCACTCCGGCGTTGCGAACGTCAACGCGACGCCGAACGTCGCGGACAGCCAACCGATCGATATCAGCACCTGGCGCGGCTTCAGAAACCGATCCGCGACGTGCCCCCAGCCGATGCGACCGGCGACGCCGCCGAGCGTTGCCGCCGTCAATGCGAAGCCGGCGGGCACGAGCGACCAGTGCAGCGTCTCGGTCAGGTAGGCAACGAGAAAGCTCGTCAGCACGACCTGCATCGCCGAGTAGACGAGCGACACGAGGGCCAGTTCGAGCAGCGCCGGCCGCTGCCGCAATAGCGCGAGTGGCGCGAAGATTCCCGCCAGCGATGACCGGCGTCGCGGGTCGCGATCGGCGTCGAGCCGGCCGCGGATCGGCTGCGCGAGTGCGAGCACGGCGGCGCCGGCGAGCGCGACGATTGCGAACGCGGGCCGCCACCCGATCGCCAGCGTGGCGGCGGGGAGCAACGCACCTGCCAGTGCGACGCCGGCCGGTACGCCGGTCTGCTTGATCGAGAACGTCAGCGCAAGGCGGGACGGCGGCGCGGTTCGCTGCAATAAATGAGACGACGCGGGCGTGATCGGTCCGTAGCCGAATCCGATGACGACCGCTGCCAGTGCCAGCAGCACGGGCGCGCTCGCCGGCGTCGCGGCCATCGCGCATACGCCGATCGCACAAAGCACGACGCAAGCCTGCGACACGCGGATCGCCCCGTGACGCTCGACGAACGTGCCCGACGCGAGGCTCGCGAACATCGCGCCGCCGTACACGATCCCGACGAAGACGCCGACCCAGCGCGTCTCGATGCCGAACTCCCGCGCGATCTCGGGCGCGAGCACGGCGGCGGCCGCGGTGGCGAACGAGACGTAGATCTGGATTGTCAGCGTCGCGGCAAGCGCTGCCGCGGCGATCCGCCTGGGCGTCATCGAATGACGATTGCGCGTTGCGCTGCGACCGGCCGGCGACCGGCGCACGTTCGTTCCCGCATCACGCGGCAGTGCGTGCGCACGCGAGCAGCCGTCGCTCGGTGACGATGCAATCGACGCCGACGTCATGCGGTGCCGCCGGCACTGCGTCGACCAGTTGCCCTTCGAACGCACCGGCAACGCGCGGCACCTGGGCGCGCAGCAGCGGCAGCAACCGGTCGTAGTACCCGCCGCCGTAGCCCAAGCGCCTGCCGTCGGCATCGAACGCCACGCCGGGGACGAGCACCCACTCGATCGTTTCGGCGGCGATGGCGCTGCAATGGTCGCGTGGCTCGGGGATGCCGTGGTAGCCCGCCTCGATGTCGACGTCGAGGTTGCGGATCCGCAAGCTACGCAACATCCGCGTGGCCGGATCGACGCGCGGTATCGCGACCGTCTTGCCGTCGGCGAGCGCGTGCTGTGCGACGAGGGTCGCGTTCCATTCGCTGCGGTACGGCAGCGTCAGCAGAACGACCGCTGCCCGCCGGTATGCGTCGAGCGACTCGATGCGGATGGCGATTGCGCGCGACGCCTCGGCGCGGAAATCGGCGTCGAGCGCATCGCGCGATGCCATCATCGAATCGCGCAACACGCGCTTGCGGTCGCGCAGCGTCATTGCCTCGACGGACGCGCGGCCGGCCCTGGGGGTACGCCGAGCAGACGCTCGACCGACGCGGCCGTGGCGAGCAGCTTCGCGTCGTCGCCGCCCCGCCCAAGCAGCTGCAGGCCGACCGGCAGCGAACCGACGAGGCGATGGATCGGTAACGAGATACCGCAAAAACCGAACAGGTTGCCTGGTCGGGTGAACCGCAGCGTCTCGCGGCTCCACGCAGCGGCCGCGTCGGTGGCCTCGTGGCCTGCGACGAGTGCGGCGACGCGCGGACACGTCGGCGTCAGCACCACGTCGACGCCCGCGATCGCCCGTGCGGCGGCATCGGCGATCACCGCGAAGCGCCTGCGCAGGTCGATGTACGCGTCCGCGGGCAACGTGAGCCCGGGTGCGATCCGCCCCGCGACGACAGGATCCATTTGCGAAAGATTGGCCGTTACGCGTTCGCGGCCAAGAAAGGCGACGAGCTCGGCGGACAGGAAGGCGCCGAACGCGGCGTCGAGATCGGCGAGCGACGGCAACGTTATCGGCACGATGCGAGCGCCGGCCGCAGCGAGCCTGCGCTGGGCCAGCTCGAATGCCTGCGCGACATCGGTCTCCAGACCGTCGAAGAAATGCGCGTCCGGCACGCCGAATACTTGTGCATCGACGGCACGTGTCGGCGCCGGCGGTTCGCCCGAAAGCAGCTGCCAGACTGCCGCGAGATCGTCGACGCGATTGGCGAACCAGCCCGGGCTGTCGAACGTCGGCGAGAGCGGGAATACGCCATCCATCGGCAGGCGGCCCACCGTGGCCTTGAAGCCGGCGACGCCGCAAAGTGCTGCAGGCTGGCGCACCGATCCGCCGGTGTCGGTGCCAAAGGCAACGCCGCACAGCCCGCCGGCGACGGCAACCGCCGATCCTGCCGACGAGCCGCCCGGCATCCGGTGCGCGGAGCGATCGCCGGGGTTGCGCGGCGTCGGATGCGTCGGGTTGTACGTGCCGAACGCGAACTCTGTCGTGCGCGTCTTGCCGATGACGATGGCACCCGCGCGCCGCAGTGCCCGAACGAGCGAGCCTTCTCCGGGCACGCGGTCGGCGACGTCGACTCGTGAACCTGCCGTCAGCGGCATGCCGGCCGCCGCGTACAGGTCCTTCAGCGCCACCGGCACGCCCATCAACGGGCCGAGATCGACGTGCGCCGCGAGTTGCAGGTCCACCGCACGCGCGCTTGCGAGCGCGCCGTCCGCATCGACGTACACGAAGGCGTCGAGTGCGCGTTCGGCTTCGACGCGCTCGAGGCACGCCTCGATCGACGCCTGCGCGGTGAATGCGCCACTACGCAGCGCACGACCATAGTCCGCGATCGAGCGGTCGTGCGGCAACGGTTCGGCCTCGTCGGCCGGGCGCGTGTTCGGCGCGTTGCGGTCGTTCAAGAAAACGTCTCCCGGGATGTCTCGGACGACGGGTAGCGCCGTCCAACCTATAATGCGCGGTCGACGTGCAGGATGCCACGATGAACCACGCACACCAAATCTACCGCGAGCGGCGCGACGCGCTGCTGCAATCCATGCGCGCCCGCGGCGGCGGGCTTGCGCTCGTACCGACGGCCCCCGAGGTCGCGCGGAACCGCGATTCGCTGTTCGCCTATCGGCACGACAGCTACTTCTATTATCTGTCGGGATTCGCAGAACCCGAAGCGGTGCTCGCACTCATCGCGGGGCCCGACGGCGACCGCCACGTGCTGTTCTGTCGCGAGCGCAACGAGGAACGCGAGATATGGGACGGCTTCCGCTATGGTCCCGACGCCGCGCGCGAGATCTTCGGGTTCGACGAAGCGCATCCGATCTCGGCGCTGCGCGAGCGATTGCCGACGATGGCGTCGGACCGTGCTGCGCTCTACACGCCGCTCGGACTCTTCCGCGACTGGGATCGCGAGGTCACGGATCTCTTGAACGAAGTGCGCAATCGCGCGCGGACCGGCGTGTCGGCGCCCGAGGAAGTCGTCGACGTCCGCGCGTCGCTCGACACGATGCGGCTGGTCAAGGACGCGCACGAGATCGAGTTGATGCGGCGTGCGTGCGCGATCTCCAGCGCCGCACACAAGCGTGCGATGGCGTTCGCCCGCCCCGGCATGTACGAGTACCAGGTGGAAGCCGAGCTCATGCACGCGTTCCTGCGCGAGGGTGCGCAGGCGGTTGCGTACAACTCGATCGTTGCGTCCGGACCGAACGCCTGCGTGCTGCATTATCGAGACAACAACCGGCAGATGAACGACGGTGACCTGCTGCTGATCGACGCCGGCTGCGAGTTCCAGAGCTACGCGTCGGACATCACGCGGACGTTCCCGGTGAACGGCCGCTTCACCAGTCCGCAGAAAGCGATCTACGAGATCGTGCTCGCCGCGCAGATGGCATGCATCGACGCGGTGAAGCCGGGCGTGCCGTTTCACGATTACCACCATGTGGCCGAGCGCGTGCTGGCGCAGGGCTTCATCGATCTCGGGCTTTGCAGCGGCACGCTCGATGGCGTGCTGGAGAGCGGCAGCTTCCGGCAGTTCTACATGCACCGCGCAGGACACTGGCTCGGCATGGACGTGCACGACGCCGGCCCGTACCAGCAGCACGGCGAATCGATGCGCTTAGCACCCGGCATGGTGCTCACCGTCGAGCCCGGCGCCTACATCCGCCCGGCGGACAACGTCCCGGAAATGTACTGGAACATCGGCGTGCGGATCGAGGACGACGTCCTGGTCACCGCGGACGGCGTCGAGAACCTGACGGCGGCAACGCCCAAATCGATCGCGGACGTCGAAGCCGCCTGCGCGTGACGCACGACGTCGCCATCGTCGGCGCCGGGCCTGTCGGCGCGACGCTTGCGCTGGGGCTGCGCGATGCGGACCTCGATGTCGTCGTGGTCGATGGCCGGCGCCCGGATGCACCGGGTCGGGCCGATCGGTCGCTGGCGCTGTCGCACGGCGCACGGCTGATCCTCGAGCGGTTGGGCGTGTGGACGACACTCGCTGCAGTGCCCGATTCCGTGACGCCCATCTTTGCGATCGACATCTCGCAGGCGCGCGGTTTCGGCGCCGTGCGGCTGGAGGCCGCCGAGCAGGGCGTGCCCGCGCTCGGCTATGTCGTGTCGTATCGCGCGCTGCAGAAGGCGCTCGACGACGCCATGGCGCATGCGGGGATGCACGTCAGGTTCGGTGCACCGGCGAGCGCCGTCGACGGAACTTCCGAAGCCGCGACGATCGAGATTGCCGGACAGTCCGATGCGCCGTTGCGCGCGCGCCTCGCGATCGTCGCCGACGGCGCGGCGTCGTCCGTGCGCGGCGTCGAGCGCAAGCGGCACGACTACGGGCAGGTGGCCGTGGTCGCGCACGTGGGCCTCGATCATCCGCATCGCGGCGTCGCGTTCGAGCGGTTCACGCGCAATGGCCCGATCGCATTGCTGCCCGAAGGTGAGCGCTACGGGCTGGTCTGGACGCAAACGCCCGAGGCCGCGCAGCGGACCCTCGCGCTCGGAGACGCTGAATTCGTGCACGAGCTCGCGCAACACTTCGGCAACCGTGTTCGCGGTTTCGTGCGCGTCGGCGCGCGGCGCTCGTTTCCGCTGGCACTGGAAGTGGCGCGCAACACGACGGCCGACCGTGTCGCCGTCATCGGCAACGCGGCGCAGGCGCTGCATCCGATCGCGGGCCAGGGATTCAACCTCGGTCTTCGCGACGCGTTCGAGCTGGCGTCGATCATCGTCGACACGCCACGCGCCGATATCGGCAGCCCGCGAATGCTCGCGCGCTATCGCGCCGGGCGCGCCGGCGATCGTCGCGCCGGCATCGCGTTCACGCACGGACTCGTTCACCTGTTCGGCAACGACCGGCCGTGGCTCTCGGTGCCGCGCGGTGTCGGCATGATGCTGCTCGACGCGCTGCCGATCGCGAAGCGGACGTTCACTCGCGCGATGCTCTTCGGATTGCGTTAGCCACTCGTCGCCGCTCGTCGCCTCGCTCGACGCGATGTTGCGAACGGGTATAATTCGAACCTCTCCGAAAAAATAAATCCGAGTCGTGCGCATCGGTGGCCTTCTACTGCCGAACAATCTAGCGGTCGCGCCGATGGCGGGCGTCACCGATCGTCCGTTCCGCATGCTCTGCAAGCGAATGGGCGCCGGCTACGCGGTTTCGGAAATGGTGGCGGCCAATCCCCAGTTGTGGGGCACCCAAAAATCCCGCCGGCGAACCGACCACGTCGGCGAAGTGGCGCCGATTGCCGTGCAGATCGCCGGCGCCGATCCGCTGACGCTCGCGGACGCGGCCCGCCACAACGTCGATCGCGGCGCGGAAATCATCGACATCAACATGGGCTGCCCCGCGAAGAAGGTATGCAATGCGGCGGCGGGTTCGGCGCTGCTTGCCAACGAGCCACTGGTGGCGCGGATCGTCGCGGCCGTCGTGCGGGCGGTCGATGTGCCGGTCACGCTCAAGATTCGCACCGGGCCGAGTCCTCGTGAGCGCAATGCCGTCGCGATCGCGCGCATCGCCGAGGACGCCGGCATCGCGGCGCTCGCCGTGCACGGACGCACGCGCGCGTGCCTGTTCGCGGGACCCGTCGAATACGACACTGTCCGCGCCGTTGCGCATTCGGTGCGCATCCCGGTGTTCGCGAATGGCGACGTCGAAACGCCGCAACGCGCGCGGGAGGTCCTCGCTTATACCGGTGCGGCCGGGCTTATGATCGGCCGCGCTGCGCAGGGCCGTCCGTGGATCTTCCGCGAGATCGCGCATTACCTTGCGACCGGTACGATGCTTGCTGCGCCGACGGTCGCGGAGGCGAGGGTGGCGATCGTCGAGCACCTCGCCGATCACTACGCGTTCTACGGCGACGTGCAGGGCGTGCGCACCGCCCGCAAGCACCTGCATTGGTATACGGAGCAACTGCCGGGCGGTGCCGAGTTCCGGCACACGATCAACACCATCGAATTCGTCGCGGCGCAGATCGAGGCGGTCGAGCAATTCTTCGCGCGGCTCGCGGCGGATGGCGAGCGTTTGCGCTACGTCGCGCGCAGCGGCGAATTTGCAGTGGAACGGACGGAAGGCGGCGCGCAGCCACGCGCGGCGCACGCGAACTGGCGCACGGAGGCACTCGCGGCGTGAAAAAGGCACTACGACTGAACAGCAGCAACGAAATCGGCCGCAGCGTCGAGCGTTCGCTGGACGAATACTTCCGCCGCCTCGACGGCGAACCACCGCATGGCATTTACGACATGGTGATTGCGCATGTCGAGCGCGCGCTCTTCACATCGATACTCGATCGGTCGAACGGCAACCAGACGCACGCTGCGGAAATGCTGGGATTGAACCGCAATACGCTTCGCGCGAAGCTCGCCAAGCACAAACTTGTCTGACCCATCCCCTCGCGCAGGCGCGGCGGCGACGGACACGCGCCAGGCATCCGCGATCGTCGCGCAGGCGCTGCTGTCGGTTTCCGACAAGTCGGGCATCGTCGAACTGGCACGAGGCCTCGTGTCTCTCGGCGTCGCGCTGCTATCCACCGGCGGCACGGCGAAGGTCCTCGCCGATGCCGGCATTCCGGTGACGGACATCGGCACCTACACCGGATTTCCGGAAATGCTGGACGGCCGCGTCAAAACGCTGCATCCGAAAGTGCACGGCGGCATCCTGGCGCGTCGCGACGTCGAATCGCATCGCGTCGCGCTTGCACGGCACGCGATTCCCACTATCGATCTCGTCGTCGTCAACCTGTATCCATTTCGCGAAACGGTCGCGAAGCCGGGCTGCACGCTCGACGATGCGATCGAGAACATCGACATCGGCGGCCCGGCGATGGTCCGCAGCGCTGCGAAGAACTGGATGCACGTCGGCGTGGTGGTCGATCCCACGGATTACGCCGCCGTGCTCGACGAGTTGCGGACGAACGGTAACGCGCTGTCGGATACGCTCCGCTTCCGGCTGATGCAGCGCGCGTTCGCGCACACGGCTTCATATGACGGCGCGATCGCCGGCTGGCTCGCTGCGCGCGGCGCCGCCGATGCGCCGCCGGAATTTCCGCAATCGCTGTCGATCACCGCCGACAAGCTGCAGGACATGCGCTACGGCGAGAATCCGCATCAGCGCGCCGCGCTGTACCGTGAGCCGTCGGCGCCGGCGGGCAGCATCGCCGCGTACCGGCAGTTGCAGGGCAAGGAACTGTCGTACAACAACGTCGCGGATGCCGACGCCGCATGGGCGTGCGTTACGCGGTTCGCCGAGCCGACGTGCGTCATCGTCAAGCACGCGAACCCGTGCGGTGTCGCCAGTGCCACAGGCACGCTCGACGCCTATGCGAACGCGCTCGCCACCGACCGGGCCTCGGCGTTCGGCGGCATCATCGCATTCAATCGCGCCGTCGACGCCGGCACGCTCGAGGCGGTGGCCGCCCAGTTCGTCGAAGTCGTGGTAGCGCCCGGGTACTCGCACGACGCCCTTTCCGTAATGGCGCGCAAGCAGAACGTCCGCGTGCTCGAGGTGCCTCTGCCGACATCCGGCTCCGATGCCGATCCACTGGATTTCAAGCGCATCGGCGGTGGTTTCCTCGTGCAGTCGGCCGACAACCGCGACGTCACGCGCAGGGACCTTCGCGTCGTGACGCGCGTGCAGCCCACGGCGGCGCAGATCGACGACCTGCTGTTCGCGTGGCGCGTCGCGTGGTTCGTCAAGTCCAATGCGATCGTCTACTGCGCGGGTGCGCGCACGCTCGGCATCGGCGCCGGCCAGATGAGCCGCGTCGATTCGACACGGATTGCCGCGATCAAGGCGCAAAGCGCGGGGCTTTCGCTTGCGGGGTCGGTCGTCGCGTCGGATGCGTTCTTTCCGTTCCGTGATGGCCTCGACGTCGTCGCCGACAACGGTGCCGTTGCCGTCATCCAGCCCGGCGGCAGCGTGCGCGACGACGAGGTGATCGCCGCGGCGAACGAGCGCGGCATCGCGATGGTATTCAGCGGTGTCCGCCACTTCCGGCACTAGAAGCTTCTCATAAACTGCTGCGCGCCCCCGATTGCTTTGGAGCAAACGCCGCTTCGCTTAACATTCGCTTCGCTTATGTTAGCGTTTGCCGAGATGACGCCCCCGTGTCCTCGCTCGTCCCTCGCCGTACTGGCTGTACTGTCTCGGGACTCGCTGCGGGCCCTTACTTGGCAAATGGGCACTCGGGGCTGCTCGCGACGTTTCTGAGAACCTTCCAGCGCTCCGACATCGATGAATAGCGCACGCCGATGAAGGTATTGGTCGTAGGCGGCGGCGGTCGCGAGCACGCGCTTGCGTGGAAGGTCGCGCAGTCGCCGCGCGTCGCCAAAGTGTTCGTGGCCCCGGGCAATGCCGGAACGGCGGCCGACCCCAACCTGATCAACGTTCCCATCGTCGACATCGCGACGCTCGTCGCGTTCGCGAAGCGCGAAGCGGTGGCGCTGACGATCGTCGGACCGGAGGGGCCGCTCGCCGCCGGCATCGTCGACGTATTCACCGCCGCGGGCCTGCGGATTTTCGGGCCGACGCAGGCCGCCGCCCGGCTCGAGAGCTCGAAGGATTTCGCGAAGGCGTTCATGGCGCGGCACGGCATTCCGACGGCGGCGTATGGAACGTTCACCGAGGCCGCGGCCGCGCATGCATTCGTCACGTCGCGCGGCGCACCGATCGTCGTCAAGGCCGATGGCCTCGCGGCCGGCAAGGGTGTCGTCGTCGCGATGCGCGAAGAGGACGCGCACGCG
>Ga0207691_10001965_pt1 | contig 20102 bp, 22 predicted proteins | sample KBSM13metaG_FD_184327 | JGI IMG/M metagenome (GOLD analysis project Ga0207691, IMG submission 184327) | Miscanthus rhizosphere microbial communities from Kellogg Biological Station, Michigan, USA - KBS M1-3 metaG (SPAdes) (version 2) | ecosystem: Host-associated > Plants > Roots > Rhizosphere >... | reverse complement strand
TAACGAATGTGACTGTCTCTCCGCTGTTGCCGGCCAATGGGCCGATCCTGCGCGCACTCGAGTTACCTTCCGCGTACGGCATCACGTGTGCGGACGACGGCGGGGTTGCCAGATTTTATGCGCTGCTCGAAGACGCATTGAGTAATGGACTTCGACTGGTGCAGGTGCGGGAAAAATCAATGACAGACCGGCAACTCCTCGAGTTCGTTTCGGGGGTCGTTGCGATCGCGCGCCCTTACAAGGCACGAGTCATAGTGAACGGACCGTTGCACGTGGCCGCACAAGCCCGGGCAAATGGCGTGCATTTACCGGGGGCACGGCTTATGACGGCGGACAAGCGGCCGCAGTGTGACTGGTGCGGGGCATCGTGCCATGACGCCGCCGAGCTAGAGCGAGCACGCACACTGGGCGTTGACTTTGTCGTGCTCGGGCCTGTCCGTGCGACCCCGACGCATCCCGATGCGAAGCCGATGGGATGGACGGAATTCCGGCGGCTTGCGCAGGGTTATCCGATCCCCGTGTATGCGCTCGGCGGCATGCAGCTCTCAGACCTCGAGGATGCATGGCACAGCGGCGCGCACGGCGTCGCTATGGTGCGCGGCGCATGGGCGGGCGCGGCGAATGCGAGACGGCGTTAGCGCTGAGGCTCGTCCGATTCGGATACGGAGTCCACGTCGTCCTTGTTCTCTGCGACTGGAATTCGATACGTCTCGGACGCCCATGCGCCAAGATCGATAACCCGGCAGCGCTCGGAGCAGAACGGACGAAATTTATTGCTCGATTCCCAAACGACAGGCTTGCCGCATTGCGGACAGGCTACGACACGCGCGTTCATGGCGACTGTAGTGCGAATTAGAGATTACAGAATGTCAGTTCAAAATCCACATCTGATTCTATGACACGCGGCCGCTGCCGAAATTCATGGGTCGTGAACCGGATGTTCAATGCATACTTATTCGCGCTGATTTCCGGGACGCATTCATAATCGAGCCGCAAACGAATCCGCAGCATCTGTGCGATTCGTCCGGCCATCATCTGCTGATAAACGCCCTGCACCGCAGTTTGATGCGAAACCTTGCCGCTCTCGCGCAGCAGACGCAGCACGATCGAGATGCTGTCCCGAATCGGCAAAAACGGCGCCAGCCACGCTTCAAGATCGTGGCGATGCTGCTCGGCACTCAAATGCAGCCAGTAATGGTACGACGGAACGTCGAATTCGCAGAGACCGCCTGGAATGCTCGCGCGCTGCTTGATGCTCATCAGCCATTCGTTCTCGCGCATTTCCTGCCCGACTTTTCCTGACAACTGAAACAGACGCGAAGACGCACGATCGATTTCCCACAAGATGTGGTCGAGCGCCTCCTGCGATATGTCCGGATTATCGCGCAGTAGATCGAGCGATTGCTTTTGCCGCTCGAGTTCCTGCAAGAGGTCCGACTTGAGATCGGCGCGACCGGCCACTTCGAGAATTTCGAACAGACACAGCAGCGCGATGTTGTGTTCTTCCGCATCCGCCTTCGCGGTGAAATGCAGTGCGCGCTCGTATAAGTCCTCGAGCCGCAAGAGGGTACGGATCCGCTCGCTAAGTGGGTATTCGTAGCTGATCACGACGGGTGTGAGACGGCAGGCTTGTTAGTATGCGGGTCATTGTTCTATATAACCCGAAAAAGATAAAGACCTTATTTAAGCATTTTGCACCGTGGCTGCGGGGCTTCGTTCACGCCGCCGTAGCTCTTGCGAGGGCCCTATATCGCTGGTGCAGCGACTCTACAGCGGCATGCAACGCGGCGATATCGCCGTCGTTACGCACGATATCATCGGCGTGTCGCAATCGCTCTTCGCGCGTCGCCTGCTGCGCCATAATGGCGCGCACCGCATCCGCGGTGAGGCCGCTCCTCTGCATGACGCGCTTGACCTGCTGTGCTTCGTCACAGTCGACGACCAGGATGCGCTGGCTAAGATCGCGATACGCTCCAGTTTCGATGAGCAGAGGCACGACAATGACGGTATACGGCGCATCGCCTTTTGCCGCAGCGGCCTGAATTCTGGCACGCACTTCGGTGCGGATCATCGGATGCAAGATCGCTTCGAGCTTGTGCTTGGCCTCGGTATCCTTGAACACGAGATCGCGCATGCGTGGCCGGTCGAGAGCGCCATCGGAGTTGAGGTAATCATTTCCAAATACACGAGCGATCTCACGCGCTCCGGCCTTTCCGCGTGCTGTCAGCTCGTGCGCAATGGCATCGGTATCGACGATCGCGGCGCCCATTTCCGCCAACGCATCCGCGACACTCGTCTTGCCGCTGCCGATGCCGCCTGTGAGCGCAATGACCAGCGCCATATTTACAACGTGCGAAGATAGTAATTGAGCAGCGGTTCGCCCCATAGCAATGCAATGACGCCGCCGAGTACAAGGTACGGTCCGAACGGGATTGGCACATTGCGGCCATGGCGCGCGAAAACAATAAGCGAAACTCCGACGATTGCACCGACGAGCGACGATAGCAGGATAACAACGGGCAGCAACTTCCAGCCGAGCCACGCGCCGATCGCCGCTAACAACTTGAAGTCTCCGTAGCCCATGCCGTCTTTGCCGGTTGCAAGCTTGTACGCCCAGAACACTGCCCACAATGAAAGATAACCAGCCGCTGCCCCGATGACCGCAGATTGCAGGTCGACAAAGGTAGCGCTGATATTCACGAGCAAGCCGGCCCACGTTAACGGCAGCGTGATGTCGTCGGGCAGGAAGAACGTGTCGAGATCAACGAACGCGAGCGCAATCATCGCCCACACAAATATCAATGCAGCGAAAGTCTGCCAGCTGAAGCCGTAGTGCCATGCCACGAGTCCCGACAGCACGCCCGTAAGCATTTCAACGAACGGGTAGCGCATTCCAATAGGTGCTTTACATGCGGCGCATTTGCCGCTCAGCGCTATGTAGCTGATGAGCGGAATATTCTCGATGGCACGAATCTGGTGGCCGCAACTTGGGCACGACGATCTCGGCACCATTAAATTGTAGCGGGGTGCCGGTGGCGATTCTTTGCCGTTGAGTTCAGCAAGCTCTTCGCGCCACTGGCGCTCGAGCATCTTCGGCATGCGATGTATGACGACGTTCAAGAAGCTGCCGATCGCAAGCGACATCGTTACGACGGCAGTCACGAACAGCGCGGGCGAGGCCTGGAGCGCTTGGAGCAGAGACATTAGCGAATCAATAAAGCGGCGTATTGCATACAGCGCATCGGCGCGCGACACGCATGGTGTTGCGTGCGCGCCTCATTGCCTGCGGACCGTGGATTTTATACCGCCTGGCCCATTTTGAAGATGGGGAGATACATCGCGATTACCATACCGCCGATCAGGGTTCCGAGGACGACCATGATCAACGGCTCCATGAGGCTCGACAACGCTTCAACGGCATCATCGACTTCGGCTTCAAAGAAATCAGCAACCTTGGACAGCATACCGTCGAGCGAGCCCGCTTCTTCGCCGATCGCCACCATCTGCAGCACCATGTTCGGAAACAGCTCGGTGTTTTGCATGGAGACGGTCAGGCTCGAGCCGGTCGACACTTCGGCCTGAATCTTTTTTGTTGCCAGGTAATACTCGTAATTGCCCGCGGCGCCGGCGACTGAGTCGAGCGCCTCGACCAGCGGCACACCGGCAGCAAACATCGTAGACAACGTGCGCGTCCAGCGTGCGATGGTTGCCTTGCGCACCATGTCACCGAATACTGGCAAGCGGAGCATCAGGCGGTCCATGAAGATTTGCACTGACTGGGAACGCTTCCACGCGTAGAAAAATCCATACACGCCGCCGATCACGACGCCGAATATCAGGTACCAGAACTTAACGAAGAAGTCCGATATCGCCATCACTATCAGCGTTGGTGCCGGCAGGTCAGCGCCAAAACTCGCAAAGACCGTTTTGAATGCCGGGATGACGAATATCATTATGATCGCCGTGATGATGAAGGCGACAAGAATGATGGCGATCGGATAAAACAGCGCTGACTTGATCTTGCCCTTGATCGCAAGGATTTTTTCTTTGTAAGTAGCGAGCCGGTCGAGCAGGCTATCGAGAATTCCGGCCTGCTCGCCTGCGCCGACCAGATTACAGAACAGTGCGTCGAAATGCAGCGGATGCTTCTCAAATGCAGCTTTAAGATTCGAACCGGTTTCAACTTCCGTCTTTATATCGAGCAGCAGCTTTTGCACGGCGGCATTGCTATGCCCTTTGCCTACAATATCGAAGGCCTGCAGAAGTGGCACGCCGGCTTTCAACATCGTGGCGAGTTGGCGCGTAAACAGCGTGATGTCCTTGTCCGAGACACTGCCGCCCCGCTTGACGGACAGCTTTTTTACTTTGAGCACCCGGATGCCCTGACGACGTAGCTGGGAATTGACGACTGCCTCGCCGCCGGCGCGCATCTCGCCACGCACCGTTTTGCCGGCTTTGTCTGTGCCGGTCCACGAAAAGGTAAATTCCTTGACGTCTTTTTTTCTAACTGCTGTCGCGGCTGTTGTAGCCATCGAGCGCCTCCCCATAATTCCAATCTAACCAAGCGCTTAGATTGGGACCCTGCGCCATAATGCCCGCGTGCGTGGGCTTTGTAAAGGCAGTATGAACGGGCCTAATCGTCGCGCGTCGCAGGGGTAGCGGCGGCTTCAGGCGCGGCGACCCGCACCGCCTTTACGACCCGATCCTGCGTCTGCAGGACATCGATGCGGTGGCCGGCAATCGTCAGGCTGATGCCAGGCGATGGGATGTCGCGCAATTGTTCGAGGATGAGCCCATTCAGCGTCTTCGGACCTTCCAATGGAAAACGGTATCCCAGCTTGCGATTGAGCTCGCGCAGAAGACTGCTGCCTTCGACCAGGTAGCTGCCATCGGGCTGTCGATGAAAGCGTCCCGCTTGCAAGGGCGAGCGGCTCGAGAATTCACCGATGAGTTCTTCGACGATGTCCTCGAGCGTTAAGAGGCCCATGAGCTCGCCGTACTCATCTACGACGAAGCACAAGCGGTCCTGATTCTCCTGGAATTGCTGCAGTTGTGTGAAAAGCGGCGTGCCCGACGGTATGAAATACGGATCGCGCATGAGCGTGCGTATCTTTTCAGCGGTGACTTCGCCGCCGCTGCTGATGCTGAGCAAGCGCCGGACAACGACGATTCCTATGATGTTCTCGGGTTGTTCCTGATATACCGGCAACCGGCGATGATACGCAGTGGCGACTTGCTGATGCAGAGTCGCCGGCGGCGCGTCGATATCGATCGCCTCGATCTGGCTGCGCGGCGTCATAACGTCGTCCACCGTGATGCTTTCCAGATCGAAAAGGTTGAGCAGGATGCTTTGGTGTTTCTTGGGAATGTAATTGCCGGCTTCGAGCACGAGGGTGCGCAGTTCTTCGGGCGTGAGCTTGGTGTCCGTCGAATCGGCTGGTTTCAGGCGGAAGATCCATAACAGCGCCTGCACGAAAAGATTCACAAACCAGACGACGGGATAGAGCGCGCGCAGCAGTGGCTTAAGCAGAAAGGCGAGAGGCAACGCAATCTTTTCTGCGTATGCGGCGCCGATGACCTTGGGGGTAATCTCGGAGAACACGAGAATCAGGAAGGTGACAACGACGGTACCGACTCCAAGTACGATTTCATTGTTACCGAAAAGGCGCACGCTGATGATGCTGACGAGCACAGCGGCTGCCGCGTTGATGAGATTATTGCCGAGCAGAATGACGCCGAGCAGCCGGTCAGTGTGAGCGAGCAGCTCCGTGGTCACTTGAGCACCTCGATTGCCCAGACGCGCAAGCGCTTTCAAGCGATAGCGATTCAGCGCCATCATGCTGGTTTCCGCTGTCGAGAACACTGCCGAAATAAGTAAAAGAACGCCGAGGGCAGTGAACTGCGCTGATAGCGGGATGTTATCCATAGAGGATTGAACCGAACGTCGCTCAGGTCAGCCGTGTCATTTCAGCCCCGCCCGAGAACGACTTCGAGCACGAACTTGCTGCCGAAATAAGCGAGCACCAGGACCACAAATCCGGTGAGTGTCCAGCGTACCGCTATGCGCCCGCGCCATCCGTACAATGTGCGGCCGCCGAGCAGCGCGCCAAAGATAAGCCAGGAAAGAATGCCGAACACCGTCTTGTGATTGAAGCGCATCGCTTTACCGAATAACTCCTCGGAAAAGACGATGCCGCTTGCGAGCGTCAGCGTAAGCAGCAGAAATCCTGCGCCTATGATGCGGAACAACAACGTTTCCATGGTCAGCAGCGGGGGCAGTTTTTGCAGCGCAGACGGCAACGGTCCGCCCCGCAGCCGACGCTCGAGCAGCGCCATCAGCATCACGTGCAGTGATGCAATAGTAAATAGACTATAGGCGCACATCGAGATCAGCAGATGTGCCTTGAACGCGGCCATTTCGGTGTTTGGCAACGCGCGCGTCGATGGTCCGATGGCCGGCAGCAGTGCGCAGATTGCGGCAACCGGCATCACCAGCGCCTGCAGTCCTACTACGTTGTAAAAAAGGTTGCCGAGCCAGTAAATCGCAGCCGTAAGCCATACCATCATCGAGACCGCGCTGCCAATACCGAGATGAACGCCGTCGGCTGCGAACACCGACTGATAGAGCAGCGCGCCGTGGAATGCAATCGGAACGATACCGACAAAATTGGCGAACGCCGGAACCGGTGTGTGCGTGACAGAGTTAGTTGCCGGGGTTGCCCATTGCGTGCGCCATAGATATGCGGCGAGCGCCGCGTACATCAACGAAGTGATCGGATAGAATACGGGGCTTAACATGGCGTGCGCGTGCCAGTTTACACCACGCGATCGCGCTTCCCGCAGCGCCACCATTCATGGATGAAACATGTTTGAAAGTCTGACCGGCCGGCTTTCGCAGGTCATGAAAACGCTGCGCGGCGAAGCGCGGCTGACCGAAACGAATATTCAGGATGCGCTGCGCGAAGTGCGCATGGCGCTGCTTGAAGCCGACGCTGCGCTTCCCGTTGTCAAAGATTTTGTCGCGCGCATTCGCGAGCGAGCGCTGGGCCAGGAAGTGATGACCAGCTTAACGCCGGGTCAGGCGCTCATCGGCATCGTTCATCGCGAGCTCGTAACGCTCATGGGCGAAAGCAATGCGGTGCTCGATCTCGCGACGTCGCCGCCTGCTGTGCTGCTGATGGCGGGTCTGCAGGGCTCTGGCAAAACGACGACCAGCGGCAAGCTCGCGAAGATGCTGCGCGAGCAGATGAAAAAGAAAGTCCTGCTCGTAAGCTGCGACATCTATCGTCCTGCGGCGATCGAGCAATTGAAGACGCTTGCCGCCCAGGTCGAAGTGGATTTTTTTCCATCCGCAGCGGGTCAAAAGCCCGTAGACATCGCGCTGTCCGCGCTTGATTACGCGCGCAAGCGCTATCACGATGTCGTTATTGTCGACACGGCAGGACGTCTGGCGATTGACGAGGAGATGATGCGCGAAATTCGCGACCTGCATGCGGCCGTGAAGCCCATCGAAACATTGTTCGTCGTCGATTCGATGCAAGGGCAAGACGCGGTTAAGGTTGCCAAGGCGTTTGCGGACGCGCTGCCCCTGACCGGCATCGTGCTCACTAAACTCGATGGTGATGCGCGCGGTGGTGTAGCGCTTTCTGTACGGCACATCACCGGGAAACCGATTAAGTTTGCCGGCGTTGGCGAAAAACTAACCGGCCTCGAAGTATTTCACCCCGACCGCATGGCGTCGCGCATTCTTGGCATGGGCGACGTACTCTCGTTGATCGAAGACGCGCAGCGCAACGTCGATCGCAACGAAGCCGAAAAATTCGCTCAGAAGATTAAGTCGGGCAAGCGATTCGATCTCGAGGATTTCAAGCAGCAGATCGGTCAGATGAAAAAGATGGGCGGTGTCGCCGCGTTACTGGATAAATTGCCCGGTCAGCTCGCCCAGGCGGCGGGCGAAGCGCAGATGGACGACCGCCAGATACGCCGCATCGAAGGCATCATCAATTCGATGACCGCGCAGGAGCGCGCGCGACCGGAGCTGCTCAAGGCCTCGCGCAAACGCCGCGTAGCAACCGGCGCCGGCGTCAGCGTGCAGGAAGTGAACCGGCTGCTCGCCCAGTTCGAGCAGACCCAGAAGATGATGAAGATGATGGCGAAAGGCGGCATGGCGAAAATGATGCGATCGATGAAAGGGATGTTGCCCGGTCGCATGCGCTGAAGCCGCGAGGCGGCACAGCGATTGCACCGTTATTAGCGCCTTGGCCGCGGCAATACGGGTTGTTTGGCTAGGCGCGCAGACCTTGCACGGCTCGGGTTTCGCCTTGCGCTCGCAGCAAAAACCAGCGTAAAATCACGCCCTTTCCGCATTTTCGGGGTTGATTTCACCATGGTAGTGATCAGGCTGGCACGTGGCGGCGCTAAGAAGCGTCCGTTCTTCAATCTGGTAGTCGCTGACTCCAAGCGTGCGCGAGATGGACGTTTCATCGAACGCATTGGTTTTTACAATCCGAAAGCAGCCGCCGGACAGGAGGCTTTTCGCTTCCAGGCCGAACGCTTGACGTACTGGCAGGGTAAGGGCGCGCAGATCAGCGATACGGCGGCGCGTCTGGTCAAACAATTTGGCGCGAAGCCCGCTGCCTGAACGTATGGTTGTAATGGGGCGGATCACCGCCCCGTTCGGGGTGAAGGGTTGGCTCAAGATTTACGCACTAACGTCGCACACCGGCAATTTGTGCGATTACCCGGTCTGGTGGTTGGGGCACGAAGGGAATTGGCGGGAAGTTAGAGTTCTCGATGCAAAAGTTCATGCCAACGCGTTGGTCGCGCAGATTGGCGGCGTAGAGAGTCGCGAGGCGGCTGCGGCGTTAAAGGGTGTGGAAATTGGTGTGCCCCGGCAACGGCTGCCCGACGCCAAGGCAAATGAGTTTTATTGGGCCGATTTGATTGGCCTGAGAGTCGTAAATACGCAGAACCATGAATTTGGTCGTGTTGTGCGCATGGTCGAGACAGGCGCAAACGATGTGCTGGTAGTCGCTGATCAAACTGGCAACGGTCGTGAAACGCTGATTCCTTTTATTGCGGATGCTGTAAAAAAAATAGATATCGCAGCAGGCATTGTTGAAGTCGACTGGGGCGAGGATTATTAGGTAGGCTGACGCGCACTCGGCAGCCAATCGCGCCTTCGTTATATCAGGGGCTCTGTGCTTCAGTTCGATGTAGTAACGCTGTTTCCGCGCATGTTCGATGCGGTCACGCAAGACGGAGTAATCGGCCGCGCGCGCGAAAAAGGAATCTATCAGCTGGTGGCGTGGAATCCGCGCGATTTTGCGCAAAACGCTTACCGGACGGTCGACGACCGGCCATATGGCGGCGGGCCCGGAATGGTAATGATGCCGGAGCCGCTGGGTAAAGCGATTGCAGCAGCGCGGCAGCGCCAAAGAAGTTCAGGGGTCAGGAACCCTCGCGTAATACACCTGACGCCGCAGGGAAAGTTGTTGAATCACAAGCTGGTGATGGAATTGGCGGCCGAACAGGGACTCGTGATGCTGGCCGGGCGATACGAAGGCGTCGATGAGCGTGTTGCGCTGCGCGAGATCGACGATGAGATCTCGATTGGCGACTACGTGTTGTCGGGTGGCGAGCTAGCGGCGATGGTCGTGGTTGACTGCGTCGTGCGCCAGTTGCCGGGCGTGCTGGGCGATGCGGACTCAGCACGGCAGGATTCGTTTGTGCGGGACCTGCTCGATTGTCCGCACTATACACGGCCGGAAGTATATGAAGGATTGGCGGTACCGCCGGTGTTGTTGTCAGGCAATCATGCGGACATCGGGCGCTGGCGGTTGAAACAGGCGTTGGGCAAAACGTGGCAGCGGCGGCCCGATTTGCTAGCGAAGCACGTGTGTTCGGATGACGAGAGCAGGTTGCTCGAAGAGTTCAAGCAGGAAACTAGCGGAGCATGATATGGACCTCATACAGAAAATCGAAAGCGAAGAAATCGCCCGTCTCGGAAAGAATATTCCGGACTTTAAAACCGGCGACACCGTAGTCGTCAACGTCAATGTGGTCGAAGGCGATCGCAAGCGCGTGCAGGCTTATGAAGGCGTTGTAATCGCGAAACGCAATCGCGGGCTCAATTCCGCTTTCATCGTTCGAAAGATCTCGTCGGGCGAAGGTGTCGAGCGCACATTCCAAACATATTCGCCGCTGATCGCCTCGATAGAAGTCAAGCGCAGAGGCGATGTCAGCCGCGCCAAGCTTTATTATCTGCGGGAACTCTCGGGCAAAGCGGCTCGCATCAAGGAGCGCCTTGACGTGCGCAGTGAAGATGTACTGCCGCCAATCGAAAAAGAGCCCGGGCCGCCGGCGGACGTGAAGTAACGAACCCATAGAAATGAAGAGGCGGCGCAGGCCGCCTTTTCATTGCCCGCGCCTAATTGTCAACGCACGTGGGAGCGGCTATCGCGCGTCGTTCTTTGACAACGCAGTGAAATATTCGTGGTCTGCAGTATTCACCCAGCTTGTGCGGAGCTCCACCGGCTGGTCATGGTAAGTGTAAGCGACACGCTTGATGACGAGAACCGGCGTGATTGTGCGTATACCGAGCACTTCAGCGATATTGGCGTCAGCCTGCCCCGCGGACAGCGATTCGCTTATACGCACGACATTTATTCCGTATCGCGCCTGATATAGCCCGTAGATAGTGCCGTCGCGTCCACCGAACGAGGCGCCGGTCAAGTCAGGGAAGCGCGCGACCGGCAACACGAGCTCGTCGAAGATCACCGGGTTTTGTGCCAGCTTCAAAATGTTTTGTATGCGGAATACGCGCTCGCCCGGCTTCAGCGCAAGACGTGATGCAGCATCGTCGTCGGCCTTGAGCGTGCGAAACGAATGCATTTCATGCACCGGCGGTTCCTTGCTGCCATCTTTGCCGACGATGTGGAAAAAGTAATAGAGCTGGCGGTCTTCCGTGTGAGTCGCGACGAAGGTGCCGCGTCCCTGTTGGCGCACCAGAATGTTTTCAGACACGAGCTCATCGATTGCTTTGCGGATCGTGCCGATAGACACATTAAAACGCTGCGATAACCGTGTCTCGCTCGGTATGACGCCGCCCGCCTTCCATTCCCCCGCAATAAGACTGCGCGTAAGTCGCATCTTCACTTCCTTGTACAGCGGATTGAAGGTGGGAGTGCCACCAGCCAACGCATCAGACATATTCATTCGGGCAGCACGCTAATGGGCGGGCGTGATTCTAACATGGCCGGACCCCATTCATATAGGTCATATAGTTGACTCCTGTTGGTTTCGGCGTGTAATATCGCCGATGAACAGCCGTATGATTGTCGTCCACGCACCGGACATCCTTATTTCCGCATGGAGCTCACATGATTCATTTTGTATTGCATGATCCGCGCGATACGGTCGCTGTCGTCGTGGTTGAAGGCGTGAAGGCCGGTCAGGATGTGACCGGCTGGATCATGGACGAAGACCGGACCATATCGCTCAAGGCGCAGCAGGACATTCCGATCGGTCACAAGCTTGCGCTGAAAGACGTCAAGAACGGCGACACGATCATCAAATACGGACATGACATCGGCAAAGCAATAGCGGATATCAAAGCAGGTGCGCATGCGCACGTGCACAACATCAAAACCAAGCGCTGGTAACCCGCGCGACTATTTGTGGAGCACTCATGATCTCAAGCAAAACGACATTCTGGGGCTATCGGCGCGAAAACAACCGCGTCGGCGTGCGCAACCATGTGCTGATCCTGCCGGTAGACGATCTGTCGAATGCCGCCGCCGAAGCGGTGGCGCACAACATTAAAGGCGCGATTGCCATACCGCACCCCTATGGACGGTTGCAATTCGGTGCTGACCTGGATCTCCATTTCCGCACACTCATCGGCGCCGGGTCCAATCCGAACGTAGCCGCAGTCGTCGTCATCTGTATCGAGGAAGGCTGGGCAAAGCGCGTGGTAGATGGCATCGCCAAGACCGGTAAGCCGGTGACCGGATTCGGCATCGAACTGCATGGCGATCACGACACTGTATTACGCGCTTCCAAGGTCGCGAAAGAATATGTGCAGTGGGCGTCAGAACTGCAGCGTGTCGAATGTCCGATTAACGATCTGTGGGTTTCGACCAAGTGCGGCGAGTCGGACACGACGTCCGGCTGCGGTGCAAATCCCACCGTCGGCAACGCATTCGATAAGCTGGATACACTCGGCGTCACTATGTGCTTCGGCGAGACTACTGAGATTACCGGCGGCGAAACGATTGTCGCCGACCGCTGCGCGACGCCCCAAGTGCGCGAGCAGTTTATGAAAATGTTCAATCGCTACCAGGAGGTCGTCGATCGGCACAAGGTGGATGATCTGTCTGATTCTCAGCCGACCAAGGGCAATATCGCCGGCGGCCTGACCACGATCGAAGAGAAGGCGCTTGGCAACATTCAGAAGATCGGCAAGAAGTGCAAGGTGATCGGCGTGCTTGATAAGGCAGAAACGCCGACGAAACCGGGCCTCTGGTTCATGGATTCATCATCGGCGGCGGCCGAGATGGTGACGCTGTGCGCTGCGTCGGGATACGTCGTGCATCTGTTTCCCACAGGCCAAGGCAACGTCATCGGCAATCCGGTGCTGCCCGTGATAAAGCTGACGGCAAATCCGCGCACCGTGCGTACGATGTCGGAGCATATTGATCATGATTGCTCCGGCCTTTTACAACGCGAGAAAAATCTCGACCAGACAGGGGACGAGCTCATCGAAGTGATGCTGCGCACGTGCAACGGCCGGCTGACCGCGGCTGAAGCGCTCGGGCATCGCGAGTTCGTCATGACGAGGCTGTACGAAAGCGCCTGATGCGCTAGGCGGACGGTAAAGCGTCCAATCAGAGGCCCGATGGCAGAACAAGTAACGGTGCCTGCGTCTCATACAACCGGCTCGCCGGCGAAGGCGCGCAGTTTGAACGTGCGCGTCTGGCGCGGCGGCGAAGCGGGCGGCTTTCATGTGTTCGAGGTGCCGCGTCTGGAAAGCCAGACCGTGCTCGACGTTGTCACGTATATACAGCGCAATCTCGATCCTACCCTCGCGTATCGATACGCATGTCGCGTCGGTATGTGCGGGTCGTGCGCCATGAATGTTAACGGCAAGGCGCGCTGGACCTGCCGCACGCACGTCGCGGAGGTTGAGCGCGGTGACGCAGTCGAGATTGCGCCGCTCTCCAACTTGCCGGTGATCAAAGACCTGGTGACTGACATGGCGCCGTTTTTCGATAAATGGGCGCGTGCGAAAGGGCAGTTTAAAGGCGCCTCGCAGCGCAGCGATGAATTCGCGCGCGTCATGCCCGATTCCCCGCAGCGCATGCGAGCGGATGCGGCCATTGAGTGTATCGGTTGCGGCGTGTGCTATAGCTCGTGCGACGTGGTCTCATGGAATCCGGACTACCTCGGGCCGGCGGCATTGAACCGCGCATGGACATTGGTCAATGATGCGCGCGACGTCTCAAACAGCGAACGGTTGAAGGCCGTCGCCGGCGACGCCGGCTGTCACGCCTGCCATACGCATACAAGCTGCAGTGAACGGTGTCCGAAACACATTTCACCGACCGCCGGCATTGCAGGTTTGAAGCGGGCCGTCGCCGCCGCCCTGAAAGGTGACCTGTGAAGACACGCGGCCAGATATTGCTGTGGCTCGCTCAGCGTTACAGTGCGATGGTGCTGGCGGTATGCGTCGTCGCGCATCTGATAACGATCATCTATGCAGTGCGCACGGGACTGTCAGCCGAGCAGATACTCGGTCGTACACGCGGCAATTTTGCCTGGCTGGTGTTTTACGCGACTTTTGTTGCTGCGGTAGCAGTGCATGCGCCGATCGGCATGCGCACTATATTGTCTGAAACGTTGCGCCTGCGCGGTGCGCACGTCGATATCGCCGTGCTATTGCTCGGCGTCGTGCTCGCTTTGTGGGGTTGGCGCGCCGTATTCGCAGTGTTCCAGTAACGGCGCATATGAAAAACGATTACCGCGCGCGCAGCCATCCCGCCTATTGGGCCTTCGTGGTTCATCGTGTCAGTGGCCTCATGCTGACGCTGTTTCTGCCGTTTCACTTCTGGGCGTTAGGCCAGGCGCTCGCAGGCGGCGCAGCGGTCGATAATTTTCTGCATTGGACGCAACAACCGCTTGTGAAAGCAGGTGAGTTGGGGCTCGTTGTGTTGCTCGCTGCGCATGTGGCGGGTGGCGTGCGCTTGCTGACCATCGAGTTTCTCGCGTGGCACGAGTGGCAGAAGAGTTTGTTGGCAGTTGCGGCCGGCGTAACCCTGGTGGTCGGTGTTGCCTTTGCGCTAAATCTTGCTTGATCTCGCGCTCATTGCGGCCGGCGGATTCCTGGGCGCGATGGTGGTCGGCAGCGCAGGCTTTGCGTTTGCGATTGTGGTCACGGGCGTATGGATCTATGTTTTGGCGCCCGCGCAGATTGTGCTTCTCGCCGCGGTTTGCGCAACGATCCTGCACATTGTGAGCATCTGGCAATTCCGGCGCGAAATAGAATTTTCGCTGTTGTGGCCGTTCCTGGTCGGCGGCGCCATGGGCGTTCCACTGGGAGTCGTCGCCCTGCAGCGGTTGGATACGCATCTCTTCCGGCACATTTTCGGTGGCTTCATGATTGCGTACAGCGCTTACATGCTCATGCGGCCATCATTTGCGGTGCTAAGAATGCGGGACGGTGCTGCGCGCGTGGCCGACGGGTTCGTCGGCTGGGTGAGCGGTATTCTCGGCGGGTTTGCACTCCTGCATGGCACGCTGCCGACGATCTGGTGCAGTCTGCGCGGCTGGGACAAGCGGCGCAGCCGCTGCGTCTACCAACCGTACATTCTCGTTACCGGCATACTCGTCATGCTGTGCGTCGGAGTTACGATCGATATCGACAAACGCGAACTGTTGCTGCCGATCGTGGTGGGATTGCCGGCGATGGGACTCGGGTTATGGGCGGGCTTGCGCGTGTTCGAAGTCATCTCCGAACAAAACTTCCGGCTCGTCGTGCTGTGGTTGATACTCGTGTCCGGAATTTCATTGCAGTTTTAAAAGGCAACGATGGCTAAGACCACGCTCACACGATCACGCGCGCCGTTTGCATTCGTCGAGTTGCCGCCGGCGCGGACTGCGCAAAAGCCGCGTAAAACCGGACTTACGATGGTGGCCGATTTCGGCTTGCCGTATCTTCACGTTGAAGACATGGTAGCGATGGCGGGTCGTTATATCGATCTTGCGAAAATTGCAGTGGGCACATCGCGCCTCTACGATCTTAACTATCTGCGCCGCAAGCTTGCACTGTATCGCCGCCACGTCATCCGGCCGTTCATCGGCGGACAGTTTCAGGAATACGTCTTTGCCACCTACGGCGAAAAAATGCTGCGTACCTTCCTGCTCGAGGCCCGGCGCGTAGGATTCGACGTCGCCGAGGTCTCCGACAACTGTGTTCCATTGACGCCAAGCCAGCGGCGCGCGCAGATCCGGCTTGCCATCGATTGCGGCCTCGCGGTTTTCGGCGAAGTCGGATCGAAAGATATGAAAAACGATGCCCGCCTGCTGGTTTCGCAAGCGGAGGATTGCTTCGCCGCCGGCGCCGAACTTGTACTTGTCGAAGCAGCCGAGCTTATCGTTAACGGGAAGCCGAAGATGAAGCTCATCCAAGGGCTCCGGAAGGGACTGGACATGTCGCGCGTATTGATCGAGCTGCCGGGTCCCTGGATCTCCGGCATCACGCTTTCGATCGTCGAAGACATGAAGAAGTTTCTCGTCGCGGAATTCGGTCCCGATGTGAATATCGCGAACGTGATGGCCGCCGATATCATGGAAACCGAGGCGCTGCGGGTGGGCCTTGGCGTGGTCGGTCCGCAAGTAAACACGCGTTAGGAGCACACGATGCCGCATTCCACTTATTTCGCGGAGCGTATGGGACACGCTGAGATTTCGCCGCAAGGGGAATTCGAAGCCGGCAGTTTTCAGTCTTTCGTGCTCACTTACACGGCGGGCTATTTCGGTATCGACGATACCGGATCGCTCAAGATCGTCCACCGTTTTGCTTCCGATATGGGGCGGCCGCAGTTCAACGACCCGAAGGGCTGGAACTATACAACCGTAGAAGCTTCGAACGGCGCGGTGCTCGAGGTCCAATATGATGGCAAGCGCAACATTCGCCCCTGGGACAAGACGCTATTCATTCGCGTGGTGCGTGGATTCCTGCGCGAGGGCGACCGCATTGTCGTGCGCTTCGGCGATACCCGTCAGGGTTCCCCCGGCATAAGGGTGCAAACTTTCAATGAGCCAACGTTCGAGTTTCGTGTGCTCGTCGATGCATGGGCAACGTATAACTACACTGAGTTGCCCGTGCAGCCGTTCATTTCGGTCGTGGCGGGACCAGCGGTGCTTTATAAGGCGGTCGTGCCGACGCTGCGCAAACGCGGCGAACCGTTCACGCTCGGCTTCAAGGGTGAGGACAAGTGGGGCAATCCGTCGCACAAAATAAGCGGCACATTTTCCCTGACCTCGAATCTGCCGGTCGAAAGACTGCCGCCGGCATTGACCATGCACGCCGGAGAGTGTGTGAAGACTATTGACGGACTGCGTTGCACATCAACGGGCGACTTGTTGATCGAGGTGCGCGATGCGTCCGGCACGCTTGTCTGCACGAGTAATCCGCTGCGCATCGTAGAAAATGCCGCTTTGTTGCCTTACTGGGCGGACCTGCACGGCCAGTCAGAGGAAACGATCGGTACGAATTCAGCACGTGAGCTGATCGAATTCGCGCGCGACCGTGCATTTCTCGATGCGATGAGCCATCAGGGCAACGACTTCCAGATCACGACGCCATTCTGGAATGAGTTGAACAAGCTTTCGGCCGAATTCAACGAGGACGGAAGGTTCATCATGTTTCCCGGCTACGAATGGTCCGGCAACACGGGGCTGGGTGGCGACCGTAATGTCATGTTCATGCGTGAGGGCCGGCAGATACATCGTTCGCATCATGCGCTCGTTGATGATCTGACCGATGTCGAGACCGATGCCAACAGCGCTGACGACTTGTTCCAAATGTTAAAACAAGAAGAGTGTGTCGTGTTTGCGCATATCGGCGGCCGCTATGCAGACATCAAAATGGCACATGACGGGCGCATCGAGCGCAGCGTTGAAACGCATTCCGACTGGGGCACGTTTGAATGGCTGATTGAGGATGCGTTGCAGCAGGGCTATCGCGTCGGTATCGTCGCGAACTCGGACGGCCACAAAGGCCGGCATGGCGCGAGCCATCCGGGCGCATCCTTGTTCGGCGCTTACGGTGGCTTGACGTGTCTGCTCGCGACCGGGCTGACGCGCCAGGCGCTCTTCGATGCGTTGCGTAAGCGGCATCATTACGCGACTACCGGCTGCCGCATGCTGCTCGATACGCGCATTACATTCGACGCGGACGCCGATTTGTTCGACGATGATCCGAATCTCGGCAACGCACAGCGCGCGAAGGCCAAGACCGCCATGATGGGTGACATCCTGCGTTCGAATGCACGCGAGGTCACGTTCAGCATTGACGCGGTCGGCTCGGCTCCCATCGAACGCGTCGAGATACGCAACGGACTCCGCACGCTCGAGACCTTCCGGCCGTATGATCAAAAAGCGCTGGGCCGCCGCATACGCGTAATCTGGGAGGGCTCGGAGTACCGTGGACGCGGCCGCCAGACGGTGTGGGATGGCTCATGCACACTTGCTGGCAACACTTTCGAGAAGGTGCAACCGATCAACTTCTGGAATCTCGACAAGAAGCTCGAGCAGACGGCACCGGGCGCTCTTAAGTGGGCAGCACTGACAACCGGCGGATTTGGCGGCTTCGACGCGTGGCTTAGCGATGCATCGGCGGGCACGCTCAAGATCGACACGCCGCTCGTCAAGACGGAGATCCGCATTGCGGAGATTGGCATCAACGATTCCACATTTGCTAACGGCGGTATCAAGCGCCAGATCCGCATCTTTCGACTGCCGGATGAGAATACGCAGCGCACGGTCCGCCTCGATCGCAAAGTGACGCTCGTTGATGACAGCGATAATGCGCTCTATGTGTGTATTACGCAGGAAGACGGTCATCTCGTCTGGTCGAGTCCAATCTACGTGTGCAGGTGACGCGTGCGTTGAGCAAGCATGTAAACTACGCCAGCCTTTCCGGCCATAACAATCACGGAGAAATAATGCGCGCCAGCCAAGCTTTCACCTTGTGTGCGGCCATGACCCTGGCAACGCTGACATGGGCACAAGGTTATCCGGCCAAACCCGTGCGCATCATCGTGCCGTTTGCGCCGGGCGGTGCGACGGACATCGTTACACGCGTCGTCGCGCAGAAGCTGGGTGAGATCTGGGGTCAGCAGGTCGTCGTCGATAATCGTGCCGGTGCAGGGGGAAACATCGGCGGCGAGCTCGCGGCGAGAAGCGCGCCTGATGGCTACGTGATCTTTATGACTTCCGGTTCCATCGTCACGGCTAATCAGCATATCTACCGGAAAATGCCGTTCGATCCGGCGAAGGACCTGGTGCCGATCACGAATGTGGCGAGCGGACCGCAAGTACTCGTCGTCACGCCCAGCTTTCCGCCGAAAACCGTCAAGGAGTTCATCGAACTCGCGAAGGCGAGGCCGCGCCAGATTTCATACGGCTCCGCAGGTTTCGGCAGCCAGACACATCTTGCAGCAGAGAATTTTCTCTACACTGCGAAGATCGAAGTGGTGCATGTGCCCTATAAGGGTGAGGCGCCGGCGATCGTCGATACTATGGCGGGACAGGTTCCGTTTTCCACGCCCAACCTCGCAGCCGCCATCAATTACATTCAGCAGAAGAAGCTCCGCGCGCTGGGCGTGACGAGTAAGCAGCGCTCGCCGCAACTGCCGGAAGTACCCGCGGTCGCTGAGACGCTGCCGGGTTTCGAGAATCTTGGCTGGTTTGGTTTTATGGTGCCGACCGGCACTTCGAAGGAAGTGCTCGACAAGATTTATCGCGACACCGCTAAAGCGCTTCAGGCGGGTGATGTCAAATCCCGCTTCGAAGGGCTCGGCATGGCGCCGGTGGGCAACAGTCCATCCGATTTCGCAAAGTACGTACATGAAGAAACGGAGCGCTGGGCAAAGATTGTACGCGAGCGTAAGTTACAGGTTGATTGAACCCGCGCTAGTGTTTGCGTCGATGAGTTATCCGGAACGAAAACGATGACTGCAGCCAAGGCCCTTCTCGAAGTAGAAGGCGTCACCCTTCAATATAAGACGAAGGAACACCTGGTCACGGCGACCTACCGGATCGACTTCCAGGTTTACCAATCGGATCGTTTCGTAATTCTGGGGCCCTCCGGCTGCGGCAAATCGACGCTGCTGAAAGCAGTCGGCGGTTATATGACGCCGACCGAGGGCGCGATGCGTCTGAACAACGAAGTGATACGCAAGCCCGGTCCTGACCGGGTATTCGTATTTCAGGAATTCGATCAATTGCTACCGTGGAAAACGGTCAAGCAGAACGTGATGTTTGCTCTCACCGCCAGCGGCCGCCTGAACGCCAACGCCGCGGCAGACAAGGCGATGCAGTACATCGAAAAGGTCAAGCTCACGCAGTTCGCCGACAGCTTTCCCCACACGCTCTCCGGTGGCATGAAACAGCGCGTCGCGATCGCGCGCGGCATGGCGATGGAACCTGACATCCTGCTCATGGACGAGCCGTTTGCGGCGCTCGACGCGCTGACGCGGCGCAAGATGCAGGAGGAGCTGTTGCAGTTATGGGACGACACGCACTTTACCGTGCTGTTCGTAACGCACTCGATTCCGGAAGCGGTGCTGATCGGCAACCGCATTCTGTTACTGTCGCCGCATCCCGGACGCGTGAAGGCCGAACTCAACAGCAACGGCAATGACGATGTCGGACTGGACGGCAAAAAGCTGTCTGATCGCATACATGACATGCTGTTTGCGGACGACGTCGAACAGGAGGCAACGCCGCATGGATAACATCGTGGTGCAGCGACCGGAATTCGTGCGCGAAGTTGAAACGAGTGCCTATGGCGTAGTGGAAAAGCCCTTAACCACCGG
>Ga0207691_10001964_pt1 | contig 20104 bp, 17 predicted proteins | sample KBSM13metaG_FD_184327 | JGI IMG/M metagenome (GOLD analysis project Ga0207691, IMG submission 184327) | Miscanthus rhizosphere microbial communities from Kellogg Biological Station, Michigan, USA - KBS M1-3 metaG (SPAdes) (version 2) | ecosystem: Host-associated > Plants > Roots > Rhizosphere >... | reverse complement strand
GCCCTACGAGTGGCACGGGGCGGGGACTTGCTCGAAATGGCTTGCGGACTACGACGCGGATTCGAAGAAAAATGGAATTACGGATGGAAAAGTTACTATCGGTAAGCCCCGGCACGTGAACGTTACCGGGGATCGAGCTTATGTTGTCGTTCCGACCGACTACACCTTTAAGCAGAACGGGAAATCGATGAGGGAGATTGCTTCGACGTGGACTTTTACGCTGCAAAAGATCGACGGAAACTGGAAAGTCACCGGCTGGGCTTGGGCGAAGCATTAGGTTGGCCGAGCACAATCCCGCGCTTCGCGCAGCGAAGCGGCTACAATCAAGGAGCTACAATGTATGATTATTGGTGCGCATTCGATCATCTACAGCACAGACGCCGAGGCTGACCGGATCTTCTTCCGGGATGTGCTCAAATTAACCAACGTTGATGTTGGTCATGGCTGGCTGATCTTTGGCTTGCCGCCGGCGGAGGTGGCAGTCCATCCATCGGAAAAGAACGACGTGCACGAGTTCTATTTGATGGTCGACGATATCGAAGGATTCGTTGGTGAAATGAAGAAACACCAGGTTCCTTGCGAGCCCGTGCAGGACCAGGGGTATGGCCTGCTAACGCAGTTGACGCTTCCGGGTGGTGGTAAGCTAGGTGTTTATCAACCTCGGCACGCGCGACCTACGGCGATGTAGCATCCGCCGTCCCAGCGGACAAAGAACGGCGAAGGTTGCTCAGCGGAAGATGGAGGGACGATGCGCCTCAGGCGGATGTTCGTCCGTTTATCTGGGGAGCGCGAGCATTCTGCTCGCTTGAGCCGGCATGTTACCGGCGACTATCTCGGCGCAAGGCAGCAGTGCGTTTGAGGCCTCTCGCGAAAGCCCCGCGTGGAGAAGCTGTCCGGAAAATTCCGGACAGGGCGGGCAGAATGCCCGCTCTCCCGTCATGAAGAACGGCGTCCCTTGTTCGCTAGGCGCCAATCCTGCGCCTCATTGCTAGCGAGGCGGCGGTAGCCGCAGAACCGGCGCCGCATCCATCAGCGCCAGGATTCGTTGCTTTTTTGCACCGTAGTCGAGCGCGCGAAATGTCCGAATCTCTTCAACCCGGCGCAGACCGTTGAGGGTATCCAGGAAATAAGTGTAATTTGCGGCCAGCTCGGTCGTTTCCAAGTAGCGGCCGCGCAGATTCGGATCCTGAAACGCGCTCGGAGTTTGTGCCTCGAAAAGGTGAAAGCGCAGCCAACGACGATCGGTTCGTGAGACTCGCTGCGTCTTGCGAAAGAAGGCGACGAACAATAGCAGGACGAGATACGTGTCGACCCGAGCCTGAAGCTCGAGATCGCGCGCGAAATTCTCCGAAGTGATCCGGCGTTCGCCCTCACGAAACTGGAGCGCTGCGTGCAGGGCGTGATTAATCTCCTCCACAAACATGATCAGGGAACGAATGTTCTGATTGCTGAGACCGGCGCGCGGATCGTGGTCTTCCAGCTGTTTGATCAGCCAGCGCGAATAATAAATGCCGACGTAAAGTTGATCGTCTGCCGTGCGCAAAAAAGTGCGCGCCAGCTCACTCAATTCGGCGGCGGAAGCCCCGGCTAGTTTTGAGAGCTGCCGACAGCGCCTCTGGTCGATCAGGCAATCTTCGAGATTGATCCCAACCTGGGCATAGGTTCTCTCGAAGAGTCGCTGGATCTGGCTGAAGAGTGTTTCGTTCACAACAAAAGTGAGCCGCTATGGTCGTCGTCGAGATTGATCAGCTCGTCCGACAGGCGATTAAGCGCGAGCCGGACGTCGTGGAAACGGTCCGCCAGTTTCTCGTAAACGTCGTTTAACTCACAGCGCCGGGCTGTCGAATGGGACGCAAGCAGTTGAAAATTCGTGCGTCCGATTTTCTCATAGAACTCGAGGTCAGGCGCCCCGCGCCGACTCCGGCGCTCGGCGTTCTCGTGGAATATTCCACTGATGAAGAGCGAATAGTTGCCGACGTGCGCGCGCAGCAAAAAACTTTCCTCAGCGCTGGCTCGAGTCAGCGCGATCAACATGTCGGATATGTATTGCCGGCCCGATTCTTCCTCGGTGTGCGGCGCACGGAGGCCATTGGCGCGCGAGAAGGTCTCGAGGAGCGATCCGATGTAATCAGAAAGTTTGCGATCGGTGATTTCAGCTCGCTGGAGGACATGTCGGGCGAGCACGTAAAAGTAGAAAGAAGAGGAAATCGAAAGATGTCCTGTCTGAGAAAGGATGGCATCCACGAGGCGCGGATGATCGAGGACCGTGTCGCGGGTTTCGATATCGCTCAGCAGGTCGACCAGCGAAACATGATCGTTAGGCGAACGGGCGAGGGTGCGAACGATGAACTGAAAATCCGCTGCCGTGAACCGCGCCCGACAATTAGCCTGGATCATCGGGGACTTATCATAAGCTTTATACGTGCCAGAAGGCAAGAGTCATGGAGGGAAAACGCCTTCATTCACTGGGCCGCGGCGTCATGTGGTGATATACGTGAATCACGTATATCATTCCAATCAGCCGGCCTAGTCAGGTTGATAGATTCGATCGCTTGCCACCGCGGCAGTTGCAGGGATCATAATCGGAGCGTGTTATGTCTGAGAAACCTTTCGGAGCAGAGGGCAAAGCGGGGTTCACCCGTCGAACCTTTTTGGGGACAGCCCTGGCCAGTGGAGCAGCGGTAATGGCGGGAAGAGCGGGCGCTGTTTTCGGGAATACCTCACCGACACCGACTTCGGCGGCGAGCGATTCCATTTGGAAATTGGGCGGCGATCTTCCGGTGAATCGCCTCGGTTTCGGAGCCATGCGGATCACCGGTGAAGGAATTTGGGGTTGGCCCGCCGATCGCGCGAATGCGCTCAAGGTCTTGCGCCGGGCCGTTGAGCTCGGGGTAAACTTGATCGACACCGCTGATGCCTATGGACCGGAAACGAGCGAACTGCTCATTGCCGAAGCGCTCCATCCTTATCCGCAAGGGCTGGTCATCGCGACGAAGGGTGGCCTCACTCGACCGGGCCCAGGTCAATGGGCGCCGAATGGTCGTCCGGAATATCTGAAGCAATGCGTGGATAAAAGCCTGCAGCGTTTGAAGGTGAGCCGGATCGACTTGTATCAATTGCATCGCATCGATCCGAAAGTGCCTGCAGAGGATTCGTTAGGGGCGCTGAAGGAAATGCAGGACGCAGGCAAGATTCGTCATGTTGGGCTATCCGAGGTATCGCCCCAACAAATCCAGAAGGCGCGCGAGATTTTGCCGATCGTGACTGTGCAGAACCAGTATAACGTTGCTGACCGCGACTGGGAAAATACCCTGACCTACTGCGAAAAGGAGAAGCTTGGCTTTATGCCATGGTCGCCGATCGGGGGAAACCGGGGCTTGAAAAATTCCAGCGCGCTCGAAGCGACGGCGAAAGCGCACAATACCAGTACGATTCAGATCGCTCTTGCCTGGCTTCTGCAACGTTCGCCCGTGATGCTTCCAATTCCCGGCACTTCCTCCCTCGCGCACTTGGAAGAAAATGTTAAGGCGGCTTCGCTGAAATTAACGTCGGCCGAATTTCAGGCGCTTGATGCGATCGCACGCCCGCGCTAACGCGAACCGGTTTGATTGATCGCGTCGCTCCGCCTCCGTCGGCGATATCTCACGCCTCGGCCTAACGAATAAAGCTCTGGCGAATTGTTCCGCCGGTTACTCGCCGCTCGGGGGTTTTCCGCCAGCGCCCATCGGATCCTTGTCTGGCGGTAAATCGCGAAGCTTCGATTGGGGTGTTTCCACTGTCGTGTCCCGCGAGCCCTGATTGCTGTTATCGCCCTTCTCGTCGTTGATTTCCGAGTCCATGCTCGCAATTTCACGCGCCCGGATCTGTTCGTCAAAGTCTGGCTTCAATCGGGAGAGGGAATCATCGGTGCCCTTGTGCGCATCATGAGCAAGCCTCGGCCGAGGACGGCCCCGAGCACCAGGGTCGCGCCGACGATTGCCCAGCGACCGGGCCGTTCGCCGAGCGCGATCATCACCCAAAGAGGATTCAAGATCGGCTCGAGGAGCGGAATCAGGGTCGCTTCGAGCGCGGTCACATGTTTGATCGCGGCGCCGTAGAGCACATACGGCAGCCCGAGTTGCACGGTGCCGAGCAAAAGCAGGCACCAGAGACCATTCTTGCCTAACGACGGAGCGCCGAGCATGGATGGCAAACCCGCCAGCGCAACGATGAGATTACCGAGAAGGATGCTGGTTACCGGTGAGCCCGCTTTTTCCTTGCGCAGAAAAAGCGCGACGGAGGCAAAGGCCAGCCCGCTCCCAAGCGCGATGATATTTCCCCACCAGCCCGAAACAGTCAGGCGATCGAAGAAGAAGAGCACAATCCCGATCAGTGCTACTGCGATCACGAGCCAATCGATTCGCGAAGCGCGCTCATTCAGATACCAGCGTCCGATGAGCGCGACGTAGATCGGCGCCGTGTATTGCAGGAAAATCGCATTCGCGGCCGTCGTCATTCGCGTTGCGAAAACAAACAAAATCACTGTGGCGGCGTAGCCGAGCGCGCCGCCGATCTGCGCGCGAGAAAACGTTAAGCGCGGGCGGCCGATGCAGAGAAGGATTACCGGGACGGCAATCGCGCTCCGGCCGCCGGCGATGGCCATGGGCGGCCAATCAATCGACTTGATGAGCGCGCCGCCGAGACTCCAACAAAGGGCCGTGATCAGCAGCAGCAAAGGTGGCAGGAAACGGCGTGGCATTGTCCGGACCTTCTACAATTGGCGTGTGGTCATGCAAGCTTTCGCGCCGTTGACCAGTCTGTCGTCCGTTGGCCCGTTGTCACCGATTGAGTTAGCTTAAACCTTTCATGAAATTTCTGGTCACAAACGACGACGGGATCGACGCGCCCGGCCTTGCGGCCCTCGTTAACGTTGCGCGCACTCTTGGGGAACCGACGGTGGTGGCGCCGGCCGGCCCGCAATCAGGCGTGAGTCACGCCGTCACCTGGCGCGAAGGGGTTCGAATCGAGCCGCGGGATGAGGGGCGATTCGCCATCCATGGGACGCCGGCTGACTGCACCCGGCTCGGACTTCTCCATCTCGTGCCCGAGGCGAAATGGATCCTGAGCGGGATCAATCACGGCGCGAACCTGGGCGCGGACGTTTATTATTCGGGGACGGTCGCGGCGGTGCGAGAAGCGTTGCTCCACGGCTGGCCGGGGATCGCTGTTTCGCACTATCGCAAGAGCGGGGTTGAGTACGATTGGAAGCGCGCGGAACGATGGGCCGCCCCCGTCCTCGCCGACCTCTTGGCGAGACCGTACGAGCAGGGAACCTTTTACAATATCAACCTGCCGATGCTGCCACCGGAAGCGCCCGATCCGATTGTTACCTGGTGTCCGCTCGATCCGAAACCGCTTCCGCTGAACTATCGGCACGAAGCTGAGAGCGGACTTTATTACGCCGGTGATTACAATCTGCGTCATCGCACGCCCGACGCAGACGTCGATGTTTGCTTCGGCGGCAACATCGCAGTCACGGCCGTCAGAATGTTGTAGCGCACTTGTGGCCTAACGAACCAAGGTGGGAGCCGCCTTTGTGCGGCGATTGGCAGCGATCAAACGTGCTCGGACTTGGTGCGACGCACGGCCAGCGAAATAGGCAGCCCGATACAAAACATGTGGACGAGGAGTCCGGTCACGAGAACGAGCAGAGGGAAGGTTACCTTTCGCGGATAAGCGGAGAGCGGCAAGACCACGAGGTTCATCACCGCGTAGATAAGAAAACCGTAAAACACTCCAGCAATCACCGCATGACGGGTGAGAGCCGGAATTACTCTGCTGGCGAGATAGAAAATCGCGGCCCACGAAAACGCGATGAAGAAATGGAGAGCGAGGCCGAGTATCGCGATTGGCACCCCTCCCTCGAAAGCCGGCTTTCCGAGCAAACCGCTCGCGACCGACTGGAGAATGCGCATGGGCGGCACTCCGTGCATGGCTGAGAACCCGATTGCGTAAGTGATGTCGAGCGCGCCGGCAATGGTGCCTCCGATGAGGATCGCAGAAAAAGGTGAGAGTCGGCGCATCGAAGGTCAGTCGCCACGCTCAAATCGAGCGTGGACGACGCGAACCTTCGACCCAACCTAACGGAGCGCAACTCCAGGATGATTCGCTCCGTGGAATTTACCAGGACAAGCCTAGTTCGTTAGGGAGCAGTCATCTGCTCCATCGCCTTTTGCATCTCGTCCGGGCTAACGTCGCGAACATGAGTTCCGATTGACCACTGGTGGCCGAACGGATCTTCGACCTTTCCGTAGCGATCGCCCCAGAACATGTCGTCCAGCGGCATCGTGACCTTTGCTCCCGCGGCTACCGCCTGCGCGAAGAATTTGTCCGCATCCTCCACGTAGAGATGGATGGTAACCGGCGAGCCTTTGAGTGATTTCGGACCGAGCGATCCCCACTCCGGCATCTCGTCGTTGAGCATGATGACTGAATCTCCAATGCGGATGCTGGCGTGCATCACTTTCCCATCGGAGCCCGGTATTCGAGACAGTTCGACGGCGCCGAACGCCTTTTTGTAAAAGGCAATTGCTTCCGCGGCACCGGCGCAAATCAGGTGCGGCGTTACGGTGCGCATTCCCGGAGGAATCGGGTTGACGGCGGATTTCGATTTGGTCTCTACATTTGTCGTTGTTGTCATTTTTCTCCCTTTTTTGAATTTCGTTTCAGTTTCTTCAAAGATGCAACGAACGGGGAAGCTGTCGTGGGACAGATTCGGCGCGAATTCTGAAAAAATGTTGGTGATGAAAATGAGGTCTCAATCTCTTCGTGACGTGACCCGGTTCCTAATCTTTCTTGGCCTGAGTCGCGGGCCGTCGTTAGTTGCGAACAGGCTCGATTGGCACGTTGTTGCGCGTCACATGAAAATTCAGCGACGTTGGTTGATAGGAACGGGAATGCTCGGATTACTGACGATGAATGCGAGCGCGGCGGAACCGACAAAGGCACCGGCTGCGGAAAAGAAGCCGGTCTCCAACGAATATCACGGCGTCAAAGTCGAGGACAATTATCAGTGGCTGGAGGACGATAACAATTCGGCTGTCAAGGCGTGGTCCGATGCAGAAAACAAGCAGACTCGCGCCTATCTCGACGCATTGCCGAGTCGGAGCGCGATTGAGACGCAACTCACGCAATGGTACGCGAAGACATCGCCAAACTATTCCGCGATCGTGGCGCGCCCCGGCCGGTTGTTTGCGATCAAGTTCCAGCCGCCCAAGCAGCAGCCGATGCTGGTCACGCTGACTTCGGTGAACGATTTGAAATCGGAAAAGGTGCTGATCGATCCCAATCAGATCGACAGCAAGGGAACCACGGCAATTGATTGGTACGAGCCGTCGCTCGATGGCAGCAAAGTCGCCGTCTCACTTTCAGCGAAAGGAAGTGAAGACGGAACGTTGCATTTCTATGACGGCGCAACGGGCAAGGAACTCGGCGATACGATCGCCCATGTGCAGTATCCGACCGCCGGAGGAAGCGCTGCCTGGAACGCGACAGGCGATGGCGTTTATTACACCCGTTTTCCGCGGAAAGGCGAGCGGCCTGAGGAGGATCTGAATTTCTATCAGCAGGTTTATTTCCACAAACTCGGCACGCCCGATAGCCAGGACACTTATTCGATTGGCAAAGAATTCCCCCGGATCGCCGAGATCAAGCTCGAGTCTTCGGAGGACGGCAAGTATGTTCTGGCTACGGTGGCGAATGGCGACGGCGGAGAGTTCGCTCACTATGTGCTTGGTTCGGAAGGCGGATGGAAGCAGGTCACCCAGTTCAGCGACGAGGTAAAGCTGGCCCGACTCGGTCGCGACAACGCGCTTTACCTGCTTTCGCGCGCGGGCGCGCCACGCGGCAAAATTTTGCGCTTACCTTTGGACACGCCGGAATTGTCTAAGGCGATTGAGATTGTTCCCGCGAGCGAAGCCGTCATCCAGCAAGTCGAGCCGGCGGCTAACGCGCTCTATGTCGTGGATTTGTTAGGCGGGCCTTCCCAAGTGCGACGCTTCGGTCTGGACGGCAAGGATGCGACGACAATTCCAGTGCCGACGATTTCCGCTGTGAACGAAATCCTGGCGCTCGACAATGGCGCTCTTCTCTATCGCGACGTGAGTTATACCGAGCCGGCGGCCTGGTTCGAAGTGGCGCCTGGTCAACTGCAATCGACCAAGACAGCTCTGGCCAGCACCTCACCGGTCTCTTTTTCGGATATCGAGGTGACACGCGAATTCGCGCCTTCGACGAACGGCGCAAAGGTGCCGCTCAACATTATTCGGCGGAAGGGAACCAAGCTCGACGGCACCAATCCAACCCTGCTCTATGGCTACGGTGGCTACGGCCTCAGCATGTCGCCGACGTTCGACTTTACTCGGCGGCTTTGGTTTGATCGCGGCGGGGTTTATGTCGTCGCCAATATCCGCGGCGGTGGCGAGTTCGGTGAAGAATGGCACAAGGCCGGCAACCTAACGAACAAACAAAACGTCTTTGATGATTTCGCGGCGGCGGCGAAATACTTGATCGACCAAAAATACACAAGCTCCGACAAACTCGCCATGCTCGGCGGCAGCAATGGTGGACTGCTCATGGGCGCGTTGCTCACTCAGCATCCCGACCTGATGCGGGCGGTCGTTTCTGCGGTCGGGATTTATGACATGCTGCGGGTCGAGCTGGCGCCTAATGGAGCGTTCAACGTGACGGAATTCGGTACGGTTAAAAATGAGGATCAGTTCAAGGCGCTCTACGCTTACTCGCCTTATCATCATGTGAACGACGGAACGAAGTATCCGGCGATCCTGATGATGACTGGCGCGAACGATGGCCGTGTTGCGCCTTATCATTCGCGCAAGATGACAGCGCGTCTCCAGGAAGCGAACAAGTCGGATCATCCGATCTTGTTGCGGACTTCGACCAGCTCCGGCCATGGGATCGGGACCGCTTTGAGCGAGCGAATCAAGCAAACAGCTGACATAAACAGTTTTCTGTTTGACCAGCTCGGAATGAAGCCGGTGAAGTAGCTGTAGCTGTCGCCCTGTGGGCGACGTGAGGATTGATTGTGCCGGCAGAGCGTGTTTTCGCGCTTCGCACAGCGAAGCGGCTATAAGAAAAACGCCGTTTGCCTAGGCCGCGACTCCATTTGACACTGTTCGTCACTCATGGCTGCTAAACCACGCGTCTTCGTTACTCGCCGGATCCCCGAAATTGGTCTGAACGCTATTGCGACTACCTGCGAAATGGAGGTCTGGCCCGAGCAGCTTCCACCCAGTTACGACACGATTCGAAAAAAGATCGCGGACTGCGCCGGCCTGGTTTCTTTGCTGACGGACAAGATCGATGGTCCGTTGCTCGATGCGGCGCCGAAGCTAAAAGTCGTCAGTAATTTCGCGGTCGGTTTCAACAATGTCGATATCCCAGCGGCGACGGAGCGCGGAGTCGCGGTTGGCAACACGCCTGGAGTTCTGACTGACGCGACCGCCGATATGGCAATGGTCCTATTGCTAGCCGCGTCGCGCCGGCTGGTCGAAAGCGTCGATGATGCGAAGGAAGGCCGCTGGAAAACGTGGGAACCGGTCGGCTGGCTTGGACAAGATCTGGCCGGCCGAACGATCGGGATTGTCGGCATGGGCCGGATTGGTTTCGCGGTCGCAAAGCGTTGTCGGTTCGGCTGGAACATGAACGTGCTTTACAGCGACGTTTATCAAAGCCAACCGGCCGAGACCGAATTGGGCGCGAAGAAAGTCGATCTGAAAACGCTGCTTAAAGAGAGCGATTTCGTTTCAATTCACACGGATCTCAACGCGGAAACGAAAGGCATGTTCAACACCGATCTCTTCAAGCAAATGAAGAAGACTGCAATCTTCATCAACACGGCGCGCGGGCCGCTGGTTGATCAAAAGGCATTGGCCACTGCTTTGCGCGACGGCACGATTTTCGCGGCCGGCCTGGACGTTACCGATCCGGAACCTTTGCCGGCCGATCACGAGCTCTATCAATTACCGAACTGTGTGATCGCGCCGCACATCGCAAGCGCGACGGTGCATACCCGCAACGAAATGGCGCGAATTTGCGCGGAGAATCTCATCGCAGGTGTGACTGGGGGGAAACTCACTGCGCTCGTCAACCCGGATGTGGAAGGCAAGCGGCGACGTTGAGTCAGTCAGAGTTCGCCAGGAAAAACGTGTAACCATGAGGCGCCCGCAGCGCTCTTGGTCAATATGGTTAGATCCTCAACCTTCATCGCGCTCTGGCTGCCATTTGCATTTGCGGTCGGCGGAGAGGAAAACGCGGCGACGAAGTACGATCCGATGGAGACGAACGCAAATTTTCGAGTCCCGCTCCTAGAGCTGACAGTTCATGATGGAAAGCGGAATCGCGACATTCCGGTGCGCGTTTACCTTCCTGAATCCAATCAGCCGGCGCCAGTGGTGTTGTTTAGCCATGGTCTCGGAGGTTCGCGCAGCGGCAACGAATTTCTTGGCCAGCACTGGGCCCGGCGCGGTTACGTCGGAGTCTTTATCCAACATCCCGGGAGCGATACTTCGGTGTGGAAAGATAAGCCGCCGGAAGATCGGTTGAGCGCGATGAGAGAGGCGGCGTCGCTGGAGAATTTTGAGCTGCGCGCCGCGGATGTGCCGGCGGTGCTTGACCAGTTGGAAGCATGGAACGCGAACAGTCAATCGCTGACGGGTCGCATGGATCTGAAAAAGATCGGAATGTCGGGCCACTCTTTCGGTGCGATTACCACGCAGGCAGTCAGCGGCGAAAACTTTCCGATTATTGGGAAGAAACTAACTGATCCGCGCATCAAGGCGGCGATTGCGTTCAGCCCGAGCGCCCCGTCACGTTCGAGCGCGGAGACTGCATTCGCCGAGGTGAAAATTCCGTGGTTACTCATGACCGGCACAAAGGACATTGCGTCCGTCGGCCACGCGGATTTGAAGTCGCGCCTCGCGGTCTATCCGGCATTGCACGGCGCACCCAAATACGAAGTGGTGCTGAACAATGCCGAGCATTCTGCGTTTACCGATCGCGCCCTGCCGGGCGACGAGCAGCCGCGCAACCCGAATCATCATCGCGCGATGTGCGCGCTCACGACCGCGTTTTTGGACGCTTTTCTGCGCGACGATGCTACTGCGCTCCGTTGGCTAAACGGAGACGGACCGCGTTCAATCATGGAACCGGAAGATCGGTGGCAATTTTCTCCGAAATAGGTCGTGCCGGGGATGTTCTGATAATCGGAACTAAGACGAAGGCGCGGTCTGAATATCCCATTTCACGTTGATGTGATGCCGCTCGGCATATGGCTTGCCCGCCGCTGTCAGCCGGTCAAAGCGCGTTGCGAATCCATCGCGGTATTTCGTTTCGATTGACGATACCATTGACTGAATTCGCTCGGGCGCTGCGCCTTCATCATAAAGCTTGGCCAGCTCTTCGTATTCGTTTTTGTAGACCGGCAGCACATATTCATAAAGCGCGACGGAAGCCTCTAACATCTCCCGTGTATCGTCGGTCTGTTTCAGTCCTTTCACTTTGTTCAAATTGGCCTCCAGGAATTGAATTTTGCCGTCGATGATTTCTTTTCGTTTCATCGGGACCGTCGCGCCACTTCCAGCATCGGCTAGTTTGACCGAAGGACTTTCGAGCTCACTCGCCAGGCCTCTACCGGCAAAGCCATGCATGAGATTGCAATTGAGGACGGCCACCTCGAAATACTTTTGCGGTGTCGCTGTCTCGCACGAGGCGAGAAGACAGCAGGCAGAGACGGACAGAAACAGCGGCACGATTTTGATCATGGTCTTGGTCGACAGCGCGATGAAATGACGCACTATTGCGCAACATAGCGTAACCGTGGATACGAAGAAATTCTTTGCTGAACTGCGGCGGCGCAATGTTTACCGCGCCGGGGTCATCTACTTGATGTCCGCCTGGCTTTTGATTCAGGTAGCGACGCAGATTTTTCCGTTTTTCGACATTCCACACTGGGTAGTGCGGGCAATCATCGTCGTCCTCGCGCTCTGTTTTCCGGTCGCGCTTGCCCTCGCCTGGGCCTTCGAAATCACGCCCGAAGGAATCATGAAAACCGACGACGTTCCGCCCGCCAAATCGATCCGCTGGACCACGGGCCGCAGGCTCGACTTCGTCGTCATTGGTATTCTCACCGTCGGAATCGCGTTTCTTGTTTACCTCCGTTTCTCGCCTTCTCACCAGATGGGAAGGAACCCAGATGTCCCCGAAAAGAGCATCGCGGTTTTGCCCTTCGAAAATTACAGCGAGGAAAAAGAGAACGCCTTTTTCGCCGACGGAATTCAGGACGACCTTTTGACCAACCTTGCGAAAATCAAAGCCCTGACTGTGATCAGTCGCACGAGCGTGATGAAGTATCGCGACGTCGGTGCGCGCAACCTCAAAGAGATTGGCAAGTCGTTGGGGGTAGCGACGATCCTGGAGGGAAGCGTGCGACGAGAGAAGAATCGGGTCGCGGTCAATGTCCAGTTGATCGACGCGCTGACCGATCGCCATATCTGGGCGCAACGTTACGATCGCACCCTGGCTGATTCGTTAGGCCTGGAGGGCGAACTGGCGACCGAAATTGCCGACGCGTTGCGTGCCCAGCTGACGCCGGAGGAAAAAGTGCGAGTCGCGAAAAAGCCGACGCAAAATGCCGACGCTTACGATCTTTACCTGCGGGCCCTTCCCTACGAGCAGGGGCCCGATACATTGCTGCAGGATTATAGGCGCGCCGAGCAGCTCTATCAGCAGGCGATCGATCTGGATCCGAACTTTGCGCTCGCCCATGCTCGTCTGGCCACGACCTGCGCGGAGATTTTCCATTTCCACGAACCGCTGGATTCGTGGAAAGCAAGAGCGCGTCGCGAGGCGGAACTTGCCCTCAGCTTGCAACGGGACCTGGGCGAAGCGCATTTTGCGCTCGGCCAATGCGCTTATTGGTTTGATGACGATTACGACGCGGCTTTGCGCGAGTTCGCGATTGCTGAAAGCTTTTTGCCTAACGACAGCAACATCGGTGCGCTTGTCGCCGCCATTCGCCGGCGGCAGGGAAACTGGAAGGAATCGGTCGCGCTGTATGAACGAGCGGGCAAGCTCGACCCGCAAAATCCGAACATTACCCGCAACCTCGTTTACACCTATTCGGCGTTGCGCCAGTGGCCGGCGGCGCGGCGCGCGTCCGAGCGTTGGTGCCAAATGGCGCCCGATTCACTAATTGCCAAGATCCAGCTGGGTTACGTCGATTTCTTCAGCGAAGGCCACACTCGCACTCTGCGCGATCTGCTTGCGCAAATCCCCGCCGGCACCGATCCCGACGGCGCTGTGATCGCGGCACGCTGGGATGTGGCGATGATCGAGCGCGACTTTCCGGGCGCGCAAAGGGTTCTCCGCAATTCGCCGCGGTCGGCGGTCGATTACCTCAACGGAGGCAATACTCCGAAAACGTTGCTCTCGGGAGCCACTCTCCTGGCTCAGGGCGACACCGCTGCGGCCGCTCCTCTGCTTGAACAGGCGCGGCAGGATCTCTCCTCAGCGGTCGAGCAATCGCCCCTCATTGCCAATGTCCATGCGAACCTCGGTCTTGCTTTGGCATTCCTGAATCGCAAGGACGATGCGATCCGAGAAGGGCGTCGTGCGGTGGAACTTCGGCCGATCGCGAAAGATGCCGTCGACGGTGCGATTATGCTTTGCTACCTGGCAGTGATCTATGCGCAGACAGGCGAGAATGAGCAAGCCGTCTCGCTGATCCAGGAGTTACTGAAAACTCCGGGCGCGATTGATAGCGTCGGCTACAGCATCACGCTGAATGATTTGAGGTATCGCTGGGAATGGGATGGACTCCGAAAAGATCCGCGCTTTTTGCAGTTGATCGCTCAGACAACATCAACGCCGAGTCATTAGGCCTAAAACTTCAGGGTGAGTTGGGCAGCAACCAGGTGCTCACCTTCCTGAAACGAGGCATCCCGATGATTCAGGCTGTATTGCAACTTTCCCTGCAGGTGACTGGTGAAACGGTAGCCAAGGGCGGCGTCGATTCGTTGGACGTCATTGCCCCATTGCACCGCGGATCTTCCGTTTCTGATCGTGCCGTAGAGCTGCTGATTCCAGCGCAGGGCGCCGAATAACTGCGGGGTGATCTTGTATTTTGCCTCGAGGTAATAAGAAAAGGTATCCGCATCCCCAACGAATGGTCCTTCGAAACGCACTTCAAAAAACTCGGCCCATAATTGGAGGCGGTGCCACGCAAAGGAGACATCCTGTGCCAGGACAAGTTCGCGATATTCACCAATACCATGGTCAGAAGGGAGAGAAGAGGTGGCTTCGGATAAGAGATAGGGACCACCGCTGGCGGAAAAGCCAATGTTCCACCTTTCGTCAGGACGAACACCCAGACGTGTGCTGAAGGTGGGATTATCAAATCCGACGTTAGTGACACTCCATGACTCGGGTCGCGAAGCGAGAGCCGAATTCTTCATCTCAAAAGCCCAGTCGAACTTGCCGCAGGTGGCGGAGACGGCGATGCCGCTGGCATAACTCGGACCCCAGATAATGGGAAGGCGAAGATACTTATCGGAGTAATCGCGGTTATCATAGGGCGGGACATGGCCCCATTTCAATAATGTGTCGACAGTATCGGGCGCCGCATAGTCCCACATACCGGTTACGTTCTCGTAAGGCAATGGGGCGCTAACAAACGGGTTTAGCCATGAGTCATGCCGCGCAACCCAATTGCCGACGATGGTCGCGAACTGTCCGACCTGGAAATTGATGCGCACATCCTTCCCAAAGCTGTAACGGACGAAATACTCATCCAACCGAACCTGGGCGCCCTGGTCGCTCGGATCGAAGCCTCGATCGGCGCGCGCTTGCGCAAAGACATAGATATGCGATCCGACTTGAGCATCGAGAAACAGGGTCAAGCGCGGATTAAAGAGAACGTCGTCATCGGTATAAATGAGACCCGGAGCAGGTTGATCGATTAGATAAGTTTCCAGATCGATCAAACCACTTAGCTGCAAATGAAGTTGGTGGTTGGAATCGTTAATAGAAAGAGCTTCATGGACCTGCTCTAGGAAGTCGTCCCCACTGGCGAGTCGAAATGGCAGAGTTAGCCAAAGGATTAAGCCGGCACGCCCAAGCCGTCGCAGGGCAATCGAGAGATCAGGCCACATGGACGAGTTTGCCAATGGTTCGGCGCAAAGCATCGAGGGTTACGGGTTTGCTTAAGACGACGTCGACATTCTCCGGATGCCCGCCAGCCACTTCGACGAGATTCCCGAAGCCGGTTAGCATGATGACCGGTGTGTCTTGTTTCGATTCCTTGATAAGTTGCGCCGTCTGGTCGCCACTCATGTCCGGCATCGCTCGATCGAGGACGACGAGATCAAACAAATTGTGGCGGAATTTTGCCAGCGCCTCGCGGCCGCTCTCAGCCGTAGCGACGGCGTGCCCATCGGTGCGTAAGTAGCGCGAGAGGACTTCGAGCACCGGCGGCTCATCGTCGACGATGAGGACGTTCAGGATTGATTTCGATGCCGGGAGTGGCGTCTGTTCCTGGACCGGTGTGGAGATGTTCTCGGCCAGCGGCAATTTGATGGTGAAGGTGGTTCCCTGTCCCAGCGTGGATTCGATTTCCAAATTGCCTCGATGCCGCTCGACAATTCCATGCACCATAGAAAGCCCAAGTCCGGTGCCGAGTTCGCCCTTAGTGGAAAAGAATGGTTCGAGGCAACGCTGGCGGATGCTTTCACTCATTCCGGTCCCAGTGTCGCGGACTCGAACAACCGCGTTGTTCATTTCCATTGAGGTCTCGAGGAGAACGCGACCACCATTCGGCATCGCATCGACCGCATTGAAGATTAGATTCGTTAGGATCTCGCGCAGGGCTGACTCTTCACCGGCCACGAACGGCGCCGCTTTGATATCGGCTGTAACTTCAACCTGGATTCCTTTCGCCTGGCTCTGTGATCGCCATTTGGGTTCTGTGAGTGACACGGCCTGGCGCACAACCTTGGCCATGTCCACAATCGGAAATGCCTCGTCCGAGCTGGTGGGGCGATAAAACTCACGCAGACGGCTCACAACGCTGGCCGCGTCTTTGGCGGCGGTGCGCATCATCTCCAGGCATCTGCGCGCCTCCGTTTTGTTATCCAGCAACTTGTCATTTGTCAGGAGTAAGTCAGTGAAACCCAGAATCGGCACGAGCGTGTTGTTGAAATCGTGCGCGATGCCGCTCGCCATTTGCCCGACCGCACTGAGCCGCTCCTGTTGGATGACCTGCGCCTGAGTAGCCTTTAACTCAGTTAACGCTTTCTCCAGTTCCCGGTTGGTCTCGCGCAGATCCTCCTCCGCTTGTTTGCGCCGGGTCAGATTTTCTACTGACCCCGCGACGATTTTATCAACCGGTTTGGCCAGCTCTTCGGTGAAGAAAAAACTAACGACAAACCCGCAGAAAAGAACGCCGAGGCCAAAGCCGATAATCTTCCAGCGAAGTGTCCGATTTTCCCGGATGGAAGTGGCCAGCGGGTAAAGGCAGACCTGATAGGTCGGCGCGGGCTTTGCCTCAGAATCAAGGGCCTCATAATAGAGAAGATTTGGCCCCCTTTTCAGTTCGACGAAAAGGTGACCAGCCTTGTGGTTCGGGATTGCGGCAATGCGTTCGGCGACGATGTGCCTGTCCAGGTCATCGAGTTCGTCGATGTAGAGACGGCGATTGAACCAAATGCCGCTGCTGATCTTGTCACGACCATCAGCTCCCTTGTCTTGAAGATCGGAGATCGGAAAAGCCACTGCGAGCGCACCGAGATTCCGACCATTGGAATCGCGGATTCGCGTTAAGACGACTTCACGTAAGGCGCGCGGCTGATTGGAGCGAGCGAGCGCAATTAGGAAAACGCTTTGATCGCCGATGTCACCAAGCATTTTGCCCATCGCAACCAACGATTCGTCAAGCGACTCGTGGTCAACCAGGCCAGCGGATTCATGCTCGGGCGCGAGAAGAACGCCCTGGGCGTCGAAGAAGCGGAAAAACGACGCCCGGATTCCAAAAGTCGTGTTGAGGTTGGGAACACCGGAACCAAGAACGTTTTGGAATTCGCTGATTGCGTTTTGATACAGGTCCTCGACCTCGCGTTCTTCCAAGGCGGCCCGAATTCTGACTGAATGCGAAATCGCACGGCATTTTTCCTTGATCGCATCGGAGTGCGCTTCTTCGACGGCTAGAAAGGAAGCGGTTTGCGCTTGGAACTGTGCATCAAGGACGCGCTGCTGGTTTCTTTGCCGACTCTTTTCCGCGAGATAGACGCAGGCCGCCGTCACGGCGAAGACGACACCCATCATCGCCAGGCGCAACTTGGCTCGAAAGCTCAGCGGTCGATCAAAATGAAATCTAAAGGTAATGAGTCGATTACTTGGCGGGAAAATCGACGCGCAGACTCGCGCCGGCTTTCAGTTCTACGGGACGCTCCCGGACATCGTCCCCGGCCACCCATGCTTTGAGGACGTAATTGCCCACCGGCAGATTTTCCAGACGATAGCGTCCTGCGGTGTCGGTCTTCTGGAAGAAAGGAGTGTCGAGGACGAGAACGGTGCCCCGCATCGAGTCGTGAATGTCGCAATGGATCGTCACCACGCCTGGTTTATCGAAAACTATCGTGACCGGTTTCTCGCCTTTTCTGTAGCGACCCAGATCGAATCGTTTGGTCTTCGAGTAAGAAAAAACGTTGTGATAGGTGTCGTCCATATTTGGGAAATCGACGACACTGCCGACAAGGACGGGCACAAGATCAGGCGCAAAAGCCATGTTCTTTTGCGCCATCCGCCCCGCCGCTCTGGGCGCGACGTCTCTTTGCGCGCTGAAATTCCCTTCCAGGTAGACCACTGCCGCCGGCGGATTGGTCGGCGCCATGGGAATGTCCGCCCCCGTCGCGTATCGTTGATTGAAGGAATAGACGGCGGACGGCTTCGGCAATTGGACCGTGCCTTCGATTACGGCCTGCGCGGAAGCAAACTTCGTCGCCAGACAAAGGCTTAGGAGAAGGACGCACGAACCGCGGGCCATTTCTGCTTCAATAGCGAGAAAAGTGCCACCGGGCTCGATTTCCGGCTTCCGCGCCGCGCTCGAAATCGCGTTAATGTAGCCGCTTGGCTGTGCGAAGCGCCGGCCCCGGACCGGCGCAACGACGGCTTTCGAACGAACTCCAGTCATGAACTCGAAAGATCTTCTTCAACTCGGCGTGCCGCCGGGCGATGCGCTGAAACGCGCGCATGAGTTTATCCTGGCATTTCGCGATAGCGGCGGCGACATGTCGCAGCTCGAGAGCGAGGTCGCAGCCGTGGTGGCGAGCCCAGCGCAGTTTCTCGGCGACTCGCTACGGGAGGCGTTTGCTCGCGCGCTTTACCAGCCGGCGTTCAAGCAACGTGAGACGCTCGCGCCCTGGCGTCAGTGGGGCTCGGGCCTCGAGCCAGAGGCGGTGAAACAGATGGCCAATGCGTGTGCGCTGCCGGTCTCAGTGGCGGGAGCGCTCATGCCCGATGCACACGTGGGCTACGGCCTGCCGATCGGCGGCGTGCTCGCGACGGAAAACGTGGTGATTCCTTATGCGGTCGGAGTGGATATCGCCTGCCGCATGAAGATGACCGTCTTCGATCGCAAGGCGAACACGATCGCCGGCCAAAAGGATCGACTCGCCAGCATCCTCGAAGGCGAGACGCGCTTCGGCGTCGGTGCAAAATTCCAACAGCGCCGCGATCACGACGTCATGGACGAGGATTGGAGCGTCTCGCCCATCACCGAGCGTTTCCGCGACAAGGCTTGGGCGCAGCTCGGCACGAGCGGAAGTGGCAATCATTTCGTCGAGTTCGGCGAGTTTTCGGTCGATGCGGAACAGGCGCGGGCGCTCGGCATCGAGCCGGGCGAATACGTTGCGCTGCTTTCGCACTCAGGCTCGCGCGGCACCGGGGCGCAGGTGTGTCAGCATTACAGCCGCATCGCGATGGATCGTCACACCGAGCTGCCGAAGGAGCTGAAGCACCTTGCATGGCTATCAGTCGATGAAACCGCGGGTCAGGAATATTGGGCCGCGATGAACCTGATGGGTCATTACGCGGCGGCGAACCACGCGCTCATCCACAAATACATCGCGCGCAAGCTCGGCGCCGAAGTCATCCTCGACATTGAGAATCATCACAACTTCGCGTGGAAGGAGCGCCACGTCGTAGATGGCGAAAAGCGCGAGCTGATCGTCCACCGCAAAGGTGCGACACCCGCGGGTGTTGGCGTGATGGGGATCATCCCCGGCTCGATGGCATCGCCCGGTTTTGTCGTGCGCGGCAAAGGCGAGCCCGACTCGCTCGACTCCGCGTCGCACGGTGCCGGCCGCGTGATGAGCCGGACCAAGGCGAAGCAGTCGTTCACGTGGAGCGCGGTGAAGAAGCTTCTTGTCGAGCGCGACGTGACTCTCTTAAGCGCTGGTCTGGACGAAGTGCCGGGCGTTTACAAGGACATCGCGCAAGTGATGGCCGCGCAAACCGATCTCGTCGATGTCCTCGGCCGTTTCGACCCGAAGCTCGTGAAAATGTGTCCAGCGGGCGATCGCCCTGAAGATTGAGCCTGCGCGCTCGTGAATGGTGATCCGTGAATCGTGGTCGTGAGACGGCCTCATCAGACTGGATACCTCCAGGTCGCCAGTTCGCTTCCAAGCTCCTTTGCAAAACGGGCCTGCAAATGGGCGGGGAGTTTTTCGCGCCATTGTCCGCTTTTGCCCACCCGCAAAAACTTCGCGCGGCCGGTTTCGCCTTTGCGCAAAAGCGCTTCTTTCTTGTTTGCGAATGATTGGTTCTGCACTGCCGTTGCGATCTGTTCTGGCGTTCGCTCGATTCCGAGGTGACGCAGGATTCGGAGAGCCTGACCTTCTGGCGTTGCCAGGAGATCTTCGTAACGCACGATCGGAACCCCTGCCTCCTGATAAGGTCGCCAGTGATCGCGCCAGGAAACGCGGACCCAAGGGTGAACCGCGGGCGAGCCGAGGAGGAGCGCCTCCGTCATGCGCTCGAGTCGATAATTTTCAGT
>Ga0207691_10001961_pt1 | contig 20111 bp, 18 predicted proteins | sample KBSM13metaG_FD_184327 | JGI IMG/M metagenome (GOLD analysis project Ga0207691, IMG submission 184327) | Miscanthus rhizosphere microbial communities from Kellogg Biological Station, Michigan, USA - KBS M1-3 metaG (SPAdes) (version 2) | ecosystem: Host-associated > Plants > Roots > Rhizosphere >... | reverse complement strand
CACACAGCACGCCTGGCACTGGCCCTGCTGTTGCTCGTGTTTCAGGGCTGCCTCACGCGACCCGCCCAGGCGCAGGCATCGGCCTCGAGCGGCGAGGGTTGGACGCGTCGGCTGGCGCACAGTCACTATCAGCGCGCGCTCGAGCTCGAACGGCGCGGCGAGATCGCGCAGGCCTTGCGCGAGTACAGCGAAACCATCGCCATCGATGCGACGTTGGGCGACGCCTACCTGCGTTTGGGTGCTCTGCGTGAAGGGATGGGCGACGCGCGTGAGGCGGAGCTGATCTACTCCGAGGCCATCCGGCTGGGCGACTCACGCGCGCAAGCGCTGCTACGACGCTCGCACTTGCAACGCGCAGCCGGGCGCAGCGAAGCCGCGGTGCGCGACTTGGAGGCCGCGGTCGAGCTCGAGCCCAATCGCGAAGCCTTGCAAGAGTTGGCGCAGCACTACGTGGAAGCGCACGCCTGGGCGGCCGCCCTGGCCACGTTCCGTCGCATTGCCAGTAGCGCGCTGGCGAGCGGCGATTCAGCTGCCGCTGACAGCGCCCGCCTCGAAGTCCGCGCATTGCGCATGCTGGCCGCCGAAACCGACCCCAGCAGCGATCCGGTCAAGGCGCACGATTGGGTCGGCCGCTCCCTAGCGCACATCGCCCGCCGCTGAGCGACTCCCAGAGGCCCGCCAAGATCGCCAAGATTTCCAAGACCGCCAAGTCCTGAATGCGACCCAGCACACGGAGTGAACTCAATCAAGGTGGTGAGATTTTTTGGGTTAGCCGGTCGCGTCGAATTGTCGCGTTTTCAACGACGTTTTACGACACTGAGCGCAGTGCCTGGTCCCGCGCAGTGCGTCGAGTCGTGGGGGGATGAGCAGTCCCGCGGTGCTCGCGTCGGTGCGCGGAGCAAAAAATTCGAGCTGTGAGTCCATCGTTAACCCCAAAAATTCCGCGTGCTCTCGGGTGTGGTGGGTTGTGAATGGGCCGCTGAACGCTCTTGGCGATCTTGGAAATCTTGGCGGTCTTGGCGGCCTTCAGGGAGCCGCTTGCGACGCGAAAATAGAGCTCTAATTGAAACTCCATTTTTCGTGTCGAGTGCGTTGCCTCGCCAGCCCGAGCGGCGCTCTCTGGCTGCCGAGCCTCGACGCCGAAGGCTGCGACGTTTGCGCCGCAGCTCGTGACCATCAAACCCCAATCACGGGGTGCGGAAGCTGGCGCCGTGATCGTCGGAGACGAGCACGCTGTACGATTGAGTCGAGCGATTCGCGCCGCCGTACAGAAACACGCGCCCGTCGACCGTCAGTAGGCGCGAGGGCGTGCGCACGTCGGCGCGCACTTCCGGGTGCTCGGACGTGTCGAACGCGACGTAAAAGGGCGTCCAAGTGCGGCCCTCGTCGCGGCTCGACGTGACGCGCACGATGTCGCGATGGGTCACCGCGAGCACGGTCGTGCCATGCACGCGCGCCACGTCCAGCGTCTGCTCGAATAGGCCCGGGGAAGCCTCCGGACGTGGCCCCGGCATCAGCGAGCAGCGTCCGGCGAACGGACAGTCGTACAGCTCGCTCTGCTTACTGCCCTGCGCGCGAACCAGCAGCACCAGCGCCCGCTCGTCGCAGGCAAGCGCGTAGACCGTGCTGCTCTCCGGCGCGAGCTGCGTGGCGTGGGCGGTGCCGTCTTGCTCGATCGAATTGACCTCGAGCACGTCGTGATCGGCGCTGGTTGCCACCTCGTACGCGCGACCATCACCGGTGATGCAGCGCTCGGCGAAGTCGCTCGTCGCTGCCAGGGTGCCCGGACGCCAAGTGAGCCCGTTGTCGGTGCTCTTCAGCAGCGACAGGTGCGCGCCCTTGCCGAACGCCAGCCAAAGCGCGTCCGGGGTGCGCTTCAGCGAGCGATAAACGCCACGCCAGGCCGGGATCCCCCGCCCCACGCCGGGCCGAGGCAGGCCGACGGGATGGATGGCTTCGAAGGCGCCGAGCGATGGCTTCACCAGCGCCGTGTACCCGCGCACGAACGGCCAGGCCGCGTGTGCCGCTGAAACCAGCGGTTCGCTCGTGACCGATAAGCCGAGCGTGCTTTCGATGCCAGTCAGTCCAAAGTCGCTGAAGCTGGCCGCGTTCAGCGCGTGCTTGCGCGCGATCTCCGCCGAGCCCGTGATCGAAAGCGCGTGCTTGGCGCATTTCTCGAACGGGCGCTCGCTCGATCCGGCGGCCACGATGCGACGGTGCACCAGCCGCGCGAACTCGCTCGGATTGTCGCGGAACAACGCCGGACCGGTCGGTCCCGCCATGCACACCGCGTAATCGGCCACGGCGGTCGCGAGCGTGTGCACGCGGTAGCCGGCCAGTGCTCGCGGCACGAGCGAGAAAAGGCACCAGGCAACGAGGCCAAGTGCCAAGACGCTACGGATACGGATCGGGGGTCGGGGAAAGGCTACCGTCGATGCAGCCGGCGCGAGAGCCATGCTGCCCAGACTCAACAATTTCCGTGACTTGGGCCAAGTTTCGCCGCTGCTTTTCAACAGCGCTCGCCTGGCCCTCCAGCCCGACCGGCCGAATCAGCCCATCGTGCGCGGGATCTCGTCCGTCTTCAGGCGCTTGCGGCGACGACGAGCGGCCTCGCTCATCTTCTTCCGCTTCTTGATGGACGGCTTCATGTAGTGGCGACGGCGCTTCAGCTCGCGCAGAATGCCCTCCGCCGCCATCTTGCGCTTGAGGTGCTTGATCGCACGCTCAATGCCTTTGTCGCCGACTTGGACCTCGAGAGGCCTGCACTGAACCGATTCGCTGGTATTCGCCAAGGGGCCGTGGGTATGACAGACCATCGGGGGGTTGGCAAGCCCCGATCCACCCCCCAGAACGCCTTTTTTCCCATGGAAGCACAATTCAAACCCACTGCCATCAAGGCTCCGCACGGCGCTCGCACTTTCGAGGTGACCTGGGCCGATGGGCAGAAAATGACCTATCCCCATGAAATCTTGAGGGGATATTGCCCGTGTGCCGGTTGCCAAGGGCACTCCGGCGCGATTCGTTTCCAAACCGGCGGTAACGAGGAGCTGCGCGAGATCGAGCGGGTCGGAAATTACGCCCTCTCCTTCACTTGGGGCGACAGCCACAGCTCGGGGATCTACAGCTTCCGCTATCTGCGCACACTCGGCGAAATGCTGACCGCTCAGGGCGCCGAGGCCGTGAAGGCCTTGGGTGAGCTGCCTCGCTCTTGAGCGAGCGCATCGCAGTCATCAGCAGCTCGTACCCGAGACAGCGCTTCGATGCCGCTGGTCACTTCGTGCACAGCGAAGTGAAGCGCTTGCTCGACGCGGGGCACGAGGTGCACGTGCTCGCGCCCGGCTCGGGAAGCCCTGCGAGCGACGGAGCGACGCTGCACTGGCTCGCAGATCGGGGCGCGTTCGGTTGGCCTGGGGCGCTTCCGCGCTTGAAAGAACGCCCCACGCGCTGGCTCGGTGTGGGCGAATTCTGCCTGCGCGCGCGCGCCACGCTGCGCTTGCACGCGCCATTCAGGCGCGTGCAAGCGCACTTTCTCGTGCCCTGCGCTTGGCCGATCGCGCTGTGCGTGGAGCCCTCGACCGAGCTCGAGCTGATCGGACACGGCTCGGACGTACGCCTGTTCTGTCGCCTGCCAGGGCAGTTGCGCGCACGCATCGCACGAGCCTGGCTGGCACGCCGCGCCAGTCTGCGCGTGACCAGCAGCGAGCTCGCGGACGCTGTGCGCGCGGCCAATCCGGAGCTCGCCTGCGCGCTGCGCGTCGAAGCGAGCCCGATCGACGTGGCCGGCGTGCCCACGCGCCTCGAAGCGCGCCACGCGCTCGGCATCCCCGAAGCTAGACCTTTGGCGCTGATCGCTTCGCGCCTCGTGCCCGAAAAGCGCGTCGCGCTCGCCCTGCAAGCGCTCGCGCTCGTCGACCAGCTGTCCGTAGTCGTAGTCGGCGATGGCCCCGAGCTCCGCGCCCTGCAAGCTCGTTTCCCGAGCGTGCATTTCACCGGCTATCTGCCACGCCCCGAAGCACTGCGCTGGATCGCCGCGGCCGACGTCTTGGTCAGCGCCTCGGCCCACGAAGGCGCGCCGAGCGTGGTGCGCGAAGCGCGCGCGCTGGGCGTGCCCGTGGTCGCCGTCGCCGCCGGTGATCTCGCACAATGGGCGAAGACCGACCGCGGCCTCCTGCTGCTGGGCTAGCTCAGCCCTCCGAGCGCACGCGCGGCAAGAGCTCCACGAAGTTGCAGGGTTTGGTGCGCGAGTCGAGCTGCGGGAGCAAGATCTTGTCCAGCGCCAGGCGCACCGCGCCGGTCGAGCCCGGTAGCAGGAAGACCAACGTGGTGCCGCACAGTGCAGCCTCGGCCCGCGACTGAATCGTGGACGCACCGATGTCCGCGTAGCTGAGCCAGCGGAACAGCTCACCGAAACCCGGAATGGCTTTGGTCACGAGCGGCGCCAGGGCTTCGGGCGTCACATCGCGTTGTGTGATGCCGGTGCCGCCGGTGGTGATCACCACGTCGATCGCCGTTGACTCGACGGCGAACGAAATGGCGCTGCGGATAGCCTCCAAATCGTCTTTGACGATCTTGCGCAGCGCAATCGCATGACCCGCCGCCAGCAGCTGGTCCATCAGCAGACCGCCGCTCTTGTCGGTCTCGAGCGTGCGCGTGTCGCTGACGGTGATGATGGCAATCTGGAGTGGGGTCGGGACCGGATCCATGGTCCGCTTAGACTAGCGCGTTTTTCCGAGCGGCGTGTATGCTGAGCGGGTGCAGCGCACGGCAGCTTTCCTGGCTTGGGTCGCGCTTGCATGCACGCGCGCCCCGAGCAGCGAGCCCGAGCCCCGACCCGCGCAGGCTTCGAGCGCTCCCTCGAGCGTGCCGCCGGCCCCCACCTTGCGCACGCCGTTCACTGCGCAAGGCGGACCAGGCGCGGTGCGCGCCGAATTCGGCGCGGTGACCAGCGTCGAGCCGCACGCCACTCGTGCCGGCATTGCCATGCTCGAGCAAGGCGGCAATGCCATCGACGCGGCCGTGGCGGTAGCCTACGCGCTGGCCGTCACGCATCCGAGCGCCGGCAACTTGGGCGGCGGCGGCTTCCTACTGGTTCGTCCCCAGGGCGGGCCGACCGCGGCCTTGGATTTTCGCGAAAGTGCTCCGCTCGCGCTCAGCCGCACACGCTTCGATGCCATGCAACGCGCGGGCGGGATGGGTCCGGTATCGGTCGGAGTCCCGGGCAGCGTCGCGGGCCTCGAGCTCGCGCACGATCGTTTCGGTCGCTTGCCCCGCGCGACCGTGCTCGCGCCGGCCATCGAGCTGGCGCGCGGGCACGCCCTGGGCGCGCACCAAGCCGCGCTGCTCGCGGGCAGCTGGAACGCGCTCTCGCTCGATCCGGCGGCGCGCGCCATCTTCGGCAAGAACAAAAAGCCACTGTCGGCCGGCGAGCGCCTGGTGCAACGCGATCTGGCGGCCACCCTGAAGCGCATCTCCGATCAAGGCCGCGACGGCTTCTACGCGGGCCCCACCGCAAGCGCACTGATCGGCCTCGCCCGCGGCTTGATCACGAGCGCGGATTTGGCCGCCTACCAAGCCAAGTGGCGTGACCCGTTGCGCTTTCCGTACCACGGGCTCACGGTCGAAGTGATGCCACCCCCGTCCGCGGGTGGCGTCGCGCTCACGCAGATGTTGCTCATGCTGCAAGCCATGCGCGCGGACGTGCTGGCCCACGACTCCGCCGCCGAGCTGCACCTGTTCATCGAGGCCGCGCGCCGAGCCCAAGCCGAGCGACGCTTCGGCGTGGTCGATCCCGACGCGCTGAGCCCGGCGATCGCAGCGCAAAAACGCGCTCGCTGGCTCGACCCGAATGCCTGGCTCGGCCCGTCACCGATCGATCCGGAGCACGCCACCCCTTCCGCCAGCTTGCGCGCACCGACCAGCGATGGCGCGCTCGAATCCGAGCACACCACGCATTTCTCGGTGGTCGACGCCGAGGGCATGGTCGTCTCTTGCACCACCACCTTGTCGGCATCCTATGGCGCGAAGCTCGTACTGCCCGGCACCGGCGTAGTGCTCAACAACTCGGTCGCCTCGTTTTCGGCCAGCGGCGACAATCAGCCGGTCGGCGGCCGACGCACGGTCAGCTCGATGGCGCCGACCTTGGTGCTCGACCTGGACGAACCGGTGCTCGCGCTCGGGACCCCCGGAGGGGATACGATCCCGAACACCATCGTCCAGGTGCTCAGGCACATCGTCGACCACGGGGAATCGCTCAGCGCGGCCGTCGACGCGCCGCGCGTACACCACGGCTTCTTGCCGGACCTCGTGCGCTACGAGCCGCGCAATGCGCCGCCAGCCGCCGCGCTGCGCGAGCTCACGCGGCGCGGACACAAGCTCAAGCCCGCGGGCGCTGCGATTGGGGACGCGAACGAAATCTTGATCCAGGGCAAGCTCGCCTGGGCCTATGCCGATCGGCGGGAATTTGGCCTAGCGCTCGCCGCCAAGCCCGCGCCCACTCGTCTTCCGTGATGCACGCGGCGCCCTGTCAGCGGTGTCGAGGGAACGTATTGACGGCGTACCGAAAGGAACCGGTCTCGTCACGAAAAACAAAGCGTGTGTACGCACTTTGTTTTTTTCGGAGAGGGCGCTCGCGGCCCGGCATCGCACCTCAGAGCACGCGCCGTTCCCGCTCCACATCGACCCCATCGCTGCGGCTCACATCACCGTCAGTGATTTGGCCAGATTCCTCGGCTTGTCGATGTTGAAGCCGTTGGCCAACGCTACGTAGTACGCGTACAGCTGAAGCGGGATCGCGTTCAGCATCGGGGACACCGCGGGGTGATGCGGCGGCATCGGGATCACGTGGTCGACCAGGCTTCGCGTTTCTTCGTCGGTCGCGGCGGCGATGGCCATCACGAACGCGCCGCGCGCTTTCAGCTCACGCACGTTGCCCAGCATGCGCTCGCGGGTTTCATCGGGTGGCACCAGCGCCCAGACCGGGCTGCCCGGTTCGATCAACGCCAGCGGGCCATGCTTCATCGCGGCTCCCGATAGCCCCTCGGCGGGTAGATAGGCAATTTCCTTCAGCTTGAGCGCGCCCTCCGAGGCAACAGCCACGTTCGCGCCGCGCCCCACGAACATGGTGAAGCGCGACTGGTAGAAGCGCTGCGCCAGCACTTTGCAACTCTCGGCCTGCTCCAGCATCAAGCTCACCTGAGCCGAAATCGCCTCCAGTGCGTTCACCCACAGCCGTCCGTCGGTCGCGGATAGATCGCGCATGCGGGCGAAGCGCAGCGCCAAGAGCTCGGTCGCCAGCACCTGAGCGGTGAAGGCCTTGGTCGAACAGACGCTGATTTCCGGCCCGGCGTGCACGTAAATGCCAAAGTCCGTCTCGCGCGAGAGCGAGCTGCCGACGACATTGGTGATGCCCGCGCACAAGCCGCCGCGCATGCGGATCTCGCGCAAGGCCGAGAGCGTGTCGGCGGTCTCACCGCTCTGCGAGATAGCGACGTAGAGAGTATGGCGGTCGACGATCGGGTTCTTGACCGACAGCTCCGCCGCGTCCTCGGCCACGGCCGGCAGGCGCGCATAGCGATTCAGCAGGTAGGCACCCACCTGCGCGCTGTACAGGCTGGTGCCGCAAGCCAGATACACCACCTGCCGAATGTCGAACAGGCGCGACTCGTGCGTCTGCAGGCCGCCCAGGCGCGAAGAGCCGAGCACCGCATCCAAGCGCCCGCGCATCGAGCGATCGAGCGCGGCGGGTTGCTCGCAGATCTCTTTCATCATGAAGTGATCGTATTTGCCGATGTCCGCGTCGTCGGCGCGGTGCAGGATCTTCTCCACGCGCTTTTCACGGTCGCGCTGCTCGAGATCCACGGTCTTGATCGAGGTCGCGGTGAGCTCCGCCACCTCACCCTCGTCGAGTACGATCATGCGCTCGGTGTAAGCCACGAGCGCGAGCGCATCGGACGCGACCCAGGTCGCTCCCTCACCCAGGCCGACCACCACCGGGCTACCCATGCGCGCCGCCACCAACCGCTCCGGGTCTTGCTGATCCAGCGCGACCAAGCCAGCGGTGCCCTCGACCCGCTTCATGGCGGCGACCACGGCATCGCGCAAGCTCGCTCCCGCGGCGACCCCCTCCCCGATCAGCTCGGCCAGCACCTCGGTATCCGTCTCCGAGCGGAAAGTGACGCCCTTGGCCACGAACTCCGCGCGCAATGCCTCGACGTTGTCGATGATGCCGTTGTGCACGACGGCGATGCGCTGCTTCGCGTCGGCGTGCGGGTGGCAATTGGCTTCGGTCACGCCGCCGTGTGTCGCCCAGCGGGTGTGACCGATGCCGACATTTCCGGGTAAGCCTTGCGGGTGCGCTTCCGCCAGTGCGCTCAGGTGACCGACTCGGCGCGCGATACGCAGACGCTTGTCCGACACGGTCGCGATGCCGGTCGAATCGTAGCCGCGATATTCGAGACGGCGGAGGCCGCTCATCACGATCTCCCAAGCCGGCTCGCGCCCGATGTAACCCATGATTCCGCACATGTGATTTCTCCCTCAACCGTAGATGCGACGTCGGATTTGACGCGTGTTGAGCGCTGGAGCCCGGAAGCGAAGCACGGCAAGCTCTGCCGCAATGCGTTCGAAAATGACCGGGTTCGCTTCGCCCTGCGCCTGCAGCTCGGCGTGACGAGCGCTGATGAACTCATCGACGTCCAAGCGCAGCACGTCGAATACCTCGTCCACCGCGCGTGACGCTTGCTGCTCGGAGAGACCGAGTACCGCCCGTAGGCGATGTTCAGCGTCCGTGACTCCGATGCTCACCCGCGCACTGTGTCACGCCCGAAGGCCGACCGTCAAATTGCTTGCCCGAAATCGGGCAAACCAGCTATTTCAATGGCGATCGCGAAGGCTCAGTTGCACTGAGCGACGGACCAGTAGCCTTCCCCGTCGGTCGTGCCGGGAATGTGAGCGCCACACCCTGTGACCGTGCAGGTGAAGAGCCAGTTCTTGCCGGTAATGCAGCCGGCAGTATCCACCAGACAGATGGACTTCACCTTGTTGCCCACGACATAGGCGTAGCCGGCGCAGTAATTGGATGCCGTAGTGCAGGTGGTGCCGCTCGGCGGCGTGCAACCGCCTGAGCCGCCGCTGCCTCCAGACCCTGCGCTCGCGCCGCCCGTGCCTGCAGAGTTGCCACCACTGCCGGCACTGTTGCCGCCCGCACCGGCGCTGGAGCCGCCCGCACCGGCAGCATTGCCGCCCGCACCAGCCGAGCTGCCAGCGGCACCCGCGCTCGAGCCCGCAGAGCCTGAGCTCCCACCGCCAGCGCCCGCGCTCGAACCGCCCGCACCGCTTTGCCCAGAGCCGCCGCCCAGGCTGGAGCTACCGCTCGTGCCGGCACCACCGCTCACGCCCGAGTTGCCGCTGACGCCGGAGTTGCCGCTCGTGCCCACACTGCCGCTCGAACCGGCACTGCCAAGCGCGCCCGCACTGCCAAGCGCGCCCGCACTGCCGCTCGTACCGGCACTGCCGAGCGCGCCCGCACTGCCGCTCGTACCGGCACTGCCAAGCGCGCCCGCACTGCCGCTAATCCCGGAGCTGCCGCTCGAACCGCCCACGATGGAACTGCCGCCGTTGCCGCTCGAGCCGGCTTTGCCGCTGGAACCGCCAGACGGACGCGCGCCAGCACCACCCGCAGAATCGTCATCGCCCGAGGCAGCACAAGCAACGGGGAACGCCAGCACCGCGATCAACCAGACTCGAGCGAACGAGACGCGCATGGCGGGCGACATTAGCACGCTTCCGCATGCCTGGAACCGGTTCCGCGAACCGGGTTTCCGGCGCGTTTCTCGGCGCTAGGCAGCGCAGACTCGAATCCCGACCGATGGCGCGCGTGCGAAAAGCGCGGCGGGCGCGCAAGTTCGCTAGCGCCGCTGGAGCCGGCGCTGACGGCGGATGAGGGCGGCTCCCAGCACGGCGGCTGCAACCCAAGCGCCGCGCGATTGGCCGTGGCCTGCGGCGCAGCCGCCACCCGCGCTGGCTGTGGCGGATTTGCCGGAGTTGTATTGCGCCAGTTGGCTCGCGATCGCAGGCGAGTTGTCCTCGATCACCTTGCTTTCGCCGCTTTCGCCGGCACGCACGATCACTCGATTGGGCGGCAATGCGCGGAGCTCGCTGGGCCAATTGCCGCTGGCATTGCCCCACACCACTCCCCCTTGGGGCAACTCGACGTGCCAGGGCGCCTCGGACTCGTACACGCTCGGATTGCAGGCGATCACGCGTTCGGCGGTGTGCACGTTGCTCACCTGCGGCAAATCTCGGTTGAAGCCAAACAGCGGATCGAGCGTCATTTCGTCCGCTGAGAGCGTCGTGTACAGGCGCGTGATCTGCGGATGCGCGTCGATCAGCTGCTGAACCCGCTTCACGGGCTCGACCACGAGTTTTTCGAGCTGCGTGAGGTACTGTGCCGGCGATAGCCGAACGGTGAAGCAACTGGGGCAGGCTTTGAGCGCATCGAACGTCTGGCCATCCGCCAGGCTCACCGAGCTGCGCGTAGCGTCCCAAAAGCCGTCCCACTGACCAAAGGCCTGGAACGCGCGCTGGAAGAAATCGTTGCCGCTCAGGTTCGAATCTCGCGCTAGGCCGCTCCAGTTGAAGTCATCGGCCGAGGTCCAGATCTGCCCGGCAAGCGTGCTGGTGGGCCCAGCGAGCTCCGTCACGAAGCCTTGACCCCCCGCGTCGTTGGCCGCTTCGATCACCAAGGCGTTGTAGTTACTGGACGAGAAGAACCAATTGATGCGCGCCTCGTTCAATTCGAGCGACAGGTAGTTCGTGGGCACCGCACGCGATTTGCCGAGCACCCAAGTGAGCACGCCCATGTCTTGGTTCGCGGCAACCGCGGTCAGCTTCAGCGGAATCGACGGCTGCGAGGCCGCGTAGGTGAGCACGACCGGGCGAATCGAGCCCGTGTCTGCACCTTTGGTCAGGCGCAAAGCCAGCAAGAATAGGCCTTCTTTCAGGTACGGTCCGAGCAACGCGGGCGCACTGCTCGGCACGTCGTAGCCATTGGCCTTCAGCCAGTCTTCGGCCGCCGCGGCCGGGTCAACCAAGGTCTTGTCGAGCGAAATCACGCTCCACTCGAATGAGCCCACCACGCCCGAGGCCTCGACGACGACCGGGGGGACCGAGGGATCGATTGCCGCATGGTCATCGGAACCGCTGAAAGACCTCCCGCTGGCGGGCGAGCTGCTTCCGCAGCCGCCGCCGTCGTCGTCGCGTTCACGGCAGGTGCCTTCGACTTTGAGCGTCAAGGAGTAGCTGGGATTGGTCGCGGTCTGCAGACGCTGCAAGGCAACGTTCGAGGCGACGCCAATGTCGGCGTCGCTCTTGGGCACCGAAGAAATCGGCAGCAGCCAGGAAAAATTCTGCGACGGCCCCTGGTACTGGATCTGAATCACCGCGGTGGTGGTGCCATCGCCATTGTCCGCGAAGATGATGCCTTCAGCCGCTTGGTTGACCGGCTGGGCAGCGTTACAGAAAAGACCGCCACACGCCTGCGCGGTTGCCGGCATAACAGTGCCGATCGCCCAAACCACGCCCATGACCAGCGGCACTCGAAGAAAGGATCGCATCGCAGGCTCCCGAATTTAGGCTCACCCCAGCCGCGACGGGACACCACCCAGCGCGCACGCTCAGGATAGCACCAGGCCGGGTGCGCGGGGATGGCGCGAGCTGATTAAGGGGCGCGGGTGACGAGCACTGCGCCCATACCCGCGCGTTCGGCGGCGATGATGCCGAGCAGGCTGTCTTCGAACACCAAGCAATCGGCGGGTGCGACGCCCATGCGCTCGGCGGCGAGCAGAAACAGGTCCGGCGCGGGTTTGCCGTGGACGACCTCTTCGGCGGTGACGACGATCGGGAACAGGTCACTCACGCCGATCGTATGTAGGGTGCGGTGAACCGTGGGCGCGTCGCCGCCGGAAGCGACGCTCACGGGGCATCCGGCACGAGCGCGTTCGCGGGCGAAGGCCACGACTTCGTCGAGCGGCTTCACGCCCACCGCCAGCGCGTCGAACTCCGCGCGTTGCGCGGCGGAGACCAACGTGGGATCGAGCGTGAGCCCGAACTCGGCATTGAGCTCGGCCACGGTGAGCTCGATGGTCTTGCCGGCTCGACTCATGAACAAGTCCCAGCTGAAGTCGAGGCTCGCGCCGTATTTGCGCAGCGCGACAATCCACGCCTTTTGATGCAAGGGCATGGAGTCGGCAAGCGTGCCGTCACAATCGAAGATGAAGGCCGAGTAGGCGCGAGCTGGGAGCGAAAAAAGCGCCATGTTGACTCATTCGTCGGGATCGGCGCCCTTGCCCATGGCGTGATAGCCCTTGTCCACGTAGACCGTGGCGCCGGTAATGCCGGTCGCGAGCGGACTGGACAGGAATGCGGCCACGTTGGCCACTTCGAGCGTGGTCAGCTTTTCTTGGATCGGCGCGTTGCGCTCGTAATAGCTGACCACTTTGTCGATGATGCCCGTCACGCTGGCAGCGCGCGAAGCGTAGGGCCCGGCCGAGATGGTGTTGACGCGGATGCCGTGATTGCGACCCGCCTCGTAGGCGAGCACGCGCGTGTCGCTCTCGAGCGCGGCCTTGGCGGCGTGCATACCGCCGCCGTAGCCGGGGATGACTCGCTCGCTCGCCAAATAGGTGAGCGACAGGAACGATGCGCCCGGACGGAGCAGCGGTGCCCAGCGTTGAACCATGGACACCAGTGAATAGGCGCTGACCCCCACGGCCGAAAGGTAGCCGGCACGGCTGGTTTTCAGCAGCGGCAGGTGCACCTCCGGGCCGTTGGCCAGGCAATGGATCACGATATCGAGCGGTTTTTCGCCGAAATCACTGACCAAACGCGCGGCGGCACCGGAGATACTGAAGTCCCCGCGGCTCGCGTAGCGCTTGCTTTCGCGCACACTCGCCGGTGCGTCTTCGAGAGAGTCGTATGCAGCGTCGATCGGGTAGATACGCTCGAACTCGAGCAACGAGCCGTCGGACATATGACGCGACGCGTCGAGCTTGCCCCGCTCCAAGAGTTTTTCGAAGATCCCGAGCGCGGGCGGCCAGGTCCCGGCGACCACGCTCGCGCCCGCTTCCGCGAGCGCTTTGGCGATTGCAAAGCCGAAGCCGCCGTCATCCGCAATTCCGACAACGAACGCGCGGCGTCCAGTCAAGTCGATTTTCAGCACGGCGGGTTTATCTCCGATCTCGTGCGTCAACGCAAGGCCATGGGAACGCGCGCTTTTTCGAGCATCTCCAGCCACTGCGCGCTCGTGCGCCGGAGCGCACGCTTCGACTCCCGAGCTGATGGTAAGCGATCTTTAGCAACGAGGCGCGGGTCAGTGCCGACGTGGGGCCCGAACGGGCTCGCGCGGTAAATCATCGACGCGGATTGCTTTCGGCTCGACCGCTTCAGGCGCCGAGGACGCCGTGCTCGCCGCAGCCGGCGCGCGCGGGCCCGGACTTGGATTGGCCGCCGGCCTCCCCAGCGCGCTCGACGCCGATGGCGCCAACACACCGGCCACGGGAATCACGGGTAACGCGTCCTCTGCGCGCGTGCGCAACCAGATGAACGACACCAACGCAAACGCAGCGAGCGCCGTGGCGAGCAACCACACATGCCGCCGGTCGCGTGCCAGGGTCGCAAGCCTCCGTCGCAGTTTGGCAGTCAGGTCGTGCTCTGCTCGGGGCACCGAGCTCGGCCTCGCGGTCGGCCGGCGAGACATCGTGTATCGCCCTGGTGGCTTCAGATTCCGCACGGTTATGGCGCGCGCGGCTGGCATGGATTGCAGATCTGGAATGGCAAGCTTCGTTACTGGGTTTGTTTGGTTGCCCTCCATCTGGGCATAGGTGAGTCGCAATGCGTGTTGCATCGCCGCCGCATCCGGGAAGCGCGCGACCATGTCGTAGGAGAGCGCGCGATCGACGAAGGCGATCAAACTCGGGTGGAGACCAGGCCGTCGCTCAGCGATCGAGCGGGCTGGGCGCGTCGCCGCCAGAGCCAGCGTTTCTTGCGCATTCTCACCGGCGTGCACGAATTTTCCCGTGATCAACGTATAGAGCGTGGCGCCAACGGCCCACAAATCCGTACGGCCATCGACGTCCTCCCAGCGGCCGCGCGCTTGCTCCGGGGCCATGAAAGCCGGGGTTCCGATGGCGCTACCCGCGAGGGTCGTCTGCGGTGTACTGAGCTCGCGCACGCGGGCGATACCAAAGTCGAGCACCTTGACCGTCCCATCGCGGGTCAGAAACATGTTCTCGGGCTTGAGATCGCGGTGAACGATGCCCCGGCCGTGAGCGGCCGCCAGCGTATCGAGCAGTTGATCGACCAGCGACAATGCCTCGAGCGGCGACAAGGATCGATCTTTTCTCCGCCAGCGATGCTCAATGGTCTCGCCATCCAGCAATTCCATGACTAGGAATGCGAGTCCCTCTTCTGTAACGTCGTCGTAGTCGACCGCGACCGCGCCGCGTTGCGCGACGGAATTCGCAATGTATCCTTCTCGGAGGAAGCGCTTCCGAATCGCTTCGTCCTGCGACAATTCCGCGTGAAGCATCTTGATCGCAACACGCTTCTTGTTGCGATGTGTTGCGGCGTACACCGCCGCCATCCCCCCTACACCCAAGAGTTGATCGAGATGCCACTTTTTCTTGAGGACCGTGCCAATGCGCGCTCTGGCGCTTCGAACGCGCTCGGTCACTTCCTCGAGATGAACCGGCATCGTAGAGAGTGTGCTAACTTAGCACGACCCAAACGAGAGCGTCCGCGCCGAAAGCGTATCCCGGATTTTCCGGGTTTTTCGCAAACCGGTATCGGCCTCACCCAAGCGGCAACTCGACTTGACGAGTGTCGCATTCTCGTGAGAGAGGGCAAGCATGGCCTCGGCCAAGCGTGATATCCGAAGCATCATCGATTCGTTTTCCGACGACCTCATTCTGATTGCGCAAGAGATTGCTCGCGAGCGAGTTCAACGCGCCGTCTCAGAGTGGCAAGCCAAGAACGAAAAGCTCTTGGCCAAAAAGTCGATCCAAGACGAAAAGGCACAGCGTCTCCAGGAAAAGGCGCACAAGAATCAAAAGGCCCTCGAGCGCATCGAACGCGTCGCCGAAAAGCGTCGCGCGCGTGAAGAGAAGAAGGCCGCTGAACGCGCCCTGCGCCTCGAACAACGACTGATCGCAGACAGCAGCGATAGGTCCGAGAAGAAGCCGAGCCGTGGTCGCAAGCGCGGAGGTCTGCTCGGCGAAAGCGCAGCCAAGAAGGAGCCCACGCCGCCTCCGCTGTTCGTTCACAAGCGTCGACGCGATGGCGAGATCGAGCAGCTCAAGCGCGGGGACGAAGATCCGCCGATGGCGGCGATGGCCACAGCGAGCAATGGCGCGAACAGCGTTGGCGCCAATAGCAACGGCACGCCGACAGTGAACGCAGCCACCGCAGTGGTCCCCGAGCAACTGCGCCTCGGTTTGTAGGCCTGATGAGCGAGCGTGAGCTGCGCGCGACGCGCCGCTCACGACTCACGAAATGTGAACGTTCACACCATTCCAGTGCACCGCAAGAAGTGAAGTAGGTGTAGCAGGTGACTGGCTACGTGCGGTTGTCGAGCTTGTCGGGTGTCCGGTGAGAAGCTAAGAGATTTGGCAGAGGAAATTCACTCAATGCCAAATCGGTTCCGCTTCTGCGCGTCAGCACTACTTCCTTTCGCAACCGTCTTGCTCGCCAGTTCAACGAGCTTTGCGGGCTGGGGCGCGGCCAACAAGGACTACGGCGGCAACCTGAACATGCAGCTTTACACGCCGAGCACGGTCGCGGCGTCCCCGGCGGTTCTGGTCGCGATCCATTACTGCACTGGCAACGCGAATAGCGCCCACGGTTGGTTCGATTCCGCAGCTGACAAGAACGGCTTCTTCATCATTGCTCCGGATGCCGGTAAGCAGTGTTTCGATTCCAGCATCACGCGCGCCGGGGATCGCGCCGATATCGTGAAGATGGTGCAGTACGTGCTCACCCAGAAGAACGCGGACAAGAACCGCGTGTTCGCGGCGGGTTTGTCCTCCGGTGGGTGCATGACCAATACCCTGCTCGCCATCTATCCGGACGTGTTTGCAGGCGGCTCGGCGATGCCCGGTTTTCCCGCCGGTGGCTGGCCTGCGGGCGACACGACTTGCACCAAGTGCGGTCAGAATCCACCGAGCACGACGGGCCAACAATGGGGCGACATGGCGCGCACTGCCTTTGCCTTCACCGGTACGCGGCCCTGCGTTCAGGAATGGGTCGGCGGCGGGGACGAATACAAGTTCAACGCTTGGTTGCCCGGAGTGGCAGCCCAATTTCAGAATCTCGGCGGCCTGGACATGGGCAGCTCCGGAACTGGCGCCCCGAGCGGCTGGACGCGCACGGTGTACAAGGACCCCGCGGGCAACGTGAGGCTGGAAACCAACCTCGGTCCGGCCTCGCAGAAACACGACCTCTCGGGCGCCGGCCTGTTCGGTAACGTCATCACCTTCCTCGGTCTCGATAAGGCCACGGGCGCCTGTGGTCTCACCACCAGCGGCACGGGCGGTACGGGTTCGAGCGGCACGGCCGGCAGCGGCGGAGCCAGCACGGGAGCTGCGGGCAGCCCATCCGGCACCGGCGGCGCGGGCGCGGGAACGGGAACGGGAACCGCGGGCAGCCCGTCGTCCAGCGCTGCCGGCAGCACCAGCGCGGCCGGCAGCGGAGCAGGCGGAGCCCCGGGCGGTTCGCCGAGCGGTTCAGCGGGCAGCCCTTCTTCTAGCGGAGCGCCTGCGGCGAGCGCCGGCGCAGGCACTGCGGGAGCGCAGCCCGTGGGCAGCGCCGGTAAAGGCGCCACTAGCGGCGGCTACACGCGGGACGAGGGAGGCTGCAGCGTGAGCAGCGGCGGGAGTCAGCGCCCGAGCGGCGCGTTCGTCGGGTTGCTCGTGGCTGGCCTGGCCGCGGTCGTTCGCCGTCGCCGCAGCTCGGCTGCGTGAGCCTGCGCGTCCTCGAACGCGCTCGGCTTTCACTCACTTCACGCGCCCGGCCCAGCGGTGCCTGGTTCACTGGGCGCTGCCTACGAAGCGAAGCTGCAGCAAGCTCTGGGTAAGCCTGCTGCAGAGGTCGCGCGTTGGATCCGAAATCCGGAGCGCTATCGCCCTGGCACCCCGATGCCCACGTTCGAAAGTGTGCTCGACGAAAACGCTGCGCTGGAGCTGGCCAATTGGCTACTGCGAAGCCGAGCTGCAGCAGCCGAACGAGCTCAGCGGCGACGACCGAGGATGCGCAGCAGGTACAGGAACAGGTTGATGAAATCGAGGTACAGCATCAAGGCGCCCTGCAGCGCGACCTTGCTCTGCTGATCGGGGCTACTGCTGGAAGCCGCAAATTGCTTCAGCTTCTGCGTGTCGTAGGCCGTGAGCGCCGTAAACACGATCACGCCGACGAAGGTCGTCAGCCAGTACATCATCGGGCTGTTCAAGAAGATGTTCACGATCGACGCAATGATCAGGCCAATCAAGCCCATCATGGCGAAGTTGCCGACGCCCGTCAGATCGCGCTTGGTCACGTAACCGTAAGCGCTGAGCGCACCGAACGTGCCCGCGGTGACGAAGAACGTGCTGGCGATCGAGGACGCCGTATAGGCCAAGAAGATGATCGAGAGCGTGAGCCCGTTGAGCACGGCATAGGCAAGAAAGAACGCCGCTGCCCCGGTCGTGCTGAGTCGACTGACGACCTTCGAGAAGGACAGCACCATGATCACCTCGGCAATGATCAAGCCGAAGAACACGATCTGGTTGCCCCAGATCATTTTCGCGAGAGACTCGCTGGAAGCCACCGCGGTCGCGGTCACACCCGTGGCGAACAGGCCTCCTGCCATATAGGCATACACTTTGCGGAAGAACGCGCTGCTATCGACGCTTGCCGGCGCGCCGGCCAGGTGTTGAGTGTACGGATTGTATGGGTTCATCGGCGTGCCTTCCCGAGTTGAAAAAAACGTGCCCCAACTATCCCAGCGCCACGCGCCCGAAGCAAATCAGCCGGGCGCGCACGAGCCGGAATGGGCGCTAGGGACGAAGCAAGCGCGGCAGTGCGATCGCGCCCAGGAGCGCAAACCCAGCCACGGGCAGCGAGTGCCCCACGAGCAGATGCAGGGCATCCTTCGCCGGGCATTGCAGGAACAGAGCCACGCCCGCCCAGGCGCCCGCGGCCCCGCCCAGGGCGGCTGCGCGGTTCACGGGCGCCGCGGGGACGGCTCGACGGAGTGCGAGACCGAAGGCGCCCAGCGCGACCATGCCGACAGCGAAGGCGACCAGCGCGCAGGGTAACCCCAGCGGGTGGAGCGCGCGCGCGGCCGCATCACCCACCGCGGTGCCGATCGGCCCGACGTTGGTCAGCAGGGTGTAGAGCGGCGCGACCGCGACGGCCGCGATGCCCAGCAAAGTCACCTTCGAGCCGAGACCGCGGCGCCCGGGCGCGAGCGCGACCCCGGTCGCCATGCCCGCCAGCAACAGCAGCACCAAGAGACGCTCGGCGAAGGGCACGAACGGCAGCGCCCCGAGATCGATGCGCAGCAGGGGCCGGCCAGGGAAAACGACGCAGCTGCCCAGCAAGCCGGCCAGGATCGAAAGCGGCACGGCGACCAGCGCGAGCGCCAGCCGCGCACGCAGGGTCGACCGTGGCGCCGGAGTCTGCGCCACGGACGCGCGCACACGCGCGCTGAGCTCCAAGGGCGGCACGGCCGGCGCGACCAAAGGATCGAGGGGCGTGCGCGCGTCAGACACGGAGCACCTGCTTCCAGCCCGCCCGCGCCAAGGCTTCGCGCAGCGCCTCGTAAGCGCGGAACGCCCGCTGCTTCACTGCGTCCCCCGTGGTTCCGAGCACCGCCGCCGCCTCGACCGCGGTGAGCCCCTCGATCTTGAGGAGGATGTAGGCACTGCGATTTCTCTCCGACATTCGCTGTAGCTCCTGCTCGACTATTCGCGCCAGGGTCTCAGCATGCAAATTCGATTCCGGTGAGCCCGCGTGTTCGAGGATAGCCCCGGGGACCTCGTCCGTCGAGGCGACCAGCTTCTCGGGGCGACGCGTGCGCCTGCGCAGGCGATCGAGATGCGTCGAGCGAACGATGGCAAATGCCCAATGCAGTACGCTCGCCCCACTTTCGTACGTGGCGCGCGAGCGATGAAGCTTGAGGAAGGCGTCCTGGAACAGATCTTCGGCGTCCCCGTTGCGGCCCGCGAGGCGGACGCAAAACGAGTACAGCCGCGGGGAGAGGGCGGCATACAGCTGGTCGAAGGCGGCGTCGTCACCCCCTGCGTAGCGACGCATGACCTCGTCGGCATCCATTCGATCGATTGCGCTCGAGCGATTCAAGTCGATGCCGCCCGAAGCGTCAAGAGCTCGCACGCAACCCGCGTACCAGGCGAACGCAGTGACGGAATCCGCTCGCCCCTTTGGCCGGCGAAAGCCAGCAAGGCCGCGCGGCATACTCGCTGCACCTCGTGCCGCGCAAGATGACGATAACCTGCACCAGCTTCGACTTTGCGGCCGTGCTGCTAACCGCGATCGCAGCGGCCTACGACTTTCGCACGGGACACATTCCCAATTGGCTCACGTTCGGCAGCCTGCTCGCCGCGCTCGTTGCACAGGCCCTGCTCGGAGCGCTCCAGGGCGGCTGGGCAGGGCTCGTTGGCGGCATCGCAGCGGCCGTTTTCGGTGTGATTGTTTGCGCAGCGGTGCCGGCCATCGTTTTTTTCCGCGGTGGCATGGGCGGTGGAGACGTGAAGCTGTTCGCGGCTCTCGGTGCGTTGTGCGCAGCACGCGACGGGCTGCTCGCAGAGTCTTACAGCTTCGTGATTGCGCTGCTCTGGGCCCCGGCCTGCCTCGCCTACCAAGGCAGGCTCTTGCGCACGATCGCCAATACGGCTGTGCTGGTCACGAACGTGTTTCGCCGCCCCGACGCGCGTCGCGCCGCGCCGCCAGAGGTTTTGACTTGGTTTCGACTCGCTCCCGCAATCTTTCTCGGTACCGTGGTGATGCTCGCGCAGCAGCGCTGAAGCCTGCAATATCGTCCCAGAAAGACTGCAGATTACTTT
>Ga0207691_10001959_pt1 | contig 20115 bp, 19 predicted proteins | sample KBSM13metaG_FD_184327 | JGI IMG/M metagenome (GOLD analysis project Ga0207691, IMG submission 184327) | Miscanthus rhizosphere microbial communities from Kellogg Biological Station, Michigan, USA - KBS M1-3 metaG (SPAdes) (version 2) | ecosystem: Host-associated > Plants > Roots > Rhizosphere >... | reverse complement strand
ATAATCCTTGAAACGTCCTTGCCGTTGCTTCCGGCAAGGCACTGGAAGATCGCGTTGTGCTCACTGTCGACCGGAAGCAGCGTCGCTGCATGTCTTTGGGCGGCAGCCGTCATCAGCTCACCCGCCGTGACGAGCGCCTCCTTGTTTGCAAGTGCCACGGTCTTGCCCGCCTCGACAGCTGCCATCGTCGGCTTGAGACCCGCACAACCGACAATCGCAGCCATCACCAGGTCGGTCTCTTGAGACGCTGCCTCGATCAAGGCTGCCTCACCGGCTGCGGCTTCGCAGCCGCTTCCACTAAGAGCATTGCGGAGTTGTTCAAGCCGTCCCTCGTCCGCGATCACGGCCAGCTTGGCCTTCGTCCGACGCGCCGCGCCTGCGAGCGCTTCGACATTCACTGATGCGGTAAGAGCGACAACTTCGAAGGCCTCATGAGAACGCTCGATGAGGTCGAGAGTCGACTTTCCGATCGAGCCCGTAGCCCCGAGGATTGAGATCTTTTTCACGCGAGTCCCGTAGCTTGCGCTGCAAAGGTCAGCACCGCAACGGGGACGAGCCCGTCTAGGCGATCGAGCAAGCCGCCATGACCCGGCAACCAATCGCCAGAGTCCTTGACGCCCGCTTGCCTTTTCATCTTGCTTTCGAACAGGTCGCCAGCCTGGGCGGCCACCGCAAATAGCGGCGCGAGAAAGAGCAAAGCAGGGCCGAGCTCATTGGCCCATACCCAGGCAGCGCCGAACAGGGCCGCTGCTGCGATGCCGCCAACCAACCCTTCGACCGTCTTGTTGGGGCTGATTGACGGCGCAAGCTTGCGTTTGCCGAAATTGCGGCCGGCGAAATAGGCGCCGATGTCCGTCGACCAGGTCACAAGAAACAGCCACAGGAGCAGCGCCAGGCCTTCGCTGCCGCTGCGATCCCGGACCCAGAGCAGCGCAAGGGCCGGCGCCAGGCAGTAGAAGAAGCCGCCGATCGCCCATGCTGGTCCCCATCCGCGGGTGATGCGCAGCCATTCATAGAACATTCCCGTTGCAATGGCCGCAGCCAGCACTGCAAACGTGTAGCCTCCGACGACTGCCGCGGCGAGCGCCAGGGCGATCATCGCGATTGCCGATAGGATACGGGTCGTGAGTTCGCTCACCTGCCGCCGAACCGCCTCTCTCGCGCGCCATATTCGGCCACGGCCCTGGTGAAATCCGCTTCGCCAAAATCCGGCCAGAGCGTCGGAGTGAAGATCAGTTCTGCGTAGGCAGCCTGCCAGAGAAGGAAATTGGACAGCCGCACTTCACCGGACGTGCGGATCAGTAAATCCAGCTCAGGCAGGTCGTGCGTTTGAAGTTGAGATTCAATCGAACCTTCATCGATGCTCGACGGGTCGACGTCTCCCGCGACTGCCTTGTTCGCAAGTTCGCGTGCAGCCATCGCGATCTCGGCTCGCGATCCGTAATTCAGGGCCACGACCAACGTCAGGCGGCTGTTGCTCTCAAGCCGTTCCATTGCCCGCTCAAGCCGCTGGGTGAGTTCCGGGCCGAAAGCGCTGTAATCCCCGATCAGCCGAAGCCGCACACCCTCCTTGGCAAGCGAATCCAGTTCCCTTTCAAGATAGTAGCCGAGCAAACCCTTGAGGTCCGAAACCTCTTGTTCCGGTCGGCGCCAGTTTTCGGATGAAAAGGCGTAGAGCGTAAGGACTTCGACACCGTTCTTGACGGCGGCCCGCAGCGTCTTGCGAAGCGCTTCCGCACCGGCCCGATGACCGGCGACGCGCGGCAGACCGCGCTGCTTCGCCCATCGCCCGTTTCCATCCATGATGATGGCCACGTGCCGCGGGACTGCTTCCCCGCCGGCAGGCCGCACAGTCGGTTCCGGCGAAGCGGCGGGGCTCACTTACCCAGGATTTCCTTTTCCTTGGTGCTCGCCGCGTCGTCGATCTCTTTGATCGTTTCGTCGGTCAGCTTCTGCACTTCAGTTTCAAGGCGCTTGCGCTCGTCCTCGCTGATCTCGTGCTTCTTCTCGTCGGCCTTGAGGTGTTCCATCCCGTCGCGGCGGACATTGCGCACGGCGATCCTCGCCTTTTCGGCATACTGACCGACCAGCTTGGCAAGCTCCTTGCGGCGCTCTTCGGTGAGCTCAGGAATCGGAAGCCGGATCATTTGTCCGTCGGTGATTGGATTTAACCCCAGGCCGGCGGAACGAATCGCCTTCTCGACCGGACCAACGTTCGATCGGTCCCATACCTGCACCGAAAGCATCCTTGCCTCGGGCACGGATACAGTGGCCACCTGGTTCAACGGCATGTTGCTGCCGTAAACCTCCACATGGATAGGATCGAGCAGAGCCGTGGACGCTCGTCCCGTGCGGAGGCCTCCGAGATCGTGTTTAAGCGCCTCGACGGCACCATGCATCCGGCGCTGGAGATCCGATTTGTCGATGCTCGCTGTCATTCCTACTCCCCTTGGACGATCGTTGCCGTTCCACCGCCCTCGATCACCTGAGCCAGATTGCCGTTCTGGCGGATATTGAAGACTACGATCGGAATATTGTTGTCGCGGCAAAGCGCCACCGCCGCCGCATCCATCACCTTAAGATCGTCGCTCAAAACCTTGTTGAAGCTGACATTCTCGTAGCGCTTGGCATCGGCCTTCTTCTTCGGGTCGGCCGTGTAGATCCCGTCGACGCTCGTTCCCTTGAAGAGGGCGTCGCAACCCATTTCGGCTGCCCGCAAAGCCGCTGCCGTATCCGTCGTAAAATAGGGGTTTCCTGTGCCGGCTGCGAACAAGACGATGCGACCCTTCTCCAGATGCCGGAGCGCACGACGGCGGATGTACGGCTCGGAGACGCTGGCCATCGGAATCGCGGACATCACTCGTGTGTCTACGCCCTGCTTCTCGAGGGCGTTCTGCAGAGCGAGCGCATTCATCACCGTCGCAAGCATGCCCATGTAGTCGGCAGTCGCCCGGTCGAAGCCCTTGGCCGCTGCTGCCATTCCGCGGAAGATATTTCCGCCGCCAACGACCAGGCAAAGCTCGTGGCCCTTGCCCTTTGCCGCCGCGATCTCGCCGGCAAGGCTGGCTGCCGCGTCCGGGTCGATGCCGAATTGCCCCTGGCCCATCAGAGCTTCGCCCGAGAGCTTCAGGAGGATTCGGTTGAAGCGCGGGCGAGACATGCTGGCCTAAAATCCTCTGGATACGAAAAGGGCGGACACGCCTTTAGCGCGCCCGCCCCATTTTCCAACTCTATTACAGTCAGGCGACCGGTTCGGCCTTCGAAGTGCCAGCGGCTGCGGCGACTTCTGCAGCGAAGTCGTCGACCTTCTTCTCAATGCCTTCGCCCAGCTGGAAGCGAACGAAGCTCTTCAGAGTGACGCCCGTTCCAGCATCCTTTGCTGCGCCGGCAACGACGTCCGCGACCGGCGTCTTGCCGTCCATCACGAAGAGCTGCGACAGAAGCGCATTGTCCTTGCGGAACTTGGCAAGGCCGCCTTCGACCATCTTCTCAACGATGTTCTGCGGCTTGCCGCTTTCCTTCGCCTTTTCCATCGCGATCGAACGCTCACGCTCGATGAGGTCCGCGTCGAGATCGTCGGCGTTGAGGGCGAGCGGGTTCGCGGCCGCGACGTGCATCGCAATTTGCTTGCCGAGCGCAGTCAGCGTCTCAGCCGGCGCGCCGCTCTCGAGAGCAACGAGCACGCCGATCTTGCCGAGACCCGGAACGACCTGGTTGTGAACGTACGGGACGACCACGCCCTCAGCAACCTCGACGACGGCCGCACGGCGAAGCGACTGGTTCTCGCCGATCTTGGCGATGTTGTCAGTCAGCACTTCGGAAACCGTTCCACCCGACGGATAGGGAGCATTCGAAAGCCCCTCAATATCCGAGCCGTTCTCGAGCGCGAGCTGCGCAATGTTGCGGACGAACTCCTGGAAGATCTCGTTCTTGGCGACGAAGTCCGTCTCCGAGTTCACCTCGACGACAGCGCCGCGAGTGCCCTCGACGGCAACGCCGACCAGTCCTTCGGCAGCTGTACGACCGGCCTTCTTGGCGGCGGCAGCGAGACCCTTGGCACGCAGCCAATCGATCGCGGCTTCCATTTCGCCATTGTTTTCGGCGAGCGCCTTCTTGCAGTCCATCATCCCGGCGCCGGTGCGCTCGCGGAGTTCCTTCACGGTGGCGGCCGTAATCTCAGCCATGTCTTTTATCCCTCTAAGGCCCCGCAACAGGGGCTCATTCAAGCTTTGATGTAGGTACTGGCTCCCCGCTTCGCGAGGAGCGCAGGATCAAGCTTCCAGCGCAGCTTCGGCGGGCGGCTCAGCCATTGCGCCGATGTCCTCGCCGCGCGACTGGCGCTCGCCGGTGCGGCCGTTGCTCACGGCCTCGGCGATCGCATCGCAGTAGAGGCGGATTGCGCGGCTCGCATCGTCATTGCCTGGAACGGGAAATGCGATTCCGCTCGGATCGCTGTTCGAATCGAGGACCGCGACAACTGGAATACCCAGCGTGTTCGCTTCCTTAATCGCCAGCTCTTCCTTGTTGGTGTCGACCACGAACATGATGTCCGGAAGTCCGCCCATGTCGCGGATACCGCCGAGCGAGTTCTCGAGCTTGTCGCGCTCGCGAGTTAGCTGAAGGACCTCCTTCTTAGTGAGGCCGGCGGTGTCGCCCGACAGCTGTTCTTCAAGGGTCTTCAGCCGCTTGATCGAATTGGAGATGGTCTTCCAGTTGGTCAGCATACCGCCGAGCCAGCGATGGTTGACGAAATGCTGGCCGGACGTCTTGGCGGCCTCAGCAACCGCGTCCTGCGCCTGGCGCTTCGTGCCGACGAAGAGGACCTTGCCCCCGCGCTGGACGGTCTGGGTGACAAAGTCGAGAGCACGCGCGAACAGCGGCACGGTCTGCGACAGATCGATGATGTGAACGCCGTTGCGGTCGCCGAAAATGTACGGCTTCATCCGCGGGTTCCAGCGATGGGTCTGGTGGCCGAAGTGCGCTCCGGCTTCGAGCAATTGCTGCATGGTGACGACCGTGGCCGCCATAGTCTTTCTCCTTCCGGTTCTGCCTCAGCGAAGCCGTGTCACCGATCTTGCGATCGGCACCGGTATGTAAGCTCCGCCTGTGGGATGGCCGCGCCCCTAGCCGAAGCGCCGCACGGTTTCAAGGTTTGAGGTTCTACTCAATATCCAGCCTCACGATCGCGACGCCCGACCAGGGATAAGCCTTTTTCGCCCGGGCGTCCGAGCGTCGCCCGCCACCATCCCAACCTCATCGACCGCGTAGAGAACCATCGGAGTATAGGATTTGAATCCGGCCAGCAGAACGGAGACGGGCGCCGCACCCTCGCAATCCTCGATCACTTGCTGAAGAAATAGAAGCACGAAGTGTCTCCCTGAAAAGGCACTTGACTAGCCAGAACAAAACGGGAACATTATTTCGTCCCAGCAGCTTCGGCCCAGCCCAATCCGGAACAAAGCATGTCCGGTACGGTTGAGCCGCCCAAACAAGGGACGATGCCATGATAGCGCCATTCGCCACCCTAGCCTTTCTTACGGTTTTGTGGATTTCCGGATTCCTCTTCGCCGAAAACTTCGGCCGATCGGGCTCGCGCATTCTCACTGCTCTTCGCGGGGAAGCGTCGGCTGCCCCATCTACGACCGTAACTTTGAGGATGCGGTCTACGCGCGCGGCGACGTCTCGTCGGCCGCTGCGAGCCCAGCCGCAGCTGCGCGCCGCCGCTTGACGCGCTGATACGACGCGAAAGCAAACGGTAGCATCAGAAGATAGAGCATCGCGACGACCAGCAGCGAGATCCAGGGCGCAACGATAAGCGCGGCACCCAGCAGTGCGATTCCCGCCAAGGCAAACAGACGCCAGCCGCTTCGGATTCGAATACTCGACCAGCTGTAGGTCGGCAGGCTCGAGATCATCAGAGCCGCGATGAACAAGGTCCAAGCCATCACGAGCTCCCATTCGCGGAACCACTCGTTACCTGTGATCAGCCAAAAAAAGATGGGAACGAAGGCCAGCCCCGCACCTGCCGGAGCCGGCACGCCGGTGTTGAAGCCAGCCGACTTGTGAGGCTGCTCGGCGACGTCGATCCTGGCATTGAACCTCGCCAGACGCAGTGCGCAGCAGACGGCGAGGGCCAGCGCCGCGATCCAGCCGAAGCGCGGCGCGTTCTGCAGCGACCAGAGGAAAAGAATAAGGGCCGGGGCAGTACCAAAGGCGATGTTGTCGCTGAGCGAATCGAGCTCTGCCCCAAACCTGCTCTGAGCTCTCAGGAGCCGGGCTATTCGGCCGTCAAAACCGTCGAGAACGCCCGCGAACACGACGGCGCCCAGCGCCTTTTCCCACTCACCTTTGATGGCAAGGCTGACGCCGGTCAGGCCGAAGCAAAGCGCGAGCGCCGTGATTGCGTTTGGAACCATTGCGCGGAACGGAATTCCGCGTGCTTCACGGTCCGGCTTCACTGGCTGAACCCGACCATCTCCGGCTGATCGCCAAGTTCCGCTATTACGGTTTCGCCGGCGATGGCCCGCTGCCCGAGAAGGACCTTTGGCCCAGTGCCGGCTGGGAGATAGACGTCGACCCGGCTCCCGAAACGGATGAGCCCGACCCGCTCGCCAGCCTCGACCACATCGCCTTCCCGAACGAAAGTCAGGATCCGCCGGGCAACGAGACCGGCAATCTGAGTGAACCCGATCCGCACGCCAGCCGCCGTCTCGACTACGATGTGCTGCCGTTCATTGTCCTCGCTTGCCTTGTCCAGATCGGCATTGACGAACTTGCCGGGGATGTACGCGACCTTGCGGACCCGTCCGCTCACTGGTGAGCGGTTAACGTGCACGTCGAACACGCTCATGAAGATCGAGACGCGCGTATACTCCCCCTCGGTCAACCCTTCAGGGAGGGCGAGTTCACGCGGTGGCGGCACCTTGGTGATCATGGTGATCAGCCCATCTGCCGGCGCAACGATGAGATTGTCGCCGCGAGGCGTCATCCTGATCGGATCGCGGAAGAACGCGAAAACCCAGATAGTGAGGCCCGCCAGGAGGGCGGCGAGAAAGCCCCATCCAAGGAAATAGGCAAACAAGGTGAGCGCCACGGCAACGACGCCGAACTTGCGCCCTTCCGGGTGGGTGGATGGGAAACGCCACTTGACGTTCGTCGTGAGAGGGCCGTCCGGCCTGTCCAGCGAAGGCATGGCGCTTCCTTAGTGGCGGCGAAACGGCTGCACAACGCCGCGGTTGCCTGTTTCGGGACCGCGTCCTAATGCCCCCGCCAAACCCGAAAATCGGAAATTGCAGGAAGGCTGATGGCCAAGATCAAGGTGAAGAACCCCGTCGTCGAACTCGACGGTGACGAGATGACCCGCATCATTTGGCAGTGGATTCGCGAACGGCTGATCCTGCCGTTTCTCGACGTGGATCTCCTTTATTACGATCTCGGCATCGAAAAGCGCGACGAGACCGAGGACAAGATCACGGTCGAGGCGGCCGAAGCGATCAAGAAACATGGCGTCGGCGTGAAATGCGCCACGATCACGCCCGACGAGGCCCGCGTCGAGGAATTCGGGCTCAAGAAGATGTGGAAGTCGCCTAACGGCACGATCCGCAACATCCTCGGCGGCGTCGTCTTCCGCGAGCCGATCGTCATCTCCAACGTCCCGCGCATCATTCCCGGATGGACCGACCCGATCGTTGTCGGCCGTCACGCCTTCGGCGATCAGTACAAGGCGACCGATTTCAAGGTGCCCGGCCCCGGCAAGCTTACGATCAAATGGGAAGGCTTGGACGGCGAAAAACTTGAATATGAGGTGTTCGACTTCCCGAGCGCCGGCGTCGCCATGGGCATGTACAACCTGGACGAGTCCATTCGCGACTTCGCCCGCGCGTGCTTTAACTACGGTGTCAACCGCCGTTGGCCGGTCTACTTGTCGACCAAAAATACAATCCTCAAGGCCTATGACGGACGCTTCAAGGATATCTTCCAGGAGATTTTCGACAGCGAATTTAAGGCTCAGTTCGACGAAATTGGTATTGAATACCAACATCGGCTGATCGACGACATGGTCGCTTCCGCCCTGAAGTGGAGCGGCAAGTTCATCTGGGCCTGCAAGAATTACGACGGCGACGTCCAGTCCGACCAGGTGGCGCAGGGTTTCGGCTCACTTGGCCTTATGACCTCGATCCTGATGACTCCGGACGGCAAGACGGTCGAAGCCGAGGCGGCGCATGGCACGGTCACTCGCCACTATCGCATGCACCAGCAGGGCAAGGCGACCTCGACCAATCCGATCGCGTCGATCTTCGCCTGGACGGGAGGGCTCAAGTTCCGAGGCAAGCTCGACGAGACGCCCGACGTTGTTCGTTTCGCGGAGACGCTGGAGAGGGTCTGCGTCGACACCGTGGAAAGCGGTCAGATGACCAAGGATCTCGCGATCCTGGTCGGACCGGACCAGCCGTGGATGACGACCGAGCAGTTCTTCGATGCGATCGTGAAGAATCTTGAAGCGGCCGTCGCGAAAGAAGAAGTCGCTGCTTGAACTGGACCAGGCAGGCAATTTATGCGGTTCTTACGGTCGGTTTGATTTCTCCCGTCGCCGCGCCGCAGTTGCTTGCATTTCCGTACTCCTCGCAAATCGCTGCTCATCGGGTCTACTCGGAGGCCCCAATTGCGCCGAACCTTGAGGCGATTGTGGGGAATGCTGACCGGCTCGCTGCTCGCTCTCCGATAGCAATGTCGAAGCTGGATCAGCCGATATTCCTGACCGATGGCGGCTGGCGATGGACCATGGCGGCCTTCGCATCCCGATCGGCCTTCGCAATTTCGAGAGCGCCGTTCGAAGCAATTGTCGTTAATCGGAGCGATCAAGTCGCGGACAAGACGTTTCGGCCGGCGAAAGTTGGGGGCACGAGGAGCCTGACCGGCACACTTGCCCATGAAATGACTCACGGCGCCATCCGCTCACATTTCGGGCCCCTCGCCGACTGGCGCTATCCGGCATGGTTGCGCGAAGGCTATTGCGATTATGTCGCGGGAGGAGGGAGCGTGACGGACGCCGATGCCGCCCGACTGCTAAGGTCGGATCCGTCGCATGCCGCGCTCGTCTACTGGCGTGGGCGCAAGCAAGTCGAAGCGGAGCTCCGCCGAAATGGCGGCTCGGTCGACGCGCTTTTTCGGCCTTATGGTCTGTAAGGAGAGCGAACCCGCTCACGCCTGACGCCGAGGCCGATAATCCGGCCGGGAATACGACGAAGCACAGGGAACCGGTCCAGCAGGCGCACCACCAAAGGGGCCTGCCGGATCGGCTCATTTCGTTGAAGCAGGCGCCCGATGACGCGGTCCTGCGCCGCTTTCTGGCCGCCCTGAATGACTCGCGTCGGCAACATTCGGCGCTTCTGCACCCGCTGAAGCAATGCGTCTGTCTCGCGGCGTTCGGCAAGTGGCGCGGCTAGGATGTTGGCCGCAGCGACCGCGTCCTGAACGGCGAGGTTTATCCCGATCCCGCCAATCGGTGACATTGCATGAGCCGCGTCGCCGATCGCCAAGAGGCCCGGCCGCCACCATCGCGTCAGGCGATCAAGCTTCACAGTTAGAAGATGCAGGTCCGTGATCTCGTCGAGTTCGGCCAGATCGAGGTCAGCTGGCGCAGCCGCCGCAACCTCCTCGCGGATCGCCTCTATGCCGCGTGCTTGATAAGCTTCCGCCGCGCCCTTCGGGATCAGGAAGGCGCACTGCCAGTAATCGCCGCGATCGATCATCACGAGGAGCCGCCCCCGCTCGACGTTTCCGCGAAGCCCTCCCTTCTCCTGCCTCGCCTTGGCGATCCTGAACCAGAAGACGTCCATCGGAGAGCCGAGGTCTTCAAGGGGAAGCATGCCGCGGGCGATCGAAGCGCGCCCGTCGGCGGCGATCGTCAATGGTGCATGCAGCTCGCCGCCGTCCTTCAGCCTGACGCCAGTGACCCTGCCCTCATCCTCGAGGAACGCTTCAACAGGCCTCTCCATTCTCAATTGAAACGTGGGGAATGCCTTTGCCTCCTCTCGCAGGAAATCGAGAAAGTCCCACTGCGGCATCATCGCGATAAACGGTGCCGGCGTATCGAGGTGCGAGAGATCGCCGATCTTCCACTCTCGCCCCGCCAGTCGCAACTGGGCACTGTCGACCCGGTTGTGCGGCCGCTTCAGGAAACGCTCCAGCATTCCAAGCTCAGCGAGGATTTCCATTGTCGAGGGATGGACAGTGTCGCCGCGGAAATCGCGGAAGAAGTCGCCATGCTTCTCAAGGACGAGCACCTTGCACCCAGCCCGGGCGAACAGAAGCCCCGCCATCATCCCGGCCGGGCCACCGCCGGCGATGATCAAGTCTGCATCCATGCGTGACGTCATGCCGCCACGCTTACAGTCGTAACCGTCGCAAGTCAGGCCTTGGTAAGTGCCTCGGCCTTGTGGGCGGCCTGCTTCCCTTCGTCGGTCTCGACCAGATACTCCGGATTGTCCCTCGACGCGGCCACCTTGTGACTTTTGATCCTCATCCCTGTCGTCAGTTTCCGCACCACCTTTCCATGCGCAGCGCCGCTATGTGATTTCCAGGAAACCCGATCCCCGGCATTGAGCTGCTCCGTCATTCGAACCTCCATCGCGCGCAACGCACCAAGCTCTCCTCGGGGTGACACTTCCGGGACCACCTGCTCTAAAGGCCGTATGCAGGATAATTTCAGCACATCCGGGTTCAGCGATGCGCTGGTCATCCTCGGTGCCGCCGGCATTGTCATTCCGGCGTTTGCTCGCATACGCATCAGCCCGATCATCGGCTTCATCCTGATCGGAATGCTGGTTGGTCCAAGTGGCCTCGGCGCGCTGACGGACAGCCACCCTTGGCTCCATTACATCACGATCTCGAACTCGCATCGCATCGAGCCCTTTGCCGAGCTCGGCATCGTTCTTTTGCTCTTCTCCATCGGGCTCGAACTGTCATTCCGTCGGCTTTGGGGGATGCGGAGACTGGTTTTCGGAGTCGGAGCGGCTGAGCTCTTCGGCACTGCGGCTATCATCGCAATGGGCCTTTATCTGACCGGCCGGAGCACCGACGCCGCCATCGGCCTGGGACTCGCACTCGCGCTATCCTCTACGGCGATTGTGCTTCCGCTCGTCGGCACGCACGGTGCCGTGGGCCGGTCGGCGCTCGGCATGCTCCTCTTCGAAGATCTCGCCCTGGTTCCTATCGTCTTTGCGCTAGGTGCAATGGCTCCCCAGGCTGCCGGTGTCGGGGTCGGTTCGCTTCTTCAAACGATGCTGATCGGCGGTATCGTGGCCGTGGCGATGCTCCTCGCCGGAAGGCTGGTCCTGCCCCAGCTCTTTGCGCAAGCAGCCCGCACCAAGAGTCCGGAAATGTTCCTCGCGGCCTGCCTGTTGGTCGTGATCGTAGCGAGTCTGGTCACCACGAGCGTCGGGTTCTCTCCGATCCTCGGCGCCCTGATTGCAGGCATCGTGATTGCCGAAACGGAATATCGCAGCGAGGTTGAAGTCATCACTGCTCCCTTCCGGGGCCTGGGGCTTGGAATCTTCCTCATCACCGTCGGCATGAGCGTCGACTTGAAGCTCATCGTTGCAAACTGGCAGTCGGTCCTGACGGCGGTCGCCGCAGTGCTTCTCGTCAAGGCCATCGTCACTTCGATGCTACTTCGGCTCGGAGGGGCCCAGGGAAGCGTCGCCACGGAGACGGGCGTTCTCATGGCGTCACCCTCCGAGACGACGCTCATCGTCCTCACCTCGGCAGTGACCGCAAAGGTGATTGCTCCGGACGAAGCAGCCTTTTGGCAAATCGTCACGGCAATCGGCCTTACCGTCACGCCACTTCTCGCAAAGCTTGGGCGACTCGCTGGACGACAAGTCGGGAGGCAGGAGCTCGTCGGCGAAATTGACGAAGCTCTCGAAACGGCAGCGGTCGGCCAGGTGATGATCCTAGGTTTCGGGCGCGTCGGCCGTCTCGTTGCCGACATGCTGGAAGCTCACGCCAAGGACTATCTGGCTGTCGACGCCGACGTGGATGCCGTCGCCGCCGCGCGCAAGGAAGGTTACGACGTGCTCTTTGGCGACGTCGGACACCCAGAACTGCTGGGACGCGTACGCTCTCGCGAACCGGCGGCGTTCGTCCTGACGATGGACAATCCGGTCCTGGTTCGGCGCCTGACCCGCCAGCTCCGGAAGGCATTTCCGGACCTTCCGATCATCGCCCGAGCCCGCGACACGTCTCACGCGGCAGATTTGTACAAGGCGGGCGTCAGCGATGCGGTGCCGGAGACCCTCGAAGCTTCCTTGCAGCTGTCGGAGGCCGCGCTGGTCGACCTTGGGGTGGCGATGGGGCCTGTCATCGCCTCGATCCACGAAAAGAGGTCGCAACTACGGGCGGAGATCATGGCCGAGGCCGACATGGACGTCGAACCACGGCTTGGTCGCCGCCGAGTGCGAGATTCACGGGCGCACCGAAAGTCGAGCGCCTAGCGTCTCCGCGTTACTTCGACCTTCAGTCCTGCATCTCCTTCGACGGTGCCGCTCTCACCCGGATCAAGCATAAGTGCCTTGCTGATTTGCACGGTGCGAGTGCCGCGCTCTCCGCAACCAGCATCTTCGGTAGGCCGCTGCCAGCTCGCATCGAAACGATATGTTGGACCGAATTCATTGCTGTTCTGGACGTAGACGTTGAAGCTAACGCTGCTGCGCTCGGATTGGTCGTACGATGACGAGCTTGGGCAAGCCCGCGGCCCAGCCTGATTGAGATTCTGCGAATAGTTCGCGCTCTGGTTCTGCGCAACCCGCAGGCTGCCTTGCCACAACACGCCCGCAGGTGAGCTCACACGCACAGCAAGCTCATACACCTGCGCTTCTGGAGTAGCCGGTGGGATCATGCGATCGGCAGCGGCCACTGCGGGAGGTCTCACCCGTATTCCTGTAACGCCGGGTTCTTCGTAACTTACAATAACAGCTTGCGAGCTGTTCGCAGTTGAACCGACGCCGGCGGGTGTGAGCATTAGCGCAAGGAACGGTACAAGCATGAGGCCCCCTCTCCGTGCGACGCCTTGCCCCAGGATTAGTTTCGTTTCGGTTGCTCTACGATTTACGGCTCAGTCGGCCGGAGTTGCCGGCTCGAAGCGGAGGACGCCTGCAGTGTAGGTTTTGTGGGCCGGATTATCTGCCGGATGACGCGAGCCGTCATAGACGATGACCTCGGCGAAATCGAAGGGTGACACACCTTCCAGGCAAGCGACATTCACGCCAAGTTCGTCAGGGTTCGAGCGCCGCTTGTGATGCGTGTAGATGCCGCACACGGTGCAGAAATGATGCTCCGCGGACTTCGTGTTGAACCGGTACGTTGCGAGCTTGTCCGCTCCCTGCGTGATGCGAAAGGCCTCATGCCGTGACGTCACGGCGATCGCGCCGCGCATTCGGCAGATGCTGCAGGTGCAACGCCGGGCCGATGCGAATCCTTGGGTTAGCGTAGTCGTAAAGCTGACGGAGCCGCAGTGGCAGGAGCCGTGCAGAGTGACCGGCTCCACGCTGCTCATGTCGATCACGCCGCGACCTTCTCCAGCTCGCCCCTCACTGCATCGATTGCCTCTTGAGCCTTGGAGCCGTCGGGCCCGCCGCCCTGGGCCATGTCAGGACGTCCCCCGCCGCCCTGGCCTCCCAAAGCAGCAACAGCGGCTTTGACGAGGTTCACCGCGTCGATCTGCGCCGCAAGGTCCTCGGTAACGCCGACAGCGACGCTGGCGCGGCCGTCGTTGACAGCGACCAGCACAGCGACTCCAGCCCCGACACGCTTCTTCATCGTATCAACCGTCGACCGTAAGTCCTTTGGATTGAGGCCTTCAACGACCTGGCCCAAAAAGGAATGCCCGTTTACCTGCTCGAGCGGCGCGGCATCGGACCTGGCTCCGCCCCCCATGGCGAGCGCCTTCTTCGCATCCGCAAGCTCGCGTTCCAGTCGACGCCGATCCTCCACAAGCGCAGCAATCCGGGAGGGCACTTCATCGGGCGCGCTTTTTAGTGTCGCCGCAGCCTCCCGCAGCTTGGCGTCCCGATCGATAAGCCATTGGCGCGCGGCTTCTCCGGTCAGGCCTTCGATCCGGCGCACGCCAGAGGAAACGGCGCTTTCCGAGATGATCTTCAGCAACTGGATGTCGCCCAGCGCACGCACGTGAGTTCCGCCGCACAGCTCCACGGAATAATCCGCGTCGGTCAGCCGTCCCATGGAGAGCACGCGAACCTCATCGCCGTATTTCTCGCCGAACAGGGCCATTGCTCCGGCAGATATTGCCTCATCGGGCGTCATCAGCCGGGTGGTTACGGTCTCGTTCGAGCGGATCTGTGCGTTCACTTCGGCCTCGACCGCATCGATCTCGTCGCGCGTCAGGGCCCTGGGGTGCGAGAAGTCGAACCGGAAATAGTCCGGCGCGACCAGGCTGCCCTTCTGCGTGACGTGGGTGCCAAGCCGATGGCGCAGCGCGGCGTGCAGCAAGTGCGTCGCACTGTGGTTCGCACGGACCCTGTCGCGTCGCTCGCCGTCGACCTTTTGGTGGACCGTCTCGCCGAGGCTCAGCTCTCCCGCAAGGACCTTGGTCCGAAGCACGTGCAATTTGCCGAGTGGTTTCGACGTATCCTCGACTTCGCCGGAGAAGCCTTTGAGAGTAGTGAGAGTTCCACTATCGCCGATCTGACCGCCGCTTTCTCCGTAGAAGGGAGTCTGGTTGAGGAGGAGTTCGACGGTCTCGCCGACTTCGGCCCGCTCGGTGCGCTGACCGTCACGGACGATCGCCAGGACGACGCCTTCGCCTTCGTCACCCGAATAACCCGTGAACTCGGTAGCCCCATGTTCCTCGACAAGGTCGAACCAGATGTCCTCACTGGCTTTTGCTCCTGAACCCTTCCACGCCGCGCGCGCCTTCGCCTTCTGCTCGGCCATTGCCGCTTCGAAGCCAGCATGGTCGACCCGCAGATCCTTCTCGATCAGCGCCTGTTCGGTGAGGTCGAGCGGAAAGCCGTAGGTATCGTAAAGCTTGAAGGCGACCTCTCCGGGCAGCTCCTGGTCCCGGCGCATGTCTTTCGTCGCCTCATCCAGAAGCTTGAGGCCGTTCGCCAAGGTCTGGCGGAAACGCGTTTCCTCCTGCTGCAGCGTTGCCTCGATCAGAGGCTGTGCGCGGAAAAGCTCCGGATAAGCCGCGCCCATTTCCGCAACGAGCGCTGGCACAAGACGGTACATCAGCGGATCGCTTGACCCGAGAAGATGCGCATGGCGCATCGCTCGGCGCATGATGCGGCGAAGGACATAACCCCTGCCCTCGTTCGCAGGGAGCACGCCGTCCGCGATCAGGAAACCCGACGCACGGAGATGGTCGGCGATGATGCGATGGCTTGCCGTCATCTCGCTCGAATTGTTGCCGGTCAGCGACTGCGAAGCTTCAATCAGAGCCTTGAAGGTATCCGTGTCGTAATTGTCGTGGACGCCCTGGAGCACGGCTGCGAGGCGCTCCAGACCCATGCCCGTATCGATGCTTTTCTTGGGCAGTTCCGACACGATTTCGCCAGCGGCCTGCTCGTACTGCATGAAGACGAGGTTCCAGATCTCGACGAAGCGATCGCCGTCCTCGTTTGGACTTCCCGGCGGACCGCCCGGGATATGTTCTCCATGGTCGTAGAAGATTTCGGAACACGGCCCGCACGGCCCATCGTCGCCCATCGCCCAGAAATTGTCCTTCGTAGGAATCCGAATGATGCGGCTCTCGGGCAGACCCGAGATGCGCTTCCACAAATCGAAGGCCTCGTCGTCGGTGTGATAGACGGTCGCAGTTAGGCGGTCGGGGCTGATGCCCCATTCCTTGGTGATGAGGTTCCAGGCGAGTTCGATCGCGCGATCCTTGAAGTAATCGCCAAACGAGAAATTCCCGAGCATCTCGAAGAAGGTGTGATGTCGCGCCGTGTAGCCGACGTTATCCAGATCATTGTGTTTGCCGCCGGCTCGAACGCATTTCTGGGAGCTGCTTGCGGTTGAATAGGGACGCGTTTCCAGCCCCGTAAACACGTTCTTGAACGGGACCATGCCCGCGTTCACGAACATCAAAGTCGGATCGTTCTGAGGCACTAGCGGGGCGGATTGCACGCGCGCATGTCCGTTCTTCTCGAAATAATCGAGGAAGGAGCGGCGGATATCGTTCGTCGAAGTCATGTTGAGCGGCATGTAAATGCGCTGCTGCACTGCGGCAAGGAGCGCCGTTGACGGCCGCCGCTTCAGTGTTAGCGTCGCAGCCAGGGGAGACATCATGAAGCTCATCGGCTTTGCCTTGCTGGCCTGCGTTGCGGCGCCCGTCCTTGCCCAATCCAGCGAACATCAGGGGCACATGGACGAGGCGGCTCCTGGAAAGACGATGATCCTCGACGGCTACGGGAACGGCGGATTTACGATCACGACCGCGAATCCGAGAGCACAGGCCTTTTTCAACAATGGCATGCAGCTTGCGCACGCTTTCGCCCACAAGTCCGCGGTGGAAGCAATGCGGGAAGCCGTCCGGCTCGATCCGCAATGCGCGATGTGCCTGTGGGGACAGGCTTGGGCGGATGGACCGACCATCAACTTCGGCAAGAGTGAAGATGAGGTCGCAAAGCTGAAAGAACTGGCGGACAAGGCTGCCGATCTTGCGCAAGTCCGGGGTACCGATCGCGAGCGTACGATGATCCACGCTCTTCAGTTGCGCTACAAAGACGGTGGGGGCGGCAAGGCCGGCGATCTTAAGTTTGCCAAAGCCATGGCCGCACTCGCCGCTGAATATCCGGACGACAACGAGATAGCGGTCATCGCGGCAGACGCATGGCTAATGACGGAAGCCGATACGACGGAGGACTGGAAGCTCAATGCGGAACTGGCGATCCCGCTCCTTGAAGCGGTGCTTCGCCGAAGTCCGAACGATACGCCAGCTATCCATTTCTACATTCACGCGTCGGAGATCGCGGGGCGTCCGGCGCTTGCGGAGCCCTATGCCGACAGGCTCGCAGCTCTCGCCCCACGGGCGAGCCACCTCGTCCATATGCCCAGCCACACCTATTATTGGGTCGGCCGATATGAGGACGCCGCAAAGGCCAACATGCAGGCAGTCGAAATCGGCATCGAGAATGCGAAGAAGCTCGGCCTTCCCGCGCCCGACGGAGTTTGGGGCCTTCCCTATCACGCTCACAACGTTACCTTCGGGCTAGGCGGCGCGCTTCAAGCCGGAGATCCCGACATAGCGCTTCGCTTAGGACGTCCCCTCGTGAAAATGTCGCAGGGAGACGCGGAGGCCGGTCCCTATCGGCAGATGATCGCCGCGAATGGCTATTACGCCATGGCGATGTTCGCGGATCCCAAGGAGGTGCTAGCGCTGCCCCGCCCGAAACTACCGTTCCTTGAGGCTGCCTGGCACTACGCCCGCGGCGAAGGTTACGCGAAGTTGGGAGACGTCGAGGCTGTGCGGAAGGAGGCCGCCGCGATCCATGGGGTCACGGGAGAACTCAACAAGGACGATGGCTCGCTGCAGGCACAGACCATGACCTACATCGCTCGTAACGTTCTCGTTGGCCGTGCTGACATGATGGATCACCGTCCCAAGGACGCCGCACAGGCCTTCGCCGAAGCGGCGGAACATGAAGAAGGCGAAGATTTCAGGTCGGTGTCCGATCCGCCTGCTTGGCCGTATCCGGTCCGGCGCGACCTTGCTTTGGCATTACGGGAAGCAGGTGATCTCACCGGAGCTCGGCGGGAAGCGGCTGCGGCCTTGGAGTTCCGTAAGAACGACCCAGGCACGCTTGCGCTCATCGCGAAGCTCGACGGGCGATCGGCCGCTCGTTAGTCGCGCGGAATGGCCAAGCGTCCGAAATCGACCATCCCGAAGTACAAGAGGCGGCGAGCCAGGTCCGGTTCGCTCATCGGCCGAATTTTCTCCTGGATCGTCAAGCTCATCCTAATCTTCCTGGTCGGGTCCGTCCTCTGGGTGCTCGCGTACCGGTTCGTGAACCCGCCGATCACAGCGACCATGCTTGGCGACCTGCTCGCGGGCCGCGGAGCGAGTCATGACTGGATGCCGATAGACCAGATCGATCGCGATATGGTCCGCGCGGCCATCGGTGCAGAGGACAGCAAGTTCTGTTCTCATAACGGCTTTGATGTAGAAGCCATTGAAGACGCAATGAAACGGAATGCTTCCGGCGGACGAATTCGCGGCGGATCAACGATCAGCCAACAGACTGCCAAGAACGCGTTCCTGTGGCAGGACGGCGGCTATTTCCGAAAGGGAATGGAGGCATGGTTCACCTTCCTGATGGAGCATTTGTGGACGAAGCGCCGGATCATGGAAGTCTACCTCAACCTCGCTGAGACGGGCATCGGCACCTACGGAGTGAACGCAGGTGCGCAACGTTATTTCGATCACGATGCGAGCGCCATGAGCGCGACGGAAGCCGCGCGGATCGCGGCCGTCCTGCCCCTGCCCAAGAGGCGCGGAGCGATTGCGCCCAAGGGGTTTACGCGCCGCTACGGCAATTCGATCTCTTCACGGATAGGCATCGTCGCCCAGGACGGCCTCGATGCCTGTGTCTATCAGGACATTGTGGCACCGAAGGAGAAGGCGCCTCCGATGACGAAAGCACCAAAACAGCTTCCGGGCGAAGAATTCGAAAGCGCCAAGCCCCTTCCGCCGCTAAACGAGGTGGTCGGCGAACTGCCGCCTGAGTCGGAACAGCCGTCGATCGCCAACGCGACCGGTCCGATCCCGGAACAGCAGCCCGCGACGAATGAGGCGATGCCTCCAGCGGAACCAACCGAGGAAGCCCCGCCCCAGCCGGTCGGTCAGTAGCTTAAGCCGTTCATCGTCCGGCCTTTTTGCGTTCGGCAGAGGAACGCTGGGCCGCCGCCCGCCGTTCTGCCCCCAAACTCGAAACGGAGGACAAGTAATGGCTATACGTACCCAGAGTCGATCCTCGTCCAGCACACGCTCCGGCACTCGCAACTCATCACGAAGCGGTAACGGAAAGAGTCGCGCGCAGGACCGCAGCAGCGACAACCGCGGCAGTTCAAACGATCGCAGCGCCTTCTCATGGGGCGACAATGCGGGCCCGCTTCTCGGAGCCGCACTGGCCGGCGCAGCGATCGGCTTTGCTGCCAATTACGGCCGCAAGTTCCTCATGCAGGGCCTGGAAGCCACCGCAGGAGACTGGGACGAGATCCTCTCGGCCGAACACGAACTGGCGCTCGGCATCTTCGACAAGATGCTCGCGACGGACGAGACGCAGACCTGGAAGCGCAGCATGCTTTTGATGAAGCTTGCCCACGCGCTCGACAAGCATGCCCATCAGGAAGAGATGGTCGTGTATCCGGCGCTTCGTGAAGCCAACCAGGCAGTCGATGCCGACCACCTGGAAGGGGAACACGGCTACATCAAAACCTTCATCTACGAGCTCAAGAACATGGGACCGAGTTCGCCCGATTGGCTCGAGAAGGTCCGTGAGTTCCGTGCCCTCGTGTCTAAGCATGCGCACATGGAGGAGGAAACGGTCTTTCCGGCGTTCAAGCAGAACATGTCGGTCGAACAGACCGCGAAGATCACAAGTCTCGTGAACGCGGACGGCTTCTGGATGGCGTAATGGTTATCCGACGAGGGCGAGCTTCGGCGGCTCCTGCACGGAAAGGTCGACGCTCCCCTCGCCCGCGATACGTTCGATCCGTGCCTGCAGCTCCCCGTCGAGCGCGAAGTCGCGACCGGCGATCACGATTGCCTGCCCTTTGTTCGATAGTGGCAGGCATAGCCTGACGATGCCGCCGTCGCCGCGGGCCGAATTAAGCTCGCGCGCGATCGCCGGAATGAGATCTGCTGAGGCTACCCGAACCTCCATCTGAAGCCGCGTTCGCTTTGCGAGCGTATCCAGCGGTTGAAACCGCTTGATCGCGACACGCGGCAAATCATCGCCCGGTCTCTTGTCCAGTTCGACTGTCAGTAGCCCGCAAGTGCCAGCCTTCGCGGCCGTCTCGATTGCGGCGGCCGCCTCATCGTCGAAGATGCTCGCCTGAAATTGCCCTGAGGGGTCGCTCAATGTCGCCATCAGG
>Ga0207691_10001958_pt1 | contig 20115 bp, 13 predicted proteins | sample KBSM13metaG_FD_184327 | JGI IMG/M metagenome (GOLD analysis project Ga0207691, IMG submission 184327) | Miscanthus rhizosphere microbial communities from Kellogg Biological Station, Michigan, USA - KBS M1-3 metaG (SPAdes) (version 2) | ecosystem: Host-associated > Plants > Roots > Rhizosphere >... | reverse complement strand
CGTCCTCATCGAGAAGATGCTCGGCCCCGTCGATTGGGAAAACACGAAGCTGTTCGTGGAATATGGCCCGGGGGTCGGCACGTTCACTCGCCCGATCCTGGAAAAGCTGGGCCCGGATGCGACCCTGCTGACCATCGACACCAACGCCGATTTCACGCGCTACCTGAAAGAATCGATCGACGATCCGCGACTGGTGGCCGTGACCGGATCGGCTGCGGACGTAGAAAAGATCCTTGCCGACCGTGGTTTCGACAAGGCCGATTATGTCGTCTCGGGCCTGCCCTTCTCGACCCTTCCGCCGGGTGTGGGCGACGCCATTGCCGAAGCCACGTCCAAGGTGATCCGTCCGGGCGGAGCGTTCCTGGTCTACCAATTCAGCCCCAAGGTCCGCGACTTCATCGCCCCTCACTTCGACCGCCTGGACCGCGGCTTCGAGTGGATCAACGTCCCGCCCGCGACCCTGTTCTGGGCGTGGAAGAAGAACGGCGAAGCCTGAGCCTCACGCTTCCTTGAAGTTCAGCCTCTTCGTGACCGTGTAATCCAGCGCGGTCACCAGCCAGTTCGAAACCGTCCACTTGAAACGGCGCCAAAGAGTCGCGCGTTGCCGATGCAGTGCAAGCGTGATCTCCTCGCTGTCCTTCACCTCATGCTCGAAGTAGCGCCGCATGTCCGCGGCGAAACCAGCGTCCTCGATTCGCAGCATGATCTCCAGGTTGATGTAGAGGCTGCGAAAATCGAGGTTCGACGAACCGATGTGCACGAAGTCGTCGACTACGGCGAGTTTGGTGTGGAGCTTGGCAGGCTGATACTCGAACATCCGCACCCGGCGCCGAAGCAGCCGTGAGTAGGTGTGACGCGCAGCGCCGATCGTCGCGTTGTTGTCGGACTTGGCGGCTGTGATGATCCTGACCTGGCCATTCCGTGCGATCCGGGCAAATCGCCTCATCAACGAGCCAGGCGGTGAGAAATAAGCGGCGATGATGTCCACGCTTCGCGCTTCTGAGAGCTCGCGGACCAGCGCCGCCGGCCAGCTATGCTTGCGGCTGATCGGACCGTTGAATTTCCACTGCAACTCACCGGCCATCTGGCTGTGCCGCCGAACGATCCGGCGTAGGGCCCGAAGCTTGGAATCCTTGGCTTTGGTCCACCGGAAGAGCGAATCGAAGTAGCGGCACGGCGCATCGAGCGAAGGCCCTTCGATTCGCAGCCAGAGGTCGCGCCAGTGGTTCGGACCCTCGTCCGTGAGATAGGAGTCTTGGACGTTTGCGCCGCCGATGATGCCGATCTTCCGGTCCGCAACGACAAGCTTCTGATGATTGCGCACAAGATAGCGCGCTCCGTAGCGCGGGTTGAAAACACAGAAGTCGCCGCCCGCATCCCTGATGGCCTGGAAGAATTCCGGCTCCGCGGTCGAGCATCCGAAACCGTCGACAAGCAGGCGCACGCGAACGCCACGTGCGGCCGCTTCGACCAGTGCGTCCCGAACGCGGCGGCCCGAATCATCATCGTCGAAGATGTAGAAGATGAGCCGGAGGCTCTCCTTGGCCTGCTCGATGATCCTCAGGAGTTCTTCGAGGCGCGCGACACCGTTTTCGATCAGCTCCAGCCGACTCCCCTCGACGACCGCGCGGATCGTCCGTTCTGCCGCAGATCTTCTATCCGGCTGGTCGGCCATCCTGCCCGTGTGCCGGGGCAAGGCCAGCCGCGCAAGCCTCGCATACCGGGTGGAATCACTGCGCAATCCTTGACTTTTTGGGGTGCACACCCCTAATCGCCACCCTCTTCCTTCCAATTTCAGAATTTTCGGAGCGCCCAATGGCTCGCGTTACGGTCGAAGACTGCGTCGACAAGGTTTCCAACCGGTTCGACCTCATCCTTTTTGCGGCCCAGCGCGCGCGCCAAATCTCGTCGGGCGCCGACCTAACCATCGACCGCGATCGCGACAAGAATCCGGTCGTTGCTCTGCGCGAGATCGCGGAGACGACGGTGAAGCCTAACGAGCTTGAGGAAGCGATCGTGACGAGTCTGCAGCGCGTCCGGATCGACGAGGAGGACGAGACGGAAGAGCTGGCATCGCTCAACGAGGCGGCCGAAGCACTTCGCCTGACGGCCGCTGCCCCGCCGCGTCCGACTCCGAGCGGCGGCGACTACGAATAAGCTTGTCGCTTAGCGCTAACGAAGGAGGGTCGGCTTGCCGGCCCTTTTTCTTAGGCGGCCTGCCCTTTCGCGCCGCTCTCAATCTCGCTGCGCTCGGCCCACACCAGGTCCTCATGCGTCAGCTTGCGGCCGTCTTCCGACAGGACGCACACCCTCTTGACCGGCCGTCGGTGTTGCTTGTCGACCAGGATGATGTCGGCCGGCCCGGATCCCCAATCCTCGCCCCACTGCCGCAGCGCGAGCACGACAGGATGCAGGGCCTTGCCCTTATCGGTCAGCGCATAGACCACTTTGCGCTTGTCGGTGGGGTCCGGCGTGCGATGGAAGATGCCGCCCGCGACGAGCTTGCCCAGACGATCGGACAGGATGTTGCGGGCAATTCCAAGGCCCGCCTGGAACTCTTCAAAATGATGCAGGCCGTTGATCGCGCCGCGCAGAATCAGGAAGGCCCATTTCTCGCCGATCAGTTCAACGGCGGCGGGAAGCGGGCATCGCAGTGCCGCTTCGCGGAACTCGTCGACAGTGCTTCTGACGCTACCTCTGGCCAATGGGCAACATCCCCCCCTCGGAAACAACTAGTAAGCACAAAGATTTGCAAAAGAACAGTTGCTGCCCTGCATCACCCATGGATTCCTTTCGCGCTTGCACAATGACGTCCGCTCGCCCCATCTTAGGGGCGTGCTGAGGCAGTATGAGCTGATCGAGAAAGTCCGCTCCTATGATCCCGATGCGGATGAGGGGCTGATCAACCGCGCTTACGTCTTCTCGATGAAGGCGCACGGGACGCAGATTCGCGCGTCCGGCGATCCCTATTTCAGCCACCCGATCGAGGTCGCCGGAATCCTCACCGACCTGAAGCTCGATGACCAGACCATCGCGACCGCCATCCTTCACGACACGATCGAAGACACGATCGCGACGCCCGAAGAGATTGAGAGGCTGTTTGGAAAGGATGTCGCGCGGCTCGTTGATGGGGTGACGAAGCTCAGCAAGATCGAGGCGCAATCCGAAAACGAGCGCGCTGCGGAGAACCTGCGGAAGTTCCTGCTTGCACTGAGCGATGACATCCGCGTGCTCCTGGTGAAGCTCGCCGACCGGCTGCACAACATGCGCACTCTCCATCACATCCCGAACGAGGAAAAGCGCCGCCGCATCGCCCGCGAGACGATGGATATCTACGCGCCGCTCGCCGAGCGCATCGGCATGTACGAAATGATGACCGAGATGCAGACTTTGGCATTCCAGGTCCTGGAGCCGGATGCCTACGCCTCGATTACCCGGCGCCTGAAGCAATTGACCGAGCAGGGCGGCGACCTGGTCAACCGCATCGGTCTGGGACTGCAGCTCTACCTTTCCGACCATGGCCTCGATGCCGAGGTTTACGGGCGCCAGAAGCACCCCTTCTCCATTTGGAAGAAGATGGCGGAGAGGCACATCAGCTTCGAGCAACTGTCCGACGTGATGGCCTTCCGAGTGATCGTCGACGCGCAGGAAGATTGCTACCGGGCGCTCGGCATGATCCATCAGCGATGGCCGATGGTTCCCGGCCGGTTCAAGGACTACATCTCGACGCCCAAGCGGAACGGCTACCGCTCGGTGCACACGACCGTCATCCACGACTCGAAGACGCGGATCGAGATCCAGATCCGAACGCGCGAGATGCATGAGCAGGCCGAGCGCGGCCTCGCCGCTCACTGGGCTTACAAGGATGGCAAGCCGGCCGAGAACATCAGCGTTCCGTGGGTCGACGACCTGGTCGAGATCCTCGATCATGCCGCGACGCCGGAAGAGCTCCTCGAGCATACCCGGATGGCGATGTACCAGGACCGGATCTTCGCCTTCACTCCCAAGGGTGAGCTGATCCAGCTGCCGAAAGGCGCGACGCCGGTCGACTTTGCCTATGCCGTTCACACCGACCTCGGCGACCGTACCGTCGGAGCGAAGGTCAACGGACGGGTCGTTCCTCTTCGGACGATTCTCGAGAATGGTGATCAGGTCGAGATTCTCGCATCCGAGGCGCAGCACCCGCAGCCGAGCTGGCTCCGCTTCGTGGTGACCGGCAAGGCCCGCGCGGGAGTGCGGCGCTTCGTTCGCCACAAGGAGCGGGACGAAACCGTCGAGCTCGGCCGGAAGATCTACGAGGAGATTGTGGAACGGCTTCCCGCGATCCTCGACAAGGATGCGGCGAAGCAGGCGCTGAAGCGGCTGAAGATCGAGAGCGAGGACGAGTTGATGATCGCCATTGCGCGCAAGCGCGTGAGCGACGAGCAGGTGATGGAAGCGCTTATGCCGGGCTCAGCCGGCGGCGACGTGGCTCCGCGTCCGAGGCCGCAGCAGACGGCAATCTCGATCAAGGGACTGACTCCGGGGGTCGCTTACCACCTCGCCCCATGCTGCCACCCGATTCCGGGCGACCGGATCGTCGGATTGAGGCGCGAGGACGAGGAAATCGAAGTCCACGTCATCGGCTGCGACACGCTGGCGAGCGGAGTCGATGCCGACTGGCTCGACCTCGCCTGGGGCGAAGGCTCGGACGGCGGCGCTGCGAGGCTGTGCGTCATCCTGCGCGACGTTCCTGGGGCGCTGGGCACGATGGCCGGCATACTGGGCGCAAAGCACGCCAACATCGTGAACCTCGCGCTGGTCCACCGCGACGGAAGCTTCCAGACCTTTCACCTCGACGTGGAAGTGCACGACCTCGCGCACCTCCATGCGATCATTGCCGCGCTGCGCGAGGCCGACCAGGTTTCGAGCGTGGAGCGCCTTTAGGACCGGAACGGACGCCGACGGCGGCAAGCACTGCAAGCGTCACCAGGTCGGACGCGGTGGCCGTCATCGGCGCGATCTGCACCGGCATTTCGAGGCCCAGGATGTAAGGCCCCATGACGCTCTCGCCGCCAAGCTCTTTAAGCAGCTTGGCCGAGAGGTTTGCCGACTGTAGGCCCGGCATCACGAGAACGTTGGCTGGCCCGGACAGGCGGCTGAACGGATAGAAGCGCCGCTGCATCTCGTAATTGAGCGCGACGTCCGGTCCCATCTCGCCCTCATATTCGAAGTCGCACTGGATGCCGTCGAGCAATTGCACGGCGCCGCGCAGCTCTTCGATGTGGATGCCCGGAGGGTTGCCGAACGTCGTGTAGGAGATGAACGCGATCCTCGGATCCAGGCCCATGCGGCGCGCGAAGCCCGCGGACCGCAAGGCGATGGCCGCATATTGCTCGGCGGTCGGGCGTTCCGTCACTGCCGTGTCGGCGATCAGAATGGTCTGGTGCCGTGCGACCACGACGTTGACGCCGAAGGGAATCGCCTCCGGCTCATCTTCGATGACCATTCTAATCTGCCGCAGCGACTGGCTGAACGGCCGCGTCGTCCCGGTGATCATCGCATCCGCCTCACCAAGCGCAAGCATCGCGGCCGCGAAATAATTCCGATCCTGATTGACCAGCCGCTCAACCTCGCGGCGAAGCATGCCGTGCCGCTGGTGCTTGGCGTAGATATAGTCGACGGCGCGGCCGACGAGCGGCGAGTTGCGGCTGTTGAGGACCTGAAACTCGCGCGGATTCTCGACCCCATGCTCGCGGAGCAGCTCGTAGGTATCCTCGCGTCCGACGAGGACGGGCGTGCCGTAGCCGGCTTCCTTGAACGCGATTGCCGCCATGATGACGTTGGGCTCTTCGCCCTCTGCGAAGAGGACTCGCTTCGGATTCGACCGCGCGGCTTCATAGGCGAGGCTGAGAACGGAAACCGTCGGATTGAGGCGCGCACGCAGCTGCGTCCGATAGCCTTCCACGTCTTCGATCGGCCGCTGGGCGACTCCGCTCGAGACCGCCGCGTCGGCCACGGCGAAGGACACGACCTCCATGAGGCGCGGATCGAATGGTGCGGGGATGATGTACTCGCGGCCGAAGCTCTGGCTACGCCCGCCATAGGCGGCCGCCACCTCTTCCGGCACGGGCTCGCGCGCCAAGTCGGCGAGCGCCCGCGCCGCGGCAATCTTCATCTCGTCGTTGATGCGGGTGGCGCGAACGTCGAGCGCCCCGCGGAAGATGAAGGGGAAACCGAGGACATTGTTGACCTGGTTCGGGAAGTCGGACCGGCCAGTCGCAATGATCGCGTCCGGGCGGACCGCGACCGCATCGGGCGGCCAGATCTCGGGGTCGGGATTGGCCATGGCGAAGATGATCGGCTCTTTCGCCATCGTCTTCACCATGTCGGGCTTCAAAGCGCCTGCCGCCGAAAGTCCGAGGAAGACGTCTGCGCCCACCAGCGCCTCGGCCAGCGTCCGCCGATCCGTCTCAACCGAGTGCGCCGACTTCCACTGGTCGAGATCGTCACGCCCTTTGTGGATCACGCCCTTCCGGTCGCACATGATCACATGATCGCCGGGGACGCCCATCGCCTTGATCAGCTCGGTGCAGGCGATTGCAGCGGCTCCAGCACCGTTCACCACGACGCGAATATCGGCGAACGTGCGGTCGGTCAGATGGCAAGCGTTGATGAGCCCAGCAGCCGTGATGATCGCCGTTCCATGCTGGTCATCATGAAAGACCGGAATGTTCATCCGCTCCTTCAATGTCTGCTCGATGATGAAGCAGTCCGGAGCGGCAATGTCCTCGAGGTTGATCCCGCCGAAGCTCGGCTCCAGCAGCTCCACGCAGTCGATGAAGCGCTGCGGATCCTCGGTCTTCACTTCAATGTCGATTGAGTCGACGTCGGCGAAGCGTTTGAACAGGACGGCCTTGCCTTCCATCACCGGTTTCGAGGCGAGCGCGCCGAGGTTGCCGAGCCCGAGAATCGCCGTGCCATTGGAGATGACGGCGACGAGATTGCCCTTCGCGGTGAAGTCGTAGGCGCTGGTGGGATTCTCCGCGATGGCGCGCACCGGCACCGCAACTCCGGGCGAATAAGCCAGGCTGAGATCGCGCTGCGTCGCCATCGGCTTCGAGGCGATGATTTCAATCTTTCCGGGACGCCCCCGGGAGTGGAACTCGAGCGCTTCGGCTTCCGAGAAGGTTACGTTGCTCTCCGACATGTCGCTGCACTTACGGAGCGCCGCAAAAAGAGTCACGCCGGGCGTTTCCAGAGTCGCCGCTGCGCGCAGCAGTCGCTACCGTTGAGGCATGGCGCGGGCGGACGCACCCACTCCGATGATGCAGCAGTACCGGCGGCTCAAGGCCGAGGCCGGCGACGCCCTGCTGTTCTATCGCATGGGTGATTTCTTCGAGCTGTTCTTCGACGATGCGAAGGCGGCTGCCGCATGCCTGGACATTGCATTGACCAAGCGCGGAGAAGCGGATGGCGAGCCCATTCCGATGTGCGGCGTTCCCATTCATTCCGCCGAATCGTATCTCGCTCGCCTGATCCGCGCTGGGCATCGTGTCGCAATCGCCGAGCAGACGGAGAGCCCGGCCGAAGCGCGCAAGGCGCGCGGATCGAAGGCTTTGGTCGAGCGGGCGATCATTCGGCTCGTTACTCCGGGAACCTTGACCGAGGACACCTTGCTCGAATCCTCCGCCGCCAATTGGCTGGCGGCGGTCGGGCGCGCCGGCGAGGATTGGGCGATCGCCGCGGCGGACATTTCCACGGGACGCTTCGAGCTGATCGCCTGTGGACCGGGAGAGCTCGCAGCCGAGCTTGCGCGGCTGTCACCGGCAGAGACGATCGCCGATTCGTCAGTACCCGGCCTGCAGACAAACGCGGGCAAGGGCGGCTTCGACAGCCTTGAGGGCGAGCGTGCGCTGAAAGAACGATTCGGACTTGCGACTCTCGATGGAATCGGCGCCCCGACACGAGCCGAGTTGGCCGCCGCCGGTGGATTGCTGACCTACCTTGACGCCACGCAGAAGGGCGCAGGCATATTGCTGGACGCTCCGCGTCGCGTCTCCCGCTCGGCCCACATGGTCATCGACGCTGCGACGCGCGATAGCCTGGAGCTATGTCGTTCCGCTTCCGGCACCGTTGCCGGTAGCCTGCTCGGCGAGATCGACCGATGCCACACCGCCGCTGGTCGCCGCCTGCTCGCGGCGGACATCTCCGCGCCACTAACCGACCGAAGCGAGATCGAGCGCAGATTAGCGCTGGTCGCCTGGCTTCACGACGATGCGCTGCGGCGGGAGCGGGTGCGTACAGCGCTCAAGGCAATGCCCGATTTTGCGAGAGCGCTAGCGAGGCTGACGGCGGGTCGCGGAAGTCCGCGCGACCTGGCAGTCCTGCGTGATGGCCTGTCGGCTGCCGAAGCCCTCTCCGCCGAGCTCACGGGCGAGGCGGACCGTCCTCAACTGCTCGACAGCCTGATCCCACGGCTCGCAGGTCACGACGCTCTGATCGAGCAATTGCGCCGAGCCCTCGTGGAATCGCCGCCGATCGATGCGTCGAAGGGAGGCTACATCGCCGAAACGTACGATTCATCGCTCGATACGTTGCGGTCCGCCGCGTCGGACGGACGGCGAGCGATCGCAGCTTTGGAAAGCCGCTACCGCGACTCCACCGGCATCCCGTCGCTCAAGATCCGGCACAATGCGGTGCTCGGCTATCACGTCGAGGTCGCGGCCCGACACGCGGACAAGCTCATGGCGCCCGACAGCGGTTTCACGCACCGCCAGACGCTGGCCGGAGTCGTCCGTTTCAATTCGCCGGAACTCCACGGGGAAGCGAGCCGCGTGCTCGAGGCCGGCGCTCATGCGCTCGCCGCCGAAGCTGCGCACGCCGAGGAATTGACCCAGCTGACGATCTCCTCGACGCAGCGCATCCTCGGGACCGCCGACGCCATAGCCCGCATCGACGTCGCAGCATCTCATGCGCAACGCGCAGCGGAGGGCGGCTGGAGCAAACCTCGCATGACTGACGAAGCCTGCCTCGAGATCGAAGCAGGGCGCCATCCGGTCGTCGAGACGGCCTTGTCGCATACAGGCGAGCGCTTCGTTGCCAACGACCTGCGCCTCGGTTCCGACGACCGACTCTGGCTGATCACGGGCCCGAACATGGGCGGCAAGTCGACCTTTCTCAGGCAGGCCGCCCTCGTCGCGGTTCTCGCTCAGTCCGGAGGCTTCGTTCCAGCGAGCACTGCCACCGTGGGAATTGTCGACAAATTGTTCAGCCGCGTCGGAGCCTCGGACAATCTTGCGCGCGGCCGATCCACTTTCATGGTCGAAATGGTGGAAACCGCGGCAATCCTTGCCCAAGCGACACCGAAGAGCCTCGTCATCCTCGACGAGATCGGCCGCGGCACCTCCACTTATGACGGGCTTGCGATCGCCTGGGCCGTGGTCGAGGCGATGCACGACCAGGTGAAGTGCCGCACCCTTTTCGCCACGCACTACCATGAGCTGACGCGTCTTGCCGGGCGGCTCGACTGCTTGTCGCTGCACCATGTTCGCGCCCGCGAGTGGAAAGGCGATCTCGTTCTGCTGCACGAGGTCGCCGACGGCGCGGCGGACCGAAGCTACGGCATTGCCGTCGCGAAGCTTGCAGGACTTCCCCCGAAGACCGTCGCACGTGCCAAGTCGGTGCTCGCCAAGCTGGAAGCGGGGCGCGACGCTACCGGCGGTATAGCCGCCGGCCTCGATGACCTTCCGTTGTTTGCAGCGGCTCCGGAGCCATGTCTGGATGCGAATCCGGTGGAATCGGCGCTTGAAGCGATCGACCCCGACCGGCTAAGCCCGCGAGAGGCGCTAGAGGCGCTTTATCGCTTGAAGAGTTTGTTGAGCGGGGAGTGAGTCGGGCCCCTCCAGCGCCTCCGCGTTCTCGTTGCTGGGAAGCATTTCGACATCTTCCACGCGCAATTTGCGCACCGTCAGCTCGTCGATCTCGATCCGTTTGAAGCGCGCCTTCCCTATCGAAAGGCGGCCGATCGCAAGGGCACCGATCGCCAAAGCGCCTACGGCAATCGCGCCCAAAGCAAGCGATCCCAACGCTAACGTGCCAACGGCTCCCGCCCCGACGGCGCCCGTTCCGGCAGATGCCGACTGGACGGAAACGCGCGATCTGCGTTCGGTCATCTTCGCGTTCAACCTTGCCGCTGGCTTCGTATCTGACGGGCACTTAGATTAAGCCCATGCCGACGGCCAGACATGTGAAGCAATGATGCAAGGCCTTCACGAAAGTGTTCAGGATCGTCGGGCGGTCATCGATCGTCGCGGGATCGCCGATGCGCTCGCTGCCTTGCGGCCCGGATCGGATCGCCAAGGACATGCTGTGAAGATCTTGCGCAGCGCGCTAGAGCAGGGGCGGGCCGAGATCGCACGGCGTTTGGTGCTGGAGCCGGACCGAGGCCGTGCAGCGGCACGTGCCACTGCATATCTCCATGACCAGATCGTCCGACTTGCCTACGACTTTGCCACTAACGCCCTGACCGGCGCGCAAGCACCGCAACCCATGGCGATCATCGGTCTCGGCGGGACGGGACGGGGCGAGATGGCGCCGTTCAGTGATGTCGACCTGATGTTCCTGACAAAGGCCAAGGCGACTTCGGAGCAGGAGCAGGCAGTCCAGTCTGTGCTCCCTTTACTCTGGGACCTGAAGCTCAAGGTCGGGCACTCGATCCGCTCGATCGGCGATCTCATTGGCCTCGCGAAGTCCGACATGACTGTGCGCACGGCCTTTCTCGAGGCCCGCCTGATCTGGGGCGAGCAGGCGATCTTCGACGAAGCAATCAAACGGTTTCGTGCGAAGATCGTGGCAGGCACGGCCGCTGAGTTCGTTTCCGCCAAGCTCGCCGAGCGCGATGGCCGTCACCAGCGGATGGGAGATAGCCGGTACGTCGTCGAACCGAACGTCAAGGACGGCAAAGGCGGCCTTCGCGACCTCCACACGCTCTACTGGATCGGCAAGTACGTCCATGGGGTGGAGGAGCCGGCCGACCTCGTCCGGGTCGGCTTGTTCACCTCAGCGGAATTCAAGAAATTCGAACGTGCCGAGCGCTTCTTCTGGGCCGTGCGCTGCCACCTTCACATGGCCGCGGGCCGCCCCGAGGACAGGCTCGGCTTCGAGCACCAGAAGCATATCGCCGAGGTCATGCATTACGCCGACCGGCCGGGGAAATCCGCGGTCGAGCGTTTCATGCAATTCTATTTTCTTAATGCGAAGACGGTCGGAGATCTTACCGGCATTTTCCTTGCACAACTCGACGAGCAAATGGGGAAGAAGGGTTTCCGCTTTGCACTACCGACCATCCGCCGGCGGCCGAAGCATTTGGGAGGCTTCGCACTCGACCGAGGCAGGCTGACGATCCCATCGAATGACTATTTCGAAAAGGATCCGACGCGGCTTATCGAGCTGTTTGCCCTTGCCGCGCGGGAGCGGCTCGAGATCCATCCGACAGCTATGCGAGCCGCGGCTCAGGACGCCAAGCTGATCGACGAGAAGGTGCGCAATGGCGAACGCGCCAACGCCTTGTTCCTGGACGTGCTGACGTGCGTGAACTCGCCGGAACTAGTGCTGCGCTGGATGAACGAGGCGGGTGTTTTCGGTCGCTTCGTTCCCGACTTCGGACGGGTCGTCGCGCAGATGCAATTCGACATGTACCACCATTATACGGTGGATGAGCATTCGATCCGCGCGATCGGCTTGCTCGCGGCGATCGAGCGCGGCGAACTGAAGAAGGACCACCCGCTCTCCACCGCCTTGTTCAAGCAGATCGGATCGCGGCGTACACTTTATGTTGCCGTGCTGCTGCACGACATCGCCAAGGGCCGGGGTGGAGACCACAGCGAGATCGGCGCGGAAATTGCTCTGAGGCTATCCCCTCGGTTCGGTCTCGACGCGGCCGAAACGGAGACCGTCTCATGGCTAGTGAGGCATCACCTGCTCATGAGTTCAACCGCATTCAAGCGCGACCTTGCCGATCCCAAGACGATCGGTGATTTCATCCATCAGGTGCAGAGCCCTGAGCGCTTGCGACTGCTGCTGATCCTAACCGTTGTGGACATTCGCGCAGTGGGTCCCGGCGTGTGGAATGAATGGAAGCGAGTTCTTTTGCGGACCCTGTTTGATGCCGCCGAAGAGCGACTGCGTCTCGGTCACAAGCAGCGGGGCCGAACCGAGCTGATCGACGAGAGGCAGGAGCAGCTGGCAGAGGCGCTCGGCTGGAAGAAAAATATCGCGCGGGCGCACGGCCGGCGACTTCCCGACAGCTATTGGTTGGCAGAGCCGCCCGAATGGCAGGTAGCCAACGCTCGCCAGGTTGCCGCGGCCGAAGCGCATATCGGCGAGGCAGTGCCCAATGTGGTTGCAGAGGACGATCCGGAGAGCAGCGCGACCCGGATCAGCGTCTTCACGCCGGATCGCGAAGGCCTGTTCTACCGCATATGCGCCGGGCTGGCCGCGGCCGGGGCGAACATCATCGATGCACGGATCCACACGACGCGCGACGGCATGGCGCTCGACAATCTGCTCGTGAAGGACGGACAGGGGCGCGCTTATGCAGACCGTAGGCTCAAGAATCGCCTCGTTCGAGCAGTCGAGAGTGCACTGACGTCCGATATGCCGCCGGGCCTCCCGCGCGCTCCGGCTACAGGACGGACTGCCGCCTTCCCGGTGGCCCCATCGGTGGCCATTGCCGACCGCGCGTCGAGCCGAACGACCGTCGTCGAGGTGAATGCCCGCGATCGCCCCGCGCTTCTCGCGAGTCTAGCGCAGGCGATCCACGGGTGCGGCCAAGTGCTGCATTCGGCGCACATCGCAACATATGGTGAGCGCGCCGTCGACGTTTTCTACTTAACCGGGCCAGACGGGCGGAAGCTTTCGCCCGAAGATGTCGACGTGCTGCGCGCCGCCCTGCTCGATGCAGCGCGGGAAACTAGCGAACCGAAGGCCGCTTGAAAAAAGGGCCCGCCGTCACCGGCGAGCCCTTCCCCCTTTTTAGGTAGATCAGGCGTTGATCAGCCGCGCTCCGGCGCCGGAGGCGGCGGTGGCGGTGGCGGCGGAGGAGCCGGGCAAGCTTCCGTGGCCAGGATCACCGAGCCATCGGCGCAAGTCTGGGTGGCCGGTGGCGGCGGCGGCGGCGGCGGCGGCGGCTCTACGGCGGGTGCGCGACGCGCCGCGGCGAAACGCGATCGCAGCGTCAAGCCGAAGGTGCGCGGCTCAGCCAGATAGGACGAGAAGATCTGCCTTCCGCCCGGGAACTGCGGATCGGTGAACGCAGCAGTCGTCGCACCCTCCTGGAAGGGCGAGTTGAACGCGACCTGCTGATAATTCTTGTCCAGCAGGTTCTGGGCCCAAACTTCCAGCGCCCAGTGGTCGTCGGGCCCGGAAATTCCGATACGGCCGTTGACGACAGTAAAGCTGCCCTGCGTCTTCTGCGGGAACAGGTCGGAGCCGGTATTGTATCCGCTGCTGTAGCGCGCATCGACGTAGAACAGGCCTTTGATGCCGCTGTCGCCGATCCGCGGCGTCCAGGCCAGCGATCCCGTGACTACGGTTGACGGAGCATTCGAGACGCGTCGGCCGGGCAGCCGACGAAGTGCCTGGTTAAGCGGCGCTCCATTGTCGGTTCCGACGAGATCGCCGCGATACTTCGTGTTGGCGTAGGTGAAACCGGCATTGATGTGCAGGTCCGGAGTTACGCGAGCCGAAGCTTCGACCTCCACGCCCTGCGATCGGACACCCCAGCCCACATCGCCGGAGTCACAAGCTCCCGACGTCGCTGCGGCGGGATTGTAATTGTCGGCAGTCGGGAACTTCGACTGGTCCTCGTCAGTACCGTCCAGATCGCCCGTGCAGCCGTTGATATTCTGAACGATGAACACCGTTCCATCGAACGTGTTGAGCTGGAAGTTCTCGAAATTCTGCCGGAAGAGCGCGACGTTCAGCAGGATTCCGCCCGCCGAATATTTGCCGCCGAGTTCGAACGCATCGACGGTTTCCGGATCGAACTGCAGATTGCCGACCAGCGCCTGGGCGCCGGCCTGGCCGCCGAACGGGAAGATCGGGATTTTCAGCGCCGACCGGTCGAGGTTAAAGCCGCCCGCCTTATAGCCGCGCGAGTAGCTGGCGTAGAACAGAAGGTCGTCGTTCGGCTTGTAGGAGAGGACGCCGGTTCCGGTGAGCTTGTGCTCGGACCTGCTGTCATTGATCGACACTCCATCGAGCTCGGCCGTGCTGTTGCCCTGACAGCTGAGGCCCAGAATCGCATTGGCCGTCGGGATCAGGCCTGCGAGCGCCGGGGTTGTATAGATTGCCGCGAGGGCCGCCTGGTTCTGCGTGCAGACCGTGTTGTCGTTGCGGAACGTCGCGTCGAGGTCCTTGCTCTCGTGCGTGTAGCGAAGACCGACAGTCACATCGAACTGGTTCGTGACGTGGAAGATATTGTGCGTGAAGAGCGCCCAGTTCTTGCTGTTCTGTTTGTACGTATCGCCGGTCGAGCCGAGGTCGCTCAGCGAGTCGAGCCGATCGATGGTGGACAGGATCAGAGGACCGGCCGGACCGAGCGCGGTCAGGCCAGCGCTGATCGCACCGCGCACGGGCGCTGACAGACAGCCGGTGTTGGCGGGATTGTAGCCGACAACCAGAGTGCTGCCGGTGACGAGGCGGCAGGCCGCAAATCGACCATATTGCTCGCCGAAGCGGAGCTGATCCTTCAGGGTCAAGTCCTCGTTGGCGTAGTAAGCGCCGACCAACCAGTCGAGCTTGTCGTTGAATGCATTGCCGTTGAGGCGCAGCTCCTGGCTGAACGTCTCGAACTTGCGGGACGAAGTGCCGTCCGCCGGACGGTAGAGGATGTCGACGGTTCCGTAATCGAAGTCGCCGCCCTGATCCGCCTTGTAATAACGGTAGCCCGTAATCGATGTCAGGTTGCCCCATCCGAGGTCGAAATCGCCCTGGAGCGAAAGACCGCCGTCCTTGGTCTTGCCCGCGTAGCTGCGGCCATTGGTCACCGAAACGTGACGACCGAAGCCGTCGTCAAATGCGCTCAGGTCCTGGCCGAGGTCCCGCAGCACATTGATGATGTTATTGCCCTGGTCGTTGACGCGCGGAGCGGTCGGCGGAGCGGTCGGGTCGATCAGCGGACTGGCAAGCTCGTTCAAGTTGCCGATGTTGTCGTTCATGTCGTTGTTGACATAAACGGCCGCGCAGCAGCGCTCCTTGCGCCACGTATAATCGCCGATCAGGCGGAAGGTGATCGCGTCGGTCGGCTCGAACAGCAACTGACCGCGAGTGAAGATGCGGTTGCGATTGTTGATCGTCGTATCGTTGGCTTCATCCTCCATGAAGCCGTCGCGCTTCACGTAAACGACGTCCAGCCGGCCCGCCAAAGTATCCGTGAACCCTCCGGTTACGCCGCCGGCGAGCCTGCGTAGGTCGTAGTTGCCGATCGTCGCTTCGCCGTAGACTTCCGGCGTGTAGGACGGGCGCTTGGAGATGATGTTGATTAGACCCGCAGAGGCGTTGCGGCCGAACAAGGTTCCCTGAGGGCCTCGAAGAACCTCGACGCGCTCCAGCTCGCCCATTTCATTGAGGCCGATGCCGGAACGGGAGCGATAGACACCGTCGATGAACACGGCGACCGAGCTCTCGAGGCCCGGGTTGTCGCCGACAGTGCCGATGCCACGGATACGGGCGGAGCCGTTCGCTTCCGTGCCCGTCGAGGACACCAGAAGTGACGGGGCCAATTGGTTGAGCTGGCGGATGTCGGTGACGCCTGAGTTCTGAAGCTCGCCTCCACCGATTGCAGTCACGGCGATCGGCACGTCCTGCAGGACCTGCTTGCGGCCCTGGGCGGTAATGATGATCTCGCCCGGCTGCTCATCGGCAGCGGCCTGCGCATTCGGATCGACGGCAGCCTGCTCCGTGGGCGACGGCTCAGTAGCGGCGGGCGCCTGGCTGGTGTCCTGAGCAAACGCCGGAGTCGTGATTGCGGTAAGGCCTGCCGACAGCAGCCACACGGACTTGCGCATTGATTTCTCCCCGTTGCGCCGCTCTCCCAAACGGCGAATGGGGAACGCTAATCCAGCCGTAGGCCCAAGGGAAGCAAGGGCTGGGTTAACGGAGAAACAATGGCGCGCTGTTGCTGCACAATTGCAACAGCGGTTTCGGGGCCGTCACGGATTCCGTAGCGTCAGTCAGACTGAGCCGCCAACGTCAAGCATAGCTTTCAAGATAGCCGCAGCGCCTGCACCGGTAAGTCGAGACCTGCAGCCTCTCCTTTCCGCGCAGCTTCAGTCCCGTCCAGATGCTGCGCTCGGGCTCACCGAGGACCCACGTCGGGACTTTGCGATTTCCGCCGTGAGATTCATCGATCGTGTAGCCTTGCTCCATCGCGCCCTGGCATCGCGGGCAGATGAGGGAGCCTGGGCCCGCCATCCTACTTGGGCGCGAGCACCATCAGCATCTGGCGGCCTTCCATGCGCGGATGCGCTTCGACCTTGGCCATCTCTGCGGTCTGTTCCTGTACCCGGCGAAGGACGGCCATGCCGAGCTCGCCATGCGCCATCTCGCGACCGCGAAAGCGCATGGTGACCTTCACTTTGTCGCCTTCTTCGAGGAACTCGACGACCTTCTTCATCTTCACGTCATAGTCGTGGTCGTCGATATTCGGACGCATCTTGATCTCCTTGATCTCCTGCGTCTTTTGCCGCTTGCGCTGCTCGTTGGCCTTCTTCTGGGCCTCGTACTTGTAGCGACCGATATCGAGGAACTTTGCGACTGGCGGGTCGGAGTTCGGGGAAATCTCGACGAGGTCGAGCCCGACCCCCTGCGCTTGTTCGAACGCTTCTCGCGTATACATCACGCCCAGGTTCTCGCCGTTCTCATCGATCACCCTGACCTTCTGGGACTGGATGAATTCGTTGTAGCGGGGGCCGGTAAATTGCGGCGGCTGCTGCGCTCGGCGCGGATAGGGCGGGGGTATAGTCGAGTCTCCAAATTGCTTATGTGAACTGCGGCGACGTAAGCACTCGCGCCCCTGTTGAAAAGTCCGCGCGCCGTCAGAGCGTCATTTTTGCCGCGACCTGTGGCGAAGAGTCGTCAACCGCCCGATTTAGGCAACGGCCACAGGCGCCCTGCGGGGCGGCCAAGAACACCGGCGGCCGCGTGATGCAGGACCGCAGGCGCGAGTCTCCCTTCTTTCGTTGCACGATCAAGCCATTGCTCAATCGAACCACCGCTCTCATGCCAACGGTCCTGGCGAAGGAGGGCGTAAAGTCCAGCGGCCAGTACGTGCATCCCATCGTCAGCCTTGTTCCACCGGTCCCCAGCATTGCGGGCAAAGCCGAGACCCTCAGCAATCAGCTGGTCGAGCGCCTGGCAAACATCCTCGTTGAGATAGCCGTCGAGCGTCGTGTAGCCCCACTTGGGATCGTGTTCGTGCACGATGCGCGTGATCAACTCATCCTTTTTCAGGGTTTCCATCGCCGCCTTCGCAACCTCGCCTTCCATGCCGAATGGCGGGTGAAGGAGTTCGTGTGCCGAGATTCGAAGGGTGGTCGTAAGATTATAGTCTGCCGCTTGCAGAAAACGCTGACCCTGCACCCGCACGCCATGCGGCTTCGAAAAATGGAGCAGGACGATGCTGATGGTGGGATCGAGCGGCTTGCCCGACAGTTTGCGCTGCAATCGGGCAACGTCATAGTCGGACAGTCCATGTGACAGCTCGGCTACGCGCGTGTCGAGCTGTCCTCCAAGTACCTTTCTCCGATAGCTGGAGAATCCTGCGTCGCGCATCGCTTCGAACACTTTCCGAACACGCGGAGCCGCGGCGGAAAACCAGCGCCAGCTCTTCTCATCCCAATATTCGCTCGCCTGGAGCGGCGGGCGGAGTCGAACTTCCGGATCCGAAAGCGCCGCGACCACGGAATCGAGAGTAGGGACTTCTGCGCCTGAGAGAATCGTTGCGAGGTTCGGCCACAGCAAGCCAAAGTCGCCGGTGTCGGCGTCCTTCCTGAGGGCCACGAGATCGTCACGAACGGCTGAAGGCAAGTGCGAACCGAACTCCGCCGCCTCCTTTGCGTAATGTTCGAGATAAAGATCGCCGCCGGACAGAGCTCCAGTGAAGGCGATCGCGTCGAATCCCTCTGAAGCGGTCACATCCCAGCGAGTGAGCATGGGCGTCCCGGAACCTTGGGCGAACAGTCTGGCCCGGGGCCAGGGCAAAATCGCTGTTGTGAGAGCAGCGCTGGCGGCGAGGAATTGACGGCGATCCATGCCCGCGGACCTAGGGGCAGCGCTCCAGCCAGTCTTGAACGGATTTAGCCTAGTCGGCGCAAACCGCGCGGACTGATCGCGAAGAGCTGGGACAAGGTCCGCGTCATATGAGCCTGATCAGCGAATGCGCTTTCCATTGCTATCTCGCTCAGGCTGTCTTTTGAGCCGCGGATCCTGCGGGCCGCATGAGCGGCCATCTGCTCCAGACGGAACCGCTTCGGCGAAACGCCGTAAGCGAGCCGGAACCCGCGGCTTACGGATGCCGGATGAAGTCCATGGGAGTCCGACCAAACGGACAGGGATTTGATTTGCCCGTCGGCCAATGCAGCTGCGAGCATGTCCGGCCAGTCGTAGCTTCGATCCTCACACGGCCCGAATTGCTCATGGAATAGCGACCGCCCCTCATCGAAAGACCGCTCAAACGCCCGAATCACTGCGTCGACGTCGGCAACTCGACCGAAGGCTGAGTCCAACGTGCAGTCGAGCGGGATATTGATGAACTCGGCGCCGGATCGACCCACTCGGTCGCCATGTCCGTCGAACGGGCGGTGCAGCAGGACATCGCCGGTAACGATTTCGCGCCGGCCGCGGTCACCCGTCTCGTGACAGGAACCGCGGATCAGCAGCGCAGCGTAGGCGCGAAGATGATGATGGCGCTGGAACGTGCGGCCGGGCGCGTTCCATTGAACCTCCTGCCCTGGGAGGACCAGTCGCATCAGCTCCGCTTCAAATCGGGCGCGACCGCTTCCTCGGTGATCATCGAGATGGCTTCATCGACTGTCATCACTAGTTGCCGCTCTTCCGACCCCAGGCGGCGCAGCGCGACCGTGCCCTCTTCCGCCTCGCGCTTGCCGACGACGAGCAGCAGCGGGACCTTCTTCAGCGAATGCTCGCGCACCTTGTAGTTGATCTTCTCGTTTCGAATGTCGGTCTCAACGCGAATCCCGCGCTCGGCAAACTTCGTGGCCACGTCCCTGGCATAATCGTCGGCATCGGACACGATCGTGGTCACGACCACCTGCACCGGAGCAAGCCAGAGCGGGAACTTGCCCGCATAATGCTCGATCAGGATACCGAGGAAGCGCTCGAACGTGCCTATGATCGCGCGGTGGAGCATCACCGGTCGGTGCTTCTGCCCGTCCTCGCCGATGTAGCTCGCGTCCAGCCGCTCCGGCAGCACAGTATCCGTCTGGATCGTGCCGACCTGCCAGGTCCGGCCGATCGCGTCGGTCAGATGGAACTCGAGCTTGGGGGCATAGAAGGCACCCTCGCCCGGGAGTTCCTCCCAGCCGAACTGCTCGGTGTTGCGCCCCGTGGCGGCGACGGCATCGCGGAGCGACTGTTCCGACCAGTCCCACATTTCGTCCGATCCGAAGCGCTTGTCCGGACGAAGCGCGAGCTTGATCGCGTAGCTGTCGAAGCCGAGGTCGCGGTAGACGCTGTCCAGCAAGTCGCAGAACTCCACAACTTCATCGACCAGCTGGTCCTCGGTGACGAAGATATGCGCATCGTCCTGCGTGAACTGACGGACGCGCAGGATGCCGTGGAGGGCGCCGTGCGGCTCGTTGCGGTGACAGCAGCCGAACTCAGCCAGGCGCAGCGGCAGGTCGCGATAGCTCTTGATGCCCTGGTTGAAGATCAGGACGTGCGCGGGGCAGTTCATCGGCTTTAGCGCCATCAAATCGGCGTCGCCGGACAGGATCGGCTGTTCCTCGGCGCCTTCCTCGTCGGATCCATGTGGGATTTCGTCGGGGACGATGAACATGTTCTCGCGATACTTGCCCCAGTGGCCGGATCGCTCCCACTGGCGCGCATCCATCA
>Ga0207691_10001956_pt1 | contig 20121 bp, 22 predicted proteins | sample KBSM13metaG_FD_184327 | JGI IMG/M metagenome (GOLD analysis project Ga0207691, IMG submission 184327) | Miscanthus rhizosphere microbial communities from Kellogg Biological Station, Michigan, USA - KBS M1-3 metaG (SPAdes) (version 2) | ecosystem: Host-associated > Plants > Roots > Rhizosphere >... | reverse complement strand
CCCGCAGAGGTCGCGAAACTCAGCGATCCGTCGCGCACACGTTACATCGCGCGCTAGCTGGCGCAAGGTACGTCGCTCGTCGGCGGTCCAATATCGGCTTTTCACCCATTCTGCCGCAGGCAAGTCAATGACCGCTTTCGACCCATTGCGGACATTAGAGCCAAGACACTCGCACCCTCTGCCTGTCTGAAACGTTGAGGGTCGCGTGGATGAGGACCTAGACCGCTGCAAAGACTTAGCCGCTAGGGCCAGGGTCATGGCTAGGCTCGCCTACGACGAGGATATCAGGGCGCAGCTTAGTGCCATTGCTGAGGATTATGAGCGCATGGCCGTGGCGATTGAGGCGAAGCGCGACCTTAACGCCAATCAAGCGGGTTGAGCGTCCGATAGCCCATCCCAACCGGGTCGCAAGGCCTGTTGCCCGCCTGTTATGTTCGCAAGGGCTTCATATTTCTCAGCAAGGTCGAGATGGATGTCGGCGATGGTCTGGTCGCCACAATCGGCGGCTCGGGCACGCTCCTCAATGGCGCGCGCTCGAAAGTATTCGGATTCCTCGGTGAACATTTTGTGTCTCCCACGAAGCAAGCGGGAGCGCAGGTCTCTCAGCCGGGCGGATGCTCAGTAGACGGCGTCGCCCGATAGTTACTCATAGCACCGTAACGTTCGCCAACCTAATCGCTGAGCAATGTCCGCTTTCCACCCATTTCGGCCACAATTGATCCAGTGCGGTCATGAGGGTGGTTGGTGCCTTCGCGAATTCAACCGAACTCATTCGCGATCGATTTCAAATGCCAGGCAGTTGCTTTCGCGCCTAATTGCTTGCAAATTCCACCGACGATGCAACCGTCGCGGAGGTGCTTATGCGCATGTCTCGCCGGCTTGGAATCCTGCTTTGCGCAACATGCATCCTGCCAGCCACAGGGTGCGGAAGCGCTTCCAACGAGCCCAGCCTCGATGAAGTGAGATCGATCGCCGAGAAATATCGCGACGTGAATGTTGCCAAGGCGGAAGGCTATACCACTGACAACAAGTGCGTGACGGCCGCCATGCTCGGACAGCCCGCCGAGCTGGGGGCGATGGGTTTGCACTATGTCCGCCGGGACCTGCTAGGGCTTCCGCCCAAACCCGCTCCGCCAAGCAGCGGACGCGTTCACGGAACCGGCACGCACACCGATTTTCGCCAGCCGGCGATGCTGGTCTACGAGCCGCAGCCGGACGGTTCGCTCCAATTGGTCGCGGTCGAAAATTTGACCTTTGCAGCAGCCTGGCACGCAAACTCCAAGGCGCCGCCGACCTTCCATGGCCGAACCTATCCGCTGCTCAAGGACGATCCCGCGACCGAAGTGGACGAAGCGCATGGATGGGAGCCCCACTATGAGCAGCACCTCTGGGTCTTCCGGGATAATCCGAACGGCGCCTATTCGCCTTTCAATCCGAAGGTGACCTGCCAGCATCATCAAGGCCCCCTGCCGGCACCACACACGATGTAAGGTCCTACCGTCGCCGGGCGAAGTTCCGGCAAAGAGTTGAACGGCCGCTCCGTTAGGCGCAAGGTAGGCCATTCCAATGGGGGCATTGGATGGCATCGCTGTTCCTCAGTTATTCTCACGATGACATCAGCCGCGTCGGGCCACTCGCCGCTGCCCTGGAGCAAGACGGCCACAGCGTATGGTGGGACAGCCGCCTATCCGGTGGTCAGGAGTTCGCCGACGCGATCGAGCAGGCGCTACAGGCTGCCCACGCGGTAATCGTCTGCTGGACTGCCAAGTCCATCCGGTCCGCCTGGGTGCGCGACGAAGCTGGGGCGGGCCGTGACAGCGGCCGTCTGGTGCCGGTGTCGCTCGATGGCTGCCTTCCGCCCCTGGGCTTTCGCCAATATCACACGATCGACCTGTCGCGCTGGAACGGGCTGCCGGATTCAAGCGCGCTCGAACCACTGAGAAGGACAATCGCTGAACGGGCGAGCGGCGTTCCGCAAGCGATGTCATCGCTCCCGCTGAAGGGCGCTGGACGGCTGCAGCAAAGGCGCTGGGTCATTGCGTCGGCGGCCGCACTGTTGCTGGTCGTCGCAAGCGCCCTTTACATGCTCCTTTCGGGAGGCAAGGGCTCGATCGAGCCAAAGGTCTCGGTCGGGCAATTCGCACTCGCCTCGGCCGACTTGCCGCGCAGTTTGCCCAACATGATCGGACAGGAAATCGTCGCCGCCTTCGGCGCGGAAAATGCGGTCGCGGTAGTATCGCCGGGCGACCGCAAAGCGGGGAAGTCACCGTTCGTGATGGACGGCAGCATTAGCCGGCTGGGGTCAGCCGTGCGCTTCACCGTCAATTTGAAGAGCCACAAATCCGGCGTGGTACTATGGTCGAACGCCTATGAACATGAAACGGCGGATGCGGTGGCGGTGCGCCAGGCCGCGGTGGGAGCGAGCCAGGTCGTGCGTTGCGGATTGTGGGGCGCATCGTCCTACAAAAAACGCATGTCGGACGAGGCACTTTCGCTATATCTGAAATGGTGCAATGAGCATTGGAGCGGCTCGACCAGCGAAACCGCAGAACTGGACGCCGCCCGGCGCGTAACGGTCGCAGTTCCGGACTTTTCGTTCGGCTGGTCGGCGCTGGCATTGGCGACCGTGCCGCTCGCCGCCACCCAGTCCGCCGACGCCAAGCAGCTGCGCGAAGAAGGCACCGCAGCGGCACAAAAGTCGATGACGCTCGATGGCCAGAATCCGGAGGGCTATATGGCACTCGCCGGCCTGCTGCCGCTCGACCGCTATTCCGAGCGGGAGGCGTTGTTGAAGAAGGCTCTAAGCGTCCGGCCCACCGAATGCGGGTGCGAGCGCCAGGCCTATGGTGATTTCCTTGCCTCGGTCGGCCGCATGGAAGAGGCCGTCGAGCAGTATGAGCGAGCCCGCGACATGCGACCCCTCGCGCCCTTCAGCAATCTCCGCTTCGCCCAGGCATTGTACATGGTGGGCCGCAGCGACGAAGCCGACAAGGTGCTGGGATCGACGCTCGAGCTCTGGCCGGGCGCGACCTCTCTCCGGCTGCTCAAGATCAAGTCTGCCTTGTGGACGCACCGTTATGACGAAGCCATTGCTCAACTCGGTACCCCAGACCTCCCGCTTACCAGCACCCAGCGGCAGGCGCTGGCCGACGCCTTTGGCGCGCTTAAAACGCGCAATCCGGCGATGAGGGCAAAGTCCGTCGCGGACCTTGAAGAATTTGCCGCCGATCCTCGCTATAACGACAAGGTCGTAGTCGGGACGCTTGCCGCCCTTGGCGCGAGTACCTCGGCGCTAGAGGCGGCCGCAAACCTCGTTCGCACCCGAGGGCTACTCGATGCCGACATATTGTTCGAGCCCAACATGGCTGCGGCCCGGACCGAGCCCGGCTATGCCGATCTGGTCGGCAAGCTGGGTCTCGTCGGATATTGGCGACTGGGGAGAAACCCACCCGATATTTGTCGGGGTTCGAACCGGCCGCGCTTTTGCGCGTTCGCATGAAGGAGGGACTGGCGATGAAATTGTTGATACCAATGATCGCGCTGCTCGTCTGCGCCTGTGACCGAGAGTCGAAAGACAGCACGGCCGCGCCATCGCCGGCAGTGCCCGAAGCAACATCATCCAAGCAGTCAACTCCAACTAGCAAGGCGCCGCTCGTCCTGCCGCTCCCCACGGATCAGAAGGAACTCGATCGCCTGATCCTCGCGGGCTACACTCCGCACGGCAGTCACCTTCACCCGCCGGGCGTGCTGGAGTGCCCGCTCGCCAAGGACAAGGAAGCGGTAATGTAATGTCCGCTTTCGACCCGTTGCGGTCATTTCCATTAATATAAAGTTGATGTATGATAATTAAATAATTTATTAACGGTCGCGTAAGGGGAGTGGACGTGAATGTCTGCCTGACCGCATTAGTGGTGGCGCTGACCAATCCGGTAGAGTTCTCCACTTACATTTGTCTCGACGACACGGTCTTCACCCTAAGCACTTCAGACGTCATGGCGATCGTCCGATTCAAGGATGGCGAGTATCGCCTGCCGAGGCGCCGGTCCGCCCTCGCCATCAAATACGCCACTGAGGATGCCACGCTCTATCTAGATGGCCAATTTGCTGCATTTGCAGCCAATGACCGACCACTTCCAGGCTGTCACAAACTGGAATCTGGCGAGCGTCGATCCCCTTGACGCCTATCGGATCCTAGCCTGTGTTCCGGAACGATTCCCCGGCGAGAACGCTGACATCAAGTGACTGTCGAACGATAGGACCGCAAAAATGAACCATGATATGTCCAGGGAGCCGGTAAAGCCGTTCCTCCTCCAGACCGCCGACGATGGCCGCGTCAGGCTGACGGTCCGCACGACGCACTACAATAGTTGGAACTACCCCATCGTACGTTGCTCGGTCGTTGACGAGACCTTCGCGACTGCCGCTGCCGCGCGCGCTCACGCAAAGGATAATTTCGGCGCGCAACCGGGAGAGTTCGCCAGCAAATAGGACCAATCGGCCGTCTGCCACGAATGGCATGCGTGCTTCGGCCAAGTTCTGGATTAAGGGACCCACATGGAATTGCATGGCAGCATCGTGAACAATCTCACTTCGGCCGTGCAAAGTGCCCGCCGATTGAGCAGTCACCCGGTTCATGCAGATACGCTTGGTCACTGGGCGGAACTTCTACGCCATGCTCGCCGAGAGCTGGCGAACGGATCGACTGAACCTGTTCAATCGCTCATCCTGGACCTCGAGAAGGAGTTGGCCGACCGGGCCGCTTAGGCGCTTGCCCTTATCTTGGCGCCCCTCTGACCGTCACACCAGGTTGATCACCACTCTGCGTCTGGCCAACGCTGTCCAATACCGCTTGTTCTACCATCGCCTTGAGCGAACCGAGAGTACCGACCCGGTGGCCGCAATCGATGCACAGGACAGGCGCGTCATCGGTATGTGCCTGGGAAAATGAAAAGCGGTTGTTGCCGCAAGCCTTGCAGGTGAGATCGATGTTCAACGGGTCGCCCCTGCCGTCATTCAGGCGAGAGCGCATCAGGTCTCTCAGCCGACAGCGCCCAAGAGGTTTAGCTGGCGATTATCCAATCCTACACCATTCCGCGAATGAGCGATATCTATGCTTTCCCACCAAGGCCGGCTCTGTCCTACACCCGTCGCATCTGACATAGGCCGCTTCATGCTTCCTTCGGCGCTCGGCCAATTCCCAAATCTTGCTCATGGTCAGCTGCCTTCGCGCCCAGGGGCAGGCGCGCATGCCCGTCGAGGTGCGGCTTTTGTGACTCTTGGGGTATGGTGAACCGGCTCCGCCTCCCTGTCGACGCCGTCCTGCCTCAGCTCTGTGAGGCGTTGCGCGCGAGTTCACGCGCCCTGCTGGTTGCGCCACCGGGCGCGGGCAAGACGACGCGCGTCGCGCCGGCACTGCTCGACGAACCATGGTGCGACGGACAGGTGCTGCTGCTGGTCCCGCGCCGCCTCGCCGCGCGGAGCGCCGCCGAATATATGGCCAGAGAGCGGGGCGAAGAAGCCGGCGCGACGATTGGTTATGCCACGCGCCTCGACAGCAAGGTCGGCAAGGGGACGCGGATCATCGCCATGACCCATGGCGTCTATCTGTCGCGCTTGCAGGCCGACCCCGAGCTTGCGGGTGTCAGCGCGGTGCTGTTCGACGAAGTGCATGAGCGCGGGCTCGACAGCGACCTGGCATTGGCGCTGACGCTCGACGCGGCGGAAGGGCTGCGGCCCGACCTTCGCATCCTGCCCATGTCGGCGACGCTGGATAGCGAACGTTTCGCCCGGCTGCTTCGCGAGCCGCCGAAGATCGAAAGCGATGGCATGAGCTATCCGCTGACGTTGATCCATGAGGGCCGCGATCCGGCTGGGCGGATCGAGCCACAAATGGCGTCGGCGATCCGCGCCGCATTGGCCGAACATGACGGCTCGCTGCTCGCCTTCCTGCCCGGCGTGGCGGAGATCGAACGGACCGCCGAGGCGCTCGGCAACCTGCCCGCCAACATCGTCCTTCACCGGCTGCACGGGGCGATCCAACCGGGCCAGCAGCGCGCCGCGCTGGCTGCGCCAAAGCCCGGCACGAGGAAGCTGGTGCTGGCCAGTTCCATCGCCGAAACCAGCCTGACGCTCGACGATGTCCGGATCGTCGTCGATAGCGGCCTCGCGCGCCGGCCGCGTTACGACCGCGGCGCGGGCCTTACCCGGCTGGTGACCGAGCGCGCCAGCCGCGCCGCCGTCACCCAGCGTGCCGGTCGCGCGGCGCGGCAGGCGCCAGGCATCGCCATCCGGCTGTGGGAAGAGGCGGCAACCGCCTCGCTGCCAGCCCATGACCCTCCCGAGATTTTGGAAGCGGACCTCAGCAGCCTGCTGCTGACCAGCCTGTTGTGGGGCGAAAACGATCCAGGCCGTCTGCCCTTTCTCGATCCGCCGCCCGCGCCCGCTCTGGCCGAGGCGCGGCAGCGGCTGGCGCGGCTTCATGCGATCGATGCGGACGGCCACATCACCGCCCATGGCCGGGAGATAGCCGCCATTCCGCTGGAGCCTCGCCTGGCCCATATGCTGATCGAAGCTCGGGAGCGCGGTTTCGCCAGGGCCGCGGCCGACACTGCTGCCCTGCTGACCGAGCGCGGGCTGGGTGGCAGGGATGCCGACCTGGAACTCCGCCATCGCCACTGGCTTCGCGACCGCTCATCACGGGCACAGAGTGCGCGACGGATGGCTGAGCGGTGGGCCGGAGGCGTTGGCGAGACCGCAAGCACCTATGAGATAGCGCGGTCGATCGCCCTCGCCTTCCCCGACCGGCTCTCGCGCCGGCGCGATCAATCCGGCGAGCATTGGCAATCGGTCGGCGGACGGGGATTCCGGCTCGATCCGGCATCGCCGCTCGCCAGGAGCGAATGGCTCGCGGTGGCCGAAGTTGCCGGAGCTGCCGCAGGCGCCCGGATCCTGTCCGCTGCCGCAATTGAGCTCAGCGAGATCGAGCAATTATTTGCCGCCGACATCGATGCCTACACCGACGTCCGCTTCGACCCGGCCACCGCGGCCATCAGCGCAACCAAGGGCCGTAAGCTCGGCTCGATCAAGCTCTCGTCCGCACCCGATCCGCGGCCCGACCAGGCCGCAATCGAGGCGGGACTGCTTAACGCGGTTCGCCGCAACGGGCTTGCCATTCTCCCCTGGAACGAGGCCGCGCTGGCGCTTCGCCAGCGTGCGGCGTTTGCGGTCCGCCATGACGATGGAATTGCCGACCTGTCGGACCAGGCATTGCTCGATCGGCTCGATGAGTGGCTGTTGCCGCTGCTGCACGGAAAGCGCCGGCTGGATTCCCTTTCATCTGGCGGGCTCCGCAGTGCCCTGGACGGCCTGCTCGACTATGACGCCGGCAGAGCGATCGATCGGCTGGCTCCAACCCATTTTGAAGCGCCGGCAGGCTCTTCGCACCCGATCGACTATGCCGCGCCGGGCGGACCGACGGTCGAGGTGCGGGCCCAGGCACTGTTCGGCCTCAAGGTCCATCCGACCGTGGCGGACGGACGCGTGCCGCTGATCCTGGCAATCACTTCACCGGCTCATCGGCCGATCCAGACCACCCGGGACCTGCCTGCCTTCTGGGCGGGAAGCTGGCGCGACGTCGCCAAGGAAATGCGCGGCCGTTACCCGAAGCATCCCTGGCCGGACGACCCGTCCGCCGCACCGCCGACGCTTCGGACAAAGCGCGCTACCACTTGATTCCTGCCCCAAGCTACGCCAATTCGCGGGCCATGATCGTAGCCCGCATCACCCAGGAACAGCGCAAGACCACCCAGTCGGGCAAGGCCCAGGCCGGCCGCTGGACCCTGGAGTTCGAGCGGCAGCAGGCGCAGCGCCCGGACCCGCTGACCGGGTGGAACGGCTCGGGCGACACCAACACCCAGATCCGCATCCGCTTCGACACCAAGGAGGAGGCGCTGGCCTATGCGGCACGCAAGGGGCTGACGGTGCACCTTGTCCCGGCGGCTCCGACCAGCCTCAAGCTCCAGGCTTACGCCGACAATTTCCGCTAGGGCTCAGCCCGTACCTCTTTCCTTCAAGAAGTCCCGGATCATCGGCATCGCATTGTTGTCGTAGCTGGCCAGCACGTTTCGCGGCCCGGCGACGTCGAAGTGGCTCAACAGCCGCTCCCCATTCCAGTAATGCAGCGCGAAGGCCGGCGGGTCGGCCAGGATCAGCGGCCGGCCGTCGGGCCGCTTGGGGTCGATGTCTTCGAGATCCAGAGCGACCCACGGCGCGGTCGACGGGCATACGCTAAGCTGCTTACCGGCAAAGCTGGTGGCGATGGGCCGGTGGACATGACCGGCGATCATCCCAACCACCTGCTTCGCGGGCTTGATGATAGCCTCCAGCCGCTGGACCCAAAGCTCGCAACCGAGCGCGCTCATCCAGTCGATGCCGGTGTCCACCGGAGGATGGTGAAGGACGATGACCGTCGGAACGTCCTTGCGTTCGCGAAGTCGTTTTTTCAGCCAGGCCGCGCGATCCTCGCAGATCATCCCGCCATGGCGGCCCGGATCCAGCGTATCGAGCACGATCCACCTGAGCCCGCCGTGGTCGATCTCATATTGGACGAAGCCATGGTCGTCGGCCGGTACGTCCGGGAAGACCTGCCGAAACTGGTCGCGGCCGTCATGGTTGCCGAGGGCCCAGATTACCGGACCTTCCCAACGGGCAATCAAGGCCTTCATGTGCCGGTAGGCGTCGATGTCATCTTCGTTCTCGACCAGGTCGCCGGTCACCAGCAGCAGCGTCGGCTTCTGCTTCATGGCGTTGAGCTGGTCGATCACCATGTTAAGTCGGCGCACATTCATTTCGTGCGGGTTGTCGCGGTCGAAGCCGATGTGCAGGTCCGTCACCTGCGCCACCAGGACGCCGTCGAACGAAGTTTTCTTGGCCAATCCGTCCCCCCGTGACTTGCGGAGATAGGAGCAAGGGGCCGCGGCCTTGTCCAGCCCTTTCCTAATGCAGGTTACGAGCCGGCTTGCCAGCTACATTCGTTTCGGCGACAAATATCCCGCCGAAGCCAGGGGGAAAGCTGCGCCAGTATCGTATCGCGCTCGTCGTCGGAACGCGCCCTGAAGCCATCAAGTTGAGCCCTGTCGCTCACGCGCTCGCCGCTCTTGGCGAGCCGCCGCATTTGCTCGTCACCGGCCAACACCCCGGGCTCGAACTGAGCGACCACCGCCTTGATGGCTTCGCAACGGTGCCGCTCGACTGTCCAGGGCAGCCTGATCCAATGCTCCATGCAGAGCTGGTGCGGACGGCCTTGCGACGACTGCTGCCGCTCGATCCGCCCGACTTGCTGGTCGTCCAGGGGGACACATCAAGCGCGCTTGGCGGGGCGCTGGCAGCGAGGGAAACGGGCATTCCCCTTGCTCATGTGGAGGCGGGCCTCAGGACCTACGACCCCAATATGCCATGGCCGGAGGAAAAGAACCGAACCACCATCGACCGGTTGGCCGACCTGCTGTTCGCACCAACCTCGGGCAATGCCGTCAATCTGCGCCGCGAAAAGGTCATCGGCGAGATACGGGTCACCGGCAACAGCGGGATCGACGGCCTGGCCGGCCTGGTCGGGCCGCTGCCGCTGAAACCGAGGAGACGATGGTGGCCCGATCGGCGCTTCACGCTCCTCGTAACTTGCCATCGCCGGGAGAATTGGGGGGCCGGACTGGATCAACTATCCGGGGCGATCCACGAGCTTGCCAGGCGGAAGGTCAGCAGCGAGGTTATACTGCCGCCCAATCCCACGGTCGCTGAACGGCTGACGTCCCTGCTCGGCGAACGGGAGCGGGTCCGGCTTGTTCCACCACTTTCCCATGTCGCGGTGATCGATGCGATGCGCCGGGTCGACCTGGTGCTGAGCGACAGCGGCGGCATCCAGGAAGAAGCGCCCGCGCTTGGCGTTCCCTTGCTGGTGTTGCGTGACAAGACCGAGCGGCCGGAGGGGCTGGCGACAGGTTCGATGGAATTGGTCGGCACCGCGCCCGACCGGATCGTCGATGCCGTCCTGCGGCTGCGGCGCGATCGAGCCGCGTTACGAGCAATGGGACGTCCCTGCCTGCCGTTCGGCGACGGCCGCGCCGCGCCGCGCATCGCTCGCAATTGCCTGGCATTCCTTGAGGGCCGGGAGGCCGCGGCGGAAAGCCGAACCGCGTGATTGACTAGCACGTCAAACGCCACCATATGCGCGCCCTTGCCGCCATGGCCGTGGCCCCTTCGTCTAGCGGTCTAGGACGTCGCCCTCTCACGGCGAAAACACGGGTTCGAGTCCCGTAGGGGTCACCAAATCACTGATTGGCCTTCGCCGCCACAGTTACACCCTCGAAGCCGGGCGGGTATTTTTCCCACTGATATCCCGCTTTCGCCCTCTCCAGCCCGACGTCGTACAATTGCTTCATATAATTGGTGTCGAATTCCTCGAGGTGCGGCGTGTTGAACGTTGGGGGAATGTACGTCAGGTTGAAGTCGATCCCGTCGCGCGCGGTCGTCGCGTATATCCGATAGAGATCCCCTATGCCTTGCGTACGTGTCAGCGAACCAATGGCGCGCGCCGCGATCGACATGGTGCGGCGCTCGACGCTCGCCCAATCCGCATCGAGACGGGCGTTACGGATGATGTAGAGCGTACGCTGGCGCTGTATTCCCGAGCGAGCGATGTTGAGCGACGGCGGATAGAAGAAGACCTGCGCCATCGTTCCACCGTCGACGTGCATTTCCTGATGACGGACGCCGCCGACATCGACATCGATCATAACCGGAGGGAAAGCTCCAGGGATTGACGCGGAAGCGAGCAAGACGCTGCGGAATAGCTGCATAGCGCGCGCATCCTTGCTGGCCGCGATGGCGGTCATGTTCCAAATCACGGGGTCCAATGAATCCAGATTGGCGGTCCCAACCAGCAGCACGCGGCCCTTGGCATATTCGGCCGCGATCTCGTCCAGAAGCTGCTGGTTCACATAAGAAGCGATAACATTGGCGAGCGGCCGCGTATCGGCCATTGCGTCGCCGAACAAGGCGCCCTTGATCATCCCGCGCTTTTTGAAAATGTCCTTTTGCGAGGTCTGGGTGTAGACCTTTTCCAGCACATAATCATATTTCGGGCCCAGGAAGGCGAAGGGCGCAATCAACGCGCCAGTGCTGACGCCGGTGACAACCTTGAACTCTGGCCGCTTGCCCGATGCGGTCCATCCGTTGAGGAATCCAGCGCCATAAGCGCCATTATCGCCACCGCCCGAAATGGCGAGGAAATAGGCCGGCGGAAGGGGACCGCTATGGCCCTGACTTGCTAGCCAGGCTTGCTCCTTGGCAAGTGCTCGCTGGGCCTCGGCGGCGAAACTATCGGTTTCTCTCGCGACCAAGTAGCGGATCGGTTCCGGAGATGGTTCGACCTGCGCGGAGGCCGATTGCGGTACGGCGGGCAGCCGATCCGGCGTCGAACAGCCGGAAATTCCAAGTTGCAAAGCGGTGGCGAGCAGGAGAAGCCGCGACCAGGCGGGAATGGCCATTTCTGCCTCCTTCAAGGAAAGGCAGCTTTCCGACCTTGGCTGTGCCTAAGCCATCAGGGGAAACCCCTAAGGACCGCACATCCTTGCCGGAGCCATCACCAATTGCCGTCGGCTCAGGTTGAACCCTTATCCGAGAGATAGTGCATCAGCTGTGCCAGAGTGGCCTCCATCTGGTCCTGCATCTGGCTGATCAGCTCATTCTCCCGCATATGCTCATGGTCGAGCGGCTTGGAGTAACTGTCCGAAAAGGCATGCAAGTCCTCGGCGTCGAACACGCCTTTGGCGACGAGCCTTGCAAGGATCACCAGCAGGCCGTTGGTGTTGGCGATGTTGCCCGCAACCAGCGCTTCGTCGACCATGGTCAACGACTGGTCTTCATCGTCCTCAATGGTTTCGTCGCTCATTCACCCAATGTGGCACTTTCCGTCGAGCATGCAAGCGAACCTATCACCGCCCATTTCTCACGCTTGACGTGGAATGCGATCGTGTATGCCGGGCTTGATGACGGCAGCTCAATCAGCCTGATTGTGCTGCCAAGTTCGGCCAATGCTTTTCGTCCCAGCCTTGCCGCCGTTTTGCCGTTGAACGCGACCGCGCGAAGCCGCGGATGGGTCGCGACATAGTCGGCGAGCCGGTTGGGCGTGGCTCCGCGGATCCCGCCATCGAGGCTGCCCTGCCGGTGTGCCTCGCTGACCACATCCCACAATGCAATGCCACGAGCCGCCAATCGCACCAGCCGATCGTCGTAGGCCCTGGCGGCGAGATTTTCCCCGATTGCCGATCCCAGCAATTGCCAAAACTGGTTCTGCGGATGGGCATAATATCGCTGCTCCCGAAGCGAAGCCTCCCCCGGCAGGCTGCCGAGAATGAGTAGGCGGGCATTGCTCGAGCCGACCGGCGGCATGGAACGCTTTACAGGAATCGATGCCTCCAACTGTTGCAGCGAGCGCTTCCCAGCCGCTAAGGGCGGGCGGCAATGAAGCCCGAAGAGCTCCGTATCGCCCTGTTCTCGGGCAATTATAATTATGTCCGCGACGGCGCCAACCAGGCGCTGAATCGGCTGGTCGGTTATTTGCTGCGCCAAGGTGCTAATGTCAGGGTTTATGCCCCGACCATCGATACGCCCGCCTTCCATCCGACAGGCGATTTGGTCAGCGTGCCCTCCGCCGCCATTCCCGGACGGCCCGAATATAGGCTAGGCCTTGGCGTGCCGGGCATCGTTCGTCGCGACCTGTTGAACTTCAATCCGAACGTTGTTCATGTGTCCGTGCCAGATATTGTCGGTCACCGGGCCGTGACCTGGGCGCGAAAGCATGGAATTCCCGCGGTTGCTTCAGTTCACACGCGGTTCGACACCTATCTTCAATATTATAACCTGCAGTGGCTCGAGCCGCTCACCCGAGCGATCATGCGCCGCTTCTATCGCCGCTGCGACGCGATCGTCGTGCCGGCTGAATCAACCGCCGCAATCATGCGGGCGCAGCGGATGAACAAATTCATTTCCATTTGGGGGCGTGGCGTCGACCGGAGCCAGTTCAACCCCGCGCGACGGAGCCTGGAGTGGCGCCGGGCGCATGGAATCAACGACGACGAAATGGTCGTTTCGTTTCTCGGACGGCTCGTATTGGAAAAGGGCCTCGACGTGTTCGCCGACGCAATCGATGCCGCGCGGGCGATGGACATTCCGCTGCGGGTGGTCGCGATCGGCGAAGGTCCGGCGCGGGAATATTTCCAAAAGCGCCTTCCAGATGCGATCTTTACCGGGCAGCTGACCGGCGATGAGCTGGCAATCGCCCTGGCATCAACTGACGTCTTCCTAAATCCATCGGTCACCGAAACATTCGGCAACGTCACTCTGGAAGCCATGGCATCGGGCCTGCCGGTCATGGCGGCCGCCGCGTCGGGCACTACCAGCCTGGTGCAGGACGATGTTACGGGCCGACTGGCAGAGCCTGGCGATATCGACGCCATGGCCATGGAGTTGGCTGACTATCAGCACGATCCAGCCCTGCGCGCTAGGCATGGGGCGGCGGGGCTGGAATTTGCCAAGACGATGGATTGGGACGAGATCAACGCCGCCGTGATGCACGTCTACGAACGGGTTGCAGAACGGCGGCAGCGGATCAATCGTCTTTTCCCTTCGCTTCCCTGACGCGCTCGATCCGCTGGGCGGCTTCGTCCAGGATATCGACCACTTCCTCAAGCAGCTCGTCATTCCAGCCCTCATGGGCGATGCGGTTGCGCAGGGCGGTCATCAAATTGCCGATCGCTCGGCCGATCTCCGGCCGCTGGCCGCGGCGCCGTTGGTGGCCATGCCCCTCAAGCCGCTCGATCAGTTCGTCGACCTCCTCGGGATTCTCATCGAGATGAGCGCGGCCCTCGTCGGTCGCTTCAAACACCTTCTTGCTGTCCTTGGACTTTTTCTCGGCGATCAGGCCCATATCCTCGAGCATGGTCAAGGTCGGATAAACTACGCCGGGACTCGGCGCATATTCGCCGCCGGTCATGTCCTCAATCGCCTTGATCAGCTCATAGCCATGGCGCGGCTGGTCGGCGATCAGTTTAAGCAGCACCAAACGAAGTTCGCCGCCGGAGAACATCCGCTTGCGATCCCTGCCCCGCCGTCCGCCGCCCCAACCGCCCCAGCCGCGGCCGTTGCCAATATCGAAGTCCACGTCGAATTCGAACGGTCCGAAACGATAGGAGCGGCGGCGACCGCCTGCATGATGCTGGTGACGGCCATCTTCAACGCACTCATAGAGATGATGCATTTTATTCCTCCTTACGATAGCTCTAAGATATATCTTAGATGCATCGCGTGCAAGATGGATGCAACTTTCGGCGGACGGGCTTATTGCATCGACCGATGGCCGATTTGTTTGCCGACGAGCTGCCACCAAGTGCTGCCCCCGAGGCGGTATCGCCGCATGCGCCGCTGGCCGATCGCCTGCGTCCGCGATCGCTCGATGAGGTGGTCGGACAGGAGCATCTGACCGGAGCGGACGGCGCGATCGGCAGGATGGTCGCGGCCGGGAAGCTGTCGTCCATGATCCTGTGGGGGCCGCCCGGTACCGGCAAGACCAGCATTGCCCGGTTGTTGGCCGATGCGGTCGGGCTTCGCTTCGTCGCGCTCTCCGCGGTCTTCTCCGGCGTGGCCGACCTCAAGAAGGTGTTTGCGGAAGCAAGGGTGGCGATGAGAGCCGGCCAGCGGACGTTGCTGTTCGTGGACGAGATCCACCGTTTCAACCGATCCCAGCAGGATGGCTTCCTGCCCTATGTCGAGGATGGGACGATCACGCTGGTGGGTGCGACCACCGAGAACCCCAGTTTCGAGCTCAACGCCGCCTTGATGTCACGCTGCCAGGTGCTGATTCTCCACCGTCTCGATAGCGATGCGTTGTGCAGGCTACTGGAACGGGCTGAGGAGCTCGAGGAAAAGCCGCTGCCGCTGACGGCGGACGCCCGCGATGCGCTGGTCGCAAGTGCCGACGGCGACGGCCGGTTCCTTCTCAATCAGGCCGAGACCCTGTTCGACGTCGGGCTGGAGAAGCCGCTCGATCCGGCCGGCCTTGCAAGCTTCCTGCAGCGCCGCGTCGCGGTCTACGACAAGGACCGGGAAGGTCATTACAATCTCATTTCGGCGCTGCATAAGTCGATACGCGGCTCCGATCCGCAGGCCTCGCTCTATTATCTCGCACGGATGCTGGTCGCCGGAGAAGAGCCATTGTTCGTGCTGCGCCGCCTGATCCGCGCCGCGGTCGAGGATATCGGCATGGCCGATCCCAATGCGCTGGTGCAGTGCGTCGCGGCCAAGGACGCCTATGATTTCCTCGGCAGCCCGGAAGGCGAGCTGGCGATCGTGCAGGCCTGCCTTTACCTCGCCACCGCGCCCAAATCGAACGCCGTCTACAAAGCCCAGGGTGCGGCCCGGCGTTCAGCCCAGGAAACCGGTTCGCTGATGCCGCCGAGGAACATCCTCAACGCCCCGACCCGGCTGATGAAGGACATCGGCTATGGCAAAGACTATGCCTATGATCATGACGTCGAGGAGGGCTTCTCCGGCGCCGATTACTGGCCGGAGGAGATGAGCCCGCAAGAATTCTACAAGCCCACCGGACGCGGCTTTGAGGCCAAGGTCGCCGAGCGGCTTGCCTATTGGGAAGAAATGCGCCGAGAAAGGCGCACGAAGAGCTAAGACAAGGGGAGTCTTATGTACCAGAACACCGAGCCTGCCCGTTACTGGCAAGACCAGCTGATCCTGTGGGGTCCCAAGGTCCTGCTCGCCCTGCTGATCCTGATCATCACCCATTTCGTCGCCAAGGCGGTGCAATGGGGCGTGGCGAAAATGATCGACCGGGTGCCGGTCTTGAAGCGCCATCCTGGCGTCGGCGGCGACAGCGTCGGAACGGAGCTTGGGCGGCTGGCATATTGGCTGGTCTGGCTGGTCGGCCTGATCGCGGCACTCCAGCCGCTTGGCCTGTCAGGCGTGCTAACCCCGGTTACGGCGCTGACCAACGAGGTCTTCGCTTTCCTTCCCCGGTTGCTCGGTGCCGGCCTGTTCTTCTTCGCAGGGCTGATCCTCGCGCGGATCGTTCGCCATGTCATCGAAGCGGCGCTTGGTGCGCTCAACCTCGAACGGCTGGCGGGGCGTGCCGGGTTGAAGCTCGGCGATGCGCCCGTGGCCGTCGATGCCGATGGTGTCGCAAGCGAGGGCGCTGCGCCCGCCCGGAGCACCATTGCCCGCGCGGTCGGGATGACAGTTTCCGCCGTGATCATCATCTTCGCCGCCATTGGCGCGCTGCAAATTCTCCAGATCTCGGCGATCGCCGAGCCGGCGACAAATATGCTGAACACCATCGCGCTCGCCATTCCCAAGGTGTTGAACGCGCTCATCTGGCTGGCGTTGGCCTTCATTGTCGCAAAGTGGGTCAAGTCGCTCCTTGAAACCGTCCTGCCTGGCCTCGGCTTTGATAATGCTGTGCGGGCGCTTGGAGTGATGCCTGCCACAACAGTGCCTTCGCGCGTGATCGGCGCCATCGCCATGACTGCCATTTTGCTCGCAGCCGCGATCGAGGCAGCGCGCGCAATCGGCGGCGACAGCGTGGCCGCGTTGCTGTTCCAGATTACCGAGCTTGGCGGAAAGGTGATCTTTGGCACTGTCATCATCGTCGTGGGCATGTTCCTGGCCCGTATTCTCTCGAATTTGGTCGGAAGCTCGACCGGCGAGGCCGGCTATGCCCAGACCATCGTCAAATATGCGATCATCGCCCTGTTTACGGCGATCGGCCTTACCTTCATGGGCCTGGCCGACCAGATCGTGCTGATCGCATTCGGCCTGATCCTCGGTTCGGCCGCGGTCGCGACGGCGATCGCCTTTGGCCTGGGCGGCCGCGATTATGCCGCGCGCCTGCTCGAGGAATGGCATGAGAGCAATGCCCCGCCGCCGATCCGGCGCGCACCGCCGCCACGGCTGAAGAAGGCGCAACCAGCGGACGACACCCAGCCGCCGTTGGTGTGAGCCGCTTTGCAAGCTGCGTTGCGATCGACTGGTCCGGCGCAAAGGGCAAGCGGCACAAGGGGATCGCGATCGCCGAGGCGCGCGGCGGCGACGCCCCGCGCCTCGTCCGCCCTGGCCATGTCTGGTCGCGGGCAGAAGTGCTCGGCTGGCTGCTCAGGCGGGCAGCAAAGGAGCCGACCCTGTTCGGCTTCGACTTCAGCTTCGCCCCGCCATTCGTGGGACGCGGCGCCTATCTGCCAGGCGAAACCGGAGTACCGGAGTGCGCGCGCGAATTCTGGGCCTATGTCGATGCCCTCAGTCACGACGAAGACCTGGGCGCGGCTTCATTCCTGGAGGAAGTGCATCGGCGCCATTTCTACTTTGGCGTTGCCGACGGCGTGAAGGCCGACTTCGTTCGCTTCCGAATCTGCGATGCGCATTTGAATGCCCAGGGCGGACGCAAGACCGCCAGCGCCTATGACGCCATCGGCGCGGCGCAGGTCGCCAAGGCGAGCTTTTCGGGAATGAGGCTGCTCCACCGGCTGGACGGCAGGGTCGCGATCTGGCCGATGGACCCGCTACCCGACGGGGGCAGCGTGGTGGTCGAGATCTACACCCGCATCTATCTCCGCAACTCAGGAATGAGCGGAAAGAAACTGCGCACCCGTGTCGAACTCAATCGGGCGCTTTCAGGCTTGGGCAGCGAGTCTGTCCGGCTGAAATTCGAGCCCAATGATCATCAGACCGATGCATTGGTTACCGCAGCGGGAATGCGGGCACTTCTCACCGATCCGCAAGCCTTCTCGCCGCCGGGCCTTACTCTCGAGCTGTCGCAAACCGAGGGCTGGACCTTCGGCATCGTCTGACGCAAAGGGAGCCGATCGCGAGTATGCCGGCTTAGCACAGTGGTAGTGCAGCGGTTTTGTAAACCGAAGGTCGGGGGTTCAAATCCCTCAGCCGGCACCAGCCCCGTCAGCAGGCAGTCCGGGGGATTGCCGATGCCGGGGCTCAAGCAGGGCGAGCAGAGCGAAGCTCGCCAGCCAATGTTCGCCCATATAGTCGCCCGCCATATGAGGCAGAGCCGTGGCAAGATGATCCGTTGAGGCGGCCGCCGCGATCGCCTCTTCCTTTGCCGGCAGCAACGGCGCGATCGACCGCCAGCACCAGGAACGGCTGAGATTGAGCCCGTCGAGATGGGCGATCTTGCCGTCGCTGCGGTCGCTGACGAAAGCGGGCCTCAACAGGGTGGCGGGCTCGCGCTCTGCAAGCCGCGGCAAGAAGTCCGCAAACCAGTTCGCGAAGTCAGCGGTTGGCAATACCCGCGCCATGCACAGTGCCTCGATCAACGCCGGCGACAGGAACTCGTCCCCACCCGGCTCCCACGCCTGGCAGGCGCGATCCTGGCCGAAGCGGTCGATTGCCCATTCGCAGATGGCGTCGGCCAGCATGTCGTCGAAAACCTCCGCCCACTCGAGCGCAAGGATCAGCGCGAACGGCGTGTTGAAATGGGTGCCGACGCGGATCGGATAGGTCAGCTTTGCAAGGTAGGTCTTGAACCGCTTTGCGAAGGCAATGGCCAGCGGCTCCAGGCGGCTTGCCCAGTCGCGATCGGCATGCCGCGATGCTTCGAGGTGAAGATAGAGCAGCCAGCCCCAGCCGTAGGGCCGCTCGAACCCCGCCGACAGGGGCCGGTCGAGATAGGCCAGCTCTGCCGCCACCTTATCCGCAGTGAAGGTCTGGTCGGCGAGTTCGGCGATTGCCGCCGTTTCCTCAATCTCGGGGAACAGCCGCCGCAGCGTCAGCAGCGTCCACCAGCCATGGACACAGCTGTGCCAGTCAAAGCTTCCGTGGAACATCGGGTGAAGGGTGCTGGGTGTCAGTGCATCTTCATCACCCAGCAGCACATGGTCCAGCTTGTGCGGATATTCGCGGGTGACATGGCCCAGTGCGATCCGGGCGAACCGGGCGGCGAGGTCGGCGTCGAGCTTCATCGGAACGCCAGCCAGTAGATCAACAGGATGTTGATGAGGAGCAGCGGCAGCGCGGTAGCGACCTGGGCGCGGATCACGCCATATTGGTCCTCGAGCTCCAGCAATGCCGCCGGGACCAAGTTGAAGTTGGCGGCCATGGGGGTCATCAGCGTCCCGCAGAAGCCGGCCAGCATGCCGATCGCCCCGACTACCGCCGGGTCGCCGCCATAGCCCTGGATCAGAAGCGGAACGCCGATCGCCGCGGCCATCACCGGGAAAGCGGCGAAGGCGTTGCCCATGACCATGGTGAAGATCGCCATGCCCAAACCGAACACAGCAACGGTTTCAAAGACACTGCCTTCCGGGATGACCGAGCGGGTCAGAAATCCTATCGAATCTCCTACACCGGCGGCGGCGAACAGGACACCGAGCGAGGCCAGCATCTGCGGTAGTACCGCGGCCCAGCCGATCGCGTCGATCAGGCGGCGGCCCTCCTGGAGCGGAGCCACGGCAGGGGGCCGCAGCCAGGCGAAAATGGCGGCTAGCGCAAACAGCACGCCGAGGCCGAGGAAGACATAGGTTTCGCGCTTGGGCTCGATCCAGCCGGTGGAGCCGAGCGCGGTGTAATTATAGGCGAGAGTGCCGATCAGCGCGGTGGCCGGGATGATCAGGGCGGGCAGGAACAGCTTGTTGCGGAGCTGTTGCGACCAGCCTTCGCGCTCGGCGTCGCTGGTGGTTGGCGGATGGCTGCGGCCGATGAAGCCGAAGCCGGCGAGACCCGCGAGGCCGAGCACCAACAGGCCGTTGCCGAAATCGCCGATTTGATCGCCGCCCAACAAGCTCAGCGCCATCAGCCCCCAGAAGGCGGCATTGCCGAAGCGTTTCCCGTGCGCCCGGTCGAGCGCCGACAGCAAGGCGAAGGCGGCGAACATCGCCCCGGCGAGCGCATAGAGCCAGTGGAGGGTGATCATTGACCCCGCCTCCCCAGCTTGCGGTCGATGAGGAGGAGGCGGGTGGAGTGGATGAGGAAAGCGCAGATCGCGCTCGGGATGGCCCAAAGCGCCAGCTCAAGCGGGGCAAGATTGTAGCCGTAGCCTGCCAATATCTGCTT
>Ga0207691_10001955_pt1 | contig 20123 bp, 21 predicted proteins | sample KBSM13metaG_FD_184327 | JGI IMG/M metagenome (GOLD analysis project Ga0207691, IMG submission 184327) | Miscanthus rhizosphere microbial communities from Kellogg Biological Station, Michigan, USA - KBS M1-3 metaG (SPAdes) (version 2) | ecosystem: Host-associated > Plants > Roots > Rhizosphere >... | reverse complement strand
AGCCGAATTTCAACAGCCTGCTAACGGATCACCTCGTCGGCGCGAGCGATGACGCCCGGCGGGATCGTGAGCCCCAGTGCCTTCGCGGTCTTGAGATTAATCACCATCTCGAATGTCGACGCCATCTCGAAGGGCAGTTCGGAAGGCCTCGCGCCATCGAGAATGCGCTTCACGTACTCGGCGCCGCGCCGGAAGTTGGCGCCGACATCTGCGCCATACGACAAAAGCCCGCCGGTGTCCGGGTATTCGTGGCGCGCGTAGATCGCCGGGATGCGCAAACGTGCCGCCGATTCGATGATTTGCTGACGCTGAGGAAGAAGGGCCGACGTCGTCGCGACGACGAGCACATCGATGCGATCGCGCTCGATCGTGGCGAACGCATGCTCGACGCGCGATTTCGCGAGGCCGTCGAACACGACTACCTGCACACCGATCGACCGTGCTTGCTCCTCGATAGAGCGGAAGACGAGCATTTCACCGGCGTTGGCCATGTCCGTCAGGTACGCAAGGATTTTCGTCTGGGGCGCGATTTCGCGCGCGAGTTGAATCCACTTGCCGGCGATGTCAGCCTGGTTCTGCGACACGCCTGTCAGGTTGCCACCAGGGCGCGAGAGGCTTGCAACGAGCCCCAACTTGACGGGATCGGCAGGTCCCAGAGCAACGATCGGAATGTCGGTCGTCGCCTTCTTTGCGGCCTGGGCCGCCGTTGTCGTCACGGCGACCACTACGTCAGGCTTCCAGGCAACGAGCTCGGCAGCGAGCGCCGCCAGGCGCCCAACGTTGCCGTCGGCGAAGCGCTGCCGGACTGTAAGGTTCTTTCCCTCGATGTAGCCCAGCTCGGCGAGCCGCCGTTTAAAGCGGAGCCAGAGCTCGGCCCGCGTGGTCTCCGGCGCGTCGTCGAGGATCGCCACTTTCGCCGCGGCCTCGCGCGATCTCTGTTGCGAACGAACGGTCACGGGATCCGCGCAGATTGCGAGTAGCGCAAGCGCTGCAAGCAATTCGCGTCGATTCATTCCGTATCCTTGACGCGGAGCGCCCCGGCGTCAGGCCGAGTCGACCGGCGGCTGCACCGCATACGTGAAGCTGTCGGCCAAAAAGTCATCCGGCGAAAGTCCGCGCGTTGCGGCGAAGCTTTTGCGCGCGACGTCGATCATTGCCGGTCCGCCGCACGCATAGACCTGGTAGCCCGAAAGATCGCTGAAATCGTCGAGCACTGCCTGGTGAACGAAACCGGTGCGGCCGCGCCAATCGTCGTCGGGCAGCGGCTCGGACAACACGGGAATGTAGGTGAAGTTCGGGCGCGACTGCTGCCACGTCCCCGGCAGGTCAGGAAGATACAGGTCGCGCTTTGCGCGCGCTCCCCAGTACAGCACCATCGGCCGCGTCGCGTCGATGCCCTTGTAGAGCGCGTGCTCGATGATCGCCTTGATCGGAGCGAAGCCGGTGCCGCCCGCGACGAAGATGATCGGCTTGTCCGATTCGTCGCGCAGGAAGAACGTTCCCAGCGGACCCTCGAAACGCAAGATCTCGCGGCCCTTGTACTCGTTGAAGAGTTGCGTCGTGAAGTGCCCGCCGGGAACATAGCGAATGTGCAGCTCGAGCAGCCCTTCGTCGTGCGGCGGCGTTGCCAGCGAAAAGCTACGCCGGCGGCCGTCTCGCAGCAGGAGGTCGACGTATTGGCCGGCGAGATACTGCAGTCGCTCGTTCGCGGGAAGCTTGAGCTTGACGATCGCGACGTCGGGTGCCGCTTTGTCGATCGATTCGACGCGGCACGGGAGCTTGCGGATCTGAATGTCGCCGGCGCGTCGAATCTCCTTTACCTCGAGCACGAGGTCGGACAGCGGCTCCGCGCAGCAGAAAAGTGCCAGGCCCTGGCGCTTCTCGTCCTCCGTCAGCGTTGAGGGCTGGTAGGAGCCGTAGTCGACGTGGCCTTCTAGGATCTTGCCTTTGCACGTGCCGCACGCACCGTTGCGGCACCCATACGGCAGCATCAAGTCAGCGGCCATCGCCGCTGCCAAGACGGTGTCGCCGTCCTCGCACGGAAAGGAGACGCCGCTGGGCTTTATGGTAATCTCGTGTGGCATGGCGACGACGTCGTTTGGTGCTGTCCCGCGCCATGCGCGGGGGCGAAGGAACAGGCCCTAACGTGATCCGGGTACTCTTGATCGGCTGCGGCGACGTGGCGCTGCGCACCGCGCGCCTCCTCCATCCCAAAGTTCGCCTCTATGGTCTCACGCGCCGCGTCGAGGACATCGGGAAGCTCCGTGCGCACGGCATCGTCCCGATCATCGGCGACCTCGACAACCTCGACAGCTTGCAGCGGCTTCGCGCGGCGCCCTACGCGGTGCTGCACTTCGCGCCCCCACCTTCCGAAGGCCGCGACGATTCGCGGACGCGCCGGCTGATCGCAGCGCTGGCGCGGGCGCGAAGCATACCACAGCGTTTCGTCTACATTTCGACGTCGGGTGTCTACGGCGATTGCGCCGGCGCGCGCGTCCCGGAGACGCGGCCGCGCCGCGCGGGAACGCCGCGCGCGAAGCGTCGGGTGGCCGCGGAGGAGCGGTTACGCGATTGGGCGCGCCGCTATGGCGTCGCGCTGTCCATCCTTCGCGCTCCGGGCATCTATGCGGAGACGCGTCTGCCGCTCGAGCGCCTCCGCCAGGGCACGCCGGTGCTCGTTGGCGATGACGACGTCTTCACGAACCACGTGCACGCCGACGATCTCGCACGCGCCGTCGTCGCGGCATTGTTCCGCGCGAAGCCCAATCGCGCGTACAACATCTGCGACGATACGGAAGAGAAAATGGGCAACTGGTTCGACGCCGTCGCCGATGCATTCCAGCTCGCGCGGCCCCCTCGCGTGTCGTGGGAGGAAGCGGAGCGGCGCATCGCGCCTCTTCTGCTGTCGTTCATGAGCGAATCACGACGACTCTCCAATGCGAGAATGAAGCGCGAGCTGCGGATGCGGCTTTTGTATCCGACGCCGCAGCGGCTGCTTGCCAAAATAGCGCCGCGCGATCTCAAGAAGCAGCTGGCGCTGCCGCTGTGAGGGCGGAGGACGTGAGCGCGCAGGGCAGCCCGAAGCGCGAAAACGTCCCCCCCTCGCGTAGCGCCAAAGGGGTACACATTCTCGCGCGCATCGACGCCTACGAGCGACTTGTTCGCCTCGACAAGCCGATCGGCATCGCGCTGCTCTTGTGGCCGACGCTATCGGCGCTTTGGCTCGCTGCCCACGGCGCGCCGTCGGCGTCGCTGATCGTGATCTTCGTGCTGGGCACGATTCTCATGCGCTCGGCAGGATGCGCCGTGAATGATTGGGCCGACCGCCGTTTCGACACCCACGTCGAGCGCACGGCACGACGGCCGCTCGCCACCGGCGAAATCCTTCCCTGGGAAGCGCTCGTCGTCGGTGCCGCGCTGGCGCTGCTCGCGTTCCTGCTCGTGCTGGCGACGAACAAGACCACGATCCTGCTGTCGATCCCGGCGCTCGTGATCACCGTCGCCTATCCGTTCTTCAAGCGCTTCTTCACGCTGCCGCAGGCGTTTCTTGGAATCGCCTTTTCGTTTGGCATCCCGATGGCATACGCGGCAGTGCTCGACGGCGTTCCGGCGATCGCGTGGTGGCTGCTTTTCCTGAACCTGTTCTGGGTCATGGCTTACGACACGGAGTACGCAATGGTCGATCGCGACGACGACGTGAGGCTCGGCTTGCGCACGTCGGCGATTGCGTTCGGCCGTTTCGACGTCGCGGCGGTGGTCGTCTGTTACGCCGTGTATCTCGCGGGCATGCTCGCCGTCGGCGTTCAGCTGCGAATGGGCCCGCTCTACTACGCGGGGCTCGTCGTCGCGCTCGGCTGCGCGGTCTTTCACTGGACGTTGATCAAGGGACGCGACCGCGCGCCGTGCTTCCGCGCGTTCCTGCACAACCACTGGCTCGGACTAGCGGTCTTCGTCGGCATCGCGCTCGACCTCGCCGTGCGCTCGAAGGCGTGGCCGCGCACCCTTTGAGATGGCGATCGCCATCGATCGGCGCACGAAGCGCGTGGCACCGAATCGCGTGGGCGTCGCACCGAATCGCGAGCTGCCCGCCCTCGAGGGACTGCCGCCCGTCCTATCCCGCGATGTGCGCGTCCTGATCCTCGGCAGCTTTCCGGGGACCGCCTCGCTCGCCGCCAGGGAGTATTACGCGCATCCGCGCAACCACTTCTGGCCGCTTGTCGCCGCGGTAACCGGCGTCGCATTGCCATCGTTGCCGTATCGTCGGCGCCTGTCCGCGCTGCTCGCGAGCGGCATCGGGCTCTGGGATGCGATCGTCACCTGCCGACGGCAAGGCAGCCTCGACGGCGCGATTCGCGACGCGATACCCGGTGAAGTTGCGCGCGTTCGCCGCGCGGCGCCGGCTCTCGCACTCGTTTGCTTCAATGGGCGGACGGCGGCGCGCGCGTTGCCGAGCTGGCGCGAAGCCGGCTACGCCACGTTGGCGCTGCCGTCGTCGTCGCCGGCTTACACGCGCTCCTTCGCGGAAAAGCTTGCGGCGTGGCAGGCGATCGGCGAGTTCCTCCGCGCGAATGCCCCGCGGCGATGATCGCTCCACGACTGCGGTCGCGGAATCCGGCAGCGCGCCACGACGCGTACGCAAAGCTCAAGCGCTTGTTGCGCGGGAGATTGGGCGCCGTTAGGTTTATGCGGCGATAAGAAACCTTGCTGGGTGCCTCAGGCACGGAGGTACAGCGCTCACTCCAATTTGATAGGATGCTCGTTTTTCCGCAACGTCGGAGGAGAGTACGCATGGGACGCCATGATGCCCGGCTCGCAGGGGCGCTCGTCGCCGCGACATGTGCGCTGCTCATCGCCTGCAGCGCGGCGGCGCAATCGCTCGCTCCGGACATCATCGTCGTCAAGACGATCAACGCGCCGGTCGCCGACGTCTGGAAAGCGTGGACGACGACGGATGGCATCGAGAGCTTCTTCGCGCCCAAAGCCGCCAAGGTTGAGCCGTGGGTCGGCGGCGCGTTCGAGCTTTGGTTCGGCGTCGATCAGCCGGAAGGCTCGCGCGGCAGCGAGAACTGCAAGGTCCACAGCGTGAAGCCGATGGAGCAGCTGGTGATCGAATGGAACGCACCGCCGACGATTCCGACCATCCGGCCGCTGCGCACGCTGGTCTATCTCGACTTCAAGCCGCTGCCCGACAATCGCACCGAGGTGACGCTCCGGAACTTCGGGTACGGCGTCGGCGAGGATTGGGACAAGACGAAGGCGTACTTCGCGCGCGCGTGGCCGGCGGTAATGGCGAACCTCGAAAAGCGGTTCCAGCCGAAGTAGCGAGCCGAATGGATCTTGGATTCGCAGGCAAGGTTGTCGCCGTCGCCGGGGCGAGCAAGGGCATCGGATTCGCGTGCGCCGAAGCGTTCGCGCGCGAAGGCGCGAAGGTCGCGCTCGTGTCGCGCAGCGCGGCGAATCTCGACGCGGCGCTGGCGAGGCTCGAAGGCTCGGCCCATACGCCGATCGTTTGCGTCGCCGATCTGGTGCGCGCAGACGACGCCGCCCGCATGGCCGACGACGTCGAGCGTGCGCTCGGCCCGATCGACGTCCTCGTCAATTCGGCCGGCGCCGCGCGCCGCTACACGCCCGACGATCTCGATGTGGCCGCGTGGCACGCGGCGATGGACGCGAAATACTTCAGCTACATCCATCCGATTTCCGCGGTGCTGCCGCGGATGGCCGCGCGCGGCCGCGGGACGATCGTGAACATCATCGGCTCTGGCGGCAAAGTCGCGAGCCCTGTCCATCTCCCTGGCGGCGCCGCGAATGCCGCGCTGATGCTGGCGACGACCGGACTGGCGGCCGCGTTCGGCTCGAAGGGCATTCGCATCAACGGGATCAACCCCGGCTCGAACCTGACCGCCCGTGTGCAGGAGCAGCTGGCCGTCGAGGCGAAGATGACCGGCCTCGGGGAAGCGGAGCTGCTGCAACGGATGCAGGCCCGGATTCCACTCGGTCGCCTCGGCACGCCCGAGGAGGTTGCGAACGTTGTCCTGTTCCTCGCGTCCGACCAGGCAAGCTATGTGACGGGCGCTGTCGTGCCCATGGACGGCGGAGCCAATCCAGTCATATGAGCGCGGATGCGAGCGGTGATTCGACCTCGGACCGCCCGACGTTTGACAGCGCGCACGTCCCGAATAACGATTCCTAACAATTTTACTGTTACCACCCGGAGGATTTGCAATGTTGACTGACATCGAGATCGCCCAGCAGGGCAAGCTGCTCCCGATTTCGGAAATCGCGAAGCGCCTTGCGATTCCCGACGACGCGCTCTCGCCGTACGGCCGCACCAAGGGCAAGATTTCGCTCGACTGGATCTCGAAGCAGCATGGGCGCCCCGACGGCAAGCTCGTTCTCGTCACCGCAATCAGCCCGACTCCGGCGGGCGAGGGCAAGACGACGACGACGGTCGGGCTGGGTGACGGGCTCAATCGCATCGGCAAGAAGACGGCCGTGTGCCTGCGCGAGCCTTCGCTCGGTCCCGTGTTCGGCATGAAGGGCGGCGCGGCCGGCGGCGGCTACGCCCAGGTAGTGCCGATGGAGGACATCAATCTTCACTTCACGGGCGACTTTCACGCCATCGGTGTTGCGAACAACCTGCTGGCGGCGCTCGTCGACAACCACATCCACCACGGCAACGCGCTCGGCATCGATGTGCGGCGCATCACGTGGAAGCGCGTGATGGACATGAATGATCGCGCCCTGCGCGACATCACCGTGGCGCTTGGCGGTCCCGGCAACGGCTTTCCGCGCCAGGACGGCTTCGACATCGTCGTCGCGTCGGAAGTGATGGCGATCTTCTGCCTGTCGCAGTCGCTCGAGGACCTGAAGGAACGGCTCGGCAAGATCGTCGTCGGCTACACGCGCGACCAGAAGCCAGTGCACGCGAAGGATCTGCAGGCGCACGGCGCGATGACCGTGCTGCTCAAGGACGCGCTCTCGCCCAATCTCGTGCAGACGCTCGAGAACAATCCCGCGTTCATCCACGGCGGCCCGTTCGCCAACATCGCACACGGCTGCAACTCGGTGATCGCGACGAGGGCGGCGCTCAAGCTCGCCGACTACGTCGTCACCGAAGCGGGTTTCGGCGCCGATCTCGGCGCCGAGAAGTTCATCGACATCAAGTGCCGCAAGTCGGGACTGCGGCCAAGCCTCGTCGTGCTGGTCGCGACGATCCGTGCGCTCAAATATCACGGCGGCGCCGAGTTGAAGGAGCTCACGAAGGAGAACCTGGCGGCGCTCGAGAAAGGCGTCACGAACCTGGAGCGCCACGTCAACAACGTGCGCAACCACTACGGCCTCCCGTGCGTCGTGTCGATCAACCATTTCACGTCGGACACGGACGCCGAGATCGCGCTTCTGCGCAAGAAGGTCGCGCATCACGATGCGCCGGTGGTCGTCGCCAGGCACTGGGCGGAAGGAGGCAAGGGCGCCGAAGAGCTCGCGCGTACTGTCGTCGACGCGATCGAGCGCGTGCCGAGCGACTTCAAGTTCGTCTACGATGATGCGGACACGCTGTGGGACAAGATGACCAAGGTCGCCACCAAGATCTACGGCGCGTCGGAGATCACCGCGGACAGCAAGGTTCGCGCGCAGATCAGGAAGCTGCAGGAGGACGGCTACGGCCACTACCCTGTCTGCGTCGCGAAGACCCAGTACTCGTTCTCGACCGACCCGTCGCTGCGCGGCGCGCCGTCGGGTCATTCGGTGAACGTCCGCGAAGTGCGGCTTGCCGCGGGCGCCGAGTTCATCGTGATGATCTGTGGCGACGTGATGACGATGCCCGGGTTGCCGAAGGAACCGTCGGCGTCGAGGATCGACATCAACGCGGAAGGCAAGGTAGTCGGGCTGTTCTGATCCCGCAGCGTGCTGCCTGAGGCGTGGGACGAAGGCAGAGCGCTTCGGGCTTCATACCTTAGGCGCCCGCCGCGCCTGCCTTCGCCCCCCCCGCGACGGCGCTCATTGCCAATGACTCCCGCCACGCGATCGCGCCGAATGAAATACACCGACCTTCGCGACTTCGTGGCGCAACTCGAGCGCCGCGGCGAGTTGAAGCGCATCGCCGCCGAGGTGGACCCTCGGCTCGAGATGACGGAGATCTGCGATCGCGTCCTGAACGCTGCCGGCCCGGCACTGTTGTTCGAGAATCCCAAGGGCTTCGGCGGAATGGACCAGGCGGCGCGCATTCCCGTCCTCTGTAACCTCTTCGGCACGCCCACGCGCGTCGCGCTCGGGATGGGCGAGGAATCGGTCACCGCGTTGCGGGAGGTCGGCAGGCTGCTCGCCTTCCTCAAAGAGCCGGAGCCGCCGAAGGGATTGATGGATGCGTGGCAGAACACGCGCCCCCTCTTCCTGCACGTCATGCAGATGGCGCCCAAGGAGTGGAAATCGGCGCCGTGCCAGGAGATCATCTGGGAGGGAAGCGACGTCGATCTCGGGCGACTTCCTGTGCAGACGTGCTGGCCGGGCGACGCCGGGCCGCTCATCACCTGGGGCCTAACGGTCACTCGCGGACCGCACAAGACGCGGCAGAATCTCGGGATCTACCGCCAGCAGGTCATCGCACCGAACAAGGTGATCATGCGCTGGCTCGCGCATCGCGGCGGCGCGCTCGACTTCCGCGATCACGCGCAACAGTCGCCAGGCGAACCATTTCCCGTCGCGGTTGCGCTCGGCGCGGATCCGGCCACCATTCTCGGGGCGGTGACGCCGGTTCCCGATACGCTGTCCGAATATCAGTTCGCCGGACTTCTGCGAGGCTCGCGCACGGAGATCGTCAAGTGCATCGCGCACGATCTTCGCGTGCCGGCCGCCGCGGAAATCGTGCTCGAGGGCTTCATCCGCCCTGATGCATCCGATCCCGTCGGCTACGAGACGGCGAACGAAGGCCCGTTCGGCGATCACACCGGCTACTACAACGACGTCGAGCGCTTTCCCGTCTTCACGATCGAGCGCATCACCATGCGCCGCGAGCCGATCTATCACTCGACCTATACCGGCAAGCCGCCGGACGAGCCGTCGGTTCTCGGCGTCGCGCTCAACGAAGTGTTCGTGCCGATCCTGCAGAAGCAGTTTCCGGAGATCGCCGACTTCTACCTGCCGCCCGAGGGCTGCTCGTATCGTCTCGCCGTCGTCGCGCTGAGGAAGCAGTACCCTGGGCACGCGAAGCGCGTGATGTTCGGCGTCTGGAGCTTCCTGCGCCAGTTCATGTACTGCAAGACGATCATCGTGACCGACGACGACGTCAACGTCCGCGACTGGAAGGAAGTGATCTGGGCGCTCTCCACGCGCGTCGATGCGGCGCGCGACACGCTCATCGTCGAGCACACGCCGATCGACTATCTCGACTTCGCTTCGCCGGTCGCCGGGCTAGGCAGCAAGATGGGGATCGACGCGACGAACAAGTGGCCGGGCGAAACGAGCCGGGCCTGGGGCCGGCCGATCGCGATGGATCCGGCCGTTAAGGCGCGCGTGGACGCGCTCTGGGGGCGGCTGGGTCTTTAGCGGGGACGTCGCCAGTCGCGTGCGATGCGCAGGGCGGTCATGCCGAACGACGCGTAGCGGAGCCACCGCGACAACCGGCGCGCGCCGGCAAAAGTTCCAAGGATCGAAAGGACGATCGACGCGAACGGCCGGATGCTCTCGGCGCGATCGGTGCCGGTCGACGGAGACACGACGGCCTTCATCTCGAGCACGGCCAGCATCACGCGCTGCCGGTCGAGCTCCGCTCTCGTCGCGAGCAGCGCCTTCCGCTCAGCGCGGGCAAGCGGCGCCGAGGCGCTCACTCGCGCCCGCCGCGCAAATTGTGGATTGCGGAAGGTGCGTTTGTCGGGCGCTGCTCGGTCGCGCGGCGACGCGCCCTTCGGGCCTTGGCTCGCTGACGCTCGCCCGCCGCGCTCACTCGCCCTCCTTGAACCGGCTTGCGACAAACGCCCGATCCCGCTCGAGCTCGGCGAGCGTTGCCGCGAACGCGGGCCGATCCGCCTTCTTGTGCTCGGACACCCGCCAGAGCGCGAACAGGCCGATCAACAGGTACACGAACGTCATCGCGACCAATGCGGCGATTCGATTGCTGTCCCAGAACAGCACGACGACAAGCATCGACGCGGCGAGAAGAGCGAAGCCGAACGCCGCCGCGGCAACGAGAACCAGAACGAGATTGTCGGTCGCGCGGGCGCGCGCCTCGTCGAACTCGACGGCCGCGAGTTCGAGGCGCGTACGCCCGGCGTCGAGCAGGGCGGTCGCGAGACGTGCGGCGGCGCCGCGGAGGTTTTGCCTGGGCCGTGGAGGCGTGTCGGCTGTCACCGCCGCGCGCCTGTCAGCGGCGGTTCATCAGCAGGCCGATGAGCAGCCCGACGGCTGCGGCGACGCCGACCGCGCGCCACGGATTGTCGTGCACGTAGTCGTCGGTGTAGCGCGCCGCGGCTTTCGCCTGATCGATCGCCTGGCCTTCGTACTCCTGCAGCTTGAGCTTTGCCCGCAGAAGATTCGTCTCCACCTGCGAACGCAGGTCGCGCGCCTTGTCGCCTGTTTCGGTCGCGGCTCGTTTCAGCATTTCCTCCGCCTCGGAAAGGACGGTGGACATATCGTCGACGAGCCGGTCGCGGCCCTCTTCGGTGTGCTCGGTCATGATGGACTCCCGTTGTTTCGACTTGGGTGCCGGTTCTTTCGGATACGCCGACAGCCCGGTGCCGATTATAAGCTTCGATCCGTGCATAATTCCCGCCCTCGCCTCGAATCAGCAAGGACCGCCATGGCCAAGCTTCCCGCGCACGACCCCGATACCGTTCCGGAGAGGCGCACATCGATCTATCCCGAGCCTTTCCGCTCGCGAATGGGCGATCGGTCGAAGCGCCGGCTGGGCGACGCGTGCGGCTTGACGCGCTTCGGTGTCAATCTGGTGACCCTCGGACCGGGCGGCCAGTCCGCGCTGCGACATTGGCATACGCTCGAAGATGAATTCGTCTACGTGCTGAGCGGAGAAGTCGTGCTCGTCACCAACGACGGCGAGCAGGTGCTGGGGCCGGGCACGTGCGCCGGCTACCCGGGCGGCAAGAAGGACGCGCACCATTTCATCAACCGCGGCAGTGTGCCGGCGACTTATCTCGAAGTCGGTGATCGTGCCGACGGGGACAACGCGTTCTACCCTGACGACGACCTCATGTGGGTCGAGGACGAGAGCGGCGTCCACGCCGCGCACAAGGACGGCAGCCGATATTGAGCCGTTGCGGGCACGTGTTCGCGCGTCCGCCGTTGCATTCCGCAAACCCCGGCCGCATATTGCCCGCTGCGGCACCTGCGCCGCGCTTTTAGGTGGAGATCGACGCCATGGCCGAATTTCCCGCTCCGAATTCCGGCGCTGCCGCCGGTCAGCCGCCGATCTCGGCGGGTTTGCTCGCTTACGCGCTGTTCGGCACGGCAGCGGTGATTGCCATCATCTCGCACGGTCTCCCGCTCGTTGCACCGCTCATGGGGCTCGTCGGCATCGCGGGACTCATCGTCGCGTACGTGAAGCGCGACGACGCGCAGGGCACCTGGATCGCCTCGCACTTCACGTGGCTCATACGGACGTTCTGGTTCTCCTTCCTGTGGGGGATCGTCGGCGGCATCGTCCTGGTGACACTGGGCCTCATCCTCATCGGCATCCCGATTGCGCTTCTGATCTGGTTCGTCGCCTCGATCTGGGTGATCTACCGTGTCATCCGCGGATACCTGCTGTTCAAGGACAGCAAGCCGATTCCGGGAGTCTGAGGGCCGCGCGGTGGCGATACGGGCGGGGCGCCCTCAGTGCGCCGCCGACAATCCGCCCGCGTTGCGGTAGACCCACTGCACGAGATAATCGATCGCGCCCTGCGCGTGGGCGGCGCTCGCATGGTTGACGATGACCACCACGACGAAGCGCCGCCCGTCGTTGTCGATCACGTAACCCGCGAGCGCGCGGACGCCGTCGAGGGTTCCCGTCTTGAGCAGCGCCTGCCCGGCCACCGTGCCGTTCTGGAACCGGCGCTGCACCGTCCCGTCCATCGCGGCGACCGCGAGCGAGCTCACGAAGTCTTCACGCACGGGGCTCGCATCGGCCGCAACCAGCAGCCGCGCGAGGCTCTCCGCGCTGATGCGCTCCCGGCGCGACAGGCCGGAGCCGTTGTCGAGCACGAGCTCGGGCATGCGCAGGTTGCGCTTCGCGAGCCACGCGAGCACGGTGTCCGTCGCACGAGCCGTGGTGGCCGGCGGCGGATAACGCGCGGTCGCGAGCATCAGGAACAGCTGCCGCGCCATCACGTTGTTCGACAGCTTGTTGACGTCGCGCACCACGTCCCATAACGGCGGCGACTCGAGTGTGATGAACGGAGCGGCGCCCGCCGGCGCCATGCCGTCTCTCCAGCGGCCCGCGAAGCGCCCACCGGCGGCGCGGAAGTACGTATCGAACATGCCGTGGATGTACGTCGGATGGTCGAGCAGCGACACCCACCACTCGCGCTCGCCGCAGCTCGCGATATAGCGACCGGAGAACGTCGCTTCCGCTCGATTCCCGCGATCGATGAACGCCGCGCCGAGCGCGGTCCGCCAGTCGCCGCAGCTGCCCTGCGAAAGCGGCGGCGGGTCGCTGACCGCGATCGCCGACAGCGCGGGCTCGACCGTCTGCACGGTGGCGTCTGCCGCCGCCCCGGGCGCGAACACGAATTTCACCGATTTGAAATTGACCAGCAGCGCGTCGGGGCCGACGTTGTAGGGCTTGAGCGGCTCGCCGTCGAATGCCGCGGCGTCGTGCGCCACGGGCGCGAACAGGGTGCGGTCGAGGACGAGATCGCCATCGACTGCGGCGAGGCCATTGGCGCGCAACATCGCCATGAACGCCTGCCAGCGTTCGACGGTGATCTTCGGGTCGCCGCCGCCCTTCAGCACGAGGTTGCCGTGCAGAACGCCGGCGCCGTCGAGCGGGCCGTCCAGATAGGCAGAGGTCTTCCAGCTGTAGTCCGGGCCAAGCAGCTCCAGCGCCGCGAACGTCGTGATTAGCTTCATCACCGACGCCGGGTTGTACGGCTTGTCCGGTTGGTGCGTGAACAGCGGCTTGCTCTTCGACACTTCTCGAACGACGATGGCGACGCCGTTGAGCGGCACTTTCGCGTCGAGAAACGCGCGACTTACTTCGCGCGGCAGTGCGGCCGCAGCCGGGAATGCGACGGCGGCGACGGCGAGCGCGACGACGGTAATCGTCGTGCGTGGGGCTGCCGGCATGCTCCTGCGGCTTGTCGAGGAACGCAGCTTTTGCCGCCCCACTCTCACGCCTGATCCACGATTTGGCGCGTGCGCTCGCAGAGCAGCGCGAACTCGTCATCGCGCAGGATGTACGGCGGCATGAAATAGACGGTGCGCCCGATCGGTCGCAACAGGAGCTCGCGTGCGAGGCCTTCGCCGAAACACCAGCGTGCGAAGTCCTTGCGATCGGTGTCGACTTCGAACGCCCAGATCATGCCGCGCTGGCGAAAGGCGCGCACTTTGGGATGCGTCGCGAGCGGCGCCGCGATTTCCGTCCAGCGCCGGGTTTTCATTTCGTTGGACGCCAGGACATCGTCGTCCCGGAAGATGTCGAGCACAGCGAGTGCTGCAGCGCATGCGAGCGGGTTGCCCGTGTACGAATGCGAATGCAGAAACCCGCGCTCGGTTGCATCCGCATAGAACGCCGCATAGATCGCATCGGTGGACAGGACGCATGAGAGGGGGAGATAGCCGCCGGTGATGCCTTTGGACAGGCACATAAGATCCGGGGCGATCCCTGCCGCTTCGCAGGCGAACATCGTTCCCGTGCGCCCGAAGCCCGTCATGATCTCGTCGACGACCAGCAGCACGGCGTAGCGGGTGCAGAGCTCGCGCGCGAGCGTCAGGTAATGCGGGTCATGCATTGCCATCCCGGCGGCCCCCTGGACGAGGGGCTCGACGATGAACGCGGCGATCGTTTCGTGATGCCGGGCGAGATGCGCTTCGAGCGCAGTTGCGGCGCGAACGGCGACATCGCGCGCCGATTCGTGCGCAGCGGCGGCGCGGCCGTCGGGGGACGGCACCGTCAGGTTGCGATTGAGGAGCGGCGCGTACGTGTCGCGGAAGATCGGGACATCCGTCACCGCAAGTGCGCCGAGCGTCTCGCCGTGATAGCTGCCGGCGAGAGACAGGTAGCGCTTCTTGCCGGGGCGGCCCAGGTTCTTCCAGTAGTGAAACGCCATCTTGAGCGCGATTTCGGTCGCCGCGGCGCCGTCGGACCCATAGAACGCATGGCCAAGATTGCCCGGCGCAAGCGCCGCCAGCCGCTCGGAAAGCTCGACCACGGGCCGGTGCGTGAACCCCGCGAGCATCACGTGCTCGAGCTCGTCGAGCTGCCCGACGATGGCCGAGCGAATGCGCGGGTTCGCGTGCCCGAAGAGATTGACCCACCACGAGCTCACGCCGTCGAGATACCGGCGCCCGTCGAAATCGTAGAGCCACGCGCCGTCGCCGCGCGCAACTGGCACGAGCGGCAGCGACTCGTGCTGCTTCATCTGCGTGCAGGGATGCCAGACCGCCGAAAGGCTTCGCGCGAGCCACTCGGCGCTCGCCTCCGCACCGTGTGCGCCGCGCTTCCCCTTGCCGGACGCGGAATAATCGGGCGGAGCGGATGTTTCTCTCATAGAAGGCGGCGAGCCGATTATACCGACGGCGCCTGCGCTGACACTGCGGCACTGCACGCGCAGCCATTGCGGCGCTGCCTGAACCGATGACGCAAGCCCCGATGACGCGAGCAGCGGCGCAAGCCCTTCCGGCAGCGTTCCTTTTTCTATGCGCGCTCGCGGGCGCCGCGAGCATCGGAGGCTCCCCCGTTGCGTTTCGCGTCGACCCCGACCATACGACGGCGCGATTCGCCGTCGCATCGCTCGGCGTCGAGAAGGAGCACGGTCGGCTCGGAAGAACGACGGGAACCATCCTCATGAATGCGGAGCACCGCGTCGAGCGCGTCGAGCTCGACATCGACACGCGCACGGTCGACACCGGCTGGGACCTGCGCGACGCCTTCCTGCGCAGCGGGGTCATGTTCGACACCGCGCACTATCCGCGGATGCACTTCCGCTCGAAGCGCGTCGTCTACGAAGGGACGCGTCTTGCCGCCGTCGAGGGTGACGTCACGCTGCGCGGCATCACGCACGGGGTGCGCTTCGACGTCATCGGCATCAAGTGCGTGGCGCGCGATGGCTCGAGGGAGACTTGCGATGCCGAAGTCGTCGGTCGCATCTCGCGCGCTGCATTCGGCATGGACTTCGCCTACCCGCTGATCGGCGACGAGGTCGATCTGCAGTTCGTGGTCACCGCATCCCGCGAGCGCGACGCGGACGGGCCGAAGGCGCAACGTTAGTTTCGGATCTTGCGCTGCATCCGCTTCACTGCCGCGACGAGCTCCAGCGTGATCCCAGGCTCGCGCACCGAATGGCCGGCGTCCGGGACGATGATGTGCTCGGCCTGCGGCCATGCTCGCGCCAGCGCGTCGGCGGTGACCGGCGGGCAGATGATGTCGTAGCGGCCCTGGACGATCGTGCACGGCAGGTGACGGATGCGCGCGATGTTCGCGAGTATCTCGTTCGGCTGCAGGAAGGCCTGGTGAACGAAGTAGTGCGCCTCGATGCGAGCGATCGCGAGCGACGCGGAATCGCTGTCGAACTTCCGCAACGGCTCGGCCGGCGGCAGGAGCTTGGAGCATGCGCCTTCGTAGCGGTCCCACGCTTGCGCGGCCGGCATGTGGACGCTGCGCTCCGGGTGCGTCAGTCGGCGATAGTAGCTTCCGAGCAGGTCGGAGCGCTCGGACGGCGGCAGGAATTCGGCGAACGCTCGCCACGCCTCGGGGAACACGTAGCGCATTCCGTGCATAAACCAGTCGAGCTCGGACTGCCGCGCGAGGAAGATGCCGCGCAGGACGAGACCAAGGCAGCGTTGCGGGTACGCCTCTGCGTATGCGAGCGCGAGCGTGGATCCCCACGAGCCGCCGAACAGCAGCCAGCGGTCGATATCAAGGTGCTGGCGCAGCCGCTCGAGGTCGGCGATCAGATGGGCCGTCGTGTTGTCGGCAATCTCGGCGCTAGGCGTAGAACGGCCCGCGCCGCGCTGATCGAACAGCACGATGCGCCAGAAGGACGGATCGAAGTAGCGGCGATGATGCGGCAGGCACCCACCGCCGGGACCGCCGTGGAGGAAGACGAGCGGCACGCCCGCGGGGTTGCCGCAGACTTCCCAGTGCAGCGTGTGCCGGGCGTCGACCGCGAGAGCGCCGGCCTCGTAGGGGTCGATCTCCGGGAACAGCACTTCGCTGCGATGCTGCGGGTTGTCGGGCATAGGGTTGTGCTCGAAAGTCGTGCGCTCGCCCGCACCGGGGCACGCTTCAAGTATGCCGCAAATCGCGCCTTTCCCACATAATGGGGGCATGAACGCGCCTCTTACAGCTGAAGCCTGCTTGCCCACGGATCGCGAGCAGGCGACACTCGTCGGTCGCATGTGGCGCCCCGACGCTTCGGGCCCCGTGCTCGTGGTCGCGATCGGCGACGCGCTGCACGATCTGTCGAGCGTTGCACCCACGTCGACGGCGCTGATGGAGTTGCCGGATCCCGCCAGTGCCGTACGCGCTGCAGGCGCAGCGCCGAAGGTCGCGGCGCTTTCGGACGTGCTCGCGAATTCCGCCGGCCATCGCCAGGACACCGGAAAGCCTTACCTGCTCGCTCCTTGCGACCTGCAGGCGATCAAGGCGAGCGGCGTCACGTTCGTTTCGAGCATGCTGGAGCGCGTCATCGAGGAGCACACGCGCGGCGATCCCGCCAAGGCCGAATCGGTGCGGCAATCGCTGGTCGCGGCGATCGGTGATGACTTGCGAACCGTGCGCCCCGGCTCACCGGAAGCGAAGCGCGTGAAGGAGGCGCTGGTGAAGGCAGGCGCCTGGTCACAGTATCTCGAAGTGGGAATCGGTCCGGACGCGGAGATCTTCACCAAGGCGCAGCCGATGTCGGCGGTGGGGCTTGGCGCCGAGATCGGAATTCATCCGAAGTCGGAATGGAACAACCCCGAGCCGGAGATCGTGCTGGTCGTCAACAGCCGGGGCGAGACGGTCGGGGCGACGCTCGGCAACGACGTCAACCTCCGCGACTTCGAAGGGCGCAGCGCGCTGCTTCTCGGCAAGGCCAAGGACAACAACGCGTCGTGCGCGATCGGGCCATTCATCCGTCTTTTCGACGGCGGCTTCGGCATCGACGACGTGCGCCGCTGCGAGCTCGCGATGAAGGTCGAAGGTCCCGAGGGCTTCACGCTCGACGGTTCGAGCTCGATGTCGATGATCAGCCGGGACCCGCTCGATCTCGTGTCGCACGCAATCGGTCCGAACCACCAGTATCCGGACGGGCTCGTGCTTTTTCTCGGCACGATGTTCGCGCCGACGAAGGATCGGTTCGGTCCGGGCCAGGGCTTCACGCACGCGGTCGGCGACGTCGTCACCATCGCCACGCCGAAGCTGGGCGCGCTCGTCAACCGCGTCAATCACTCGGACAAGATCCGTCCGTGGACCTTCGGTGCTGCTGCGCTGATGGCCAACCTCGCGCGACGCGGGCTCATCTGAACGCATCGCTTCGGCTTTGCAAGGAACGCAAACCATGACCGAACTTCACCGCAATTACATTGGGGGCGAGTGGGTGGCCGGCCCGTCGGCTTCGCCCAACCGCAATCCGTCGAACGTCGACGACGTGATCGGCGATTACTCGCAAGCCGACGCGACGCAGGCGAAGGCGGCGATCGCCGCGGCCAAGGCCGCCGCGCCAGCGTGGGCGGCGGGCTCGATCCAGGACCGCTCGATCCTTCTCGATCGCGTTGGCACGGAGATTCTTGCGCGCAAGGACGATTTGGGACGCCTTCTGTCGCGCGAGGAAGGCAAGACGCTTCCCGAGGGCGTAGGGGAAGCCACCCGGGCCGGTCACATCTTCAAGTTCTACGCGGGCGAGGTGCTGCGGCTTGCAGGCGAAAAGCTGCCGTCGGTTCGTCCGGGCATCGACGTCGAAGTGACGCGCGAGCCGATCGGCGTGGTCGGACTCATCACGCCCTGGAATTTTCCGATCGCGATTCCGGCGTGGAAAATCGCGCCCGCGCTCGCCTACGGCAACACTGTCGTGTTCAAGCCGGCGGATCTCGTGCCGGGCTGTGCATGGGCATTGAGCGAGATCCTCGTGAAGGCCGGCATTCCCAAGGGCGTGTTCAACCTCGTGATGGGACGCGGCTCCGTGGTCGGCGAAGCGCTCGTCAACGACCCCGACGTTGCGGGGATCAGCTTCACGGGGTCCGTGAGCACAGGTCGGGCGATCGCCGGCAAGGCCGTCGGGCGCCTGGCGAAGATGCAACTCGAAATGGGAGGCAAGAATCCGCTGATCGTGCTGGACGACGCCGACCTCCCGACCGCCGTCAACTGCGCGGTCCAGGGCGCGTATTTCTCGACGGGCCAGCGCTGCACGGCCTCGTCGCGCCTCATCGTCGCGGCGGGCATTCACGACCGCTTCGTCGCGGCAATGACCGAGAAGTTGAAGGCGCTCAAGGTCGACGATGCGCTGGCAGCGGGAACGGACATCGGCCCCGTCGTCGATCCGAGCCAGCTCGAGCAGGACCAGCGCTACATCGAGATCGGCAAGGGCGAAGGCGCTGCGCTCGCGTGGGGAGGTGAGCGATTGAAGCGCGGCAGCGACGGCTACTACCTGTCGCCTGCGCTATTCACGAACGCCACCAACGCGATGCGCATCGCGCGCGAAGAAATCTTCGGGCCTGTCGCGTGCGTGATCCGCGCGAAGGATTACGACGAGGCGCTCGCGTTTGCGAACGACACCGAGTTCGGTCTTTGCGCGGGTATCGTCACGACGTCGCTCAAGCACGCATCGCACTTCAAGCGCAACGCGCAGGCGGGGATGGTGATGGTCAACCTGCCGACGGCCGGTGTCGATTACCACGTGCCGTTCGGCGGACGCAAAGGCTCGAGCTATGGACCGCGCGAGCAGGGTCGGTATGCGGCCGAATTCTTCACTTCCGTGAAGACGGCCTACATCGCGCCGTAACGTGCGGCGCCGCCGACGATGACCGTCGACCCCGCCGTCGCCATCGCAACGCGCGGCGATGCGGCCGCAATCGCGGCCATGTCGCGCGCTCTCATCGAGTACGGGCTCGAGTGGCGCTGGCGGCCCGAAAGAGTGGCGCGGGCAATAGCCGATCCGGACACCAATGCTGCCGTCGTCCGCTGGGACGGCGAGCTCATCGCGTTCGGCATCATGGAATACTTGGACGACGACGCGTACCTCGTTCTTTTCGCAGTTCGCGCGTCGCACCAGCGGCAGGGAGTGGGAAGCGCGCTCCTGCGCTGGCTCGAAGCGGTCGCGAGAGCGGCGGGCTCGCAGCGCATTCGCGTCGATGCGCGTCGGGACAACGTCGCGGCACGGTGCTTCTACAACGAGCATGGATACCATGAGCGGCTGTTGAAGGTCCGAATGTACGGCGAAGCGGTCGATGGCATTCGCCTCGAGAAATGGCTCCGCGTCCAGGCGAGCGCTGCCGGCTGACCGCGCCGCCTCGGGTGCGAGAGCACGAGCTTATGCACACAACCGCGGAGGGTCGAATGCGCTTGTTCGGGTGTCGCGCCGCGCGACTCGGTCTTTCGTTGCTGTTCGCGCAGTCGTCGCTCGGGGTCGGAGCGACGCCGGAAAAGGTCGTCGATATTCCCACCCGCCCCGGGGTTACGGAGCGGGTGATCGTCATCACGCCGGCTGAACCCAAGGCTGCGTTGATACTGCTGGCCGGCGGTCACGGCGGCTTGCAGATCGGAACGGATGGCACGATGAAGTGGGGCAAGCCAAACTTTCTCGTGCGCGCGCGGCAGCTCTTCGCCGACTACGGGTTGATGGTCGTCGTTGTCGATGCTCCCTCGGACCGCCAATCGCCGCCGTACCTCGACGGGTTCCGCCAGACGAAGGACCACGCTGAAGATCTGAAAGGCGTGATCGCCTGGTCGAGGGACGCGGCGAAGCTGCCCGTGTGGCTCGCCGGCACCAGCC
>Ga0207691_10001954_pt1 | contig 20125 bp, 18 predicted proteins | sample KBSM13metaG_FD_184327 | JGI IMG/M metagenome (GOLD analysis project Ga0207691, IMG submission 184327) | Miscanthus rhizosphere microbial communities from Kellogg Biological Station, Michigan, USA - KBS M1-3 metaG (SPAdes) (version 2) | ecosystem: Host-associated > Plants > Roots > Rhizosphere >... | reverse complement strand
CACCGCGGAAACCTGCATCCATTTCCTCCGTTTCGACCGCGGCGACTACGCGCGCCTGGGGAACCTGATCAAGTGCAATCCAGCGATCAAGGACGCCGGCGACCGCGAAGCGCTGATCAACGCCCTGGTCGAGGACGCGATCGACGTGCTGGCCACCGACCACGCGCCGCACACGCTGGAAGAAAAGTCGCGACCCTACCTGCAGGCGCCGTCGGGCCTCCCGCTGGTGCAGTACGCGCTCAATGCCGCGCTGGAACTCGTCCACGAGGGCCGGCTGACGACTCCGCAGGTGGTGCAGAAATTCGCGCACGCGCCGGCGCAGCTGTTCGACGTGGGCGAGCGTGGGTACCTGCGCGAGGGCTACTGGGCGGACCTCGCCCTCATCGACGACACGCCAATGACGGTACGCCGCGAAGACGTGCTGTCCAAATGTGGGTGGTCCCCGTTCGAGGGCACCACCTTCCATTCGCGCATCGCATCGACCTGGGTCAACGGCGTGCAGGTCTGGAACGGCACGCGCCTGGTCGGGTTGCCGCAGGGACAGCGCCTGCAATTCGAGCGTTAGGGTGTTCTCTTCAGGCCGGCGACGCGTCTATCGCGTTGTCGGCCCGCCCGCACCACTCACACGCGCGACGGCGTCATGCGGATGCAAGCTCTCGAAGTGCGCAACGCTCGCGTCGAAGCGTTCGACGCGCGGATCCACCGCCAACGCGGCGGCAACACGGCGCGCCGCATCCTCGCAGAACATCAGGTTGGCGGCGTTGAGTTCGGCGAACGCCTGCTCGTCCTCGCGTTTGACCGCGGTCTGCACCGGCGTGCCGAGTGCCGCTTCGAGCACATCGACCAGCGACGCGACCGGCAATTCGTCGAATGCCGGACGCAATTCGATCCGGACCTCGGCACGACTGCGCTGCGCGTGCGGCGTGGCGGCCAATCCGCGCTCGGAGGCGAGCCACTCGCGCACGACGTCGGTGGACAAAGGACGCGCGCCGGCGAAATCGTCGGCGAAACGCTCGGCGTTGAGCTGGCGCGACAGCGCCGTCGATGCGGGACAGGTGCTGGAATATTCGACTGCCAGCGTCAGCGCCAGCCGCAGGTGGCCGTCGCGCAAGGTCGCCTCGACGACGACCGGATAGCGCTTCCAGCCCTGGTGTCCGCTCGCCAGCGCCGCGCGCTGCAACAGGTGGTCGTAGCGCAGTACCAGTCGCGCGCCGGTCGACAGCCCCTGCTGCGAATCGACGAAACCCTGCAGCACGCGGCGCAGACCGGCCGGGGTGATGGTTTCCGACGCGAACGCCTGCTGCAGCTGCAGGTACAGGCGCGACATGTGGATGCCGCGCGCGGAGGGATCGTGCAGGTCGACCGCCACGTCCACCGACGCCGCCACCTGCACATGCCCGCCGGTCGCATCCGCGATCCGTACCGGCAGCGCGATGCGCTCCATCCCGACCCAATCCAGCGGCCGCGCCAGCAGCGCGGCGTCATACGCGACGTCGGGCAGGAGCGATGTGACGTTCGGTGGGGACACGGCAGGGCCAGCGTGCTGGTGCGGGCGCCCATTGTAGCGACCGGGTTTCCGGGCCGCCGTCACCGGCTGCAACGCAGTGTCGCGAGGCCGGGCGTTGTGGTCAGCCGCGCGCGGCCCGCCACGAAAGCCAGAGCGACGACATGCGCGGGAGGGGCTGGGCCGGGCCGTCACCGTTGAAAAACCGCCGCAACCGTCCGCGCAAAAGGCCGGCGAAGACGCGTTCGGCCCGTGGCATTGCGCGAATCCGGGGCCACGTGGCCAGCAGCTCGCCCGCCCACGCCCGTCCCAACGTGTGGTCGGACAGGCCGCCCCCCAGGCGTGCGCGCACGGCCAGCGGAGCGGCGGCATCACCGCGCAACAGCAGGTGAAGCGCGAGGAGAGGTTCCGCGGCGACGTCATGGCAGTTGTCCGCGAACAGCGCGGAACCGACTGCCGCAACGGCTTCGGCGACCGGGCCCAGCGTGGCAATCGCCTGTTCGCGGCCGACGGCGGGCTCACGGGCCGCCAGCAGCGCCGGAAGCGCCACGCCTAGTCGACTCCATGGAGCAGGCGCGGATTGCAACGCCAGGCCCAACGGATGGCGTCGACGACGCTGCGGCCAGCCGTGCAGTTCTTCCGCCCACCAGCCAAGTTTCGCCTCGCCGGGCCGCGGATCGCTGCCGCCCCAGGCCGCATCCGTGAGCTCCTGCAGCAGGGCGAACCACGCGACGGCCACCTCCCTATCGCGTGCCGGGATGAAGACCTCGGCGACGCTCCATTCGGGCCAGCGTTCGCGCCATTTGTCGAGGAACGCGGCGAGCGCCTGCGAATCGCTCATCGCGGCCGCGGCCATGCACTCGGATGCAGCAACGCCTGGGGCGCATCGACGGCGACGTCCGCCTGCCACGTCTCCGGATCGTCCTCGTCCAGGCGGTAGCCCCAGAGGGCGGCCACCGACGGCATGCCAGCGGCGCGTGCAGCCAAGATGTCGCGCTCGTCGTCGCCCACGTACACGCAGCGGTCGGCGTCGACACCAACCTGCCGCGCCGCATGCAGCAGCGGCTCCGGATCGGGCTTGCGCACCGGCAGCGTGTCGCCACCAACCAGGGCCGCGCAGCGTTGCTCCCATCCCAGCAGTGGAAGCAACTGCCTCGCCAGGGATTCGGGCTTGTTGGTGACGATGCCCCAGCGGCTGCCGGATGCCTCGATGGCCTGCAGCAGCGTTTCGATACCGTCGAACGGGTGGCCGTGTCGCGCCAGTTCTTCCCGGTAAATATCCAGGAACTCGGCGATCATCGATTCGCGCGCATCCGCATCGAGCCGCGCAAAGGCCGTCGCCAGCATCGCGCGCGCGCCACGGGAGACATGCGGGCGCAACTGCTCGAGCGTGATCGGCGGCTGAGCGCGCGTCGCACGCATGCGGTCGATTGTCGCCACGAAGTCCGGGGCACTGTCGAGCAGCGTGCCGTCGAGATCGAACAGCACCAGCGCCGGGAAGCCGCTGGCGTGTCGTATGCCCGGCATCAGAGGCCCTGCGCCGGCTTGATCGCGCACGCGAGGTAATTCACGTCGGTGCGCGAGGACAGTCGCGCGCCGTTGCGCCATGGCTCGTATACCAGGCCACTGACGTCCTCCAGTTGCATGCCTTCGCTGCGCAGCCACCCGGCCAGTTCCGACGGCTTGATGAAGTCGCGGTATTGGTGCGTTCCCTTGGGCAGCAGGCGTGCGATGTATTCGGCCCCGACGATAGCCAGCGCGAATGCCGCGGGCGTGCGATTGAGCGTCGACACGATCAGGCGACCGCCTGGCTTGAGCAGGTTCGCGCAAGCACCCAGCACCGAGGCCGGATCGGGCACGTGCTCGAGCATTTCCATACAGGTGATCGCGTCGTAGCGGCCGGGCTGCTCGGCCGCGAGCGCCTCGGCGGAGACCAGCCTGTACTCGACATCGACACCCGACTCGAGCCGATGCAGTTTGGCGATGCGGACCAAATCGGGGGCAAGGTCGATCGCCGTCACCTGCGCGCCTTGGCGCGCAAGGGCCTCGCTGAGCAGGCCGCCGCCGCAGCCCACATCCAGCACCTGTGCACCACGCAGCGGCACCCGTCCCGCGACGTAGCCCAAGCGCGCGGGATTGAGGGCGTGCAGCGCTTTCTGCGGGCCTTCGGGATCCCACCAGCGGTGCGCAAGCTCGTTGAACTTGTCGAGTTCGGCCTGCGAAAAATTGTCGTCGCGCACGCTGTTCATCACGCTCCTTTCAACACGGCGATGCGCTGCCGCCACTGTCGTGCGTTGGCCACGAGCGCGGCCGGATCCATGTCGACGAGGACCTGCTCGCGCAGCTTGGCCTCGCCCGCGATCCAGACGTCGCTCACGTGTTGGCGCCCGCACGCGTAGGCTAGCTGCGAGATGACGTGGTGCAGCGGTTGCGTCTCGATCTGGCCGAGATCGACGCAGACCAGGTCGGCCTGCTTGCCGGGTTCGATGGATCCGACGAGATGATCGAATCCGAGCGCCTTCGCGCCACCCAGCGTCGCGGCTCGCAGAGCAGCAGCAGCATCGAACGCCGACGCATCTCCGGCCACACCCTTGGCGAGCAGCGCGGCACTACGCATTTCGCCGAACATGTCCAGATCGTTGTTGCTCGCCGCCCCGTCGGTACCGACCGCGACATTGACCCCGGCGCGGTGCAGCTTCGCCACCGGACAGAAACCGGAAGCAAGTTTGAGGTTGGACTCCGCGCAATGCGCCACCGACACGCCTCGCTCGGCGCACAGCGCGATTTCGGCATCGGTCAGTTGAGTCATGTGCACCGCGATCAGGCGGTCGTTCACCAGTCCCAGCCGATCCATCCGCGCGAGCGGGCGCTGGCCGAATTTCTGCTGCGACTCTGCTACCTCGTGTGCGGTTTCGTGCACGTGGCAATGCACCGGCAGATCGAGCTGGTCGGACAGCATGCGGATGCGCTCGAAGCTGCCATCCGACACGGTGTACGGCGCGTGCGGCGCAAAGGCGGTCGCAACCAGCGGATCCGTGCGCCACTGGTCGTGCACCTCGGTGGCGCGGTCGAAATATTCATCGTCGCTGCGCGCCCACGCCGACGGGAAGTCGATGATTGGCAGCCCGACCCGCGCACGAAATCCGTGGCGCTTGTAGGTAGCTGCCTGGACGTCGGGAAAAAAGTAATTCTCGTTGCAGCAGGTGGTGCCGCCGCGCAGCATCTCGGCGATCGCAAGCTCGACACCATCGGCGACGAATTCGGGGCCGATCAGCTGCGCTTCCAAGGGCCAGATATGGCCCTGCAGCCATTCCATGAGCGGCAGATCGTCGGCCACGCCGCGCAACAGCGTCATCGGGTTGTGGACGTGCGCGTTGACCAACCCGGGGATCAACACGCCATCGGGTCGCGATACCGTCTGCGCTGCATGGAATCGCCGGCGAGCATCCGCAACCGGCAGGACCGCGACGATCGCGCCGCCGCGGATTGCGACGGCGTGATCTTCCAGCACGACGCCATGCGGCTCCACGGGGACGACAAGACCCGCTTCGATCAGCAGGTCGCAGGCCTCGGAGCCGCCGGTCACCATCGGCTTACTTGACGCGCGAGACGTATTCGCCCGAACGCGTATCGACCTTGATCACCTCGTCCTGGCCGACGAACAGCGGCACGCGCACGACGGCGCCGGTTTCCAGCTTCGCCGGCTTGCCGCCACCACCCGAGGTATCGCCGCGCACGCCAGGATCGGTTTCGACGATCTTCAACTCGACGAAGTTCGGCGGCTGCACCGCGATCGGCACGCCGTTCCACAGCGTCACCACGCAATCTTCCTCGCCCTTGAGCCACTTCTCGGTGCCGCCCATGCCGGCCTTGTCCGATTGCACCTGCTCGAAGGATTCGGGATTCATGAAGTGCCAGTGTTCGCCGTCGGCGTACAGAAACTGCATGTCGGTATCCACGACGTCGGCCACTTCGACGTTGTCGGTCGCCTTCATGGTCATCTCCACCACCCGACCGGACTTGATGTTGCGGAACTTGATGCGGGTGAACGCCTGGCCCTTGCCGGGCTTGACGTATTCGGTTTCGGTGATGATGCACGGATCGTTGTTGACCAGGATCTTCTGTCCGGTCTTGACGTCGTTCATGCCGAGGCTGGCCATGGATACTCCTGGGGCCGCCATCTCGGGCGGCTAAACTAGTGGGATTGGTTCCGGCGATGCCCGCAGAACCGGGCCGCTGGACGAAGACCCGACATGATACCCACTACCGCAAAACGGCTCACCCCGGACGTGGCCCTCCCCGTCGACACCGGCCAGGACTGGAAGCGCCTCTGGCGCGAGGCGATCCGCGATCCGCGCGAACTGCTCGCGACACTCGCCCTGGACCGGCTTGCGGACCGTGTGAGCGATGACGCCATTGCACAGTTCCCGCTGCGCGTCCCGCGCGGCTTCGTCGCGCGGATGCGCCATGGCGATCCAAACGACCCCCTGCTCCGCCAGGTGCTGGCGCTGGACGATGAAGATCGCATCGTGCCGGGATTTGGCGTGGATGCCGTCGGCGACGGCGCCGCACGCACGGCGACGGGGGTGCTGCAGAAATACCGCGGTCGGGCGCTGCTGGTGACCACTGGCTCCTGCGCGGTGAATTGTCGCTATTGCTTCCGCAGGCACTTTCCCTACGGCGACGAAATGGCGGCACGCGATGGCTGGCGCCACGCCATCGACGCAATCGCCCGTGATGCGACGGTCGATGAAGTCATCCTCTCCGGCGGCGATCCGCTCTCGCTGGCGACATCGAAGCTGGCGGAACTCACCGACGCACTGGCGACGATCCCGCACCTCAGGCGGCTGCGCCTCCACACCCGCCTGCCGATCGTCCTGCCCGAGCGCGTCGACGCCGAGCTGACGTCCTGGCTGTCGGCGCTGCGGTGGCCGGTCGCGGTCGTCGTCCACGCCAACCACGCCAACGAGTTCGACACGGCAGTCGATGCCGCCATGCAGCGGCTGCGGCACGCGGACTGCACGGTGCTGAACCAGGCCGTGCTGCTGAGGGGCGTGAACGATTCAGTCGAGGCCCTGACCGCATTGTCCGAGCGCGCGTACGCGGCCGGCGTGCTTCCGTATTACCTGCACCAGTTGGATCGCGTGGCGGGCACCGCGCATTTCGAAGTGGATGACCGTGTCGCACTTTCACTGCACGCGGCACTGGCGGCGCGGCTGTCAGGCTACCTCGTGCCGAAACTGGTGCGCGAAATCCCCGGCGATCCCGGCAAGCGGCCATTGACCGGGATCTGACCCTCACGTACTCGCAATGACGTGGTGGATTGGACGCAGTCGCGGCCATCGTGTAGAAAACGTCGAGGACGGAGAGCTGAATGGCAAACGGACCCGACACAGCGCTGCGCCTCATGATCGTCGACGACAGCGTCGAGGATGCCGAGGCCATCGTCAGCGCGATGCGCAATGCCGGGATCGCGGTCCGTCCTTTGCGGCCCGCTTCGGCCGAGGAACTGGGAACGATGCTCGGTGGCCAGGCCATCGACCTCGTGCTCGCATCCCAGCAGTCCGCGACCGTGCCGCTGGACGACGTGCTGCAGCTGGTCAAGTCCAGCGGCAAGGACCTGCCGGTGATCGCCATTACCGACCGCGTGGACGAGGCGAGCCTGAGCCAGGCGTTCGCGGGGGGCGTGCGTGGCATCGCCCTGCGCAACAAGCCCCAGCAGCTGCTCGGCGCCGTGCGCACCGAATGGGCCGACCTCGAAGCGCGACGTTCGCTGCGCAAACTGGAAGCGCAGGTGCGCGAGACAGAGCGTCGTTGCGACGCGCTGATCGAATCCTCCCGCGAGCCCATCGCGTACGTCCATGAAGGCATGCACATCCGCGCCAACGGCGCGTACCTCGAAATGTTCGGCTTCGAATCGTTCGACGATATCGAGGGCATGTCGCTGCTAGACCTCGTCGCCCCGCACCACGTCGACGGCTTCAAGCAATTGCTCAAGTCGATGAGCAAGGGGGAGACGCCGCCGCCACGCTACGAGCTCGAAGCGCACGACACCGAAGGCAATGCGTTTCCCGCGGTGATGGAATTCACGCCGGCGCTGTACGAGGGCGAACCCTGCCTGCAGGTGGTGTTCCGGCGCCAGGAGGTCGACCCGGAACTCGCGCGGGAGGTCGAGGAGCTACGCCAGCGCGACCAGGCCACCGGCCTGCTCAACCGGCCGACGTTCCTGCGTTCGCTCGAGGACGCCGTCGCCAGCGCCGCGCAGAACCAGGGGCAACACGGCCTTCTGCTTCTCGAACCCGATCATTACCAGCGGCTCCTGCAGGAGATCGGCCTGGATTCGGCGGATGCACTGCTCGCGGCCATCGCCGAACGCCTGCGCGGCGTGCTGGACGCTTCGCTGGCCCAGGGCGACGCCATCGCCGCGCGCTTCGGCGAACACAGCCTTGCGGTCCTCGTTCGCGCCGACCACGTCGCGACCACGGCACTGGCCGAGCGCATCCGCGAAGCCTTCGCCTCGCACGTGTTCGAAATCGGCAGCCGCTCCAGTGCGATCACCGCGAGCATCGGCGGCGTGCAGATCGGGGAGAAGATCGCCAGCGTCACGCAGGTGCTGGCCAAGGCCAACCACGGCGTGCAGTCATCGATCGGAGTCGGCGGCAACCGCATCGAGATCTTCGACCCGAGCGCGGTCGACCGCGCCGAGGAAGAGCGCATCCATGCATGGGTCGCGCGGTTGCGAGAGGCGCTCGACAGCGATCGTTTCCTGCTTTTCTACCAGCCGGTGATCAGCCTGCAGGGCGAGTCCGGCGCCATGTACGAAACGTACATCCGGCTGGACGCCGGCTCGGGCGAAACCGTTCCGCCCCTGAGCTTCCTGCAGATCGCCGAGGAACACGGCCTGTTGTGGGAAATCGACCGCTGGGTCGTCGCCCACGCGATCGACGTCATCGGCCAGCGCACACGTGCAGGCGTGCCGACCACGCTGCTGGTGAAGATGTCGCAGGCCTCGCTTGCCGACGACAGCCTCGCGCGCTTCGTCGGCGAGCAGCTCGTCGCGCACGGCGTCAGCGGGGAACACCTCGTCCTGCAATTGCCGGAAGCCAAGGTGTTCACGCATCTGCGCGCCGCGCAGGAATTCGCCGGCGCGGTCGCGCGCCATGGCTGCCGTGTCGCGCTGGAACAGTTCGGCGTGGGCCTGGACTCGTTCCAGCTGCTGTCGCATTTCGACCCGGCCTTCATCAAGCTCGACCGCAGCTTCATGGAAGACCTGGCAAAGAACGCCACCAACCAGCAGCGCGTGCGCGACATCGCCACCAAGGCCCGGAGCCTGGGGATTTACAGCATCGCGGAGTTCGTACAGGACGCCGCCAGCATGTCGCTGCTCTTCTCCAGCGGCATCGACTATGTGGAAGGGCATTTCCTGGCACCGGCCGGGCCGGAAATGAACTACGACTTCGAGTAACGGCGTGGGACCTGCTCGTGGAAGAGCCCGCATATCGCGGGCTTTTTATTGCATGCACCGGTTTCCTCAGGCCACCACGCCTTCGCGTACCGAGCCGCCATCGAGTTTCGCGTTGCGCAACGCGGCGATGCGCTCGCCCAGGGGCGGATGACTCATCAGCAACTGGCGCAGGCCATGGCTGACTCCGCCGCTAATGCCGAACGCCTGCACCTGCTTCGGCAAGGAGCTGTGACCGTAGGTCTGCGCCAGCCGCTCCAGCGCGCCGACCATCTTGTCGCGGCCGGCCAGCGTCGCCCCGCCGGCGTCGGCGCGGAATTCGCGATGACGGGAAAACCACATCACGATCATGCTCGCGAACAGGCCGAACACCATGTCGAGCACGAATACGATCACGTAGTAGCCGATGCCGCCGCCGCTGCTGTCGCGGCCGCCGCTGAGGTAGCCGTCCACGACCCGGCCCACCAGGCGCGCCAGCACGATCACGAAGGTATTGAGCACGCCCTGCAGCAGCGCCATCGTCACCATGTCGCCGTTGGCGACGTGGCTCACCTCGTGGCCGAGTACGGCTTCGGCCTCGTCGCGCTGCATCGCCCGAAGCAGGCCGGTCGACACCGCGACAAGCGCATGGTTGCGGTTGGCGCCGGTAGCGAATGCGTTGATCTCCGGCGCGTCGTAGATCGCGACTTCCGGCATGCCGATGCCCGCGGCCTTGGCCTGGCGCTCCACGGTGGAGCGCAGCCACTGCTCGGCTTCGTTGCGCGGCGTTTCGATCACGTGCGCACCGGTCGTGCGCTTGGCGATCCACTTGGACAGCAGCAGCGAGACGAAGGACCCGCCGAATCCGAACACCGCCGCCATGATCAGCAGGCCGCTGAACTGCGCCGGATTGACGTGCAGCACGGACATCACCACGCTGAATAGCGCCAGCACGGCAAGATTGGTGCCAAGGAACAGGACGACTCGCTTCAGCATGTGCGGTGATCCAGAGCGCGCGGGACACGCTTTGCTCCGAATGTGTGGCGATGCCCGTCCCAATTCAAGTGGAAGAGGCAGGGACGACGCATGACCCACCGCGGAAGCGCTCCGGAATGACGACTGACCGCCGACCGACGGCGTTTCCCCGTTACCGCGGGCGTTTCGCACCCTCGCCGACCGGCCCGCTGCACTTCGGCTCGCTGGTGGCGGCGTTGGGAAGCTGGTTGCTGGCGCGCCACGCCGTCGGCGAATGGCTCGTGCGCGTCGAAGACCTGGATCCGCCGCGCGAGGTCGCGGGCGCGTCCGAACGGCAGTTGCGCACGCTGGAGGCATTCGGATTCGAGTCCGACGCTCCGGTGCTGCGCCAGAGCGATCGCGGCGATCTCTACCAGCAGGCACTCGATCGCCTGCTCTCGAATGGCGATGCGTTCCTTTGCCATTGTTCGCGCAGCGATCTGGCGACTGATGCCGGCGTACACCGCCAATGCGTTTCCGGCGCACACCGGAGACAGCCGGCTATCCGCTTCCGCGTTCCGCCGGGCACAGTGGTTCGGTTCGAGGATGCGGTGCAGGGACCTGTCGAGCAACGGGTCGACCTCGCGGTGGGCGACTTCGTGCTCAGGCGGGCGGATGGCTTGTGGGCATACCAGCTCGCCGTCGTCGTCGACGATGCGGCGCAAGGGATCACCGACATCGTGCGCGGCGCGGACCTGCTGGATTCGACGCCGCGCCAGATCCTGTTGCAGCACGCGCTTGGCCTGCCCGTCCCGCGCTACGCGCATCTTCCGCTGATCGTCGATGCGCAAGGCCACAAGCTGTCCAAATCGATGGCGTCGCTGCCCATCGACGATGCCGCCCCACTGCCGGCATTGCGGGCCGCTTGGAGCGCCCTCGGGCAACCCGACGCAGCACTCGCCGGCGCCGAGTCGGCGGCCACCCTGCTGACGAGCGCGATGCGTGAGTTCGATCCCTCCCGGATCCCGGCCGGGCCGGTCGAAACACCTGCGTAACGGGCGCCGTCTACCATCGGACGCGCTACATTGACCTCGCCGGCCGCAGCCGCGGCCCAACGGAAGGAATCGACACATGAGCGCACGCGTCGCACTGGTGACAGGCGGAACCGGCGGCATTGGAACCGCGATCTGCCAACGGCTCGCCGGCCTCGGACACAAGGTCGCCACCAACTATCGGAACGAAGAGAAAGCGCATGCCTGGGAGCGGCAGATGCGGGATGCGGGCTTCGACATCACGCTGGCCAAGGGCGACGTCGGCACCCCGGAAGATGCCGCTGGAATCGTGCGCCAGGTCGAGGAGCGACTGGGCCCGGTCGACATCCTGATCAACAACGCCGGCATCACCCGCGACACGACGTTCCACAAGATGCGGCCCGAACAGTGGATGGAGGTCATCAACACCAACCTCAATTCGGTCTACAACATGACGCGCCCGGTGATCGAGGGCATGCGCGAGCGCAAATGGGGCCGTGTGATCCAGATCGCATCCATCAATGGACAGAAGGGCCAGTACGGACAGGCGAACTACGCCGCCGCCAAGGCCGGCATGCACGGCTTCACCATTTCGCTGGCCCAGGAAAACGCGAAGTTCGGCATCACCGTCAACACGGTTTCGCCGGGTTACATCGGCACCGACATGGTGATGGCCGTGCCGGAGGAAGTCCGCAACAAGATCGTCGCGCAGATCCCCACGGGTCGCCTCGGCTCGCCCGATGAAATCGCCTACGCCGTCGCCTTCTTCATCCCCGACGAAGCGGCCTGGATCACGGGCGCGAACCTGTCGGCGAACGGCGGGCAGTACATGGGCTGGTAGCGGGGTCTGGCCCCGGTTGGTTCGACCCTGCGACGGCGGTGGAAACGCAGGGCGTTCCGGAAGCTGAACCGCTGCTCACCCGCCCGCGCCACAGGTGACTTGTGACGCTTGACACCTGCAGTTGCAAGCGGTGCTGCGCTGCGCCATGCTCGGAACACTACCGGGGAGCCGTCGCATGGCCGCACGCGTCATCAAGAAGTATCCCAATCGTCGGCTCTACGACACCGAGATCTCCAGCTACATCACCATCGAGGACGTGCGCCAGCTGATCGTGGAGGGCGAGGACTTCGAAGTGCGCGACGCCAAGAGCGGCGAGGACCTGACCCGGCAGGTGCTGCTGCAGATCATCGCCGAGCACGAGCAGGACGGCGAACCGATGCTCTCCACTCAGCTGCTCAGCCAGATCATCCGTTTCTACGGCGACTCGCTGCAGGGTTTCATGGGCAACTACCTCGAGCGCTCCATGCAGGTGTTCCTCGAGCAGCAGCAGCAGTTCCGCCAACAGGTGGGCAGCCTGCTCGGGCAGACGCCGTGGGCGATGATGAACCAACTCACCGAGCGCAACCTGGAAGTCTGGAAGGACTTCCAGCAGACATTGACCGGCGGCGGCACCCGGCCATCGGGCACCGCGCGCGAAAAAGACAAGACGCGGGGCTGACATGCGGCTGAGATCGATCGGCGCCACGGCGGCGCGGAGCGACTGCGCGTGAGCGCGCGCGTGGCCGCGATAAGCGGCGGCATCGGCGGGCTCGGAACGGCGATCTGCATCGCCCTCGCCCGCGCCGGGCGTCGAGTGATCGCACTGGACCTCGCCCGCGACGAAGCGGTCGTTCGTTTCCAGCGTGCCGTCGATGGCCTGGACGTGGAATTCCAGCCGCTGGACGTGACCGACTTCGACGCCTGCTGCGTACGCGTGGAGGCCATCGCCGATGCCTTCGGCTCGCTCGACATCCTCGTCAACGCCGCAGGCATTACCCGCGATACGACCCTGCGCAAGATGGAAAAGTCGCAATGGGACGCGGTAATGGGCGTCAACCTCGATGGCGTCTTCAACCTCTGCCGTCCGGCCATCGAGGGCATGTCTGCGCGCGGTTTCGGTCGAATCGTCAACATCAGTTCGGTCAACGGGCAGACCGGACAGTTCGGCCAGGCGAACTATTCCGCGGCGAAGGCCGGCATGCATGGCTTCACCATGGCGCTTGCGCGCGAGGTCGCACGCAAGGGCGTCACCGTGAACTCGATTTCGCCAGGTTACTGCGAGACGGCGATGGTGATGTCGATGCCGGACGAGATCCGCGCCGGCATCGTCGCCAACGTTCCCGCCGGACGGCTCGGGCGGCCCGAAGAAATCGCGCGAACGGTCGAATTCCTCACCGCCGACGATGCCGGATTCATCACCGGGGCGAACATCCCCGTCAACGGCGGGTTGTTCATGAGCTTCTGATCGGCGGTGCGCTCATCGGGCCGCTGGCAGACCACCGGATGCGTTGCAGAAGCGTTGGCGATACGCCTCTGCCTTGGGCATGAGTGCCTGCAGGTTCTGGATGCGCGTGCCGGGATTGGGATGGGTCGATGCGAACTCGGGCTGGCCGCTCCCGCCGCTGGCCTCATCCATCCGCTCCCAAAGCGGAATCGCTTCCTGGGGGTTGTAGCAGGCCGCCGCGGCCAGCATCAGGCCCATTTCGTCCGCCTGTGTTTCCTGCTTGCGCGCGTACGGCAACGCGCGTCCGTATCCGTAGACCGCCATCACCGCCTGCATCTGCTGCTGGTCCATGCCGCTGGCGGCGCCGGCCATCTGCCCGATCTGCGCAAGCTTCTGCTCGGTCATGCGCTGGGCGCCGTGGCGTAGAAGGGCGTGCGAGATTTCGTGCCCCAGCACGATCGCCATCGCATCGGCGTTCTGCGCCACCGGAATCAACCCGGTGTAGACGGCAATCTTGCCGCCAGGCAGGCAGAACGCGTTGACCTGGTCGGACTGCAGCACGTTGACGTCCCAGTCGAAGGCTTTTTCGACGTGCGGCGCCTGTAAATTGTGTTCCTTGGCCAGCGCGTCCTCCACTTCGGGAACTTTCGCGATCAGGCGTTGCGCGACCTCGCGCACCTGCTGCGAGACCTGCGAGTTCTGATCCAGCGGCTGCTCCTGGGTCAGGATTTCCTGGTAGGCCTGCAGGCCGAGCGCTTTTTCGTCCTGCGGCGAGATGTGCTTGTCGATGACGACCTTTTCGCCCGTGAGCGCATCGGTACTGCGATTGGAAAACCAGTAGTACCCGGCGTAGGCGGCGAACGCCAGCAACACCCACAGGCGCAGCCCGCCGAAGCCGATGCCACGGCGCGTGCCGCCCTGGTTGCCAAACGGATCCTGTCTCATTGCGCTTTCCTTGCCTTCGTCGGATGTTGCCGGTGGGAGGTCTGGAGGCCAGTTGCGCTGTGCATCCAGGTGCCGGTTACAGGTCGCGCACTACCCGGAACCCGATGCGGGCGTTGGTCGTGTCGGCCTGCACCGGCGCACGCCACGCCGAGCGTGTCTGGGCGGGCGAACTGGCCCAGCTGCCACCGCGCACGACGCGCATCCGGCACCCCGGATTGAGCCAGGCCGCACCTGTGTCCGGGGCGCGCCGATAGCCGCCGTGCCAGCAGTCCGCGACCCATTCACTGACATTGCCCGCCAGGTCGTGAAGGCCATATGCATTGGCGTGGAAGGACGCGACCGGCGCCGGCCCCCAGTAACCGTCGCCGTAGCCGGCGAATCCGCTTGCCCAGTGGCGGCCGGTGGGCGACACGTCGCGGCTGCCGGTTATGTTGCCGGCCCCTGGGGGCGGGGCCTGGTCGCCCCACGGGTAGCGCGTCGCGGTACCCGCGCGAAGGCCGTATTCGAATTCGGCCTCGCTCGTGATGCGATATCGCTGCCCGCTCGTCTCGGCCAGCCACGCCGCATAGGCTTCGGCATCGCGCGCGCTCACGTGCAGCACGGGCAGGTTGTCGGCCGCTCGACTGCCGTCGTATGCGGCGTCCCAGCCGGCGTTGTCGCGCAACACGAAATTGCCGTTGCGCTCTTCATAGACGAGCGAATGCCCGCGCCGGTCGGCGGTCGGCCGGTAACGGCTGGCGCGCACGAACTCGCGGAACTGCTCCACGGTTACCTCGGTCCTCGACATCGCGAAGCCGCGGTCGAAGCGCACGTAATGCGCCGGGCGTTCGCTGTCGCCGCCCTCGCTCTCGTGGTCGTTCGCGCCCATCCGGAATCCGCCGTGCGGCACGACCACCATCTCCGGCCCGCGCGCGCCGGATCGCAGCGCATCGGTGAACACCTGTCCCGGACGGAACAGGCCGTAGTGCGTGGCCCAATCGATGCGCTGGCGCAACTCGGCGACGACCGGATCGCCGGGGCGCGCGATGCGCAGCATCTCGGCGAGCTTGCCGCGCGCGATGGCGATGCCGTCGTGTTGCAACAACGCCTGCATGCCCTCGTCGTGCAGGCGCGCGACGCGCGCGCTGCGCGTGATCGCGATGCGCTCCCGCGCGTCATCCACCGCCGAGCTGCCAGGGCGCACCTTTGCCGCGAATGCCAGCCACTTGCCGGCACTGGCGAAGTCCCCGCCCTGGGCAGCCTGCTCGGCGCGCCGGATCAAGCCGCTCTCGACGCCGGCCAGGCCCTGCAGCGCTCGTGGCTGGTGCGGTCTCAGGTTCAGCACTGTGCGCAGCTTCGCCAGCGCTCCGCCTCCGGATTCACCGAGATCATTGGCGCGGATGTCACGTTCCGCCTCGCGGTTGAGTTCCCAAAGCCGGTCGGCCAGGTCGACCCGACGCAGGTATGCCTGCACCGCGACATCGTCCGCCGCGGTCGTACGCGCGACCGCCGCGATCTCATGCGCGTGATGCAACCAGGCGATGTCGTCATCCGCGGTCGCCAGCGCGTCGTTGCCCGAAGACAGCAATGCCGCGAGCGCACTCTGCAGGCCCGCCTGCGCATCCGGATCGGCGGGCGATCGTTTCAGCAGCGCGAGGTAGATCGGGATCGCCGAATCCGCATCGGCGTACAACCGCCCCTCGGCAGCGGCTTTCGCCGCGCGGTTCCTGTCGGCGCTCGCGTCCGGCCCGAGGGCGACATCGGGCGCGCGCCAGGTCAACCGACTGGCGATGCGGTCGTCGCCACTGACGGTCACCCGGGCAGCGCGATCCTTGCCGGCATCCTGCGCGTCCGGCGCTTTTGGCGAGGGCCGTGAACAGGCCGCCAACATGCCAAGCGCGAGCATCGCGACCAGGCGTCCGCGGGATGCGGCTGATGCCGATGCGCGCAAGGTGATCTCCGTCCGCCTTCCGACGATGGAACCGGCAACTTAGCCATTGGAGCCTCCCGCGGCAACCGCGCGGCGCGAAGTGGCTGGATAATCGGCGGCCGACGCCGTGTTCGGCACCCGACCTGGAATACTCGATGCAATGGATCCGCGATCCCGCCGAACTGCGCGACCAACTGGCGAGGCCTCTGGCGAAGGTCGGGCTGGACACCGAGTTCGTCCGCGAGCGCACATGGTGGCCGCAACTGGCCCTGGTGCAACTGGCGATCGATTCCGGTGACGGAACCGCGATCCTGATCGTCGATCCGCTCGTGCGGGGAATGTGCGACGCACTGGCGCCCGTGCTTGCCGATTCGTCGGTGCTGAAGATCATGCACAGCGCCAGCGAAGACCTCGTTGCGCTGAAGCACGCCTGTGGCGTCGTGCCCGGCCCCCTGTACGACACGCAGATCGCCGCCGCGCTCGCCGGGGTGGGCGCGGGTGTCGGCTACCAGCGGCTGGTGCAGGACACACTCGACGTAGCCCTGGCCAAAGGCGAAACCCGCTCGGACTGGTTGCGACGCCCGCTATCACCGTCGCAGCTCGAGTATGCAGCCGACGACGTACGGCACCTGTTCCCGCTGCACGCCAGCCTGCAATCACGACTCGACGCGCTCGGCCGCGGCGAATGGCTCGCCGAGGACTGCGCTCGCATGGTCGCCAACGCGCGCCGCGACGAACTCGAACGCTGGCCGCACCTCTCGCTGCGGGCGGCGCAGTATTTTGACGTCGATGCGCAGCTGCGACTGCTGCGAATGCTGCGCTGGCGCGATGCCTACGCGCGCGACAACGACCGTCCGCGCAACTGGATCCTCGACAACGAACTCGCCGCGGCCCTGGCCCGCAATCCTCCGGTCGACATGCAGGCGCTCCAGGCGCGGTTGGATGCCACGCCGAAAGCACCGCGCAAGCTCGCTGGCATCATCTGGAACGCGCTCAACACGCCACTGGAAGACGAGTCCGAATTGCCGCCCACGCGCAGCGACGAACCCGACAAACAGACCTTGCGCAAGCTGCAGGACGCCGTGGCGACCCGCAGCGCGGAACTCGGGCTTCCTGACGGCGTCCTTGCCTCGCGGCGCTGGCTCGAACCGCTGCTCGACAGCCTGCGCGGCAAGAGTCCATGGCCCGGCCCCCTCGCCGGCTGGCGCCGCACCCAGCTGGAAGCTGCGCTGGCCGGCCTCGATGCAGGCACCGGCACCTTCGATCGCGACAACGCTGGAGACCCCGGAACCCCGTCCGCTTGATCCAGACTTCGTGGGGTCGGTCGCTTACGTGAGACTGCACACGCGCCAAGGCCAGGGCGATCAGGGCGCTTGTTCTCTGCGGGCTTCCGCGTCAGAACTGTTTTGAGTACCCGACCATGAGGCCGCCACCCGGAAGCAGTCCCATGATCAGGGGCGTCTTGCGGTGATGGGCCCAGATACCCCAGGCGATGCCGACGCCAGCGCCCACGAGCACGTCGCTCTGCCAGTGGCCATGCACTTTGACGCGCGCGACCGCGTCGTAAGCCGGCAACACCGCGAGCGCCCAGACCGCCGGATGGTCGGCGTGGTATTCGACGATGAAGGGAGTCACGACGGCGCTGATCTCGGCGACTTCGCCGCTGGGGAAACTCTGGTATCCGTTGCCCTGGAAGAAGTCGTTCGGATCGGCGTCCTCGCTGGGACGCGGGCGGGAAAACGTGTACTTCATCACCGTCGTGGTCGCGGCGGTCAACACCATTGCATCCAGGCTCTGATCGAAGGTGTGCCCGATGCGCGAATCGTTGTCAGCGAACAGCGCGCCGCCGATCACGGTCAGGGCCGCACTCACCGCGAGGCCCTTCTGGTAGCTGCGGTTCCAGATTCCGGAATCGTCGTAGGTGACGAGGTGGTCGATGCCGAAGGGACCGCCGCCGGCGAAAGCGCATGACGGGAACAGCGTCGTCAGTAACACGAAGAGGCAGGTCAGGGGGCGCATGTCGGCGACTTGTGCAAGCAAGCCGCAGCTTCGCGCAACGCGCGTAACTACCTCTCAGCGCTTTCTCCATTTTTCGTTAGCCCGACGACTACGCGGACGCGCGGCGGGGAAACACCAGGCGAAGGATCTCGGCGTCCTGGGCCGGCTCGAGTTCCCAACCCAGGCGCAGGCACAGGCGCGTCAGCAGCGTCAACCCGAACCGTTCGTCCGATCGCCGTTGTCCGCCGTCCTGGACATCGTTCGCGGAAACGCTCCAGGGTCGGATCTCGACTCGACTTGGGGCAACGTCGATGCGCACGCGCTCTCCGCCCACGTGATGGATGGCGTGCTCCAGAAGTCGGTTGAAGACCAGCCTGGCGATCCGTGGCGGTGCCGTCGCAGTGGCGTGCGGATCTCCAGTCACCACTGCCTGGGTCGCGCTGCTCGGGTCGACGCGCGCGTAGTCGTTCAGTAGGCGCTGCCATGTCGACAGCAACGGAATGTCGGCGACACCGGTGTCCGGATCCGATTCGCCGCGCGCCAGGTACAACAGCGCATCGAGCAGATCGCCCAGTTCAGCCGCACGTCGCTCCATCCGTTCGAGTGCGCGTCGTCCGCGCGGACCGACGCCGGCATCTTCCGCCACGACGTCGAGGCCGGCTTTCAGCACCGACAGCGGGGAGCGCAGTTCGTGGCTGGCGTCGGCCGTGAATTCGCGCTCGCGGTGCAGGAACGCTTCCAGGCGTTGTTGGTAACGATCGAACGCAACCGCAAGGGCGCCCACTTCGTCGTCGGCAAACTGCGCCGCCAGTTCGCCACCGGGATGGTCGGGTATGGAAGCATCCACCCAGCGGACGAGGCGCTGGACGGGCGAAATCAGGTAACCCGCGAACAGCAAGCCCAAACCGCCGGAAACAAGCGTGCCGAGGATTACGATCGCGGCCAGCAGCCACTGCACGAAGCGCTCACGTTCGGCAACGTCGCCCAAGCCCATGGAATAGAAGAAGCGCTGTCCCGCGACGTCCTGCACGTCGACGTAGGTTTCGTGTTCGCCATCCTCATCGAGGACGTGGACCCCGGGCGGAAGCGAAGCCAGGTTCGGTGGCAGGCTGTCCAGAGTGGAGAGCGGGACGACACGCGCATGCATGCGTTGGGACGAGGGAAGCGGATTGTCGGGATCCAGGCGTCGCGACTCGATCACCTGCTGCATTTCGCTCTGCACCAGCTGCCGGACGACGATGCCCTCGAAGTCGTCCATCGCAAAATAGGCGACCGCGGCGAACCCGCCGGACAGGAGCAGGCCGAACACCACGAAAGCCACGACGATGCGGTTACGCAGGCCAAGCCGGACCAGCCGCTGCTGTCCTGCCTGGCCGTAGCGTGTCGGGTTATCGGTTGGATTCATCCGCATCGTCGTCGGCCAGGCGGTATCCGATGCCTTGTACGGAATGCAGGAGGTGTCTCGCGAACGGTTTGTCGATCGCGCTCCTCAATGCATGCAGATGGGTGCGCATTGCGTTCGGGTTCCCCAGTCGTTCGCCCCATAACGCCAGTTCCATGTCGGCGTGGCTGACCACCGTCGGCGAGCGACGCATCAGCAGTTCGAGCAGCCGCATTCCGGCCCGCGTTACCGGGATGGTCGCTCCGGCGCGCCGGACGCGGTAGCACGCAGGATCGTATTCCAGGTCCGCAACCCGCAACACGATGCCCGGGGCTGCCAGCGAGCGTCGCGTCATGGCGCGCAGGCGTGCAAGCAACTCCTTCAGTTCGAACGGTTTGACGAGGTAATCGTCGGCGCCCTCACCAAACCCCTCCAGCTTGTCGGCCAAGGTGTCCCGGCCCGTGAGCATCAGCACGGGGAGCTGCCTGCCTGCAGCGCGGAGCTGGCGACAGACCTCAAGCCCGTCGAGCCTGGGCAAGCCAAGGTCCAGCACCAGCAGGTCGTGGTCTTCCGCCAGCGCCAGGTGCAGCCCGCGGATCCCGTCCGATGCGTGATCGACGGTGAAGCCGTGCAACTCCAGGTAATCCCAGAGCGTGGCTGCCAAGTCCCGGTTGTCCTCGATCAGCAACACCCGCGTC
>Ga0207691_10001951_pt1 | contig 20145 bp, 15 predicted proteins | sample KBSM13metaG_FD_184327 | JGI IMG/M metagenome (GOLD analysis project Ga0207691, IMG submission 184327) | Miscanthus rhizosphere microbial communities from Kellogg Biological Station, Michigan, USA - KBS M1-3 metaG (SPAdes) (version 2) | ecosystem: Host-associated > Plants > Roots > Rhizosphere >... | reverse complement strand
GAACGTCGCCAAGAAAGCCGCCTCATGAAGGACCTGACATACAAGACCCTCGCGCTGGAACAGCCGTCGGATCATCTGCTGGTCGTGCGCCTCAATCGCCCCGAGGTGCGCAACGCGATCTCGACGCAACTCGGCCTCGACATGCTCGACGTGTTCTCGCGCCTTGTCGCGGACACGCAGGGCTATCGCTGTGTCGTGCTGACCGGCGCGGGCGACAAGGCGTTCTGCGCCGGCGGCGACCTGAAAGAACGCCACGGCATGACCGACGAGCAATGGATGGCGCAGCACGCGATCTTCGAGCGCATGACGCTCGCGCTGATGGATTGCCCGATACCGGTGATCGCGGCGGTGAACGGCGCGGCGTTCGGCGGCGGCCTGGAGCTCACGCTCACCTGCGATTTCGCCTATGCGAGCACGGCGGCGCGCTTCGCGCTGACCGAAATTACCTTGGGCATCATGCCAGGCGCCGGCGGCACGCAGTTCCTGCCGCGCGCGGTGGGTTCCCGCCGCGCCAAGGAGATCGTTTTGACCGGCAAGCCGTTCTCGGCGCAGGACGCGCTCGAGTGGGGCGTGGTCAACAAGCTCTGCGCCCCCGAGAAGCTGATGGAAGAGGCCTTGGCGACCGCGCAGGCGATCTGCGATAACGCGCCGATCTCGGTGCGTCAGGCCAAGCGATCCATGCATTTCGGCATGCAGATGGATATCCGTTCGGCACTGTTCTTCGAGATCGATGCGTATAATAAGATGGTCTCGACAGAGGACCGCCATGAGGGCGTGCGCGCGTTCAACGAGAAGCGGAAACCGAAGTTCAAAGGGAAGTAGACGCGCGTGATCCCGAAAAAAGAGGGAACCGGTTTTCGGATAAGATCACGCGCAAAGGAGACAGATAATGCCCGAATTCATCGAGGTCCGCGAGGTCGGCCTGCGCGACGGCATCCAGAACATCAAGACGGTCGTGCCGACTGACCTGAAGCTCGCCTGGATCAAGGCAGAGGTCGCAGCCGGCGTGCGCGACATCGAGGTATGCTCGTTCGTGCCGCCGAAGCTGCTGCCGCAGTTCGCGGATGCCGAGGAGGTCACGCGGCAAGCGCTTCAGGTTCCGGGGCTCACGGTCGCGGCGCTGATGCCGAACCTGAAGGGCGCCGAACGAGGCGCCGCGCTTGGCGTGCATCGGCTCGACTATGTCGTGTCGGTGAGCGAAGGGCATAATCTCAACAATGTGCGGCGCTCGACCGCGGAGTCGCTTGCGGATCTGCAGCGCATCGCGGACTTCCTTAGGGCCATCGAGGCGAGCAAGCGTCCACGCCTGCTGTGCGGGCTTGCGACCTCGTTCGGCTGCACCATCGAGGGCAACGTGCCGCATGACCGCGTGGTGAGCTTCGCCGAGCAGGTCGCCGCGATGGGCGTCGACGAGATCGCGCTGGCCGATACCGTCGGCTTCGGCAATCCGAACGCGATCCGCACGCTGTTTACGCGCGTATCCAAGGCGATCGGTCCCAAAACAAGGCTCGCCGCCCATTTCCACGATACGCGCGGGCTCGGTATCGCGAACGTCGCGGCCGCAATCGAGGTCGGCGTGCGTCATTTCGATGCCTCGCTCTGCGGCCTCGGCGGCTGTCCCTTCGCACCGGGCGCGACCGGCAACATCGTCACTGAGGACGTTGTGTTCCTCGCCGAGTCGCTCGGCTTCGACACCGGGATCGATCTCGACCGGCTGATCGCGGCGCGCGAGATCGTGCAGAAAGCGTTGCCCAACGAGGCGCTCTACGGGCAGATGGCGAAGGCCGGTCTGCCGAAGGGCTTTAGCTACGCGGACAGCCGCAAGGCGGCTTGATTTGTCGCGCAATCTGCGGCGAACCGGTGCCCACTTCGCCGGATTGCGCTTTGAGGAGTTGAACGCGTGAACATCGAAAGCCCGGTCAAGGGCGGCGAGGCCGTTTCGCTCGCGCTCGGCGTGGACTATCCTGAACTGCGCGACGCGGTGCACCGCATCTGCGCGAAATATCCGGGCGAATACTGGCGCGGCCTCGACGAGCGATCCGAATACCCGACCGCATTCGTCAACGACCTCACCGCGGGCGGCTATTTGGCGGCGCTGATCCCGCCGGAATACGGCGGCGCCGGCCTGCCGATCCGCGCAGCGGCCGCGATCCTCGAGGAGATCAATGTCGGCGGCTGCACGGCGACGCAGTGCCACGCGCAGATGTACATCATGGGCACCCTGCTGCGGCATGGCAGCGAAGCCCAGAAGCAGCGTTATCTGCCCGGCATCGCGAAGGGCGAGTTGCGATTGCAGGCGTTTGGCGTCACCGAGCCGACGACAGGCTCGGATACCACGAAGCTCAAGACGCGCGCGGTGCGCAAGGGCAACGACCGCTACGTCGTCAACGGTCAGAAGGTGTGGACGTCGCGCGCGCTGCATTCCGACCTGATGCTGTTGCTCGCGCGCACCACGCCAATCGAAGAGGTGAAAAAGCGTAGCGAAGGGCTCTCGGTGTTTCTCGTCGACATCCGCGAGGCGCGCGGCAAGGGCATGGAGATCCGTCCGCTCAAGGCGATGGTGAACCACAACACCACGGAGATCTTCTTCGACAATCTCGAGATTCCCGCCGACAGCCTGATCGGCGAGGAAGGGCAGGGGCTGCGCTACATCATGGATGGCATGAATGCTGAGCGCATTCTGGTTGCCTCGGAGGCGGTCGGCGACGGCCGCTGGTTTCTCAAGAAGGCGGTCGACTACGCCAACAGCCGCGTCGTGTTCGGTCGTTCGATCGGCAAGAACCAGGGCGTCCAGTTTCCGCTCGCGCGCGCTTACGCCGAGCTGGAGGCCGCCGACATGATGTGCCGCCGCGCCGCCGCGCTGTTCGACGCGAATGTACCCTGCGGCGCCGACGCCAACATGGCGAAGCTGCTCGCCTCGGAAGCGTGCTGGAAGGCGGCCGAAGCCGCGATGCAAACGCATGGAGGCTTCTCCTACGCGAAGGAGTACGACATCGAGCGCAAATGGCGCGAGGTGCGGCTCTATCAGATCGCGCCGATCTCGACGAACCTGGTGCTGGCCTATTTGGGGCAGCACGTGTTGGGGATGGAGCGGTCTTATTAGGGCGCTGCCTTGTGGGCGCGAGCGCTACCGGATATTGAACGTCTCGACGCGCCCTTAGCTCAGCTGGATAGAGCATCAGACTTCGAATCTGAGGGTCGGGAGTTCGAATCTCTCAGGGCGCGCCAATACTTGCGCCTGGCACAGGCACTTCTGGCAATTTCTGCTTTGCTCTTTCGTCGCGGTCCGTGTTGCGAAGGTGTTGCAGCCAGTAACAACGGAATCAATGACTTACCAAGGTTTACAATTGACTCCGTGCAATACGGGCGCGACACGGCGCTTCGTGGTTTGTTCTGAAGGGCTGAACACCAGGAATCGATCTCGGCGCAACGGGCCCGTTCGCTAGGCGCCCAAAAAATTGGTCCAGTTCCGGGATGTTGGTTCGAGCACTTCGCAAGGTGTTTTTTGAAGCGCTAGGCGTCGGCGCTTTCGGATTTCTATGCGTGATAGCCTGGTTCTGGAACGAGGGCGTGTCCTTTGGCACGACAGTGCTACTGGCCCTTGTCGTGAGCGCCGTCGGGGTTACGCTTTTGGTGCTCGCCGTTTTCGCCTTGATGCCGTTCCAGTATTTGCGACATCGGAGGGCCCTGCGCGAGGAAATACGCAAGCGCGGCGCCCTATCTGACGAGGAGCGAGAGAAAGCTCTTGTGGTTCGTCGAATGGCGCCAGAGCCATTGGCTTATCGCGACCCGAGGGTTGTCCCCTGGTGGGAGTGGTGACCCCACCACCGCGAGCACTCCTCCCGGCCTCGCAGCGCCCGCGCCTCCAGGGTAGCCCGAAGGCCGGAATAACGCACGGGCGGGCCGCGGCGGGCCTCCGACGCGGGGGGCTAAATTGCATTCGTACTTCGGTAACGAAGGAGGGAGTATTCCCTGTAGAGTTGAACGGGGACCTGCCGTTGGGACTTCTCGACAAGCTGGGACGATGGCGAGAGCAGCGTCGGCACCCGCGGCACGGAATTATTTCCACAGCCTGGATTCGTATAGCCGATGACCCCGTGCCTCACGTCTGTGTGCTTTGGGATATCTCCGAAGGCGGAGCGCGCCTGTCCGTAACGGACATGGCCAGAGTACCGAACGAATTTCTACTCGTGCTTGAGCGCGACGCTCCGCGCGGAACATCTTGTCGCGTTGCATGGCGTCGGCAGGACCAGATCGGGTTGGAGTTTATCGACCATGCCGACTGGAAGTTACATGATCTGATCCGGCATAAGGCAGCGGCGCCAGCATAAGTGATCAACAATCCCTACGACTTGCCCGCCGACCGAACCGGCGGCACTCCTGCGAGCCATGCTCAAGGATGAATTGAGGCGCCTTCCAGATCACGTCACCGCGAATCTGTTGCGGGCGCTACTGTGCATCCCGCGCACTGCGGAAAGGCAGGCCGCCTATAGCCCAAGTGGGATGACCTCAAGCCGCTGTTCCGGCTGCGTGCGCCGGGCGGTTGGAAAAAGTACGATAAGCAAGGGTCGGCAGGTGTCGTCGGCAATCTCGATGTGCCAGCCTCTCCAGTCCTGCTTCTCAGTATCGCCACGTATACAATTACTTATTACCGAAACGGCGCATCGGTGAGCGGCCGCAAGATCGCTAAGCACAACCCCGTGATCGTCGGCATAAACCATCAATTTTGATGCAATATGGAGATAGTATCGCCGCATAATGTTCCCCATCGACCCCAAGGTAATTTTACAAAATGGCGAGTGATTGCCCCTAGTTTTCCTTACACAGTTAAGGACGGTTTCACGGTGAATAGGGTGTCCGGTTGAGCGTGTCGGCAGCGATCGCTGTTCGTTCGCACGTGCCGAGCCTTCTGGCTCTGGCCCAGGCTCCGGCAAAACTAGTGAAGCAGGCAGCCGTGCGATATCGGGCCGACACCTGAAATCGCGGAAGGAAACACCGGAAGCGGTCACAAAAAAGAAAACTGCCGGCGGGAAGGTCGGCTGCTTCGCGGGTGAACCGGCGCGGGGGATCACCGGTTCAGGGAATTTGAATTAAATAGCGGACTATTGCGCGTTGCGCATGGTGCCGTGAGCCTGTCACCGGCGCACGGAGGGGACGCGCGGGTGCAATTACGACCGATCCTACGGGCACATGCTGGGCCTATGGCCGCGATATCGGAGCGACAATGATCCAAGCCATGGTGGCACGGCCCTACATCTGCGGCGCGCGACCTCGCGCCGGCATCACGGAGCGCGTCCCGATGCTGAATGAAGCCGGCCAGCCGATTGTCAACAACGCTGGCGGGCCCGTGACGCGCGACGTGGCCAAGTATGGCCTGCACGCGCTTCGGCACGCGTGCGCCTCGCTATGGATCGAGCGGGGCATGAACCCGAAGCCGAGGGGCACGCCACCATCCAGATGGCTTTCGACACCCACGGCCATCTTTTCACCGACAACGATGCTGATCAGCGCGCGGCTGAAGAAATTCAGGTGCGTTTGCTCGGGAAATAGCTGGCCGCAACACCGACGACCATGATCGCCTTGAATTTCATCATCAGTTTCAAATGATTATGTGAGCTACCTCTTAGCCCCGATGGGAGGTAGCAGATAGGTAGCAATGTTCGCCGCTGACCGAGGCCCGATTGGGGCCGCTTGGTTAGTCAAGGCAAAAGCCAATCTCTTCGCGTCGTAAGCTTGAAGGACAGCCCCGCGCCACTACCGCGGTGGTCCGAAAAGACGACCGGGCGCGTGCTGATACAGAACGAAGCGGAGACGCTGTTGAAGCGGTTCGGCAGGTGAAAAAACCCGGCCAGCGGGGAGGCTGGCCGGGCACTTGGGGTGGTCAGGATTGGAAACGCGTCATTGCATCGGCAACGGCCCGCAGCGTCAATCTAACGATCGTTATAGAAACCGGCGGAATCCACAAAATGAAACCGGCCGCGCCTCTTAACCCTTGACGTCTGTCTCAGGCCGATCGTTGCCGGCAGACACCTCATTGGTGCCAGCGCCCCTCCTTATCTTCATAGGAGATGCCGGTCGTGTCTCTCGCGACAGCCTGTTCCTTGGCTGCGCGTTCCGCGGCTCTGCGGGCCTGATCGTGGGAAGGGAACATCTCTGAGAGTACCCCGAGTGCCTTGTAGGCCCAGCCGCCGTCGTGTTCGACGATCTCGTAGACGATCTTGCTCCTGCACCCCTCCTGCGTGTTTCGCGGCACCATCGCTGACTGGTCCCGCTTTGGCATATAGGCATCGATCTAGCGTTCGAGTGCTGACGCCGGCCCCGCCTCGGCCAAAAGCCATGAAGTGCTGCCGCGACTTGCGCGCCCTCGCCAACCGCCGCGGCGACCCGCTTGATCGAAGCGGAACGCACGTCTCCGATGGCAAAAACGTCGTCGCGGCTTGTTTCCAGCAGCCTGCGGCAGCGCGATCGCGATGCCAGCAGCCTGATGCAGACGAAGACGCAGGACGATCGAAGTCTTTCTGCCATGCCATTATGGAATTCGATTCATAAGCAAGCGTCCAATCGGATCACGGGGCGTGCGGCACGGTGGTTGAGTGGCACTATGCTAAGGTGCCGCTCGACCGGACCAAGAGGAGTGAGGAGACGTGGCAGCGACGCAAATCGCGGTTGAGCGCCAGGGACGCGTCCAGATCATCCGCATGACGCGTCCCGATCACGGCAATCGCGTCACCCAGAAAATGGCTGCAGAGATGGTCGCGGCGTTGGAGGACGTGCGGCAGTCGTCCAGCGTCGGTGCCTGCGTCTTGACCGGTCACGGTGACACGTTCTGCCTCGGTGGGGACTATCACGGCGCGGGGCCAACCAGCGTCGGCCGCCTCGAATTTGCTCGTACCTTCATTGACCTGGCGCAGGCGATGGCGCGGATAGGCAAGCCGATCGTTGCGGCAATTAACGGCAGCGCGCATGCGGGCGGCTTAAGCCTTGTCGTCGCATGCGACATGGCGGTCGTCGTCGACGACGCGACACTCGGATTGCCGGAGGCCGCGAGAGGCCTGTTCCCGTTTCTCGCCCTTGCCATCGTCAAGGACGCGCTGCCCAAGAAGGTGTTGTTCGACATTATCTACGGCGCGCGGCTGATGGACGCTACCGAAGCCAAGAGCCTGCATCTCGTGAACGAAGTAACGGCGCGCGGCGCTGTCCTCACGCGCGCCATCGCGATCGCCGAACAGGCGAGCGCCTACAATCCCACAATCGTACGGCTTGGGCGCGATCTCTATTACAACATGCGCAACATGAGTCCGACGCAGGCTCTTGAAGAGTCGGGCTTCGCGCTCCTCGCCGCGCTCGGCGCTGAGGACGAGACTCGATAGCATCGCGCCGCGAAGCCAGCCTGCGTCAACTTTTCGAAACACAACCCCGAGTGGCCGACGTGAAGGCCATCTCCGCTTTGGGTGAGATTCGGAAGTGGGTGGCACATCTCGGTACGTCTGCGTCACTCCAACAAGCAGACATCGAGAGGTCTTGTGGCACAGCGCTTTGGTCAGGGGCGGACCACGGAGGGAGTGTGACTGGAATCCAAAGTCGCTAAATAGTGGACTAAAGATTGAGGCTGTCTACTGTTGTCCAAGGCAGTCAGTCGCCGAGAACGCGTTTCCAGGTCCAAATCGCGACCGGCCCGGAAGTCTCGTAGACACGGGGAGGTGTCGTGCAATTCCATCTGAACGGATTTGAACCCGGCGACCCGGAGATCTCCGACCCGGCGGAGCGATACGCCGCATCAGGAGCAACGGGCGCCGTCCCGGAGGAAGTCGATGTGCTCATCGTCGGCTGCGGGCCGGCCGGTCTGACCTTGGCGGCCCAGCTGTCCGCCTTTCCCGACATCAAGACTTGCATCGTCGAGCAGAAGCCCGCCCGCCTGCTCCGCGGCCAGGCCGACGGCATCGCCTGCCGTACGATGGAGATGTTCGAGGCCTACGGCTTCAGCGAGCGTGTGATGAAGGAAGCCTGCTGGATCAACGAGACGACGTTCTGGAAGCCCGACGACAAGCAGCGCGAGAACATCGTCCGCAGCGGACGGGTGCAGGACGTCGAAGACGGGCTATCGGAATTTCCGCATGTCGTTCTGAACCAGGCGCGCGTGCACGATTTCTACCTGGACGTCATGCGCAAATCGCCGGCACGGCTCGAGCCTAATTACGCGCGGCGCCTCATTGATCTTCAAATCGACCCCGAGGCCGCTTCCGGCGACAATGCTTATCCCTATCAAGTGACCGTCAGGCTCGAGCGGGTCGATCCTTCGCACGAAGGACAGATCGAGACGGTCAAGGCCCGCTACGTGGTGGGCTGCGATGGGGCGCGTAGCGCCGTGCGCAAGTCCATCGGGCGCGCGCTGCACGGCGACTCTGCCAATCACGCCTGGGGCGTGATGGATGTGCTGGCCGTCACCGACTTCCCCGATGTTCGCTTCAAGTCGCTGATCCAATCCGCCAACGACGGCAGCAGCATCATCATCCCGCGGGAAGGCGGCTATCTTTTTCGCCTCTATATCGAACTGGACAAGCTCGATGCCGGCGAAAGGATTTCCAATCGCAACATCACGGCCGACGATCTGATCGCGGCGGCGCGGCGCATTCTCAACCCCCATACGCTCGACGTGAAGGAGGTCGCCTGGTGGTCGGTCTACGAGATCGGCCAGCGTCTCTGCGACAAGTTCGATGACGTTCCGCAAGAGGACGTCGCGAAACGCTTGCCGCGCGTGTTCATCGCCGGCGACGCGTGCCACACGCACAGCCCGAAGGCGGGGCAGGGCATGAACGTGTCCATGCAGGATGGCTTCAATCTCGGATGGAAGCTTGCCTCGGTCCTGCGCAAGCGCTGCGCGCCGCACCTCCTGCATACCTACTCGGCGGAGCGTCAAACCATCGCCAAGGATCTGATCGACTTCGATCGCCAATGGGCCGCCATGCTCGCGTCAAGCAAAGGCTTCGACGCGGCCGAGACCCAGAGATATTTCGTCAGGCACGGACGCTATACTGCGGGAACCGCTGCTCACTACCGTCCGTCGATCCTCACCGGCGAGGCGACCTGGCAGCATCTGGCTGAGGGGCTGACGATCGGCATGCGGTTTCATTCCGCGCCGGTCATCCGCATCGCGGACGCGAAGCCGGTTCACCTCGGCCACGCGGTCAAGGCGGACGGCCGCTGGCGCATCTTTGCGTTTGCCGGCGCGGAGGATTTCGCGTCCAACTCCGGCATCCGCGCTCTGTGCGACTTTCTTGGCGAGGCGCCGGAGTCGCCCCTCAAGAGATACACCCCGGGAGGCGAGGACATCGACGCGGTGATCGATGTCCGTGCAGTGTTCCAGCAGCGTCACCACGACCTCGCCATCGAGGCTATGCCGTCCTTCCTGCTGCCCCGGAAGGGACGCTACGGGTTGCGCGACTACGAGAAGATGTTCTGCTCCGACCTCAAAAGCCGCAATGACATCTTCACCATGCGTGGCATCGATCGCGAACGGGGGTGCATGGTGGTCGTGCGGCCCGACCAATACGTCGCGCACGTTCTTCCGCTCGATGGCTATCAGCAGCTCGCGGCATTCTTCGATGGTTTCATGATGCGACGGCAATGAACGCAGGGTGCGATCTGGATCAGCACCGGCCCGTTGTGAGAGAGTTGGAAGACGCTGCCGCTCTAGTGAATGCGATTGAGATCCAACTTTGGGCCCGAAGTGCACCATTCGCCGCAGAGTCGTAACCTGATCGGCCAGACGCAATCGAGCAATGGCCTGATCACCGGTCTCCAGCCAACGCATCATCCATCACTGAACGGCTTTGTTGATCGCGCCGATCAGCAGATGCGCCAGCAACGGCTTGCGAAGATACGCAACGCACCCTGTTGCTAACGTCTCCTCGTGCACGCGGTCGTCATCGACGGCGGATGTGAAGATAACCGGCAGGCTGGACGTGCTCGCGCTGAGCAGGTCTTAGGCCTCCACTACTGCACCTAAGGACAATATCGCCGCCGGGATGATCGCTTAGTTTGGGCGTGCTAACGGCAACGGCCCGCTCGCTGCACGTGCGCCGATCGTCGCTCTACCGACGTCATGTGCAGCCATCCAAAAGCCGTCTCGGCCTTCTTGCAGCGTCGGGACCGTCACGACGAACGACGTCAACCCACTCCGAAGCGGGGCGGCAAGAGCTTTCGAAACAGAATTAGGAGGTTGCAATGCGCGCAATTACGACACTGAGGCCACTCCGTCGCAGCAGCGGTTGGGTCGCCGCGATGCTCGTGTCAGCATCGTTATGTTCGGCGCCGGCGGCAGCGCAGGGCGATGGAGCAGGCAAGATTCTCAAGGCGATGTCGGACTATCTCGCAGGCCAGAAGTCGATTTCACTGACCTTCGATTCAGACGTCGAGGTGCTCACTGAGAACTTCCAGAAGATTCAATTCACGAGTTCCGGCCAGGTCCAACTCGGTCGGCCGAACATGGTCCGCGCCACGCGGAACGGCGGGTACACCGATGTCGAACTAACCTTCGACGGCAAGACCGTCACGGTTCTCGGCAAGCACATCAATGCGTATGCGCAGGCCGACGTGTCCGGTTCGGTGGACGGCCTGATCCATCGGCTCAGGGACGAGTTCTCGATTGCGATCCCGGGAGCCGACCTGCTTCTCGGCGATGTTTTCGGCGCTCTGACAGTCGACGCAGAAGGCGCGCATATCGGCCAAGGCGTCATCGACGGCGTCGAGTGCGAGCACCTGGCTTTCCGCGGCGAGGAGACGGACTGGCAGATCTGGGTCGAGATCGGCCCCCGCCCGATTCCACGCAAATATGTCATCACGTCGAAGGGCACCACCGGCGCGCCGCAGTACACGATCCGGATCAAGGACTTCAAAACCGATGCGCTGGCTGACGATGCCTTCGCGTTCAAGTCCCCGTCGGGCGCAAAGAAGGTCGAACTCTCCGCCCTCGACGATGTCGACGAGATCCCCCGCGGCGTTCCCAAAGGAGCAAAGAAATGACACGCGCAGCAGATCGGACTTTGAAAGTCAGCCTCGCGATCGGTATCGGGTTCTGTGTCCTCGTTACGGACGAGCAAGCCTCGCTGATCAATCAGGGTTGGCTGGTCACGCAGGCAGAGGCTCGCATTGGCCGCCCTCTCACGCCCATGAGCTACGCTGGCGTCGCGCGCCGCACGACCCGTCGGGCCGTCTATGGTGCAGCCGCCGTGGGGGCAGCCGGGGCGGTCGCCTACGGGGCTTACGCCGCGCCGGTCGTGGTGGCTCCGACGTGCTACCAGGCCGTCGATGCCTATGGCCGCGTTTACACCAGATGTCCGTGATCGGGGCGGCGCCGAAACGATCACGGATTAGATATAGGTCGATCGGACTCGCGAACCCGCCAAGCGCTGTGGCGCTTGGCGCGTTTGATCGTACCAAAATGGACAGTGTAACGGCAGCAGTGAACAATGCCCGGTACAGGCACCCACATCGCGTCAATTACTCCGGATCGAACTTCAGCCATCGCTTTGCGCGCACCTGCTTTGCGCGCGCCCGATCGATATAGGGCCAGATGAGCTTCGTCATCGCTCGCTTGATCTGCTCGTACTCGCCCTCGCAGCCCTCGGCTCGTTCCTCGGGGAGATATTTGTTCGCCACCAGATCGGCGAACAGCTTCGGATCCGCACCGTAGGCGGTGCACAGCACGTTGTAGAAGCGCTGCGCGGGAAGGCCGTGTTCGTCGGCAAACGGATTCTTCTTCGTGCTCGGGACGGATGCCTCGGTGTGATAGGCATAGGCGACGCCGGCGATCAGCCTGCGCGCATCGTCTTTTGCGAACTGCAGGAGGAGATAGGCGGCGAACTGGTCCGCCGCATCCTCCTCGCGTCCGAAGAGCGGCACCTTGAGATAATCGAATACGGCGTGGCCGACCTCGTGAAGGAACACCTCGACCGTCGGCCCGATAATGGCATATGCCCGCGTGACGCCGGCCGACGTCGTTTCCTTCGGAGCGTTCTTCAGTTGTTCGTCAATGTACTCGTAGCAGACCGTGACGGTGTCATCCTCGTACCAGGCGTTGGAGTCTCCGTCGCATCCCGTGAGATTCAATCGCAGAATGCGCGGCAGGCGCAGCGGGCTCAGGAACTGCTTGAATTTTTCGAGGACCTGCCGCTCCTTCAGCAACCGAAATACCGTCTCATGCTCTGGATTCTTGGGAGGAACATAAGAAAACTGAATCCGGTCCGCCCGCAGATCGGATTTCCGGGCGAGTGCGGGATCGGAAAACACGCTCGCGCCAACCGCGATCAAGAGGACGAACAAGGTCTTCATCGGAGACTCCTAGAATTGAATGTTACGATCACGCCTAGCCATTGAAAGCAGTGATACTGGCTGTAGTGTCGAACGTCGGCTGTTAGCTCACCTGGATGAAGCCGCGGCATGCACTCGCGTCAGTGCCCGCTGAAGACGAGCGTCTTGAAAGGAAGAAGCAGCGCCTGGACCCGCAGAAGCAAAGCGTGCACGAGACCGAGGGCATCCACAGCGTGAAGAGCGAAACGCTTCGTGGCGCTGATGTCTTTTGATTGAATCAGGTCGTGGTTGCTCGAGTAGGCGTTGGCGATGCAGCTACTGCCGGGCGTTATGTCGTCGAGGCCGCCTTTGTAGAGAGGCTCGAGAAAGACGAGCAGGGTGCCCGGCCGCGCCACCTGCTGCGCCTCGACCAGTTGCTCGCCGCCGCGGAACTGACCCGCGGCAATGTAGTCCTGCACAGCCGTGACGACCATCGGAATGACCACAAAGGGCTTGGACACACACGTGACCTCCGCGACCATTCCGGGCTTCATGATCTGCGCTTCGATCTGGCCGAAGCCGGCTTGCAGACTCCGCTCGCCGAGACGATCCGGGATCAGGATTCCGGCCGAGCGCATGATCGGAGTAACGATATCGCCCACCCGTAGTCCGAACTGCTCCACCCGCCCGCTCACGCCGGCACGGATAACCGTCTTGTCCAAGTCTACCTGGGCCTGAGCCAGCGCCGCTTCAGAACTGGCCTTCTGGGCCGGGAGAAGAGACGACATCCGCGCCTCGATGGCCTGTTTTGCCGCCATTGCGGCAGAGATCCCGCCCAGGCGGCCTTCGACAACAAGCTGGAGCTTTTCGATATCGCGCTGCGCGACGATGCCCGGATTGCGTCTTTGCAGCTCCTGCTTGGTCTCCAGTTCGTCCAATGCCTGCTGGTGAGCGCTCTTGGCCTCCTGGATCTGCCCCTCAGCCTTCAGGAGATCGGCGCCCGCCACCATCAGTTCCGCATCGGTCTCCGCAACCTTGCGCCGCGCGGTCTCCACGGCCGCCTCCTGCTTCGAGTCGTCCAGCTTGAAGATCGGCGCTCCCTGGGCGACCGGACCACTGAAGCCGACATGGACCTCGGCGACACGCCCGGTCGTCTCGGAAATAATCGGGATGGTTCTGAAGAACAGCGTGACGCTGGTTGTGGACGGGTGGTTGTAGAAGATCACGGTGATCAAGCAAACGGTGAGCACGATGCAGGACGTAATTCCCCATCGCAGCTCAAACCACACGGAGAACAGGGTGATTTCCTTGCCGATCCGCTTTCCCTGGACATATCGGCGAAAGAGATAGTCGGGAAAAATCGTCAGCAGAGAACAGAGGAGAAGTTCAAGCATGGACTAGCTCCTGGTGCTTTCCGGAGCGAGCTCCGGTGATGTCGCCACGGCGGCCGCGCTATCACCTCGCACGACGGCAGCGGGTGCTTCCTCCGGCAAATCTACGGCACCTTCGCCCGGCCCAATCCCGGCGAGTCTCTCGGTCGATCCCGCGATCCGGCTGAGCGAGCCGCCGAAATCGGGGATATCAATCAGCGCAAGCAGCAGGCCGGCGACCCAGAAAAGGTGGATGTGGGTGAAGAGCGCAAGAAGGCCGAGGACGGCGACGATCTCGAACTGCAGCTTGTGGCCTCTATGGGCCATGCGCTCCGGCATGGTGTGCAGCCGAAAGAATATGCTGCCGAACATCAGAACGGAGAGCAGCAGAATTACCCCCGTTACTACCATGAGCACGTCTGTTTCACCGGGAGGGGTGATGTACGACGGCAGATGGTGGGGAGCAGCCGGATGAAGCTCATTCATGCGCCCCTCCTGTCGGGGATCGTGTTTCAGGGCACTCTCGGAGTAGCGAAGCGTTCATGTGCAGTTCCTGGGCGAGCGCTATTCCGTCGACCAGCCGTGGCTCACGATGATCGACTGGCCGACGCGCTCGAATGGCCGGTGCTTCCAGGCCGGAGACGGGTTGGATTTCCCGACACGGCTTTGAGCATTCAAAGCGAGCTAAAACGTTGCGCGAATGAAATCAGATAGCGTCGCCGTCGCGCGGTCGAACATCCGGCTCACTTGCGAAGCAGGCCATTGCAGCGCGCGGCAATGGCCTTTCGTCTTCGCCCCCGCACGAGTCCGGTCGACTCACTTCTTGTGCTTGGCCTTGTAGCCGGCCGAGCACGGGCGGAAGCGCCCGTTGCCTTCGTCGGTGAAGCAGCTGTCGCCGGCGCGCCACTGCGGGTTGGCCGCCTTGTACCCGGCCGAGCAAGGACGTTTCCGCCCATAGCCGTCGTCAGTCATGCAGGTGTAGACGGACGCGGCGGACGCCGTAGAGCAATAAAGCCCGGCAATCGCGAACCCTGCGAAGAGGGCCATTCGTGTCGCTGTCGATGTCATCAGATTATTCCTCCGTTTGAGTATCCCCGTGCGGCCAAAGCGCCGGCATCAGTCACGAAAGGATAGTGATCGAAGGCAAGAGCATCGACTATGCAGAATCCGACATCGGGTGTGCTTCAGCGGACAAAATGGACGCGCAGTGTCGAGGTCTCGGCGCGGTCGCCGCTAAAGCGAGGCGACTTTTCTTCGAATCGTGTTCTCGCTTTAGGTTATTGGTGGAGCATGATCTTTTCCGAAAACCGGTGTCCACTTTTCGGGATCATGCTCCAGTGGGCGCTTGGATGCGCCCGCCGCGGCGGTGCCGTGTTTCACTTCATGCTGCCGCTGAGGGAGCTCGGCCCCAAGTGAGGCTTCGTGCCTGACCTAACTCGCTGGACCGTCAATCTGCGGCCCGCTCTCGACCCGCTGCTGCTGCAGCCATTCAACGAGCAGCACGTACGCGACAGCGAGCAGCACGGGCCCGACGAACAGGCCGAGAAGGCCGTCGGCCAGCATGCCGCCGATGACACCGATCAGAATGACCGGCATCGGCGCTTCCAGTCCGCGACCGAGCATCAATGGCTTGAGAACATTGTCGCTGAGCCCGGCGACGAGGGTCCAGACCAGAAAGATGACCGCGGGCGTCGTCGGTTTGGTCGCCAGAACGTAGACGACGACTGGCAAGGTCAGCAGCGCCCCCGGCACCTGCACGATAGCCAGCAAGAACGCCGCGAGGGTCAAGAATCCGGCCGCCGGAAGTCCGATGGCGAAGAAGCCGACCCCGAGAAGCAGCGCCTGGATTGCCGCCACACCGACAACGCCGATCGCCACGCCGCGGATCGTGGCGACCGTCAATGTCACCAGCCGGGCCCCGCGCTCTCTGCTGCCGGAGACACGTACGCACAGGCGCTGAGCTAATTCGGCGGCACCCGTGCCATAGGCGACGAGCACGGCAGCGATCCCAAAAGAAAGGACAAACGACAGCTGGCCGGTCGCCAGGCCGCCGGCGAACGTCACCAGCCACCCCGCAGGCCCCTTCAACATCTCGCCGTACTTGGAGAGCGCCGCCGGCACGTTGGTGGCGACGAGCACCCAAGTCTGCGTCAGTGGCTCACCGATCAGCGGGATGTCGGCGAGCCGTGGCGGCGGCGGTGGCAAGGTCAGGCTCTGACCTTGCAAATCCGAGATAAACGAAAATATCGAGGATCCCAGCGACGTCACCACAATGACCATCGGCACCAACAGCACCGCGACGCCGACCAGCCCGATCAGCAGCGCCGACCAACGGTTGCCGAGCCGGCCGACCAGGCGCAGATGCAGCGGATACAACATCACCGCCAGGATCGCGGACCAGAGCAGGATGCCGGTAAAGGGCAATATGATCCGGCCGCAGGCGTAGACCAGGAGAGCGATCAGCCCGATCTTGAGCGCGACGTCGAACATGGTCGAACGCGGAGGAGCCTGATCGGAGTCCGGCGTGTTTAGGTCCATTTTTTTCTGGTCCCTTGACTGTCATGCCGGTTGCCCCGAACTGACTTGAAATCTCGGGTCACTACCGGCCGTGGCCGAGGTGCCGCCAGTCGCTGACCTCAAGACAGGTATTCGACCTTCCCCTCGTCGAGATCGTAGCGCGCAGCGACAACTTTCACCTTCCCGGCCTTGATCGAAGCGGCCACGATTTTGCTCTTCGTGGCGATCTGGATCGCCGTGCGCCTGGCACTTTCGCGCACCGCGTTGTCGACGAAATCGCCGGGCTGACCTTTCACGGCTCTGGCCGCCGGGACGATTGCCTTGACCATCGGCCCGATCGAGCCCGGGAAGGTCGCTTTCTTGGTCACGATATCGCAAGCCGCCACGACCGCGCCGCAACGCTCGTGGCCCAGCACAACGATCAGCCGAACGCCGAGCACGGCAGCGCCATACTCGATCGTACCCATCGTCGCGGTGTCGACCATGTTGCCGGCATTGCGTGCAACAAATAGCTCGCCGACGCCCAAGCCTCCGAACAGCAATTCCGGCGGCACGCGGCTGTCTGCACAGCCGACGATGGTCGCCCAGGGCGTCTGCGAGTTGGCAACGCCAGTGCGGCGCTTGGCAAGATCGGCGGAGCATACGTCGGGCGCCGTCACATACTTGTCGTTGCCGGATTTCAAGTTCGCCAGCGCCTGCTCCGCAGTCACGGACGTGGTCGGACCGTGGGCGGCGGCCGTTGCTTGAGCGATCCCGAAAAGAGTGCTGCCCGCCGCAACGCCGAGCCCGGCGAGCGCGAGAAATTGTCGCCGGCCCATCGTCTGTCTGCTGCAGATGTCGCACATCGTGGCCTCCCCTTGTTGTCCGAGCCGCTGCGCCGCAAAGCGTCGCGGCTCGATCACAATCCCTCGTCAGCGGTTCGCAGCGTAGAGCCACGAACCGCCGGGAACGATCTCATCAGCGACGTGATCTTCGATTTTGAACTCAGCATTGGCTCATACTTCGGTGTGCGCATCATCCAATCGGTTGGGTTGGAGCAACCCAATCCTCATGCGCAACGGATGTGCGGCGCGTCAGGGTTTTCCCGCAATTGGAAACGGGCGCCTATGCAGAATCCGTCAGATCGTGCCGGGCGCGAAGTGCGCGGCCGCCCGCAACGCGTCGTATTCGCCTCCTGATAATCGAGCGGGGGCGGTCGACGCGGCCGGCGGCAGAATCAGGACGGCGAAATGAAAATTCGCCGTGGCGCTTTCTGCATAGAACGCCGTCCAAAAAACGTATCGCCTGAGAGCGCGTTCAGGTGCCGTGATAATCACGATTGTCGCAGCGCCCCACGACGCATCGATTTTAAAGCGACAAGGCTTTTCGGATGTGACCATCGCCCGCGATGCGGACATCGTCCGAGGAATCACGAGTCATGGCTTTGCGGAATCATCTCTGTTACGAAGGGCGCCTGCCGACCGGCGTTAGCGTCCCTTGACCAGCGCCGTAGACCTCAACGCGCGAACGGCCGAACCGCTTGGCTTCCATGACTATGCGCGCAGCGTTTGCGACCCCGGCGTAACTCTTATGCTTGCAGAACCGGTCCGTGGCCGCTGGCAGATCGCTCGCTGTCCATTGGGGCGCATCGTCGTGCAATCAGGCGCGACCGGCGGCGCAACCATTGCCGACGGCGTTTCACAGTCCGGTTCGTTCGCGTTCTTGCTGCGCAATTGCGAGTACGCGCCCATGAGCCTGAACGGTGAGGCGGTGGCGATCAACGACATCGCGGTGTTCCCGCCCGGAAAGCAATTTGCCGTCACGTGTCGAGGACCGCACAAATGGATATCGCTTTCCGTGCCGCTTGAGGTGCTGGAAGAGGTCGGGTTTTCGTCGACTCAACTTCACACGCTGGGAGCGGCCGTATCACGCATTCGGGTGCCGCATTGGGCCGCCGCGCAGCTGGTTGCGGCGGCGACGCAGGCAATGGATTTCGTCCAAAGCACTCCGATCTCGGCGGATGCCAGCCGTTTTCGCGATATCGAGCGAACCTTGTTGGCTGATCTGTTTGCTGCCGTTATTCGAAATAATGACCCGGTGGCGACATCGTCATTCCAGACGCGCAGTCTCGACGGCTTCGCGCACCGTGCGCTCGCATTCATCCGAGCGCACGGTGGAGAGGATTGGCACGTCGAGCATCTTTGCCAGGCGACCGATATGGCGGAACGCAGCCTCCTGAGGGCTTTTCATAAGCTCTTCGGGGTTGGAACGACGCAGTATTTCAAACTGCGGCGCCTCAATCAGGTGCACTGTGCTCTTATGGAGTCCGAGGGAAGGAATACGACGGTCGCTGGCATACTTGCGATCTACGGCGTCAGGGAGTTCGGCCGCTTTGCGGGCGCATACAAGACGTTGTTCGGCGAGTCCCCGTCTGAAACATTGAAGCGGGCGGGAGCGTCGGGTCGTTCGTCAAACTGATCGAGAACTGGCGCCAGGAGCGCGCGTCCTTCGCGCGCTATGCGTCAACCGCACCACCTGAGTAGACTCTCCTCGACCGAGATGCGCACGAAGCGTCGTTCGGCGAGCGCGTCGCGAGATCACGCGCTTTTGTTGACGGATAGAAGGGCGGTTCCCTAATACCGTTGCCGTTACCAAGATACCAATAAGATTGATGGCACACGACAAATTACGATAGGAGAATCCGTTGTTTCGAACGCACTTGTTTACCTGAGCATATGTCAGTGTGGAATTTCGAGGGCGGCTATGCAAAATCAGCCAAGTACGGTTCACATCCACTTCATGTAGATGAACGGGCATGCCATGAGCACCTCACATCGCGTTCATGGCGCGCCCGCTAGGTCTTGCTCACGATCGAATGGGCGCCGATCCGAAATCCGTTATGCCCCTAGGAGGAGTCACGACAATGTTGAAATCCCTTATTGCTGCTCCAGTTGGTTTGGCCCTGCTCGCAGGGATCGCGATGACCGGGCTGAGCGTGTCCGCGGCGTCTGCCGCGAATAAATACACGTGCATGACCGATGACGGCTACGGGCGGAAACGTCCTTGTTCGGCCGGATACAAGGCGGCCAACCCGCAGTGGCGTGCCGGCGACAGCTGCTTCACCGACGAAGGCAACGGGCGCTTCCGCCCGTGCTCGGCCGGCTACAAGGCGAAGCACGCGAAGTAAGCTGACCGCACCGCTACGGTGCGAAAACAGGCCATTGCCGCGCGGACATCCTGCGCAGCAATGGCCTTCGTGTGTGGACCTGACGTCGGCAACGCCATCCACGCGGCACAAGGCGGGGAGCACGCATTAATTTGCCAGACAAGGTCTTTTGAATATCGAGGCGACAACGCCGCGCTCTTCTGAGCGCAGCGGTCGCCTTGGCATTGGCTTTTCCTGCGACCCGGTCGTCACGGAATCGCTGGCAGTTATTCACTGAACCCAATGCCAGGACCGATCGACACCCTTGTCGACGAGGAGCCCTTTCATTCGCTGGCGCGCATAGAACATCCGGGTCTTGACCGTGTTCTCCGGCACCTGGATGAGCTTGGCGACTTCACCGATCGGCTTCTCCTGGAGGTAGATCAGGTCGATGATCGTGCGATGCGCCGGGGAGAGGTGGGTGAGGCACTCGTGCACGATGCCGTGATTTTCCTTCTTGTGCATCGTCGCTTCCGGATCGTCGGCCGCGTCCACGAGGGTGTCGACGAAGTCCTCATCGAGCGGTTCAGCCGACCGTTGACAACGGACGTCAAGCGCCTTGTTGCGGGCGATCGCCAGCAGCCAGGTTGACACCTGCGAGCGTGATTTGAAGTCGCCGGCCTTGCGCCAGACGTGCTGGAAGACGTCGCTCGTCACCTCTTCCGCCGCCGACGGGTTGCGTACAAAGCGCATGGCGCATCGAAGCACCTTGGCTTTATGTCTGACGTAAAAGACTTCCATGGCTTCTCGATCGCCCTTGGCGATGGATGCGATCAAGGTGTCGTC
>Ga0207691_10001947_pt1 | contig 20169 bp, 15 predicted proteins | sample KBSM13metaG_FD_184327 | JGI IMG/M metagenome (GOLD analysis project Ga0207691, IMG submission 184327) | Miscanthus rhizosphere microbial communities from Kellogg Biological Station, Michigan, USA - KBS M1-3 metaG (SPAdes) (version 2) | ecosystem: Host-associated > Plants > Roots > Rhizosphere >... | reverse complement strand
GGCGGCGTGCTGCGGAAGCAGATCACCGAGCGCGGGCGCCTGACCATCAAGAAGCCTGGCAAGATGCGGTGGCAGTACACGGCTCCGGAGGAAAAGCTGTTCGTATCCGACGGCGTCATGATGTATTCCTACATACCGCAGGACAAACAGGTCATCCGGTCCACCATCCCTCCGGACGACCAGGCGACGACGCCGGCGTTGTTTCTGGCCGGTAAGGGCAACCTGACCCGTGATTTCACCGCGGCGCTGGTCGAATTGCCCGCGGGGATGGCCGCCGGCTCGAAGGCGCTGAAGCTCGTACCAAAAACCCGCCAACAGGACTACGATTGGCTGGTGCTGGTCGTCGACCCGGCCACCTTCGAAATCCGCGGGCTGGTCACGGTCGACGCTCAGGGCGGCAAATCGAGCTTTTCGTTCACAAATCTGAAGCAAAACGTCGGATTGGCCGATAAGGACTTCACATTCAAGATACCCCGCGGTGTTGATGTTGTCAGCGCGTCCCCCCGCTCCTGAAGGTCTCCACCGCCACGGCCCGGCAGTGCTGGTGGTGGTTTGCCTGTTCGCAGGCGGCTGCGCGGCGACCGGGGCGCTCAACCGCGGCCGGTCGGCCGAGCTCCGTCAGGACTACGACATCGCCGTCGTCGAATACACGAAAGCGGTTCGCCTCCGGTCCAACGACAGCGACGCGCGTCTCGCGCTCGAACGCGCGAAGCTCCGCGCGGCGCAGGACCACTTCATGCGAGGGCGCCGTCTGGCGGCGACGGGCAAGCTCGATCGGGCGCTCGTCGAGTTCGAGCTCGCGTCCGAGCTGAATCCCAGCGGCGGCGACATCGACGACGAGCTGCGCACCACACGCAACAAGCTGCGCGCGCAAATTGCCGTCGCGCGTGAGGGCAAGACCGAGCTGCAGACGATCATCGAACGGTCGCGCGAGCTGCCGCCGCCTGGCATGGATCTGCCGGCCGGGGTCAAGATGCCGGCGTCGCTGACGTTCCGCGACGCCAGCAGCCGCGACGTGTTCATGACGATCGCGCGCTTCGCCAACATCAGCCTCATTTTTGACACGGCGTTTCGCGAGGCGCCGGTCAGCGTCGACCTGCGCAATGCGTCGCTCGAGGACGCGCTCAACACCGTGGCGGGCGCGACGCGCACGTTCTTCCGGGTGACCGCGCCGAAAACCATCGTCGTCATCCCCGACACGCCGGCGAAACGCCGCGAGTACGAGGAAGAGATCGTCCGCACGTTCTATCTGAGCAACGCGGATCTCAAAGAGACGATGGATATGCTGCGAATGGTGCTGGACGCGCGGCGGATTTCGCCAACGACCGCCACCAATGCGCTGACGATCAAGGACACACCCGAGCGCATCGCCGCGGCCGCGCGCGTCGTCTCGGCGATCGACAAAGCGCGGCCCGAGGTCATCATCGACGTCGAGCTGCTCGAAGTCGATCGGACGCGGCTGCAGGAGTACGGGCTGCAGTTCGCCTCGCCCGGCAACCCGCCCACCGGCATCAACGGCACGGTATCCATCCCGACCGACAACGCCGGAACGATCAGCCTCGGGGCACTGAAAAACCTGACATCGTCGGACCTGCTGTTTTCGGGTCTGCCGACGCTCTATTACCGGCTGCTCAAGAGCGACACCAATACGCGCATCCTGGCCAACCCGCAGCTGCGCACCGCGGACGGCATGCCCGCCCATGCGGGATTCGGCCAGCAGGTGCCGGTGCCGGTCACGACGTTCGCGCCGATTGCCACGGGCGGCACGCCGCAGCAGCCAATCACGTCGTTCAACTACCAGAACATCGGCGTCAACATCGACATCACGCCACGGACGCACCACGACGACGATGTGTCGCTGACGCTGAAGATCGCCGTCACGAGCATCTCTGGCAGCGGCTTCGGCGGTCTGCCAACGTTCGGCAATCGCGAGGTCAGCACGATCATCCGCCTGCGCGACGGCGAGACGAACATGCTGGCGGGGTTGATCCGGGACGACGAGCGCCGCTCGCTCGATGGTATTCCCGGGCTGAGTGATATCCCGATTCTCGGGCGCCTGTTCGCGCACAACGCGAAGACGACGGAACAGAGCGACATTATCCTGACGCTGACGCCGCACATCATCCGCGTCCTGGATCTGACCGAGGCCGACCTGCGTCCGTTCCGCGTCGGCCGCGATTCGGTGTCGCCGCTGGCAGAGCTGCCGCTGCCCGTCGAGCCGCCCAAGCCACCGGAGCCGCCCAAGGAAGAGCCCGTCAAGAAACCGGGCGGCGGACCGCGCTAGGTCCGCCTAAAGGCGGACCTTCACGGCAGCTTTGCCACCTTCGCCCCGAGTCCCTGCAGCCGCTCCACCAACCGTCCGTAGCCGCGTTCCACGGTCTCGAGCTTCGACAGCCTGCTCTGGCCATCCGCGGCGAGCGCCGCGGCAATCAGCGCCATTCCGGACCGCAGGTCGCGGCTGTCGAGCGGCCGCCCGCGCAGTTTCTTCGGACCGGTGACGATGATGCGATGCGGGTCGCAGAGGAACAGGTCCGCGCTCATCCCGCTCAACTGCTCGAGCGCGAACAAGCGCAGTTCGTACATCCAGTCGTGTACGAGCGTCTGCCCTTCCGCTTGCGTCGCGAGGACCGTCACGAGGCTGACCAGGTCGCTCGGGAACCCGGGCCACAGGCTGGTAGTGATCCGGCCGGCCGCGCGCAGCCGCGACTGCCTGACGTGGAAGACGTCGTCGTCCATCGAACAGTCGATCCCGAGCCGCGTCAGAACTGATGCGACGACTTCCATGTCTTCCGCCCGGGCGCCGTGCACATCGATGTCGCCGCCGGTGACGGCGGCCACCACCGCCCAGCTTCCGGCTTCGATGTAGTCGCCCCACAGCCTGTGTTCCGCGCCGCGAAGCCTCGCGCCTCCTTCGATACGAATCGTCGACGTCCCCGCGCCCGAGATGCCGACGCCGAGCTGTTCCAGGAATGCGCAGAGCTCCACCACATGCGGCTCGCACGCGGCATGGCGAATCTCTGTCGTACCTGGCGCACCGGCGGCGGCGAGCAACGCAGTCTCGGTCCCGGTGACCGACGCTTCGTACAGATAGAACGACGTCGGACGCAAGCCGTCGGGAGCGGCCAGCGCGTGGCCACTGCCTTCGATGCGGCGCGCACCCATCGCTTCCAGCGCTTCGAGATGCGTGTTGAGCGTACGGCGCGCCGGAAAATCACCGCCCGGCGACGCCAGGTGCGCGCGCCCGCGCCGCGCGAGCAGTGGGCCCAGCAGCAGCACCGAGCCGCGCAGGCGGCCGACCAGCGCCGGGTCGGGCTCGTCCTTGACGATGCTGGGGCACCGTACGCGGAGCGTCGTGCTGCCGATGCCCTCGACCTCGCCGCCGAGATCGAGAATCAGCCGCGCCATCACCTCGACGTCGCTGATTCGGGGAACATTCGTGAGGACGCATTCATCGGCAGTGAGAAGACAGGCCGCCAGCAGCGGCAGTGCGGCATTCTTGTTGCCTTCGACGTCGACGGATCCGGACAGGCGTTGACCGCCTTCGATGAGTAATGTGGACATCGTCAGTCGTTCGTGGTTCGTCGTTCGTGGTTATTCGCGCCCGGCTCGTCGTTCGTCATTTGGTCGCCGGCGCTCGCGCCTGGAGCTCTTCGAACCAGTTGAAGACGACGTTGATTTGCTGAGTGGTCCGAGCTGACTCAGCCTGCCGGGGCGTGGCGGAAACGACGACCAGCAACTGCCGGCCGTCGGGAGTGACGTCGTAGTTCCGTTGCGCCAGCGGATGAATCGTTCCCTCGATGGGCAGCGGGGTCGGCCGTCCGAACGACAACGATGGTGTCGTCCGCACGTCGACCACGAACAAGCGGTTGGTCGCGGGCTCGTGATAGAAGAGCGCCTTCCCGTCCGATGACCACCGCGGCGTGCGGCCGCCACCCGTCGACACCTGATATTTCGCGTTGGTGACAGGAAATGGCTGGACGAACACCTCGGTGTTGACCGCGATGGTCGACACCGGCGCGGCCATGTAGGCGATCCAATGGCCGTCGGGTGAAAACACCGAGTGCTTCTCGACCGTGTTTTCGGTCGAGTCGGCGAAAACCACCGGCTTCCGCTCGCCATCAAGTGCAACCGTCCAGACGCCCTGGTTCGCGCCGCTGATGTTGTTGAACGACAGCGTCTTTCCATCGGGACTCCACGACTCGGGCTCGTGGTGCGCGTCGGCATCGGGTTTGGTGAGGCGTTCGGCGGCGCCGCTTCCGTTGGCGAGCTGCCGGAAGATGGCTGCATCGCCTTCCCGATCCGATTGGAAGGCAATGTATCGGCCATCAGGACTCCAAATCGGATAACGGTTGCGACCACCAAAGGTCAGCCGGCGCAGCGATGCGCCTGGGTTCGCCCGGTCGTACACCCACACGTTCGCGTCACGGCCATCATCGGTGCCGACGGCGATCTGCGTGCCGTCGGGCGACAGGCGTGGGTGCACGTACATCTGCGCCGGCAAGGCGATCGGCTGTGTCTTTCCGTCACGGTCGACGAAGGACAACAGCTTGGGGCCGGCCGGGCCATTCGCCGTGCCCGGAAGGTACACGAGCGCTCCTGTCGCCGACGTTGCAAAATGCGCAATGCCCATCTGGGTGGCGGTATTCGGCACTCGCATGACCGATTCGACGACAGGAACCGGACCACCCTTCGTCTCGCCCGTCGTGAGGTCGAAAGGGATCGCCAGGACGGAATTGGCCAACGCGTACACCAGGTGCCCGGTCGGCAGATAGCGCGCATCGCTGCCGCCGCGCACCACCACCTTTCGCTGCCCCGAGCCGATGCGCTCGACCACGATCTGCGCCCTGTCCCAGCGGTCGAACCCCTGGCCTGACCTGCTCACGGTATAGAGCACCGCGGTTCCGCGATCGATCAGCCGGGGACCGAACGCCGCTTCGTCGTTCGCGACTCGTGCGATCGTCTCGGGCTCACCGCCATTGGCGGAGACCCGCATGATGCCGTTGACTGGCTGCGCGAAGACGATGTGATCGCCTTGCCAGTCGGCACCGGCGATCGGCTCGACCTTGCAGACGGTGAAGGCCGCGCCGCCCGTGACGGCAATCTTCTTGATCGTCAAATCCTGAAACGCGAAGAACCCGATCCACTGCCCGTCTGGCGAGAAGAATGGACTGGTGACATCGAGCGCGGTTCCTGAAATCGGACGCGCGGTCATGTCGGACATCGACCGCACGAACAGCTGTCGATTCGCCGCGTACACCAGCTTCGTGCCGTCTGGCGAGAGCGCGAGTGCCGGCGCCGGCAGGCGCAGCAACGACTGGTCCTCGGGCAGCGCGATCGAAAAGCGGACGACGGCGGGCGCATCCGGCGGCTTGGTGGTCAAGCGCGTCGCCCCGATCGCGGCCGCCCCGGCAATCGCGGCCGTCGCGATCAGCCACGCCACGTTCGGCCGCGATCGCGCCGTGGCTGGCGTCTCAGCCGTGCTCGATCGATGCGCGAGCCCGCTCGGGTCCGCCGCGATCGCGTCGAGCTCGAAGCGGACGTCGCCGATTGCCTGCCACCGTCGTCTGGGATTCTTGTCGAGGCAGCGCCGTACGAGCTCTGACAGCCGTGGATGGATATCTGCCGGGAGCGCCTGGAGGTCCGGCTCGCGCAGCAACACAGCCGCCAGCATTTCGGTCGCGGTGTCGGCATGAAAGGCCTGACGTCCGCTCAACATCTCGAAAACGACGCAACCAAACGAGAAAATATCGCTGCGCTGATTGGCCGGCAAGCCCTTCGCCTGTTCCGGCGACATGTAGGCCGCGGTGCCGAGAATCATTCCGGCGAACGTGCCGGCCAGGCTGAGGGTGGGCGAGTGCGTCAGCTGCGACGCCGCCGGGGCCGACTCCAGCGCCTTGGCGAGACCGAAGTCGAGCACTTTGACGCTGCCATCGGGCGAGATCTTGACATTTGCCGGCTTCAGATCCCGATGGATGACCCCCTGCTCGTGCGCCGCTTCGAGCGCGTCAGCAATCTGACGAGCGGCCGTTACGACTTCTGCGACCGGCATCGGACCGCGCTGCAGGCGATCGGCCAGGGTCTCGCCGTGAACCAGCTCGAGCACCAACGCGCGAACGCCATTCGCATCCTCGAGGCCGTGAATGGCGGCGATGTTCGGGTGATTCAAGCAGGCCAGCAGCTGCGCTTCCCGCTGGAAACGCGCCAGGCGATCGGCATCCTTTGCGAAGAGATCGGGGAGAACCTTCAGGGCGACGTCGCGTCCCAATCGCGTGTCGCGCGCGCGATAGACTTCGCCCATTCCACCGGCGCCGACGAGCGCGACGATCTCGAACTCGCCGAGGCGCGTGCCGGGAATCAGGGTCATGGGGTGCCGGCGAATTCTCCCATATAAACAATCTCTTCGCGCAGCGTCACGCCGAAGCGCGCGGAGACTTCGCTGCGGCAGCGTTCGATGAGGCGCCGGATGTCGTCCGCGGTTGCCGTCCCGTCGTTGACGATGAAGTTGCCGTGAGTCGGCGATACGCGGGCGCCGCCAATCGCGACGCCCTTCAACCCGGCGCGATCGACCAGGGCGCCCGCCGACCATGGGATACCGTCAGGCACGACATCGCGGCCGGGCTCGGGATTTTGAAAGACGCAGCCGGCGCTTGGCGTGTCGAGCGGCTGCGTTCGTTTGCGAAACGCGAGCGATGCACGTGCGACCGCCCGCAGCGCCGGCGGATCGCCAATCGACACGCGAAACACGGCGGACAGCAGGATTTCGCCGGTGTCCTGCAGGCGGCTGCGATCGTAACCGAACGCCATGCGATCGGCTGCGACGTCCGTGACCATGCCGTCGCGGGAGGCGAGCCGCACGCTGGTCACGAGCTCGCCGATGAGACGACCACTGAAGTGCGCGTTGCCGAATACCGCCCCGCCGACCGTGCCAGGCGTCCCGGCCCACGCTTCCAGTCCCGCGCGACCGTGATTGATGGTCCAGCGGACCAGTCCGTTGATCGTGACGGCCGCATCCGCACGAACGCCATCGTCGCCGGCGGGCACCACGTCGCCGCCGCGTGGACGGACGACCAGCCCGCGCACACCGCGATCGGCCACCAGCACGTTCGATCCACCGCCCAGCATCGTCACCGGCACTCCGGCCGCGTGCGCGACTGTGAGCGCCGCCACCAGTTCATCGCTGCTGCGCGTCTCGATCAACCATTCCGCCGCACCGCCGACCCGGAACGTCGTGAGCGGCGCGAGCGGCACGCCAGGCCGCAGGCGGTCGGCGCCAAATGCCTCCTGCATGCCGGCCACGAAACTGTTCACTGACGCCCCAGCTCGAGGACCATCAGCGCGCGTTCCTGCGCGATCAGCGCCGCCATCGCCTCGTGCGGTGTGCACACGGAGAACGCGATCGTATCGCCCGGGCCGAGCTGCCCGGCGACCGCCATGTCCGCGGAGATCAGCGTCGCAATCTTCGGGTAGCCGCCAGTGGTCTGACGATCGGCCATCAGGAGAATCGGCTGACCGGAGGCCGGCACCTGCAGCACGCCGAGCGGCGTGGCATCCGAAATGATGTCGGCGCTGCGCGCGTGTGTCAGGCGCGGCCCTTCGAGCCGGAAGCCCATGCGATCCGATTGCTGGCCGACCGTGTAGGGTGCCGATTGCAGCGTGTCCAGCGCGTCACTCGTGAACGCGTCCGCCTGTGGACCTGGAAGCACACGGAGCCGCGCGGGACGCGACGGCAGTTCCACCAGGCGATCCGCTGGCGGCGCGACCGTCGGCCGCGCCGCATCCGCCACGCCAAGTGTGACGCGATCGCCGGACCTGAGCGGACGGCCGGCCAACCCGCCCATGGCGCTGATCACATGCGTCGAGCGGCTGCCGAGCACCGGCGGCACCGCCACTCCGCCGCGGATCGCCAGGTAGGCCCGCGAGCCGCGCCTCCGCTGCCCGAACCGGAGGTGCGATTCCTTCGCGACCAGGAAGGGCGTCCCGTGCGGCGCCGGACGGCCGTCCAGCATGATTTCAAATTCGGCGCCGGTCACGGCGACCACGCGTTCGTCCTCGAATTCCAGTTCAGGTCCCAACAGCGTCACTTCGAGCGTCGCCGCGCTGCGTTCGTTGCCGACGAGCGCATTGGCGAGGCGGTGGGACACGGGATCCATCGGCCCCGCTACCGGCACACCACGCGATTGATAGCCCCATCGGCCGCTGTCCTGGATGGTGGTGAGCATCCCCCCGCGAATCACGCGCACGCCGCTCATGATGACGCTCGGCTTCCGCCTTCGCTAGGCGGCTTCGGCGGGACCACCAAGCCTTCCCGCTCGATGTCGAGAAATCGATCGTGATCGATCGCATAGAACTGGACGGCGTCGCCGGCTTTGATAAGAAACGGCTCATCGCGCGCCGGATCGAACGGCTTGAGCGGCGTTCGGCCCACCAGCTGCCAGCCGCCAGGGGTTTCCATGGGATAGATGCCGGTCTGCACGCCGGCGATGCCCACTGAACCGATCGGCACGCGAACCCGCGGCGTGTCGCGGCGTGGCATGGCGATGCGCTCCTCGACGGTGCCGAGGTACGCGAAGCCGGGGACGAAGCCGACCATGAAGGCCCGATAGGTACGCGCTGTATGCGCTGCTATCACGTCGGCCTCGCTCAGGTGCGAGAACGCGGCCACATCAGCGAGGTCCGGGCCGAGCTCGCCGCCATAACACACCGGCACGCGGACGGCCGGCCGGCCCGTGTCCCGGTCGGATGACGGCTTCGCCGCTTCGGCGTCGACTTGCGCCAGGAGCGCGTCGCCGTTCGTACGGAGCGGATCGAAATAAATCGCGACCGACCGGAACGTCGGCACGACGTCGAGCACGCCCGGCACACGCGCGGCCTGCAGCGCCTCCGCCAGCTGGATCGCCCGGGCGTTGACTGACGGATCGATCCGCGCCTCGAACTCCACGACCAGCGCGCAGTCACCGGCCGGCACGATCCGAAAGGCGTTCACGCGAGCGCCCGCAGCAGCTTCTGATGGATGCCGCCGAAGCCACCGTTGGACATCAGCACGACCAGGTCGCCAGGCCGATGCTCAGCGACAACCGCCGACACGATGTCGTCGATCGACGCCGCTTCGCGAGCCCGCTGACCGCGTGACTCGAGGTCGCGGACCAATTGCGGAATCGAGAGACGCTCGTCCTCCGGCAGCGTCGATCGGAAGACGGGCGCCAGCAGCACTTCGTCAGCGCCCGCGAAAGCGCGCGCGAAATCGTCCTGGAACACGCGCCGGCACGAAGAAGCGGAGCGCGGCTCGAACACCGCCCAGATGCGCGCCTTCGGATTGGCGGCGCGGAGCGCCGCGAGCGTTTCGGCCACCGCCGTCGGATGATGCGCGAAGTCGTCGTACACGGTGACGCCGTCGGCGACGCCGACGACTTCGAGCCGGCGTTTGACGCCGGCAAACGCGCGAAGCCCTTCCGCGATGCGATCGACGCTGACGCCGGTTTCGGTCGCGACGGCGATCGCCGCCAACGCGTTGCGCACGTTGTGCGCGCCGACCAGCGGCACCTCGAAGCTGCCGAACGGCGACCCGTGGCGGCGGACCTTGAACCGGGTCGTGTCGCAGGTGGGCTCGAGATCGTGCGCCTGCCAATCGAGCGACGGGGTGGGGTCCGAGGTGCCGAACGTCTCCACCCGCGATTTCGCCGCGTCGGCCAGCGCGCGCGCCCCCGGGCTGTCGGCCCCGACCAGCAGGAGCCCACGCCGCGGCACCAGATTGATCAGCCGGCGGAACGCCAGCGTGACAGCCTCCAGATCCCTGTAGATGTCCGCGTGGTCGAACTCGACGTTGTTGACGATAGCGATGTCCGGCAGGTACTTCAGGAACTTCGCGGTCTTGTCGAAGAATGCGCTGTCGTACTCGTCCCCTTCGATGACGAAGTCGCGTCCGAGGCCGAGGCGGTAGCTCGATCCCTGCTCGCCGAAGTTCCGCACGATGCCGCCGACCAGGACGCTGGGATCGACGCCGCCGTGCGTCAACAGCCACCCGATCATGGCAGTCGTGGTCGTCTTGCCATGGGTGCCCGCGACGACAATCGACCGCGCGCCCCACAGGAAGTGCTCGCGGATCGCCTCGGGCAACGAGCAATACCTGATCTTCCGATCGAGCACTTCCTCGAGCTCCGGGTTGCCGCGCGAGATGGCATTGCCCACGACGACGAGATCGATGTCCTGGCTGATATGTTCCGGGCGATAGCCGACCAGCGCCGGGATCCCTTCGGCGTGCAGAAAGTCGCTCATCGGCGGATAAACGTCCTGGTCCGACCCGCGAACGTTGAACCCCTTGCGCTTGAGCATCGCGGCCAGGGTCGCCATCGCGGTCCCGCAGATGCCGATGAGATGGATCGTCTGGCTCATTGGACGGCTGATTCCTCAACGATGACGCGCGGGTGCCGATCCGCGACAACGCGGCAGGTGACGCCAAACGGCAGCGTCATGGCGGGCCCCACCGTGTGACCGGACGGAAACCCGATGACGACCGGACCGGGAAAATCGGCAAACAGGTCTGCCACCACCGCGCGCGCCGTCGGCTCGCCTCCGGGCTCGTCACATTGCGGCAACTCGCCGATGACGACCGCACTGGCGCGCGCCAGCAGCCCGGACTGACGCAATTGCGTCACCATCCGGTCGAGCCGGTAGGGGCGCTCACCCACTTCATCCAGAAAGAGGACATATCCCTGAGGCGGCGCAAACGCGAACGGCGTGCCGAACGACGCCAGCAGCTGCGTCAGCGTGCCGCCGAGCAGGATGCCGGCGGATTCACCGCCGCGGATGGATTCGAGGGCTGGCGGAGTCAGTTCCCCCATCGGCTCGCGGCGGCACAGGGCACGCGTGAATGTATCGACATCGTAACCGTCGGCGCCGCGCGACAGCCGCCGGTCCAGCATCGGTCCGTGAAAAGCGACCAGATCGCATCCGAGCGTCAGAAACGTGAGGACAGCGGTGAGGTCGCTGTAGCCGATGAACGGCTTGCAGGCGCGCCGGGCCTCGTCACGATCGAGAAGCGGCAGGACTTGCGCGCTGCCGTAGCCGCCGCGAACGCCGATCAGACCCGCAATCGACGGATCGCGCCAGGCGGTTCGAATCGCGGCCGCGCGAAGCTCGGGCGGACCGGAGACGTAGCGCTGACGCGCGAATACCGTGTCGTCGAAGACCGGCTCGAATCCCAGCCGGCGAATCTCCTCGATTCCGAGATCGAACTCGTCGCGGTTGAAGGGGCTGGCAGGCGAGACGACGGCAAGGCGATCGCCGGGTCTGAGAGCCCGCGGCTTCAGCATCACAGAAAGCGCGCCATCTCGTCGGCGACCGCGCGATGCTCATCACGCCCGAGGGTCGATCGCAGGGCACGCGCTACAGGCGGCCGCGCCGCGACGGCCGCGGCAAGAAACCGTTCCTTTGCGCGCTGCTGGCGCCGCAACGCGTCCTCGACGCGCGACAGCGGCAGGCGCTCCTCCTCGACAGCGTGGACGAGCGCTTCGAGCGCGGCGGCCTGCGTATCGTGATCGCCGCTGCAGATGAGCGCGCCGTCGCAGCCGGCCTCGATCGCCATTACGGCCGCGGCGGGTATGGCATAGGCAGACGCGATCGCCTTCATCTCCAGATCGTCGCTGAAAATGACGCCATCGAACGGCAGCTCGCGGCGCAACACATCGGTGACAATGCGCCGGGACAGCGTGGCCGGTCGAGCCTCGTCCAGCGCCGGTACGAAAACGTGCGCGGTCATGATGGCGGCGACGCCGGCGTCGACAGCAGCCCTGAACGGTACCCACTCGACCTCACGAAGCCGTTCCGGCGGATGCTCGACCAGCGGCAGCTCGTGGTGCGAGTCAGCGGTTGTGTCGCCATGGCCGGGAAAATGTTTTCCACACGCGGCGATGCCAGCTTCCTGCAGCGTACGGATGATCGTGGCGCCGAGGCGGGCGACGTCCTTCGGATTGTCGGCAAGCGCGCGATCGCCAATGACGGTGTTCTTCGGGTTGGTCTGGACGTCGAGCACGGGTGCGTAGTCGAGCGTGAAGCCGACCGCTTTGAGCTCGGCCGCGAGCGCGCGCGCGAACCGTTCCGCCAGCCGGCTGTCGCCGCTCCGGCCCAGCGTCGCCATCGGCGGCCATTCGGTGAACGGGGCCTTCAGCCGGGCCACGCGGCCTCCCTCCTGGTCGACGGAGACCCATGGCGGAAGGTCCGGCGTCAGGCGCGACGCCTCGAAGCACACCTCGGCGACCTGCTCCGGCTCGCCGACATTGCGCGCGAAGAGAATGATGCCGCCGAGTCCGAACTCCCTCGCCAGCGACCGCAGCTCGGGCGGAATCTGATGGCCGTTGAATCCGGCGACGAGCAGCCGACCGATCTGGCGCCGCAGCGCCGCGGGTGACATCGCACGATTCTATCAGCGGTCCAAACATCGACCGAAGCGCGACCCTTTCAGGGTAGCGGGCTGCAGCCAACGCTTTCCGCGGCTGCGCCGTCAAACGGGACGTGTTCGGCCGATGGAAGACCGCTCTCCGATCCCTGGCTCATCGCCGGGGGCTGGCGTCGATGGTCGTGTGCACCCTCGCGCTCGGGATCGGCGCGAACAGCGCCATCTTCTCCGCCGTCGATGCGGTTCTGCTGAAGCCACTGCCCTACCCGGCCGCGGATCGGCTCGTGTCGGTCTACGAACGGAACGCCGGCCTTCGTCAGGCGACGCAGCTCGTCGCGCCCGGCCGGCTCGAGGAGTGGAACGCGCAGAACCGGACGTTCGAGGCGCTCGGCGCCAGCTATTTCGAGAACGTCACAGACACCTCGGGCCCGGTGCCGGAGCGCGTGGCCGCGATGAACACGTCGCCGCGGTTCTTCCAGGTTCTCGGCGTCGCGCCAGCGCTCGGCCGCCTGCCGACGCCGCAGGAGGAACGGTTCGGCGGCCCGGCGGTCATCGTCATCAGCGATGCGTTCTGGCGGCGCCGCCTCGGCGCCGATCCGTCCGTCCTCGGCCGCGCGCTCACGCTGGGCGGCACCAGCCGTTCAATTGTTGGCGTCATGCCGCCGTCTTTCCGCTACCCAACGGCGGCAACGGACGTCTGGTCGCCGACGCGCGCCCAGCCATCGTTTCTGGCCGTGCGAACCGCCCGCCTGTACACGACCGTCGGCAGGCTGAAGCCCGGCGTCACTCTGATGCAGGCGCTTGACGATCTCAACGCGATTCAGGCGCGCCTCGGGGAGCAATATCCAAGCACGGACAAGGGCTGGGGTGCATCGCTGGTTCCGTTGAAGGAGGAGCAGATCGGCGGGGTTCGCCGGTCCTTATGGCTCCTCCTCGGCGCGGTGGGTCTCGTCCTGCTGGCCGCCTGCGGCAACGTCGCCTGCCTGCTGCTCGCGGATGCCACTCGGCGCGAGCACGAGATGGCCATTCGTCTCGCGCTCGGTGCCGATCGGCGGCGTGTTGTCGCCGAACTGATCCGCGAAGGGCTGCTGCTCGCCCTGATCGGTTCGCTGGGCGGCCTGCTGCTCGCACACTGGGGCCTCTCGGCGCTCCGCTCTCTGGCGACGGAGCTGCCCCGCGTCGCCGAGGTGACGGTCGACGTGCGGTTGATTCTGTTCACGTTCGCCGTCGGCGCGACGACAACGCTGCTGTTCGCGCTGGCGCCCGCGCTGCAGGCGGCGCGCAGCGCGCCGGCTGACGCCCTGGCACGTGGCGGCCGCGGCCACACCGGCGGCCGTCAGCTCCTGCAGCGCCTGCTGGTCGGCACCCAGGTCGCCCTCGCCATCGTGCTGCTGACCGGCGCGGGATTGATGATCCGCAGCTTCACGCGCACGCAGAATGTGTCTCTCGGACTGGACCCCGATCGCGTGATGACATTCCGTATGAGCGCGCAATGGAGCGAGCGTTTCGACGCCGTGGTGCAGCGGCAGGCGCGGACCATCGCGCGGTTGCATGCCATTCCCGGCGTCGAATCTGCGGCCTTCAGCCAACTGCTTCCGGCAGCGCGCGATGTACCGCCGAACGAGTTCCAGGTCTACGGCCGCGACCCGCGAGAAAAGACGTTCGCGCTCGGGCGCTCGGTGAGTTCCGGCTACTTCCGGACGCTCAACATTCCCGTGCTCAGGGGAGACACGTGCGGCAATGATCCAACGGCGCCGGTGTTCTCGAGCGCGCTGGTCACGAAAGCGTTCGCCGATCGGTACTTCCGCTCGGAGGACCCGATCGGCCACGCGTTCGTTTCACCCGGTCAGCTGTCGAACCGCACGACGAAAATCATTGGCATTGTCGGCGACGTCCGCGAAAGCGGAGCGCTGAACGAACCGGAGCCGCTGATCTATTGGTGCGGCTACAACCCGTACTGGCCGGATCAGTATTTCCTCGTCCGGACGAGATCGGATCGACACGTATCGATGACGGCCGTCCGCGAGGCACTCAAAGAGATTGAACCGTCCCGCGCCGTCTACGCCGACCGGCCGCTCACCGAACTGCTGGCGGCATCGCTGGCGCCGCAGCGGCTGAACGCGATCCTCCTCGGGCTTTTTGCGGCGACCGCACTCCTGCTCGCGGCGCTCGGACTCTACGGTGTGCTTTCGCAGCTGGTCGCTGCTCGCCGCCGCGAGATTGGCGTCCGCATGGCGCTCGGCGCACGGCCGTCGCGCATCCTGTCAGCCGTCGTCGCACAGGCTGCCGCGCTCACGGGCGTCGGGATCGCGGCAGGCTTGTGCGCGTCGCTGGTCCTCGCGCGGTTCATGGCGACGCTGGTGTTCGGTGTCTCGGTGCACGATCCGCTGACATTCCTGCTGGTGCCCCTCGTGCTGGCCCTGGCGGCCACGATCTCCGCCCTCGTCCCCGCGCGACGCGCGGCGCGGGTCGACCCGATAGACGTCCTTCGGGATTAGGGATTCGGGATCGGGGATTCGTATAATCCCTCCGTGCGAATCGTTTCGTCTGCGCCGACCCGCATTGATCTGGCGGGCGGCACCATCGACATCTGGCCCCTCTATCTCTTTCACGACGGCGCGACAACGGTGAACGTGGCGATCAGCTTGCGCGCGCATGCGCAGCTGGAATCGCGAACCGACGGCCGGGTCGAGATCCGATCGATCGACACCGATCGCATCGTGATCGCCGACCGTTCGGCCGCGCTGGATGGCGGCGGCGAGCTGTCGCTGCTGGCGCTGCTGGCCCGACACTACGGTCTCGAGAACGCCACCCTCACCACCCGTGGTGAATCACCGGCGGGCGCCGGCATCGCGGGCTCGTCGGCGCTGACGATCGCGGTGTGTGGCGCGCTGGCGAGGTGGCATCGTCACTCCAGCGACGCCGATGCACTTCTTCAGGTCGCGATGAACGTGGAGTGCCAGGCGATCCGCGTGCCAACAGGCGTCCAGGACTATCGGCCGGCGCTGTACGGCGGCGTCGCGGCGATCGAGCTCCGGGTGGAAGGGATCAAGCGCGTCGGAATTGACGTCGACGCGACCGAGCTCGAGCGCCGAATCGTGCTCGCCTATACGGGTGCGCCACGACACTCGGGCACCAACAACTGGGAGATCACCCAGCGCCACATTGACGGTGACCGGCACATCTTCGACTGCTTCGAGCGGATCCGAGACACCGCGGTGGCGATGCGCGGCGCGCTGGAGCGTGGCGATTGGGACGAAGTCGGCAGGCAGATTGCCATCGAATGGGACAACCGGAAGCGGCTGGCGCCTGGTGTCACCACGACGGCCATCGAGGACCTGATCGCTCGCGCCACCGCCGCCGGCGCCACCGGAGCGAAAGTCTGCGGCGCCGGGGGAGGCGGCTGTCTGTTTTGCTACGGCCCCCCGGGGGCGCGAGCGGCGATCGCCGAAGCGCTCGCCGCTGGAGGGGCGCGTCTTCTGGACTTCCGCGTCGAAGCCGAGGGTTTGCGGCTTGGATAACCAGGCGATTGCGCGGATCCTCCGGGAAACCGCCGACCTCCTGGAGATCAAAGACGACAACCCGTTCAAGATCCGCGCGTACCGGAATGGCGCGGACATCGCGTCCAATCACCCGCACGATCTCGCCCGCCTGGACGAGAACGGCCTGCGTGAAATTCCCGGCATCGGCAAGGACCTCGCAGCGCGAATCGTCGAAATCGCGCGAACCGGCGACACCGCGTACCACCGCGAGCTCGTCGCCGAATTCCCGCCGACGATTCTCGACCTGCTCCACCTGCAGGGTGTCGGGCCCAAGACGGTGGCGACCTTGTATCGCGAACTGGGCATTCGCACGCTCGACGACGTCGAACGCGCGTGCGCCGACGGCCGCATCCGATCGCTTCGCGGGATGGGATCGAAGAAAGAAGCGCTGATCCTGAAGGCGCTCGACGAGCGGAAGCGCTTCGAGGGACGCCACCTTCTGCCGGACTCGCACGACGCGGCGGCTGCGCTCGTCGCATTTCTGCACGCTCGCGCGCCCGAAGCCGTCATCGAGGCGGTCGGCAGCCTGCGCCGCGGCTGCGAGACGTGCGGGGATCTGGATCTGCTGGCGTCGGGGGCTCCGGCGTCGCTAATGGACGAATTCGTCGCCTATCCGGAAGTCGAGCGCGTGCTCGGGCATGGCGACACCAAGTCGAGCATCCTGATTCGCGGCGGCTTCCAGGCAGACTTGCGTCTGGTCGCTGCCGACAGTCGCGGCGCCGCGCTGCAGTATTTCACCGGGTCCAAGCCGCACAACATCGCGCTTCGCGATCGGGCGATCGGCCTCGGCTACAAACTCAACGAATACGGCATGTTCCGGATCACGGACGAGACCAAGGTTGCCGGCGAGCGCGAGGAGGACATTTACGCGGCGCTCGGTCTCCAGTGGGTTGCTCCCGAACTGCGCGAGCTTCGCGGCGAGATCGAGGCGGCCGAGTCGAACACGCTGCCGCATCTCATCGATCGGACGGATCTGCGCGGCGATCTGCACACGCACACCACCGAAAGCGACGGGAAGGACGAGCTGCGCGCGATGGCGGCCGCGGCGCGCGATGCGGGCCTCGAGTACATCGCGATTACCGACCACAGTCAGTCGCTGGCCATGGCCAATGGGCTCGACGAGCGACGGGCGCTGGCCCACGCCGCCCGCGTCCGCGCTCTCGACGCCGAGGGGATCGGGATACGGCTCCTCGCCGGGATCGAATGCGACATTCGATCCGACGGGTCGATGGATCTGGCGGACGACTGCCTGGCGGCGCTCGACATCGTCGTCGCCTCGGTGCATTCCGGATTCAATCAGGACCGCGCTGAGATGACCGACCGGATCTTGAAGGCACTCGCCAACCCCCACGTCGATATCCTGGGCCACCCCACTGGCAGAAAGCTCCTGAAGCGACCGCCCTATCCGGTCGACATGGAAGCGGTCGTCGACGCGGCGGCCCGGCATGGGGTGGCGATCGAGATCAATTGTCAGGTGAATCGCCTGGACGTCAACGATGTCCATGCCAAGCTGGCGCGCGACCGGGGCGTGCCGTTGGTGATTTCTAGCGACGCCCATGGCAAGGATGCATTCGCCCGGCTGCGGTGGGGTGTGATCGTCGCGCGACGCGCGTGGCTGGAACCGGCGCAGGTGCTGAACACGCGGCCGCTCGAACAGTTCAAGCGAGCCCTGAGGCGGCACCGGTGAAGCTACCCATGCTCTCGTCGGACGACAAGCTGGCCGAGATCCGCCGTCTGTACTTCAAAACGACGCGTCAGACGATCCAAGAGGATCTCGCACGGGCGCTCGATCTGCTCAAGTCCATGCACAGCGAAGAGGAACGCGAGCGGGCGACGGTCTACATGGAAGGCCTGGCGCAGATGCGGTCGGATTGGGCGAGGACGGGGAAAGTCAAAAAGAGAAAAGTCGAAAGGTAAGAGCCGAAAGGGAAGAGGCAACAAACGAGACGCGAATTCTTAGCGGAGGGTTGATGACCGAGGTCGACAACGGGATCGATCGTCGGACGTTTCTGTTCGGAGCAGCCGGATCGATGCTTCTCGTCCCGTCGAGCGCCGTGTCACAACCGCGGCAAGCAGACGCACCCCTTTCGAGTGGCACGGTCATCGACTGGCTTCCAACAACCACTGAGACCTTGATCGTCGCGACCAGGCCATTTGATCCTGGCCATCGTCCGACGCGGCCAGACGACGTCGCCGCGTTCGGCTGGTTCGTAGTCGGTCCAATCGCCGGCCGTGAACGCGAAGAGTTGTTCCGTGCGCTCACAGGCTCGCATGTTCGGTTTGTCGTCGAGGGTTCGCGGGCGTTTCGGCGTCCCGGCGGACGACTCGGTATGGGGCAGTACGAGGGCGTGCACGCACTGGTCTTCGAAGAAGGCGACGGGGCGGCCATCGATCGATTCATGACGCGGCTCGCCGCCTCCGGCGGTTTGGCGACGAGCGTCTCAGGATTCGATGCGGTGCGCTTGAACTGGCGCGCCGAGAACGCTGATTGGTCGGCCTTTGTCGCCCGGCCTCGTTCTGACGTCCTGTTGATCGCGACGGCGGAAAACATTCTGGCTGAGACTCTCGACCGACTTCGGCGAGGAGGCCGTGGTCGCGCTCTGCCGGAGGGCCTGCCCGAATGGTCAGGGGTCGACAAGACAGCTCCCCTTTGGGCGATCCGCCACTACAGCCGTGATGACGAGGAGCTCGATCCAACATCGCCTTTGACGACCTCACGACGCGCGGCAAACGAACCGGACACAGCGGCGGTGGGTCTGGCGGTCACCATCGCCGGCGATACGTCGCCGCGTCTCACTGTCCACTACTACTCCGGCAGTCCGCAGGCGCTCTCGATCGCGCAGCGATTCTGGGATCACCCCGCGGAGGGTCTCAGTCCGCTGTTCGAGGTGGCCCCCGATCGTTCGGTGCGGATTTCGGCCGCGCCGACCAAGCCTGAAGGGTGGACCATCCTCTGGCTCGCGCTCTTGGGCGCGCTCGGTCACGCGATCTACCTCTGATTCGACGCATCGGCGTGTGCTCATGCGGGCACGGCGACAGATAACCATCGCTCGTGATAGAAGCTGCAGCGAGGAGGCGCCATGAATCTGATCGTTGGAGCGACCGGAATCCTGGGCAGCGAGATCTGTCGACTGCTCGCCAAGAAGGGAGAGTCCGTCAGGGCGCTCGTCCGGAGCACGTCGAATCCAGACAAAGTGGCGCAGCTAAAGGCCCTCAAGGCCGAGGTGATCCTTGGAGACCTGAAGGACAGGCGCTCGCTCGACGCCGCGTGCCGCGGCGCGACAGCCGTTGTTTCAACAGCCTCGTCGACGCTGTCTCGCCAGGAAGGGGACTCCATCGAGAGCGTCGACCGCGAGGGACAGGTGAATCTCGTCGATGCCGCCAGCGCTGCAGGCGTCACGCACTTCGTGCTGATCTCGTTTCCGAACGTTGACATCGATTTCCCGCTGCAACGCGCGAAGCGGGCGGTCGAGGATCGGCTGCGGAGTAGCGGGATGTCGTACACGATCCTGCAGCCGACGTTCTTCACGGAAGTGTGGTTGAGTCCAGCTCTCGGTTTCGACCCGAAGAATGCCAAAGCGCAGATTTACGGCAGCGGACACCACAAGATCAGCTTTATCTCTTTCCAGGACGTTGCGAGGTTTGCGGTTGCCGCGCTGGATCCCCGCCTGGCGCCGAATGCGATCGTCAAGCTCGGCGGTCCCGAGGCTCTGAGTCCTCTCGAGGCCGTGCGCTTGGCGGAACAGGTCGTCGGCAAGCCGATCGAGGTCCAGCACGTCCCCGAGGAAGCCTTGCGCGCGCAGCACAGCGCGGCAACCGATTCCTTGCAACAATCGTTTGCGGGATTGATGCTGTACTACGCGGACGGCGATGTCATCGAGATGGCAGAGACGCTTCGAACATTTCCGATCGAGTCATTGAAGTCGGTTCGTGCGCATTTTCAAGGCGTCGGCTGAGGACGATGAAACCGTTGCCATTTCGCGCGCGACTCGAGGACTACGAACAGCAGGCGCGCCAGCTGCTCGACGGACATCGCACCGGCGATGCCGACGCGATTCGGATCATCCACGAGAATCATCCGCGTTTTCTGGACGAGACGATTACGTGGCGGCCGAAATTCATGTCCAGCGCCGACATTCAGCAGGCGCCCTTCGATCTCGACGCTGCGCGGCTCGCGCTGGCGCGCTGGTATACGTTTGCGGACTGGACGGCTCTCAAAGAATACGTCGACGCCGT
>Ga0207691_10001946_pt1 | contig 20170 bp, 8 predicted proteins | sample KBSM13metaG_FD_184327 | JGI IMG/M metagenome (GOLD analysis project Ga0207691, IMG submission 184327) | Miscanthus rhizosphere microbial communities from Kellogg Biological Station, Michigan, USA - KBS M1-3 metaG (SPAdes) (version 2) | ecosystem: Host-associated > Plants > Roots > Rhizosphere >... | reverse complement strand
AGATCGCGGTGAAGGCCCCGGAGCGTTCGCGGTAGTCGAACATTTCGGGAGCGGACAGGCCGACGTCGACGCCGCCGCGCTTGACGAAATCCGACGTGATCCGCACGAGCTCTCCCGGCTTCGCAAACGGAAGCGGGCGCAGCAGCACGGCGTTCACCACCGAGAAAATCGCGGCGTTGGCGCCGATGCCCAGGGCCAGCGTGCCGATGGCGACGGCGGCGAAGCCCGGGTTCTTTCGAAGCATTCTCAGGGCGTAGCGCAGATCCTGCCCGAGCGTGTTCATGGGACACTCCTTTTTGCGTTCCGGCTCATTCGCTTCGCAGAGCCGCGGCCGGATCGATGCGTGCCGCGCGGCGGGCGGGCGCCCACATCGCGAGCGCCGCGGCTGCCGCCAGCACGGCGACGACCGCCGCGAAGGTGATCGGGTCGGACGGCGAGACGCCTCGCAGCGTCGCGCGCAGCCACCGCGTCGCGGCCAGAGCCGCGGCGATACCCGCGGCGAGGCCCAGGGCGACCGGCGGCACGCCGTGCCGGGCGGTCGCGACGATGATGTCGCGCGCGGTGGCCCCGAGCGCGATGCGCACGCCGAACTCGGCGGTGCGGGCCGCGACGAAGTAGGAGACGATGCCGTAGATGCCCACGGCGGCGAGGAGCAAGCCCACGACGCCGAGCGAGGCGAGCAGGATCGTCGCGAAGCGCTCCTGCGAGAGAGACTCGCGGAGCCGTTCGTCCATCGTCCGCAGCTCGTAGACGGGAACCCCCGGCGCGACCGCCTGGACCGCGGCACGCATCGGACCGGCGAGCGTTCCGGCGTCGCCGTTGCGGGCCTTCGCGACCAGCGTGACGGAGCGCTGCACCCAGTTCCATCCGTCGGCCGGAGTCTGGCCGATCGGGAGATAGAACTCGGGATAGGCATCTTCGCCGAGGCCCCGCGAATGCGTGTCGCCGGCGATCCCGACGACCGTCTTGAACATGGGGTCATCCGGAGAGCCTTCGCAGCAGGCGATGCGCTTCCCGATCGCGTCCTGGCCCGGCCAGAGGCGCCGCGCGAGGCCGTCGCTCATGATCATGACCCGGACTGCTCCGGCCGCGTCCCGTTCGTCGAAGCCGCGTCCGCGAAGAAGCGGGATTCCCATCGTCTTCAGGTAGCCCGACGTGACGATCCGCAGGCGCGCGTCCACGGCGTTCTTGATGTCGAGCTCCGCCGCCTCGGCGACGATCCCGTTGGAGTTACCGCCCGGGCCCAGCGGAACCTGCGTCGTCAGCGCCGCGGACGCGACGCCCGGCGCGCGGCCGAGCTCCTCGACCACCTGGGACAGCGCCCGCGAAACGGAGCGGGGATCTTCGTAGGCGGCGCGGGGGAGCGAGATGCGCGCCGTGAGAAGGCCTCGAGGATCGAAGCCGGGGTCGACGCGTTGCAGGTGCATGGCGGTACGGATCAGAAGGCCGGCTCCGGCGAGCAGCGGGAGCACGAGGGCGACCTGTCCGGCCACGAGCACGGTGCGGACGCGATCGCGTCCGGCGCCGCCTCCGCCTCCGAAAGTCCCGCGTCCCCCCTCCCGCAGCCCCGTCTGGAGGTTGCCGCGGGAGGCGCGCACGACGGGTGCCAGGCCGAAGAGGACCGCGCTCAGGACGGAGACCGCGAGCGCGAAAGCGAGGGCGATGCCATTCACTCCGGCTTGCTCGATGCGCGGCACGTCGCCGGGGCTCGCCGCGACGAGCGCCCCGACCGCGGCCGACGCGAAGAGGATGCCGAGGACTCCGCCCGCGAGACCGAGCAGAAGATTTTCCGTCAGCAGCTGCCGCGCGATCCGGCCCCGCGAGGCCCCGACCGCCGAGCGCACCGTCAATTCGCGGGCGCGGAGCGCGCCGCGGGCGAGGAGCATGTTGGACACGTTGATGCAGGCGATCAGGAGCACGAGCCCGACGGCCCCGAAGAGAATCCAGAGCCGGTCGGAATAGTCCTCGACGAGGATCTCGCGCATCGGCTGGATCTTGAAATCGCGCTCGGCCGCATCCTGGGGATGGAGCTTGCGGATCCCGGCCATGATGGTGGAGGCCTCGGCCTGCGCCCCCGCGACGGTCGCGGCCGGGCGGAGGAGACCTGACAACACGAGATTGTGGTTGTCGTGGTCCGCGAGGGTCTCCGGAGTGAAGGCCGCCGGGATCCAGAGCTCTTCATTCTCGCGGGCGTAGTCGAATGCCTTGGGCATCACCCCGACGACGGTATAGAGCTCGCCGTCGAGACGAATGGTCCGGCCGAGGATGTCGCCGGCCGCGCCCAGCCGCCCGGACCAGAGCCGATGGCTCAGGACCACGACGCGCTCTCCTCCCGGATGGTCCTCCTCGGGCCGGAATACGCGGCCGAGCGCGGGAGCGACGCCGAACACGGTGAAGAAGTCCCGGGTCACGCGCGCGCCGAGGACGCGCTCCGACGTGTCCCCGAGGGCGATGTTCAGGTTTGCGTAGCGCGCACCGGCCAGGGCGTCGAAGCTCTTGCTGTCTCGCTGGAGATCCGCGAGCATTCCCGCGGCGACGTTTCCCCGACGGCCCTTCCACATTTCCATGACCGTGACGATCCGCTCGGGATCCGCGAAGGGGAGCGGCTCGAGCAGCACGGCGCGGACGAGGCTGAAGATCGCCGTGTTCGCTCCGATGCCCAGGGCGAGGGTGCCGATCGCCACGGCGGCGAAGCCCGGGCTCTTGCGGAGCATCCGCGCGGCATAGCGCAAGTCCTGCAGAAAGGTTTTCATCATTCGCTCCTGAGTACCTGAACGGGATCGAGTCGGGACGCCCGCCGCGCGGGGATCGCGCACGCGAGCACGGACGCGGCGACGAGCGCGCCGGCGACGAAGGCGAGCGACCAGGGCTCGGCGGGCGACATCCCGTAAAGCAGCGGGCGCATCGCGCGGATGGAGATCAGGGCCGCGGCGGCTCCGATCGCCGCGCCGGCGATGCCCAGGCGCAGCCCCCGGCGGAGCACGAAGCGCCGGATCTCGCGACTGCTCGCTCCGATCGCGAGACGGATGCCGATCTCCCGGCGGCGGAGGCGTGCGTCGTGCGCGGTGACGCCGTAGACGCCGACGACGGCGAGCAGCACGGCGCTGCCGCCGAACAGGCCGAGCAGGAGCAGCAGGAACCGGTCGGCGCCGAGCGAAATTGCCCTGACGTCGTCGAGACGACGCAATTGATGGACCGGGACCTGGGGATCGAGGGCGCGGACCGCCGCGCGCAGGGGAGCGAGGAGCGACCCGGGCGCGGCGTCCGTCTGGACCACCACCGCGAGGCTGCGGCTGGGGTCCTGCGCGAACGGGGCGTAGATCTGGGGCCTCGGGGCCCTTGCCAGCCCGTCGTGCCGCTGGTCGCCGACCACGCCGACGATCGTGCGCCAGTCCGAGTCCGCCTCGGGCCGGCGGGAGAATGCGAGCTGCCGGCCGATCGGATCCTCGTTGGCGAAATACTGGCGGGCCAGGGATTCCGTGATCAGGACGACCGCTTCGGCATCCACCCGGTCCGCGTCTCGGAAGTCGCGCCCTCGCAGGATCGGGGTGCCCATCGTCCGGAAGTAGCCCGGCGACACCTCGTTGTGGAAGACCTCGATGCCGAACTCTCCGGGCGGCCGCCCGCGGACGGAGAAGTCGCTCGTCCAGAGCGAATCCTCGAGGGGCAGTTCCCGAGCGATCGCCGCGGAGCGGACGCCCGGCAGGGCGCGCACGCGCTCGAGCAGGGACTCCTGGAACGCCGCGACCGCACTGTCCTTCTCGTAGGCCGTCAGCAGCACGCCCGCGGCCACGCGACCCCGCGTCTCGAAGCCGGGGTCGATGCGCGTCAGCCGCCAGAAGCTGCGGGCCGCGAGAAACGCTCCCGAGAAGAGCAGCATCGCCAGGGCGATCTCGGCGACGACGAGTGATCCGGCGAGCCGGCCCGACACACCGCCGGCGACGCTGCCGCCGGTTCCTTTCAGGTCGCCTCCGAAGTCCGACCGCAGGACACGCAGAGCCGGAGCGAAGCCGAAGAGAAGGGCCGCGACGACGCTCGCCGTGACGGCGAAGACGAGCGCCCGGCCGGAGAGAACGATCATCCCGAAATCCGCCCGGCCGGAGGGCGCCAGGGACTTCACGAGAGGCAGGCCCCAGAGAGCCAGCAGGATGCCGAGGAGGCACCCGAGGGCGGCCAGCGCGCCGCTCTCGGCCGCGAGCTGCCGGGCAATCCGCGCGCGCCCCGCGCCGAGAGCCGCGCGGACTGCGATCTCCCGGCGCCGGCCCGCGGCGCGGGCGAGCAGAAGGTTCGCGACGTTGGCGCAGGCGATCGCGAGCAGGAGACCGACGGCCGCGAGCAGGACGAGCAGCGGCGTTCGCGTGTACCCGACCTGCCATTCATGGAGCGGGGTGACGCCGGCGCCCATGAGCCGGTTGGTCTCGGGATAGAGACTCTCGAGCCGGGCCGCGACCGCTTCGAGCTCCGACTGCGCGGCGGCGGCCGTCACGCCCGGGGCGAGCCGGCCCACGACGCGCAGCATGTGCGCGCGTCGGAAACCCGGCTGCATCCGCTGGGCGGGGTCCATGCGGAGGGAGCGCCAGTACTGGACCTCCCGCGAGGGAAAGTCGAAACCGCGGGGCGCGACGCCCACGATCGTCCACGAGTCGCCGTTCAACTGCATGGCCCGGCCGACGACGCGCGGATCGGCGCCGAAGCGGCTGCGCCAGAGCCCGTCGGATATGACGAGGGCCCGCTCCGACGTGGTCCAGTCCTCCGCGTCGACGAGAGCGCGGCCCAGAGCCGGCGCGACGCCGAGAACGGCGAACAGGCTCGCGGATGCGCGCGTGCCCTTGACCGCGGCGGGCTCGCCGCTTCCCGTCACGACCGCCGTCTCCGGTTCTTCCCAGTACGCGGCCATGGACGCGAAGGCGCGGCACTGCTCGCGCCAGTCGAGATAGTTGGCGCGGGCCACCCAGTTCTTGTACCAGCCGCGCTCGGGATTCTTCTCCCAGAGCGAGAGCAGGCGGCCGGAGTCGGGGAAGGGCAGGGGTGCGAGGAGGAGGCCGTGGACGGCCGAGAAGATCACCGTGGCGGCGCCGATGCCGAGGGCCAGCGTGCAGGCCGCCGCCGCCGTGAAGCCCGGGTTGCGGCGGAGAGCCCGGAAGGCCTGGCGAACGTCGTGCGTCAAAAACGTCATGGCCGGCTCCTCACTGTTCCATTCCTCACTCCGTCCGCAGGGCGGTCATCGGATCGACGCGGGCGGCACGCTCGGCCGGCACCGCGCTCGCGGCAAGCACGGCGCCGCCGAGGATCGCGGCTGCGACCAGGTAAGAAGCCGGATCGAACGGCGAGATGCCGAAGAGCAGCGGAGCGGCGAAGCGCGTGAGTGCGGCGGCCGCGGCCAGTCCGGCGGCGAGACCGGCCGCGGCGAAGCGCACGCCGCGGGACAGGACCAGCCGGCGAACGCTTCCCGCCTGGGCTCCGAGCGCGAGACGGATGCCGAACTCCCGGGTCCGTGCCTGTGTCGCGTAGGAGACGACTCCATAGAGTCCGGTTGCGGCGAGCACCAGCGCCAGCACAGCGAATGCGCCCACGAGCCAGGCGAGCAGACGTCCCTGCCCGAGGGAGAGCCCGAGCTTGTCCTCGAGCGTGCGGACGTGGAAGAGGGGAAGCTCGGCGTCCAGCGCGCCGACCGCGTCGGCCAGGGGCTTGCGCAGCGCTGCGGGGTCGACACCGGCGGCGGAGTCGAGCAGGATCATCATCCTGGGCGAATAGAACTGCGAGACCGGCACGTAGACGGTCGGGTCCGGCGCGCGGCGCAGGCTGCGGAAGCGCACGTCTTTGACGACGCCGATGATCTCGCCGCCCACGCCCGGGGGGCCCAGGTTCATGATCCGCCGCCCGACCGGGTTCTTCACGCCCGGCCAGAAACGACGGGCCATGCTCTCGCTGATGATCGCGACCTGCGTGCTCGTCGGGGTGTCGCGCGCATCGAAGTCGCGGCCGGCCACCAGCCGCGTTCCCAGCGTCTCGAAGTAGCCCGGCGTCACGATGTTGAGATCCGCCTGCGGGATTTCTCCGGCGGCCGGCGTGTAGCCGTCGCTCTCGATCGACGTGCGCATGCCGGAGCTCTGGACGGGAACCGTGCGCCCGAGCGCGGCCGATCGCACGCCGGGGATGGCCCGAAGGCGCGTCAGAAGCTCGGGAAGGAACGCTCCTCCCCGCTCGCGGTCGTAACCCTGCTTGGAGAGGTCGATGGACGCCTCGAGCTTGCCCGCGGGTTCGAAGCCCGGATCGACCCTCGCCTCGCGCGCCAGCGTTCGCCCCATCAGACCCGCGCCGACCAGAAGAACGGCGGTGAGGGCGATCTGCCCGACGACGAGCGCGTCGCGAAGCGTGAGCCGGCGAGGCAGGCGCGGGCCCGAGACGTCCTTCAGGGACGTCAGGACGTCGAGGCGGCCGGCGCGCGCGGCGGGCGCCAGGCCGAAGAGGAGCGCCGAGAAGAACGCGGCGCCGGCCGCGAAGGCGAGCGCACGGATGTCGAGGATCGCAGATGCAGCTCCGACCGGCAGAGTGAACTCCGGCGGCACCGCCGAGGCGAGCAGGTCGCCGGCCCAGACGGCGAAAAAGAGGCCGGCCACCGCGCCGAGACCGGCGAGCAGGAGACTCTCGACGAAGAGCTGGCGTGCGAGCTGGCGGCGCGAAGCGCCCAGCGCGAGGCGGACGCCGATCTCGCGCCGCCGGCGTTCGCTTCTGAGCAGCAGCAGTCCGGCGGCGTCGGCGCAGGCGATGAGGAGGACGAGGCCGGCCATCCCGAAAAGGAGCCATGAGATCCGCCGGGCTTCCTCCCGGGCGGCGGGACCGACGGCGTAGTCGGCGGCGGGCACGACGCGGGCCATCGGATCCTGGTGGTCGCTGGGCTGGCTGGCGGCTCGCCGTTTCGCGATCGTGTCGAGCTCGGCCTGCGCGCGCTCGCGGGTCACGCCGGGCGTCAGCCGAGCGACGATGTCCAGCCACGACAGGTTCCGGCCGACGAGGATGTTTTCCGCGGCGAACTCCGGCAGCGCCTGGTCGACCATCGCGATCGGCACCCAGAGGTCCGGCAGGAAGTCGAGGCTGACGCCCGTGAAGGAAGGTTCCGCGACTCCGACGACCGTGAATGGATGGCCGTTGAGGCGGATCGTCTCGCCGACGGTCTCCGGCGCGGCGCCGAATCGTTTCCGCCACAGCCGGTGGCTGATGACGGCGACAGGATGGGCGCCCGGCACGCGATCGTCCGCGGGGGAAAGCAGCCGCCCGCGTGCGGGCCGCGCGCCGAGCAGCTCGAAGAAGCTCCCGCTGACCAGCGCCCCGATCACCCGCTCCGCGGTCCCCCCGGAGCCGCTCGAGAGGTGGAATGCCTCGCCTTCGTCGTACGCCGCGATGCCGGCGAAAGACGTCGCGGCATCGCGATAGTCGGTGAAGACGGGGTAGGAGGAGTTCATGAGCGCGACGCCCTCGACGTCGGCCCCGTAGACCCGAACCAGGGACGCCGGGTCTCGCACCGCGAGCGGGCGGAAGAGGACCGCGTCCACGATCGAGAAGATCGCGACGTTGGCCCCGATGCCCAGTCCGAGCGTCAGCACCGCGAGCACGGCGAAGCCCGGGCTGCGCCCGAGCATTCGGATGGCGTATCGCAGGTCCTGTCCGGGGATCCTCATGGGCGCCGCTCCCTTCCTCAGTCGTTGACGATCCAGCCGTCGCGCAGCCGCACGATCCGGTCTCCGTACGACGCGTTCTCTTCGGAGTGCGTGACCTGGATGATCGTCATGCCCTCGGAGTTGAGCGACTTGAAGAGGCGCATGATTTCGCGCCCCTGGTCCGTATGGAGGTTCCCGGTGGGCTCGTCCGCGAGCAGGAGCTTCGGCTTCGCGATGAGCGCGCGGGCCACCCCGACGAGCTGCTGCTGGCCGCCGGAGAGCTGGTTCGGGAAGAGGTCCTTCTTCCCGACGATCTGGAAGCGGTCCAGCGTGTCGGCCACGATGGCGGCGCGCTCGGAGCTTTTGACGTTGCGATAGGAGAGCGGGATGTCGAGGTTCTCGGCGACCGTGAGGTTGTCGAGCAGGTGGTACTGCTGGAAGACGAATCCGACGTACTTCTTGTTGAGCTCGATCCGCTCCCGCGGCTTCATGCGGTGAACGTCGTGCTCGAGGAGCCGGAACTCGCCGGCCCAGTCGTGGTCGAGCATGCCGAGGATCGAGAGGAGCGTGGATTTCCCGGCGCCGGAAGGACCCATGATCGTCACGAACTCGCCCGGAGCGATCGTGAGGTTGATGCGCCGGAGCAGGAAGATCTGGCCGGCCTTGCTGGCTACGGATTTCTCGACGTTCGAAAGCTGAATCATGCTGTCTATTCGCCTTTCAAAGATTCGGTGGGAGCGATGCGGACCGCCCGCCGCGCGGGCAGACCGCTCGCCACGAGAGTCACGAGGAAGAGCGCGCCGGCCGCGGCTCCGAGCGAGCCCGGATCGGTCGGGGCCACGCCGAAGAGCACGCCGGAGAGCAGGGGGGACATCGCGAGGGCCCCCGCGACGCCCAGCAGCGCCCCTCCGGCGGCCAGCCGCGCAGTCTCGCCGAGCACGGTCGAGAGCACTTGCGGCGTCCGGGCGCCGAGAGCAATGCGGATGGACAGCTCGCGGCGCCGCAGGGCGACGACGTAGGAGAGGAGCCCGTAAACGCCGAGCATCGCGAGGCCCACCGCGACGCCGCCGAAGACCAGCATGAGCCGCATGTGCAGGCGCGAGGGAGCGAGCGCGGCGTCCCGGAGGCGCGAGAGCGTCGCGACTCCCTGCAGCGGTATTGCGGGATCGAGCTCGCCGACGATTCGCCGCAGCGCCGGCGCGAGGGCCGCGGCGTTCGGTCCGCGCACGAGCAGGTTCATGTCCTCGATCGGAAACTGGCGGATCGGCAGGTAGTAGGCGGGGGCTGGGGCCTTGTCGAGGCCCAGAAAACGGACGTCGGCGGAGACCCCGACGATCTCGAAACGCGCCGGCATGCCCTCGGCCTGGCCCCACCAGGACGCCGGGTCGCTCGACTCGAGGTGTCGGCCCAGGGCGCGGCCGTCGGGGAAGTTCTCGCGGACGAAGGCCTGGTTGACGATGGCGACGGCCGGATGCGCGAGGTCGTCGGAGGCCGTGAAGTCGCGGCCGCCCACGATCGGCACGCCGACCGAGCGGAAGTAGTCCTCGCTGACCGAGCGGAACCAGGCCGGCGCGGGCTCGCGGCCGGATGTCCTCTCGGCGCCGACGACCTGTCCGCCGCCGATCCAGTGCGCCTCGAGCGGGTGGTTGTACGCGAGCGCGGCGGCCTCGACTTCCGGCAGCGTGCGCACGCGCGCGAGGAGCCTTTCGTGGAAGCCGGCGACTTCCTTGGGCGTTCCGTACCGCGCCCGGGGGAGGCCGAAGTGCGCGACCGTCGTCTCGAGAGAATGAAAGCCCGGATCCACGCGGGCCAGCGCGAGGAAGCTTCGCGTCAGGAGGATCGCTCCGGACGCGAGTAGGACGGCGATCGCGGTCTCCACGAGCACGAGCCACCGCAGGGCCCGGCGGCCAGACGGGGCAGCCGTCGCGCCGCGTCCGAGATCCGACAACCGGCGAGAAGCTCCCGCCCGCGAGGCCCGCAGGGCCGGGAGCACGCCCGACGCCATGCCCGCCGCGGCCGACACGGCGGCGGCGAAGGCGAGGATCCCGCCGTGGAGCCGGACGTCCGAAAGCCTCGGCACGTCCGAGGGCATGAGCGCGACGAGCACCGGGAGGCCCCAAACGGCGGCAAGCACTCCGCCGGCGCAGGCGGCGGCCGCCAGGAGCCCCGATTCGAGGAGGATCTGCGCGGCGATGCGGGAGCGGCTCGCGCCGAGTGCGGCCCGGACATCGATCTCTCTCGCGCGAGCCGCGGCGCGGGCGAGCTGCAGGCTCGTGACGTTGGCGCAGCCGATCGCGAGCAGGAAAACGACCGCGCCGAAGAGGAGCCACAGGGCCGGTCGCATCGCGCCCGATGTTTCGCGGGCGAGCGGGGCGAGCCGGGCGTCCACGGCGCGGCTCGACGAGTCTTCCTCGTGGAGCCGCCCTGCGAGAGAGGTCAACTCCTGCTGAGCGGCATTCCATGAGACGCCGGCGCGCAGGCGCCCGATGACTCCGAGGACGTAGCTCCGGCCTCCGGGTGCGCCAGTGCCTTCGAGGGCGGCCGGCACGAAGAACTGAGGCTCTCCCTTGGCGAACGCGATCTTGCCCACGGTGAGGGCCGAGGCGGGATACGGCGCGGGCGGCATCACGCCGACGACGGTGAACGTCCCCTCGCCGAGGGACAGCGTGCGGCCCAGGATCGAGGGATCCGCTCCGAAACGGGAGACCCAGAGGGCGTGGCCGAGAGCGACCACGGGCGCCGCGCCCGGCCCGGCGTCCTCCGGGAGGAACGCGCGTCCGAGCGCCGGCGCGACTCCGAGGACGGCGAAGTAGTCGGGCGTCACCCTTGCACCGTGCAGCGAGACCGGCTCGGCGCCATCGGCGGCCAGAGTCCATGTCGCGCCGCCGAACGCGGCGAGGCTCTCGAAAGCACGCGCGTGCTCCCGCCAGGCCCGGAACGTGGCAGGCGAGGGGCGCCAGAGACGGCCGTCCTCCATGACTTCCCAGACAGCCGCGAGGCGATCGGGCGCGCGATACGGGAGCGGCGCGAGCACCACGGCGTGGAGGATCGAGAAGATCGCTGCCGTCGCCGCCACTCCCAGGCCGAGCGTCCCGATGGCCGCGCACGCGAAACCCGGGCTCTTGCGGAGCGACCGCAGGGCCACGCGCAGCTCCTGCAGGAAGACGCTCATCTCGTTACTCCGACCTCAGGGCGATGGTGGGGCTCACGCGCAGGGCGCGCCGCGCGGGATTCGCGCACGCCAGGAGCACGATCCCGGTCAGGATGACTCCGACTCCGGCGAACGTCGATGGATCGAACGGCGGCGTCTGGAAAAGCAGGCTCTGCATGAACCGCGTCAGCACGAACGCCGCCGCCGCTCCGACGAGGAGGCCCACCCCCGCCAGGCGGATGGCCTGGTCGAAGACGAGGCGGAGGACCTCGCGGGGTCCGGCGCCGAGGGCCGTGCGGATCCCGATCTCGCGCGTGCGCTGAGAGACGCCGTAGGACACGACGCCGTAGATGCCGACGGAGGCCAGCACGAGCGCCAGGGCGCCGAACAGCCCGAGGAGCAGCGTCGTGAATCTCCGTCGCGCCACCGACTCCGCGAGCGACCGCGTCAGCGGCCGGACTTCCGTCACCGACTGGTTCGGATCGACCCGATGGATCGCCGCCGTGGCGGCCCGTGCCAACGACATCGGGTCGGAGCGGGTGCGTGCGACGAACGCCATCGCGCCGCTGGTGTTCTGCGAGAACGGGAGGAACACTTCGGTCTGGACCGGGAGGTCGAGACCTTCCTGTGCGACGTCGCCCACGACGCCGACGATCTCGCGGAAGGGCCGGTCGTCCTGAGGGAAGCCCTGCTTGACACGTTTTCCGAGCGGGCTCTCGTTGGGCCACCATTTCTTCGCAAAGCTCTCGTTGATGATCACGACCTTGGCCGAGTCGGCGCTGTCGGCGTCGTTGAAGAAGCGGCCGGCGAGCAGCGGAATCCGCATCGTCGAGAAGTACCCCGGGTCGACCACGTTGAACGCGGAGCTCGGGACGTCGGTCGGCGCCGGGGTCGGCCGATCCGAAACCATGTAGACCGAGCCCCAGCAGCGGCCGGCGACGGGAGGGCAGTAGATCGCGCTCGCGGCCTCCACGCCCGGGAGGCTCCGGATCTGCTCGAGCGAGCGCTGGAGGAACTGGTAGCGGACCGGTTCGGTTTCATACCCCTTGTCCGGCAGGTACACGTTGAGGCCCAGCACGCCTTCGGGCTCGAACCCGAGCGGCACCCGCTGGACTTTCAGCAGGCTCCGGAGGAGCAGCCCCGAGCCCACGGCCAGCACGAACGCGAGGGCCACCTCGGACACGAAGAGCGTGCGACGCAGGCTCTGCCGGTTCCGTCCGCTCGTGGCGCCCGTCCCGGTCTCGCGCAGGGCCGACTGCGGATCGGGGCGCGCGGCCTGCAGAGCGGGGGCGAGGCCGAAGAGCGTGCCCGTGAGCAGGCACGCGGTCAGGGTGAAGAAGAGGACCAGCGGGTCGATGCGCGTGTCTCCGAGCCGCGGGATCTCGGAAGGGGCGAGGGCCACGAGCGGGCCCATCGCCCAGGCGGCGAGCGCGATCCCGAGCGCTCCCCCGAGGACCGACAGGAGCAGGCTCTCGGTCAAGAGCTGGCGGACGATTCGTCGGGGTCCCGCTCCGAGTGCGAGGCGGATGCCGAACTCCCTCTGCCGTGCCGCGGAGCGAGCGAGGAGGAGATGCGCGACGTTGGCGCAAGCGATGAGGAGCACGAGGCCCACCGCCCCGAGGAGGATCCAGAGCATCGGCCGGATTTCGCCGAAGAGCGCGTCGCTCAAGAACTCGGACCGCGCCTGGTTGCCGGTGTTGGTCTTGGGATAGGCCTTTTCGAGGTCGCGCATGATGCCGCCGAGCTCGGCGCGCGCTGTCTCGAGGCTCGCGCCGGGAGCCAGCCGGCCGAGGACGCGCATCCCGGAGTGATTGCCCCGTTCGAGCCAGGACGGCTCGGCGCCGTTCAAGCCGATCGGCGTGTACAGGGCCACCGGCTCGGGGAAGTAGGAGAAGCCGCGCGGAAGCACTCCGACGACGACGTATGGGAGGCCGTCGAGCTGAATCGGCTTCCCGACGATCGACGGATCCGAGCCGAAGCGCGTCTGCCATGTCTCGTCGGAAATGATCACGGTCCGTTCCGCTCCGGGGCGATCGTCGGCCTCCTGGAGGTCGCGGCCGAGGGCGGGCCGGACACCGAGGAGCGACAGGAACGGCGCCGAGATCTCCGCGCCGGGCAGAAGCTCCGGCTCGCGGGTTCCGCTGACGTTCCATGACGTCCGCCGGTACCCGGCGAGCTGATGCAGCGACTGGACACGCTCCCGCCAGTCCAGGAAGGTGGGCCACGCGACTCCCATGCGGCCGGAGCGTTCATTGTGCTCGTGGGTCACCACCAGGCGGTGCGGCTCGGGATAGGGAAGGGAGCGGAGCAGCACGGCGCGCACCACGCTGAAGATGGCCGTGTTCGCTCCGATGCCGAGGGCCAGAGTCGCGACGGCCACCAGCGTGAAGCCCGGAGACTTCGCGAGCATCCGGACGGCGTAGCGCAGGTCCTGAACGAGTGTGCGCATGGGAATCTCCTTTACTCCGCCCGCAATGCCTGCATCGGGTCGACGCGGGAAGCCCGGCGCGCGGGCAGGAACGCGGCGAAGGCGGCCACGGCCACGAGGAGCGCCGACACGGTGGCGAGGGTCGCCGGATCCGAAGTGCCGACGCCGTACACGAATTGCGTGAGCAGTCGACCGGCAGCGAGCGAGGCGGCGAGTCCCAGAGCCAACCCCGCGATCGTCGGCCGGAGGCCCTGGAAAACGATCATCCGGACGACCTGCGAGCGCCTCGCCCCGAGGGCCATCCGGATGCCGATCTCGCTCGTCCGTTGCGACACCGAGTAGCCGAGCACGCCGGACAGCCCGACGGCCGCGAGGCCGAGAGCGAGCGCTCCGAAAAAAGTCAGAAGACGGGCGTAGAGTCGCTCGCGCGAGAGCGTCGCCTTCGACTGCGCCACCTGCGTGCCGACTTCGGTGACCGGAAGGCCGGCGTCGAGCACGCGCACCGCGTGCCGCACGGCGTCGGCGAGCGGCGCCGGGTCGCCCGCGGCCCGCAGCGCGAAACGCATTTCGCCGATCTCCGACACCGCCTGTCGCCAGGGCGTGAACAACAGAGGTTCGATGGCCCTCCGCTGCGTGTCGTACTTGGTGTCTCCGACGACGCCGACGATTTCCCAGTCCGGCTCATCGTCCGATTCCCGGATACGCTGGCCGATGGGGTCCTGGCCCGGGAAGTACTTCCGGGCGAAGGTCTGATTGACGATCGCGACGCGAGGCGCGTGCGTGTCGTCCTGCGCGGTAAACCCGCGGCCCCGGAGACGGGGAATCTCGAGCGTCTCGAAGTAGTTTTCGCGGACGATCTGCCGGTTGGTCATGTGCTCGGCCGCCGTGCTCCGTCTTTCGCCCCGCAACAGAATCGAAGTGTTCCAGGTGTAGTCGGCGATCAGAGGGATCACGCCGAATGTCGCGGAGCGGACTCCCGGAAGTGACTCCAGGCGTTCGGAGAGTCGGCCATAGAGATCGACCAGCCGCTCGTCCTTGTAGCCCGCCTGAGACGGCTGGACCCGGAAGACGAGGAGCCGTTCCTGGTTGAACCCGAGCTCGACGTGCTCGAGGTGAAAAAGGGTTCGGACGAAGAGACCCGCTCCCGCGAGCAGCATCACCGAGAGCGCCACCTGGAAAGCGACGAGGATGTTCCTGAGACGGGAGCCGGCGGACGCCGTGCGGCGGCTCTGCCGGAGGACGGTCGCCAGATCCATCCCGGACGTTCGCCACGCGGGGGCCAGGCCGAAGAGGACGCCTGTGACCAGCGACATCGCCAGCGTGAAAGCGAGCACTCGAAGATTCAGGCCGGCGTCGACGTCGAGTTGGAAGCGGCTGTCGCCTGCGGAGAGGCCGACCAGCGCCGCCTTGCCCCAGACGGCGAACAGCGCGCCCGCGGCGCCGCCGAGTATGGCCAGCAGCACCGCTTCGGTCACGAGCTGTCGGACGAGTCGCCCGCGTCCCGCGCCGAGAGCCAGCCGCGCGGCGATCTCGGGTCGGCGCAGGGCCGCCCGGGCGAGAAGCAGGTTCGCCAGGTTGGCGCACGCAATCAGCAGCACGAGCGCCACGACCACGAACAATCCATGGATCGGGCGAGCGAAGCTGGCACGGTGTTCCCTCAGCCCACGGCCGCCCGGTACGGCGAGGAGGCGCGGGTAATCCTTCGTTTCGAGTACGGCCGGATCCCCGTCGCGCCGGGGCGGCGGCATCGCGTCGAGCGCGGCCGCCTGGAAGGTTCCCTGAAGGCTCTCCGCCGCCTGAGCCCGCGTCGCGCCGGGCGCGAGGCGGCCCATGACGTTGATCCACCAGATTCCGGGCTCGCCGTTGTGGGCCATCCCCGTTTCCGCGCCGAGGAGCGTCGGCTCGAACGACAGCGGAACGGTGATGTCCGGCTGGTAATCGACCTGCAGGGTGCCGGCGAACCCGGGCGGAGTCACGCCCACGATCGTGAAAACCGTCTGATTGATCTTGAGGGGTTGACCGAGCACGCCCGGGCTGGCGCCGAGGCGCTGCCAGTAAGAGTGGCTGAGAACGACCACGGGATCGGCGCCCGGGTGATCGTCGTTTCCCGTGATTCCCCGCCCCAGAACGAGCGGCACCCCCAGTCCGGAGTAGTAGCCTCCGGAGACCACCTGTCCACCCACGACTTCGGCCCGGTCGTCCGTGACGACGCTGACCTCATAGATCGGCGCGAAGGCGAACAGCTCGGAGATCGGGTTCGGGTTCGGGTTCGGGTTCGGACTGCCCGACGCCTTCGCCCGGGCGTCGCGCAGCTTCTCGAAGATGTCGTGGCGGAACACCGAGCCGCCCTGCATTCCCGGGGGCCGTGCCATGCCCGAACCGCGACGTCCGCTCGTTCGGAACGGGCGGCCGGCCTCCCACTCGAAGAGCACCAGCCGCTCGGGCTCCCGAACAGGGAGGGTCTTCAGAAGAACCGCGTCCAGGACGCTGAAAAGGGCCGTGTTGGCGCCGATGCCGAGCGCGAGCGTCGCCACCGCCACGGCCGTGAAGCCGGGGTTCTTGCGCAGCCAGCGGATCGCGTAACGAACGTCCTGGATTACGGTGCTCATCGCTTTCACTCCGCCCGCAACGCGCGCATCGGATCGATGGACGCGGCGCGGCGCGCCGGGATCCAGCAGGCCAGGGCCGCGCAGGCCGCGAGCAACACCGCCACGCCCGCGTAGGTCACCGGATCGGTGGCGCCGACGCCATAGAGAAAACTCGACAGCACGCGACTCGCCGCCAGAGCGCCGACCACGCCGATCAGGAGGCCGAGGCCGGTCAGGCGCATCCCTTCGGCGAGCAGCGCGCCGACGACGCGGCGCGGCTCGGCTCCGAGCGCAATCCGCACGCCGATCTCGGCGGTGCGCTGCCGCACCGACTGGCTCATGACACCGGCGATGCCGACGGACGCGAGCACGAGAGCGAGCAGCGCGAAGAGCGTCAGCAATTGCGTCCGGAAGCGTTCGCTTCCGAGAGACGACGTGAGGATCGACTGGAGGGAGCGCGCGCCCGGCACCGGAATCAACGGATCGACCGCGTGGACCTTCTCGCGCAGGAGCGCCGCGAGTCCGGCGCCGCCGCGTTTCCCGCGGACCACGACCTCCATCCAGCGCTTCCAGGGCTGGAGCGACTGCGCGTAGGGCGTGTAGACCGCGGGCTCGTCCTCGTGCGCGAGTCCGAAGTGCCGGACGTCTCCGACGACGCCGACGATCTCGATCCACTGCGGCTCGTCCAGGCGTGCCCATCGAAGGCGGGCGCCGATGGGGCTCGCACCGGGGAAGTACTCACGCGCGAAGCGCTCGTTCACGACGCCGACGAGCGGCGTCCCCTGCCGATCCTCCGGGCGGAGGTCGCGTCCGGCCTTCCGCGGAATTCCCATCACGCCGAAGTAGTCACCCATGATGGTGCGCGAATTGAGCTCGGGCTCGTCGCCGACGGCGATCGGAGCCCAGCCCTCGATCACGAAGTTGTGGCCCAGGGCATGTCCGGTGAGCGGGACCTCGCTGATCAACGCGGCCGCGACGCCCGGAACGCCGTTCAGCTGCGCGAGGACCTGCTCGCGGAACCGGGTCTGCGCCGGGATGTCCCCGTAGCGCGACTCGGGAAGATCGAGCCGCGCGGCAACCAGGCCGTCGGTGGAGAAACCGGGCCGGACGGCATGGAGACGCCAGAGGCCGTGAAGCAGAAGGCCGGCGGCCACGAGGAGCACCATCGCCAACGCGATCTCGGCCACGACGAAGGCGTCCCGCAGCCGCCCCGTCGAGATCCCGCCCTGGCCGCGGGGCCCGGCGAGACCCGGAGCGAACCCGCGGCTCGAGGCCTTCCAGGCCGGAAGGATCCCGAACGCGATTCCGGTCAGTAGCGACACCGCCGCGGCGAAGAGGACGATGCCGCCGTGCATGCCGACACGCTCGAGCCGCGGGAGGGCATCGGGCATCGCCGCGAGCAGGAGCTGTGTGCCCCACGCCGCGAGAAGGACCCCGCAGGCCCCGCCGGCGACGGAGAGCACGATGCTCTCCGTCAGGATCTGCCGCACGAGGCGTCCCCGGGTCGCGCCGAGCGCCGTGCGGACGGCCAGCTCTCCGCGGCGTGTCGAGGCCCGGGCGAGAAGCAGGTTCGCCAGGTTCGCGCAGGCGATCAGCAGGACCATGCCGACGGCGCCCGCGAGGATCCAGAGAGGACGCTTGCTGTCGCCGACGATGCCGTCGAGAAGAGGCACGAAGTCAGGCCGGAGATTCTTGTCTTCGTCGGGATGCGCCGCCGCGAGATGCTTCATCGCCGCGTCCAGATCCGCGCGCGCCGCCGCGGGCGAGACTCCGGGTCCGAGCCGGACGACGGAACGCAGCATGTGCGCGCCGCGGGACTGCGCGGCCAGCGGATAAGCGACTTCGATCGGCGTGTAGACGTCGGCCGGGATGTCCGGAAGCCGGAACTCCGGAGCGAGGACGCCGGCGACGGTGTACGGAACGCCTCCCAGCGTGATCGCCCGGCCCACGATCGCGCGGTCGCCGGCGAACTGGCTCTGCCAGAAGCCGTACGAGAGCACCGTGAGGCGCTCGCCGCCCGGCACGTCGTCCGACTTCGCGAGGGGGCGGCCGAGGACGGCGCGGGCTCCGAGCGTTTCCAACAGCCCACCCGCCACGAGCGCGGCTTCCAGCTTGAGCGGCTCGCCGACTCCGGTCAGGTCGAACGTCATCGGCGAAGCGCCGCCCATCGCGGCGAAGGAGCGCGTGCCGGCACGCAGGTCCGACAGCTCGGGCGCCGAAAGGTTCCCTTCCAGCGCGAGCAGGCGCCCGGCCTCCGGGTAGGGAAGCGGGGCGAGGAGCACGCCCTGGATGACGCTGAAGATCGCGGTGTTGGCGCCGATGCCCAGAGCGAGCGTCGCGACGGCCGTCAGCGTGAAGCCCGGGCTCTTCGCGAGCGTTCGGAGCGAATAGCGGAGGTCCTGCGCTAGAGCGCCCATGCGATTCTCCTTCCGACCGATTTGAGCCTCATTCGCTCCTCAAAGCCGTCAGAGGCTCGACGCCGGCCGCGCGGCGGGCCGGCCAGTACGCGGCCGCGGCGGCCACGGCGAGAAGAAGCGCGGCGGCCGATCCGAGCACGAGCGGATCGGTCGGGCTGACCTCGAAGAGCAGGCTGCGCATGACTCGCGTCGCGATGAGGGCGAGAATGCTCCCGAGGAAGACTCCGGCGGCCGCGAGGCGAAGAGCCCGTCGCAGGACGTCGGCGCTCACGTCCCGAGGCCTGGCGCCGAGCGCCATCCGGATCGCAATCTCCCGCGTCCGCTCGCTGACGGCGTAGGCCATGACGCCGGCGACGCCGACTGCGGCGAGCGCCAGAGCGAGGGCCGCGAAAGCCGACAGCAGCGCCACGACCAGACGCCGCCCGCCGGCCGATTCGTCGATGATGTCGTCCATGGCGCGGACGTCCCAGACCGCGATCGAAGGATCCAGGGCGCGCACGGCCTCGCGGACGGCGGCCGCGGCCGAAGCCGCCGGCATCGGCGAGCGGATGAGCAGGCTCGTGTACGACATCGGCAGCTGCGCCTCCGTCACGTACATCTGGGGCGCCGCCGGCGCATCGAGCGAGAGCTCGTGGACGTCGCCGACGACCCCAACGATCTGGAAGACGGGAGGGCACTGCGCCGCGTCCCGGCAGAACCCGATGAGAAGCCGCCGGTCCACGGGATCCTCGCCCGGGAAGTACTGCCGGGCGAAGGCTTCGTTGACGACGACAGCCAGTGGGGCTCCGTCGCGGTCGCGTTCCGAGAACACCCGGCCGGAGCGCAGCGGTATCCGGAGGGCTTCGAAGTAGTTGGGACTGACCCAGCGCATTTCGGCGGAGTGCTCGTCGCCCCGCGGCATCGGGCGGCCTTCGATGGTGAAACCGTTGCCGAAGGCTTCCGTCGTGACGGGGAGGTGGCTGATGTACGAGGCCGAGGCCACGCCCGGGACAGCCGCCGCCCTCGCGCGCACCTCTTCGAAGAACCGCGCCCAGGAGGCCGGCTCCGGATACTGAGCGACCGGAAGGTTGAGGTTCATCGCGACCACGTCGCGGCTGTCGAGTCCCGGCTTCACGTTCGAGAGCCGGGCGAGACTGCGGAGAAGCAGGCCTGCGCCCGCCAGGAGCATCAGACAGAGCGCGATCTCGGCGGCCACCAGCGCGGCCGTCGTCCGGTGGGCCCCGGCCGTGCGCCCTCCCGGGCCGCGCAGGGCCGCGTCGAGCCGGCGATGCGTGGCCTGCCAGGCCGGAGCGAGCCCGAAGAGAACGCTCGCCGCTGCGGCGACCAGCAGCGAGAAGCCGACGACGGCCGGCTCGAGTCCGCCGGGTGACCGCGGAAGGACGCGCGACACCGGCTCCGCGACGGCTTGGACGATCCAGACCGCGCCGAGCACGCCGAGGATGGCGCCGCCGGCGGCGAGAACGAGAGCTTCGGTCAGAAGCTGGCGGACGACCCGCGCGCGGCTCGCGCCGAGCGACAGGCGCACGGCGATCTCGCGGCGGCGCCTGTTGGCCCGCGCGAGAAGGAGGTTCGCAACGTTGGCGCAGGCGATGAGGAGCACGAAGCCCGCGGCCCCGAGCAGGAGGAGGAGCATCGGGCGTGCGCCCCCGACGATGTCGGGTGTGAACGGGACGATCTCAGCCTGCCAGTCCTTGTTGAAATCGGGGAACGCTTGAGCGAGATCGCGGCTGATCGCGCCCATCTCGGCTTGGGCGGCCTCGAGGGAGGCGCTCGAGCGGAGCCGCGCGACGACCGACAGCCATTTCGATCCGCGGCTCGAGACGTCGGCCGCCGAAAGGGCCAGCGGCGCCCAGAGCGACGCCTGGCGCAGCGGCGGAAACTCGAAATCGTCGGGGAGGACTCCGACGATGGTGTGCGGAGTCCCGTTG
>Ga0207691_10001945_pt1 | contig 20176 bp, 19 predicted proteins | sample KBSM13metaG_FD_184327 | JGI IMG/M metagenome (GOLD analysis project Ga0207691, IMG submission 184327) | Miscanthus rhizosphere microbial communities from Kellogg Biological Station, Michigan, USA - KBS M1-3 metaG (SPAdes) (version 2) | ecosystem: Host-associated > Plants > Roots > Rhizosphere >... | reverse complement strand
CGGCCTTCGACAACCCGTGCTCGTGCGAGAAGCGGGCCGCATCCTTGGCGCCCAGCGACGAGTGATCGCCGCCGCGGCCCTTCGCGACGTCGTGGAAGAGTGCGGCGAGGTAGAGCACCTCCGGCCGGTCGAACTCCTGCATCAATTGAGATAGAAAGGGGTACTCGTGGTCGAAGCGCGGGATGCGGAAGCGGCGGAGATTGCGGATCACCATGAGGATGTGCTCGTCCACGGTGTAGACGTGGAAGAGGTCGTGCTGCATCTGTCCGACGATGCGGCCGAACACGGGCAGGTACCGGCCCAGCACGCCGTAGCGGCTCATGCGCCTGAGCGTCCAGGTGAGGCGCTCGCTCCTCATGATCTCCATGAAGCGGCGTCGGTTCTCGCGCGCCTCGCGGAATTTCTTGTTGATGTGCGGCAACGCGCGCGAGAGGGCGCGCAGCGTGCGCGGGCCCAGGCCCACGATCTCCGGATGCGCCTGAAGCCGCATGAAGGCTTCCAGCATCATCCCCGGCTTGCGATCGAAGAGCCGCTCGTCGCTGATCTCCAGGTTGCGGGTCACTACCTCGAAGTCGTGGTCCAGCGCCTGCGGCTTCCTCTCCGATTCCGGCGTGATGCGATCGAAGAGGTTCGCGAGCAGGATCTGGTTGAAGCGCCAGATGGCCTTGGCCGCGAGGTAGTAGCGGCGCATGAGGAGGTCGGAAGGCGCCATTCCCGCGGGTCCTTCCAGCTTCAGCTGCCGCGCGATCTCGATCTGGTGGTCGAAGACCAGGCGATCCTCGCGGCGGCCCGCGAGGTAATGCAAGCGGATGCGCAGGTCCTGCAGGACGCGCTCGTTGACCGTGATCGCGGCGGCTTCGTGCGGCGTGATGAGCCCCTGCTCGGCGAGCTCGCGCCACGACGTGCCGAATCCGCCCGCGCGCGCGAGCCACAGCACCATCTGCAGGTCGCGCAGCCCGCCGGGGCTTTCCTTGATGTTGGGCTCGAGGTTGTACGCGGCTTCCTGGAAACGGTCGTGGCGGCGCTTCTGCTCGCGGAACTTCGCCTCGAAGAAATCGCGCACGTTGCGCCGCGCGCGAAGCCGCGCCTCCATCTCCGCCAGCAGCTTCGCGTTCCCCGCGATGAGCCGCGACTCGAGCAGGCTCGTGTCCACCGTCACGTCCTTCACCGCCTCCTCGACGCTCTCCGCGACGGTGCGGACGCTGTGGCCGGGCTCGAGCCCGCTATCCCACAAGGCGCCGATGAATTTTTCGACGGATGCGCCCGGCGCGTGGCCATCGGGCATCAGCACCAGGACGTCGACATCGGAGTGCGGGAAGAGCGCGCCGCGGCCGTAACCGCCGACCGCTACCAGCGCGAGGGACTTGTCGTCGATCGATTGCGACCAGAGCCGTTGCAGCAGCTCATCGACCAGCGCGGCGTGCGCTGCCAGCGTCCGCGGCGCATCGGGCCGCCGGAAATACCGCTTCTTCAGCTCCTCGCGATGCTGCTTGACCCACGCGCGTGTCTCCGCCGCGCTGGTGCCAGGTTCAGTTTTCGCTTTGGAGACGGGCGTTGGTGCGCTCGGAACGGAAACTGTACCTGGCACCGTTTTAGTTATTTACCTGCGAAACTTGGCGGGGCCGGGGTGCCCGCCGACTGCGTGAGGATCTCGTAGCCTTCTTCGGAGACGAGGATGGTGTGCTCCCACTGCGCGGAGAGCGAGTGGTCGGCGGTGACGATGGTCCAGCCGTCGGCGAGCTGGCGGATGTCGCGCTTGCCGGCGTTGATCATCGGCTCGATGGTGAAGGTCATGCCGGGCACGAGCTTCAAGCCCTGGCCGGGACGGCCGTAATGCAGGATCTGCGGCTCCTCGTGGAAGCGCTTGCCGATGCCGTGGCCGCAGAACTCGCGCACCACGGAAAAGCCGTTCTTCTCCGCGTGCGTCTGGATCGCGAAGCCGATGTCGCCCAGCGTCACGCCGGGCTTCACCTGGTCGATGCCCTTCCACATGCACTCGTAAGTGATCTCGCAAAGGCGCCGGGCCTGCACCGAGGGCTCGCCCACGTAGAACATGCGGCTCGTGTCGCCGTGCCAGCCATCCTTGATCACGGTGATGTCGATGTTCACGATGTCGCCGTTGCGCAGCACCTTGTCGCCGGGCACGCCGTGGCAGACCTGGTGGTTCACCGAGGTGCAGATCGACTTGGGATAGGGACGATGACCCGGCGGTGCGTAGTTGAGCGGCGCGGGGACCGTGCCCTGCACGTTCACCATGTAGTCGTGGCAGAGCTTGTCGAGCATGCCGGTGGACACGCCCGGCTTCACGTACGGGCCGATGTAGTCGAGGACTTCCGAGGCGAGGCGGCCGGCGAGGCGCATCGCGACGATGTCCTCGGGGGCCTTCAGCGGCTGGTGTAAGGGCTGGAGCATGGGGAAATTATAACGTTTGGGCTGGCCTCCCGAATCCAAGTTCCCTGAGCCGGTAGCATTGCCCCATGACACGACGCGGCTATGTCCTGGCGCCGGGCGAGGGCGAGCACCTCATTCGCAACGCCGGAAGCATCTTCATCAAGGTGGATCCACGGCGCGGCTCCCACGGCATGGCGCTCGGCACGCAGCAACTGCCCATAGGCGCCGGAATCCGCGTGCACCAGCACAACGAGGCCGACGAGGTCCTTTTCGTTCTCGAGGGGGCGGGCGTGGGCATCCTGGACGAGGAACGTGTCGCGATAGAAAAAGGCTCTGCCATGTTCGTGCCGAAGGGCGCGTGGCATGGCGTCGAGAATCCCGAGGTCGAGATGACGCTGCTGTGGGTCGCGGCGCCGCCCGGCCTGGAGGATTTCTTTCGCGAGGTGGGGACGCCGGCGGGCGAGCCGCCGCGCAGCATCACGCCCGAACAATTCGACGACATCGCACGCAAGCACGGCATGCGTTTCCGCTAGGCGCGCCAACCGGCCGCGGATATTGGAAGGCTTTGATCCGGTAGGCCTTTTCCTGCTATAATCTTGGGCTATCCGTGGCTCTCAAGGCTTCGGAAATTCACACCCCGCCGGCAGTACCCAGGTGCTTGGCCCAACGGCCAAGTTTGGAGCGCGGGGGAGGCCAAACCTAGACTAGGAGTAACTGCATGTCCGTCACCATGCGCCAGATGCTGGAGGCCGGTGTTCACTTCGGCCACCAGACGCGCTACTGGAATCCCAAGATGGCTCCGTACATCTTCGGGGCCCGCAACAAGATCCACATCATCAACCTCGAGAAGAGCCTTCCGATGTACCAGGAAGCGCTCAAGTTCGTGCGCCAGCTCTCCGCCAACAAGGGGCAGATCCTCTTCGTCGGCACCAAGCGCCAGGCGCGCGAGATCGTCAAGGAAGAAGCGCAGCGTGCGGGCGCCCCGTACGTCGATTACCGCTGGCTGGGCGGCATGCTCACCAACTTCAAGACGGTCAAGGGCTCGATCAAGCGCCTGAAGGAGATGGACGGCATGATCGCCGACGGCTCCATGGAGCGCCTGTCCAAGAAAGAGCAGCTCATGAACGCGCGCGAGCGCGAGAAGCTCGAGCGCTCGCTGGGCGGCATCAAGGACATGGGCGGCATCCCCGACGCGCTCTTCGTGATCGACGTGGGCTTCCACAAGATCGCGGTCACCGAGGCCCGCACGCTGGGTATCCCCATCGTCGGCGTCGTTGATTCCAACAACTCGCTCGACGGCATCGACTACGTGATCCCCGGCAACGACGACTCGACCCGCGCCATCCGCCTCTACGCCCGCGGCGTGGCGGACGCGATCCTCGAGGGCCGCAGCCAGGTCATCAGCGAGATGGTCCCGTCGAACAATTCCGAGGACTTCGTCGAAGTCGAGGAACAGGAAAAGTAATTCCGGGTCGCATGGTACCCGGGCGAAAAGGGGCGATCCAAAGCCCCTTTTTTGTATGAACTGGTCCCTGCCTGGGCAGGGATGACACAAGGAAACGGCAATGGCTGAAATCACCGCAGGAATGGTCAAGGAGCTGCGCGAGCGCACCGGGCTCGGCATGATGGAGTGCAAGAAGGCGCTGGAAGAAGCGGGCGGGGACATGCAGAAAGCCGAGGAGCTGCTGCGCATCAAGAGCGGCGCCAAGGCCAACAAGGCCGCCTCGCGCGTCGCCGCGGATGGCGCCATCGGAACGTACCTCGAAGGCAATGTCGGCGCGCTGGTCGAGGTGAACGCCGAGACCGACTTCGTCGCCAAGAACCCCGACTTCATCGAGTTCACGCGCAACGTGGCGCAGCTCGTCGCCAAGCAGAAGCCCGCGAACGTCGAGGCCCTCTCGACACTGAAGATCGGCGGCGAGACCGTGGAAGCCACGCGCCAGAAGCTCGTGCAGAAGATCGGCGAGAACATCACCGTGCGCCGCTTCGAGCGCGTGGAAGCGAAGGGCAAGCTCCTCGACTACGTCCACCCGGGCTCCAAAGTCGCGGTCATCGTCGACTACGAGGGTGACGCGGAAGTCGCCAAGGACCTCACGCACCACATCGCGTTCGCGAAGCCCAAGTACATGACGAAGGCCGAGTACCCCGCCGACGCCGTCGCCTCCGAGCGCAAGATCCTCGAGGCGCGCGCCGCCGAAAGCGGAAAGCCGCCGGAGATCGTGGCGAAGATGGTGGAAGGCGGCATCAACAAGTTCCTCGCCGAGAACACGCTCCTGGGCCAGCCGTTCGTGAAGGACGACAAGCAGACCGTGGAGAAGATGCTCGCCGCGAAGAAGACGAAGCTCAACGCCTACAAGGTGCTGGTCGTGGGCGAGGGCATCGAGAAGAAGCAGAGCGACTTCGCGGCCGAAGTCGCCGCGATGACGAAGAACGCCGCTTAAGCATGGCGGGCGACCCGGGCGACGTGAACCCGCCGGCCAAGCCGGCCTACCAGCGCATCCTCCTCAAGCTCTCGGGGGAAGCGCTGATGGGGAGCGACTCGTTCGGCATCAACCGCGAGACGGTCGATCGCATCGTGTCGGAGGTGAAGGAAGTCTCCGACCTCGGCGTGCAGGTCGCCATCGTCATCGGCGGCGGCAACATCTTCCGCGGCGTGTCGCAGGGCGCGGTCGGAATGGACCGCGCTACCGCCGACTACATGGGCATGCTGGCCACGGTGATCAACGCGCTCGCGCTCGCGGATGCGATGAACCGCGGCGGCCTGGTGGCCCGCGTGCAGTCGGCGCTGTCCATCGAACCTGTCGTCGAGCCGTACATCCGCGGCAAGGCGATCCGCTACCTCGAGGAAGGCAAGATCGTCATCTTCGGCGCGGGCACGGGCAATCCGTTCTTCACCACGGACACGGCGGCGGCGCTGCGCGGGCGCGAGGTGGAAGCCAACGTCGTGCTCAAGGCGACCAAGGTGGACGGCGTCTACACGGCCGACCCGATGAAGGACAAGACCGCGACGCGCTACAACAAGCTCACCTTCGACGAGGCGTTCGTGAAGAACCTGAAGGTGATGGATGCGACGGCGCTGGCGCTTTGCCGCGACCAGAAGCTGCCGATCAACGTCTTCTCGATCTTCAAGGACGGGGCGTTGAAGCGCGTCGTGATGGGGGAGGACGAGGGTACACTCGTCCACAACTGATCCAGGGAGCTGAAAGAGGGGCGTATGGCGATTGCGGACATCAAGAAGCAGGCGACGGAGAAGATGGGAAAGTCCGTCGATACGCTGAAGCACGATCTGCAGAAAATCCGCACCGGCCGCGCGCACACCGGCCTCCTCGACCACCTTCGCGTGGACTATTACGGCAGCGACGTGCCCATCAACCAGGTGGCGAGCATCACGCTTTCGGACGCGCGCACCATCGCCATCCAGCCGTTCGAGAAGAAGATGATCCAGGTGGTCGAGAAGGCCATCCGCGATTCCGACCTCGGCGTGAACCCGGCCACTTCCGGCGACGTGGTGCGCGTGCCGATGCCCGCGCTCACCGAGGAGCGCCGCAAGGAGCTCGCCAAGCTCGTGAAGCACGAGGGCGAGAACGCGAAGGTGGCGGTGCGCAACATCCGCCGCGACGCGATGAACCACGTGAAGGCGCTGCTGAAGGAAGGCGAAGTGAGCGAGGACGACGACAAGCGCGCCGAGAAGGAAATCCAGCAGCTCACGGACAAGTCCATCGCCGACATCGACAAGATCGTCGCCGACAAAGAGAAAGAGCTGATGGCCGTCTGATGACCGACTTCAGCTCATCGACGCAGGCGATTCCGGAAGCGGGCGCCACCCCGCGCCACATCGCCATCATCATGGATGGCAACGGGCGCTGGGCGAAGAAGCGCTTCCTGCCGCGCGTGGCCGGCCACCGCAAGGGCGTGGAGGCGGTGCGCGAAGCCGTGAAGACCTGCATCGAGCGCGGCGTCGAGTACCTCACGCTCTTCGCCTTCTCGAGCGAGAACTGGCGCCGCCCGCAGGAGGAAGTGACCGTCCTCATGCAGCTTTTCATGCGCGCGCTCGAGCAGGAGGTCGGCAAGCTGCACAACAACGACATCCGCTTCAAGGTCGTGGGCGACCTGTCGGCATTCGACCAGCGCATCGTCGAGCTGGTGCGCCAGGGCGAGAGCCTCACCAGGGACAACAAGCGCCTCACGCTCACCGTGTGCGCGAACTATGGCGGGCGCTGGGACGTGCTCCAGGCCGCCGAGCGCTGCCGGGTCGAGGATCCGATGGCGCCGATCACCGAGGAGCGCCTGTCGCGCTTCCTCTCCATGGCGTACGCGCCCGAGCCGGACCTCTTCATCCGCACCGGCGGCGAGCAGCGCGTCTCGAATTTCCTGCTGTGGCAGCTCGCGTACACGGAGCTCTATTTCACCGAAGCGCTGTGGCCCGACTTCGGCGCGGAAGCGCTGGATGCGGCGCTCGATTCGTACCGCCAGCGCGAGCGGCGTTTCGGCCGCACCAGCGAGCAGCTGAAGGAAATCGAGCCGGTCACCCAGGCCGGCTGACCGCACGTGCTTCGCACCCGCGTCATCACCGCGGTCGTCCTGCTCATCCTGTTGGTGGGCATGCTGTTCTTCGCGCCCGCGCTCATGTGGGCGGCCTTCATGCTCGTGGTGGCGCTGCTGGGATGCTGGGAGTGGTCGCGGATGAGCGCGCTCCCGAAGACCGCGCAGGGCGTCTACCTGGCGCTCTCCGGCGCCATCGGCGGCGGGCTCTGGCTGCTCTACGCGCGCGCGCCCGATACCTATTTCATGACGGCGGCGAGCTTCTCCTTCATCGTCGCCGCGCTCTTCTGGGTCGTGCTCGCGCCGCTCTGGCTCGCCAACAAGGCGCGCCCGTCGCCGCTCGTGTGCGCCATCGCCGGCTGGATCGTGATGTGGCCCACGTGGTTCGCGTTCGTCGTGCTGCACGACGCGAGCCCGTGGCTGCTGCTCGCCATCGCCGCGATCGTCTGGGCCGCCGACATCTGCGCGTACTTCGCCGGCAAGCGCTTCGGCAAGCACAAGCTGGCACCCGCGGTGAGTCCCGGCAAGACATGGGAAGGCGTGATGGGCGCGCTCGTGGGTGTGGCCGTCTACGCGATCATCCTCGCCTTCATCGCGCGCTCTTCGACGACCCCGCTCTCCGCGATCTTCGAGCCTGGAAAAGGCGTGCCGGCGATCGTCGGGATGCTCCTGCTCACGCCGCTCAGCATCATCGGCGACCTGCTGGAGTCGTGGATGAAGCGCGGCGCCGGCCTCAAGGATTCGAGCAACCTGCTGCCGGGGCACGGCGGCATCCTCGATCGCATCGACGCGCTCACCTCGACGCTTCCGGTCGCGGCGTTCGCGCTCTCGCTGGGCATGGCGACGTGAAGCGCATCGCGATCCTGGGCTCCACCGGCTCCATCGGCACCAGCACGCTGGACGTGGTGGCGCGCCATCCCGACCGCTTCTCGGTGACGGCGCTCGCCGCCGGCAAGAACGACCAGCTCCTCCTCGAGCAATGCCTCGCCTTCCGCCCCGATCACGCCGTCATGGCGGATGCCGCCGCGGCGCAACGCCTGCGCGAAGCGCTGAAGGCGAAGGGATCGCGCACGCAGGTGCACCACGGCAGCGCCGCGCTCGAGCAGCTCGTGGCCGACGCATCGGTGGACGCCGTCATGGCGGCGATCGTCGGCGCGGCGGGCCTTCCGGCCACGCTCGCGGCGGCGCGAGCCGGCAAGGAGGTGCTCCTCGCCAACAAGGAGGCGCTCGTCATGTCGGGCGCGCTCTTCATGAGGGCGGTGGCCGAAGGCAACGCCACGCTCCTGCCGATCGACAGCGAGCACTCGGCGATCTTCCAGTCGCTGCCGCGCGGCTTCGCGTGCGGGCGCGCGGGCGAGATCGAGCGCGCCGGCGTGCGCCGCATCCTGCTCACCGCCTCGGGCGGGCCTTTCCGCAAGACGCCGCTCGATCGCATGAAGCGCGTGACGCCGCAGCAGGCGGTGGCGCATCCCAACTGGGTGATGGGCCCGAAGATCTCCGTGGACTCGGCCACGATGATGAACAAGGGCCTCGAGGTGATCGAGGCCCATTGGCTCTTCGGCGCGCCGCTGGAAACCATCCAGATCGTCGTCCACCCGCAAAGCGTGATCCACTCGATGGTCGAGTACCTGGATGGATCCGTCGTGGCGCAGCTGGGCGCGCCCGACATGCGCACGCCGATCGCATGCGCGCTCGCGTGGCCCGAGCGCATCGGGTCCGGCGTCGAGCCGCTGGATTTCACCACCTTGTCGAGCCTCGAATTCGAGCGCCTCGATGCGCTGCGCTTCCCGTGCGTCTCCCTGGCGCGCGAAGCCATCCGCCAGGGCGGCACGGCGCCCGCGGCACTCAACGCCGCGAACGAAATCGCGGTGGAAGCCTTCCTCGCGGCACGCCTGCCCTTCACCGGCATTGCAGAGGTAATCGAGCAGGTGCTCTCGGAAACCAATGTGGAGCCGCTGGAATCGCTCGAGCAGGTTTATGCTGCGGATGTCGAAGCACGCGCGCTGGCCGCGCGCTTCATCTCGAGATCGGCAGTGCCCGTCGCATCATGACCCTCCTCATCACCGTCCTTTCATTCCTCGTCACCGTCGGCGTCCTCGTCGTGGTGCACGAGTTCGGCCATTACCTCGCGGCGCGCCTGGCCAACGTGAAGATCCTGCGTTTCTCGGTGGGGTTCGGCAAACCCCTCATGGTGCGGCGCCGCGGCGCGGACCAGACCGAATGGGTGCTCGCGGCGATCCCGCTGGGCGGCTACGTGAAGATGGTCGACGAGCGCGAAGGCCCGGTGGCGCCGGCGGACCTGCCGCGCGCCTTCAACAACCAGAACGTATGGACGCGCATCGGCATCGTGATCGCCGGGCCGCTCGCGAATTTCCTGCTCGCGTTCCTCGTCTACTGGGTGCTCTTCATCGCCGGGATGCCGGGGTTGAAGCCCGTGGTGGGCGATCCGCCCGCGGGCACCGCCGCCGCCCATGCGGGCCTCGCCAATGGCGACGTGGTGACCGCGGTCTCCGATGAGACGGTCGTCACGTGGAACGACGTGCGCTGGCTGCTCCTCAAGGAAGCGGTGAAGCGCGGCACGGTCGACATCGAAGTGAAGACCGCGTCCGGCTCGAGCGCCACGCGTCGCCTCGATATGTCGAGCCTCACCAAGGACGACCTCGACAAGGATTTCCTCGGCAAGCTGGGCCTGCGCAACTTCCGACCGCGCGCTCCCGCCCTGCTGGGAAGGCTCATACCGGGCGCGGCGGCGGAACGCGCCGGCCTCGCCGCAGGCGATCGCGTGGTCGCCATCAACGGCAAGCCCATCGAGACCTGGTTCGAATTCACCGCGGAAGTGGCGAGCAATCCGGGGCGCACGCTCGCCTTCGAGATCGAGCGCGCCGGGCGGCGCTCACAGCTTCGCGCCACGCCGGACTCGGTGAGCGAGGGCGACAACCGCATCGGCCGCCTGGGCGTGGAAGCGCCCGCGGAGCTCAAGCGCGAGTACGAGCGCATGGGCACGACGGTGCGCTACAACCCCATCGCGGCGATTCCGAAGGCCGCGGACAAGGTGTGGGACCTCTCGGTCTTCAGCATCAAGATGCTCGGCCGCATGATCGTGGGCGACATCTCGTGGAAGAACCTTTCCGGCCCGATCACGATCGCCGACTACGCGGGCCAGTCCGCGCAGGCGGGCTGGGTCACCTGGCTGGGCTTCCTCGCCCTCGTGAGCGTGAGCCTCGGCGTGCTCAACCTGCTGCCGATCCCGCTCTTGGACGGGGGTCACCTGGTGTATTATTTCGCCGAGATCGTGAAGGGCAGCGCGGTATCCGACCGGACGATGGAAATCGGGCAACGTCTCGGTCTCGCGTTGTTGCTGGCCCTCACGTTCTTCGCTTTCTACAACGACATCAATCGCCTGTTCACGGGCTGAATTAAATCTTTTGAAGAGTCCCCGATTCTCGGGTCTGCGCCTCGCAGTAGCCGCCGCGCTGACCGCCTCCCTCCCTGCGTTCGCCATCGACCCGTTCGTCATCCGCGACATCCGCGTGGAGGGCGTGCAACGCACCGAGGCCGGCACCGTGTTCACGTACATGCCCGTCAAGGTGGGCGAGCGCATCGACGACGAGAAGGCCGCGCAGGCCATCAAGGCGCTCTATGCGACCGGCTTCTACCAGGACGTGCGCCTCGAGCGCGACGGGGATGTCCTCATCGTCGCGGTGCAGGAGCGTCCCGCCATCTCGTCGATCGAGATCGAGGGCGCGAAGGAATTCACCAAGGACAACCTGAAGGACGGCCTGAAGCAGGCGGGCATCCAGGAAAACAAGATCTACGACAAGTCCATCCTGGACCGCGCCGAGAAGGAGCTGAAGCGCCAGTACACGAGCCGCGGCTTCTACGGCGCCGTCGTGAAGACCACGGTCACCCCGCTCGAGCGCAACCGCGTGTCGCTGCGCTTCGACATCGAGGAAGGCAGCGTCACCAAGATCGCCGACATCAACATCATCGGCGCGAAGGACTTCGCGGAGAAGGAGCTTCTGCGCGAGATGAAGCTGTCCACGCCCGGCTGGTTCACGTGGTTCAGCAAGGCCGACCAGTATTCGAAGCAGCAGCTCACCGCCGACCTCGAGGCGCTCAGGAGCTTCTACCTCAACCGCGGCTACCTGGAATTCAACATCGACTCCACGCAGGTGTCGATCACGCCCGACCGCGAGAAGATCTACATCACCATCGCGATCACCGAGGGCCCGGTCTACCGCCTGGGCGAGATCAAGCTGTCCGGCGACCTCATCGTGGGCGAGGCGCAGCTGGCGCCGCTCGTGCTCACCAAGAAGGGCGACGTCTTCTCGCGCGAGAAGATCGTCGACACCACGAAGAAGATCAGCGACCGGCTCGGCAACGAGGGCTACTCGTTCGCGAACGTGAACCCGGTCCCGGACCTGGACCGCGAGAAGCGCATCGCCGGCTTCACCTACTTCGTCGACCCGGGCAAGCGCGTCTACGTGCGCCGCGTGAACATCACCGGCAACACCAAGACGCAGGACGAGGTGATCCGCCGCGAGCTGCGCCAGATGGAAAGCGGCTGGTACTCGCTCGAGAAGATCGCGCGCTCCAAGGAGCGCCTGCAGCGCACCGGCTACTTCTCCGAGGTGAACGTCGAGACGCCCGCGGTCTCCGGCACGCCGGACCAGGTGGACATCAACGTCAACGTGACCGAGCGCAACACCGGCACGCTCAACTTCGGCCTGGGCTACTCCGCCGCGGAGAAGCTCACGCTGCAGGCATCGGTCTCGCAGGCGAACATCATCGGCACCGGCAACATGGTGGCCTTCCAGATCAACAACGGCTCGGTGAACAAGGTCTATTCCTTCAGCTACCTGAACCCGTACTGGACCACCGACGGCGTCTCGCGCGGCTTCGACTTCTTCCGCCGCGACGTGGACACGAGCTCGCTGTCCATCGCCTCGTACCACACGTATTCCACCGGCATGGGCGTGCGCTTCGGCATTCCGGTGAGCGAGTACGACACGGTGAACCTGGGCTTCACGGCGGAGCGCACCAAGCTCGTCGTGGATCCCAGCGCCCCGCAGCGCTACCAGGACTTCATCACCGAGTTCGGCGAGAAGTCCAACACCTTCCGCGTGAACGCCTCGTTCGCGCGCGACAGCCGCGACAGCCTCACGTGGCCGACCAAGGGCTGGCTGAACGAGGTGGGCGCCGAGGTGGGCTTCCCGCCGGGCGACCTCACCTACTGGCGCTTCACCTTCCAGAGCCAGCTCTTCTGGACGCCCGTGCGCGTGCCCTGGCTCACCACGATGCTGAACGGCGAGATCGGCTGGGCCGGCGGCTACCGCGGCAAGCCGCTGCCGTTCTTCAAGAACTTCTACGCCGGCGGCACGGGCAGCGTGCGCGGCTTCGAAACGGCGACCCTGGGCCCGCGCGACACCAACGGCGACGTGCTGGGCGGCAACCGCCGCATCGTCTTCCAGTGGGAGGAGCTCTTCCCGCTGCCGGGGTACAAGGAAAGGAACGTCCGCCTCGCCACCTTCCTCGACGCCGGCATGATTTGGGGCGAAGATGAGAAACTACGCCTCCAGGACATGCGGGCCGCGGTGGGCGTGGCGATCAGCTGGGATTCCCCGGTGGGGCCGCTGCGCTTCTCCTTCGGCACGCCGATCCGCAAGAAGCCCGACGACAAGATCGAGCGGTTCCAATTCCAGCTCGGGAAGATCTTCTAAGTGGGTGGTTTCATGAAGACCTGGATTGCCGCAGTGCTGTGCGGATGGGCCGTGGTAGCGTCGGCCCAGACGCCCAAGATCGGATTCGTGAACACGGAGCGCGTGTTCCGCGAGGCCGCGCCCGCGAAGCGCGCGCAGCAGAAGCTCGAGCGCGAGTTCGCCGCGCGCAACACCGAGCTCGCCAAGCTCGAGAAGCAGGGCCGCGACCTGCAGGGCGAGCTCGAGCGCGACAACGTGACCATGAGCGATGCGGTGCGCCGCGAGAAGGAGCGCCAGCTCGCGGACGCGTCGCGCAACTTCCAGCGCCTGCAGCGCGAGCTGCGCGAGGACCTGAACCAGCGCCGCAACGAGGCGCTCGCCGGCGTGCAGGAAAGCGCCACGCGCGTGATCAACCAGATCGCCGAGCAGGAGCGCTTCGACCTCATCCTCCAGGAGGCGGTGTTCGCGAGCGGCAAGATCGACATCACCGACAAGGTCATCAAGGCCCTCGCCGACAAGTGAAGCTGGCTGACATCGTCGCCAAGCTGGGCGGTGAAGCGGTCGGTGAAGTTTCCGCGCCCCTGACGGGCGTCGCCACGCTGGACTCGGCCGGCCCCGGCCAGATCGCCTTCCTCGCCAATCCCAGGTACCGCGGCAAGCTCGCCTCGACGCGCGCCGCCGCCGTGATCGTGGGCCCCGGCGATCGCGCCGCCGCGACGACGCCGTGCATCGTCTCGGACAACCCGTACGCGTATTACGCCAGGACCGTCGCGCTCTTCAATCCCGAGCCGCCGGTGAAGGGAAGCATCCATCCGTTCGCGCAGATCGACGGCACCGCGAACGTCGATGCGCACGCGGAGATCGGTCCCTTCGTGGTCATCGGGGCGCGCGCCAACGTGGGCGCCGGCGCCAGCATCGGCGCGCATTGCGTGCTGGGCGAGGGCGTGCAGGTCGGCGCGCATACGCGGCTCTATCCGCACGTCACGATCTACAAGGGCTGCCGCGTGGGCGAGCGCTGCATCGTGCATTCCGGCGCGGTGATCGGGGCGGACGGCTTCGGCATGGCGCGCGACGCGGGGCGCTGGCTCAAGATCCCGCAGGTGGGGGCGGTGCGCATCGGCAACGACGTGGAGATCGGCGCCAACACGTGCATCGACCGCGGCGCGCTCGACGACACCGTGATCGAGGACGGCGTGAAGCTCGACAACCTGGTGCAGGTCGGCCACAACGTGGTGATCGGCGCGCACACCGTGGTCGCGGGCTGCAGCGGGATCTCCGGCAGCGTCACCATCGGCAAGCACTGCATGATCGGCGGGGGCGCGGGCTTCGTGGGCCACATCTCGATCTGCGACAACGTGTCGATCTCCGGCTACACCTTCGTCACCAAGTCGATCACGCAGCCCGGAACGTACACTTCCGGAATGCCCGTCATGCCGCACCCGGAGTGGCTGCGCAACACCACCTACATCCGCCGCCTCTACAAGATCGCGCGTTCGCAGCGCAATGACCAGCAGGGAGTTGCCCTTGAACCCGATGACGATTGACGAGATCAAGCACTACCTGCCGCACCGCTACCCGTTCCTGCTGATCGACCGGGTGACCGAGTTCGAGAAGGACAAGCGGATCGTGGCCATCAAGAACGTGACCGTGAACGAGCCGTTCTTCCCGGGGCATTTCCCCCATTACCACGTGATGCCGGGCGTGCTCATCGTCGAGGCCATGGCCCAGGCCGCGGCGGTTCTCTCGCTGAAGAGCCTGGGCCAGGCGAACGACGGCAAGTGGGTCTACTACTTCGTCGGCATCGACGGCGCGCGCTTCAAGAAGCCGGTGATTCCGGGCGACCAGCTCGTGATCGAGGTGCACCAGGGGCGGGTTGCGCGCGGGCTGGGCAAGTTCACGGGAGTCGCCCGGGTGGACGGCGCGGTGGCGGCCGAGGCCGAGATGATGTGCGCGCTGCGGGAGATCGAGGAGAAGTGATCCACCCGACCGCCGTCGTCGACAAGCGTGCGAAGCTGGCCCCGGACGTCGCGGTGGGCCCCTACACCGTCATCGACGGCGACGTCGAGATCGGCAGCGGCACCACCATCGGCGCTCACAACGTCATCACCGGCCACACGAAGATCGGCCGCGGCAACCGCATCTACCATTTCTGCTCCATCGGCGAGGCGAACCAGGACAAGAAGTACGGCGGCGAGCCCACCAAAGTCGAGATCGGCGACCGCAACACGATCCGCGAGTACGTCTCCATCAACCGCGGCACGGCGCAGGACGCGGGTGTCACGCGCATCGCCGACGACAACTGGATCATGGCGTACGTGCACATCGCGCACGACTGCCAGATCGGCAGCAACACGACGCTCGCCAACAACGTGACCTTCGGCGGCCACGTCCACGTGGGCGACTGGGTCACCATGGGCGGGTTCGCGAGCGCGCACCAGTTCGTGAAGATCGGCGCGCACGTGATGGCGCAGGCGTTCTCCATCATCCTGCAGGACGTGCCGCCGTACATCATGATCGGCGGCAACCCGATCGGCACGCACGGCATCAATTCCGAGGGCCTCAAGCGGCGCAACTTCACGCCGGAGACCATCACCGCGTTGAAGCGCGCGTACAAGACGCTCTACCGCTCGAAGCTCTCGCTGGAAGAGGCGCGCGTCGAGCTCGGGAAGCAGGCCGCCGAGACCCCCGAGATCCAGCCCCTGGTGGATTTCCTCGCTCTTTCCACGCGGGGAATCTTGCGTTGACGCGCGTCGCGATCGTCGCCGGCGAAGCGTCCGGCGACCTGCTCGGGGCCGCGTTGATCCGCGCCATCAAGGCGCGCTGGCCCGACGCGGAGTTCTACGGCATCTGCGGCCCCAAGATGGTGGCCGAAGGCGCGTGCGCGATCCATCCGACCGAGAAGCTCTCGGTGCGCGGCTACGTCGAGGTCATCAAGCACCTGCGCGAGATCGCCGGCATCCGCAGCTCCATCTACCGCGAGATCGTGCGCGACCGGCCCGACGTCTTCATCGGCATCGACGCGCCGGACTTCAACCTGGCGCTCGAGGCGAAGCTGAAGAACGTCGGCGTGCCGACCGTGCACTACGTGAGCCCGTCGCTCTGGGCGTGGCGCCCGGAGCGCATCCACAACATCGGCAAGTCCGTGGACCGGATGCTGGTGCTGCTGCCGTTCGAGGAGGCGATCTACCAGAAGGCCGGCATCCCGGTCTCCTACGTGGGACACCCGCTCGCCGACGCCATGCCGCTGGAGCCCGACCGCCGCGAGGCGCGGGCGCAGCTTCGCCTGGGCTCCTCCCATGTCGGCGTCGCGCTCCTGCCGGGCAGCCGGCTCTCGGAGCTTGAATTCCACGCGGACCTCATGATCCGCACCGCGCGCGTGCTCCTCGAGAAGCGCCCGGAGCTTCGCTTCTTCGTCCCGCTCGCCACGCGCGAGACGCGCGACTACTTCGAGCAGCGCCTCTACGCGCTCGAGGCGCGCGAGCTGCCCATCACGATCCTTTTCGGCCACGCGACGCTGGCGCTCCACGCCTGCGACGCGGCGCTGGTGAAAAGCGGCACCGCGGCGCTCGAGGCCGCGCTCGCCCGTTGCCCGATGGTGGTCACGTACCGGCTCAACCCGGTGAGCTACTGGATGGTCACGCGCAAGTCGCTGCTGCCGTACTACAGCCTGCCCAACATCCTCGCGGGCGAGTTCATCGTCCCGGAGCTGCTCCAGGAGCAGGCGACGCCGGGCAACCTCGCCCAGGCGCTGGGCAACTGGCTGGACAACAAGGTGGCGCGTGAACGGCTGCGCGCGCGCTTCGCGAGCCTTCACGAATCGCTCGCGAAAGGTCATGATGAGCGCGTCGCCCAGGCGCTCGCGCCATACCTGAACCGTAACAACTCCAACAATGCCCGTTCCGAAGAACTTGCCGCCGGTCCCCGCGCTGCTGTGCGGGGTGGATGAGGCGGGCCGCGGCCCGCTCGCCGGAAGCGTCTTCGCCGCGGCGGTCGTCCTCGACCCCGCGCGGCCCATCGAGGGGCTCGCCGATTCCAAGGTCCTGACCGAAGCCGCGCGGGAGCGCCTGGCACTCGAGATCCGGGAGCGCGCGCTGGCCTGGTCCGTCGCCGTCGCGAGCGTCGAGGAAATCGACACCATCAACATCCTGCGCGCGAGCCTGCTCGCCATGCGCCGCGCCGTGGAATCGCTCGGCATGGAGCCCTCGGAAGTCTGGACCGACGGCCTGTACTCCCCGGCCGTCGTGTTCAAGTGCCGCGCCATCGTGAAGGGAGATGCGAAGGTGACCGCCATCTCGGCGGCCTCCATCCTCGCCAAGACCGCGCGGGACGCCGACATGTGCGAGCTGGACAAGCGCTATCCCCTCTACGGATTCGCCCACCACAAGGGCTACGCGTCGCCGGAGCACCTGGCGGCGCTCAAGGAGCACGGACCCTGCGAGATCCACCGCCGCAGCTTCGAGCCGGTGTGGAGCTCGCTGCAGCAAGACCTGCCGTTTTGAAGTCCGTCAACTCGCGCGACAACCCGGCCTACAAGGCCATGCACCGCCTCGTGTCGAAGTCGTCCGAAAGGAAGGCGAGCGGGATGTCGGTGCTGGACGGCGCGCACCTGGTGGCCGCGTTCCTCGATTCGGGCAGGACGCCCGAAGCGGTGATGGTCAATGGCGCGGGCGCCGAAGACCCGGAGATCATCGAGCTCGTGCGCCGCAGCGCGCCGGCGCCGGTGACGCAGCTCTCCGACGCCCTCTTCAAGTCGCTCTCCACGGTGGAATCGCCCACCGGCATCGTCGCCTCGGTCCTCACGCCGCCTTCCGGCAAGGTGCCGGCGGACGCGCCGCTGGTGCTGCTGCTGGAGAACATCCAGGACCCCGGCAACGTCGGCACGCTGCTGCGCAGCGCTGCGGCTGCCGGCGCGGGCCACGTCCTCCTCTCGCCGCAGTGCGCCTTCGCCTGGTCCCCGAAAGTCCTGCGCGCCGCGATGGGCGCGCACTTCGCCGTGAACATCGTCGAAGGCGCGGACCTGGGAGGTTTCGCCGGCAAGTACAAAGGCACCGTGATCGCGTTGATGGGGCGCGCCGTCACGTCCCTTTATGATCTCGACTTGCGGGGACCCTGCGCCTTCGTGGTGGGCAACGAGGGCGCGGGCATCTCCGCGGACGTGGCGGCGAGCGCGAAAATGCGGGTGAAGATTCCGCTGCCCGGGAGGATCGAGTCCCTGAATGCCGCGACGGCGGGCTCGATCGCCTTGTTCGAATGCGTGCGACAGAGACTTCCTGCATGAAGAACTATCGCTACTACGAGTTCGTGATGGTGGCCTTCGTGGTCATCCTCGTGTGCTCGAACCTCATCGGTCCGGCGAAGATCGCGCAGCTCGACCTCCCGGTCCTGGGCATCGTCACGTTCGGCGCGGGCGTGCTCTTCTTCCCGATCTCGTACGTGTTCGGCGACGTCCTCACCGAGGTCTACGGCTATGCGCGCAGCCGGCGCGTCATCTGGGCGGGGTTCGCGGGCCTCGCCTTCGCGTCCTTCATGGCGTACGTCGTGGTGGCCTTGCCGCCGGCGCCCTTCTGGAAGAACCAGGCGGCCTACGAGGTGGCCTTCGGGCTCACCTGGCGCATCTCGCTCGCCTCGATGATCGCGTATTTCTGCGGCGAGTTCGTCAATTCCTTCGTGCTCGCCAAGATGAAGGTCGCCACGCAGGGCCGCTGGCTGTGGACGCGCACCATCGGCTCGACGATCTTCGGCGAAGGCGTCGATTCGCTCCTCTTCTACCCGCTGGCTTTCTATGGCACGGGAATCATTCCCAACGACAAGCTGCCCACGGTGATGCTCGCGCAATTCGTGACGAAGGTCGGTGTCGAAGTCCTCTTCACGCCTCTCACGTACGCGCTGGTGGGCTGGCTCAAGCGCGCCGAGAACGAGGACTACTACGATCGCGACACGCGATTCACGCCCTTCACGCTCAAGGTCTGAATCCTTCATGAAGACGATGCCCCGACTGTTCGCGGCGTTACTCGTGGCCCTCGCCGCGGCCGCTTCCCACGCGCAGCAATCCGCCCGTATCGGCCTCGTGCTGGGTGGCGGCGGCGCGCGCGGGGGCGCCCACCTGGGCATCCTGGAGGTGCTCGAGGAGCTGCGCATTCCCATCGATTGCGTCGCGGGAACCAGCATGGGCGCGCTGGTGGGCGGCGCCTATGCGGCCGGCGTTTCACCGAAGGACATCATCGGGCTGGTGGGCGAGGCCGACTGGATCGGCATGTTCGACGACTCGGCCGGGCGCCAGTCGGTGAACCTGCGGCGCAAGGAGCTGGACGACCGTTTCTATTCCGGGCTCGAGCTCGGCGTGTCGCGCGAGGGCATCCGCTTCCGCGAGGGCGCGCTGGCGGGCGAGAAGCTCAAGCTCTTCTTCAACCGGCTGGTGCGCACCGAATACGGCGAGCGCACCATCGAGCAGCTGCAGCTGCCGCTCGCGATCATCGCCACCGACATCGGCACCGGCAGCCGTGTCGCGATCCGAAGCGGCAACCTCACCTCGGCGATGCGCGCCTCCATGTCCGTTCCGGGCCTCATGGCGCCGGTGCAGCGCGAGGGCCGCAAGCTCGTGGACGGCGGCCTCACCGACAACCTCCCGGTCGAGGAGGTGAGGAAGCTCTGCAATCCGGACGTCGTCATCGCCGTGAACGTGGGATCCCCGCTGCTGAAGCCCGAGGAAGTCACCAGCGCCGTCACGGTGCTCGGCCAGGTGGTCAACCTCCTCACCGAGCAGAACGTGGCCCGCTCGCGCTCGCTCCTCACGCCCAGGGACGTGTACATCGAGCCGGACCTCGAGGACATCACCTCCACGCAGTTCACCCGCCAGCTGGACGCCGCGGCGCGCGGGCGCGTGGCCGCTTTCGCCCTGTCGGGAGAGCTGCGCCGCTATTCGCTGAGCGCGCGCGACTACGCGGCGTGGCAGAACAACGTGCGCCTCGCCTCGCCCAAGCAGCCACCGATCATCGACAAGGTCGAGATCGCGGAAACGCGGTTCGTGAATCCGGACACGCTGCGCCGCGGCATCCGGCAGGAGGAAGGCAAGCCGCTCGATGCCGGGGCGCTCGCCCAGGACCTCGTCACGGAATACAGCCAGGGCGACCTTCTCTCGCTCGACTACAACGTCGTGCGCGAGCGGGATCGCACCGTGCTGCGCTTGACGCCGGTGGAGAAGCCGTGGGGCCCGAACTATCTCCTCTTCGGCCTGGGGCTCACGTCCGACTTCCGCGCCGACTCGTCGTACAACCTGCGCGCGCTCTATCGCAGCACCTGGATCAACTCGCTGGGAGGCGAGTGGTTGTTCGGGACGCAGCTCGGCAGCGAGCAGAACGTCTACACGGAGCTCTACCAGCCGTTCGACCGCCGGCACCTCACGTTCGTGCGGCCGCACGCCAAGGCCGGCCTTCGCAAGACGCCGATCTTCGAGGCCAACGAGCGCGTCGCCATCTACCGCATCCAGGAGAACAACGCCGGCATCGATTTCGGCACCAATCTCGGCGTCTACGGCCAGGCGAGCG
>Ga0207691_10001944_pt1 | contig 20178 bp, 19 predicted proteins | sample KBSM13metaG_FD_184327 | JGI IMG/M metagenome (GOLD analysis project Ga0207691, IMG submission 184327) | Miscanthus rhizosphere microbial communities from Kellogg Biological Station, Michigan, USA - KBS M1-3 metaG (SPAdes) (version 2) | ecosystem: Host-associated > Plants > Roots > Rhizosphere >... | reverse complement strand
TCCAACTTCGCTCGTAAAGAATATGACCACTCCGCTTTGGCGAAAAGAGCGTGTGCCCTCGTAGCGGCATCCTCGCGCAGCAATTTCCTCCGCATTGGTGGGAACGCTGATTGCTAGGCGCACAGCTTCCATACCTTTTTCCTGCTGGGCCGTAGGACAACGCCTCATTCCGATCGACGGCGCGGGAGAGCGCCTCAAAGCCACACCGCTACGCCCAGCGGACGTCAGCTGATGGCTTCTCGACCCGGAGGTCGGGTCCAGTTCCGTGAGTTGTCCGCACCAGCTGTCGAGCCTCGACGCTGACTGCCCTTCGACCAAACGTGTGGTCCCAACGCTCCAACGCTTACTCGCTGCGGCCCCACCAGTAGCGCGTGCAAGTCCCCGCGGAAGCGCATCGCGGGACTCTCTCGGGAGCGCTTTCGAGGACGAGCGAGCGTTGCCAAACTGACTGTTCTGACCTTCCTTCCGGTCTTCCCATCTTCAACGCTCTCTAGGGGACGTTTGTCATGACCGCCAGATCCGTCTGCCGCCGCTGTGTGGCGCTCGTTGCCGCAGCCGCGCTCGCCGGCTGCGTTGTGCTGCCGACGGACGTCTATGTTCCCGATACCACCGAGGGCGTGCCGGTGTACGAGAGGTGCTCCCTGACGCCGGACCTTCCCGCCGGAGTGGAGCTCCAGCGTTCAAGCCTACACGCGATCGTTTCATTGGCGCACAGCCAAGGTATGGACCAAGTCAAGGTCCGATTCGACGTCCCCGAGGGCATGACGCTGCTGCTGAGCGATCACGCGATCGCAGTCGACGCCAGAGACGGACGTACGCCGCGCTGGGCGACGATTCCACACATCAACCCTGTGGCCCCCGCACGCTATCCTGAGACGCCGGTCATCCAAGACTTCGTGCTGCCGGTCGACGCGCCAATGCCTGGAGGCCGAATCAATGCGGGCAACTTCAGCTCCGACAGGCACTACTGGATCTCCGCCCCGGTAATGGGAGGCTTAGAGCGCAATATCTGGATCTCGCTGCCTGAGCTGTTGATCGGCGGCACGCGAGCGCGATTCCCTGAGATCAGGTTCACCCGGCGCCTCGCTATCGGCAGGGGCTCGTTCAACTGCTAGGCCGCTAGCCGACTGTCGCGAAAGGCCGCCCATGGCCGCGAGCTGCGCGACCGAGTGTCAGCTTGAGCGCCGCTCGAGTCGGATGGCGGCTTTACCACGCTGAGTTCAGCACCAATCGGCGTCCGTCGACCCACAGCCGTCCGATGAAGCGATGAACAGGATGCCCGAAAGCCGCCATTTGCGGTGGAGAACGGTAGAACCATCGCGAGAGCCTTCTGGTCGGCTCCGGAGAGTCAGGCGGCAGCTAAATAGCATGCGATTCGCGAAGATAAGACTGGGACGCCTTGGCGTGCGCCTTGAAGCCGTGCGCGACTGCCTCGTCCCCAATGGCGGGCGGCAGGCGTCGGCTACCGCCTTGTCAGTTGACGACCAGCGCAAGCGTCAATTGCAGCAATCAAAGTTCAACCTGTCATGCACCTTCGCCATTTCAGATCGAAGCGTTCCTCCTTCACAGAGACATCGCCATTGTTTCAGGCACTACAGTCAGTCGCGCGTCAGTAGCTTCGAGAACCTGTTCGACCGTTACGCCAGGTGCCGTCTCTCGCAAGACCAACCCCTGGCCGGTCGGTTCGATGACCGCCAGTTCGGTCACGATCAAATCAACCCGTCGCAATGAAGTGATCGGGAGCGAGCAGCGTTTCACAACCTTCGGCGCGCCTTTGGCGGTGTGAGTCATAGCGACGATGACGCGCTTCGCGCCAGTCACCAAATCCATCGCACCCCCCATACCAGGCACCATGACACCAGGTACCAGCCAGTTGGCCAATTGACCGTTCTCGTCGACCTGCAATCCGCCCAGTACGGTCACGTCGAGGTGTCCGCCGCGTATTAATCCGAACGACATTGCCGAGTCGATCGCACATGCGCCCGGCCCGGCGCCTACGGGCCGGCCGCCGGCGTCGGTCAGGTCGCCCCACGCAAATCCATCTTCGGGCAACGGCAACATGCCAATCAGACCGTTTTCCGATTGGAAGAATACGTTGACGCCCTTCGGCAGGTAGTGGGCGACCAGCGTTGGTAACCCTATGCCGAGGTTCACCAACTGACCGTCCTTCAGCTCCTGCGCGATGCGCCGTGCAATGACCTCTTTGTCATTCATTGGCACTTTCCTTGCAGACCAGGTAGTCGATGAGTACATGCGGGGTCATGACCGCATCCGGAGGGATGACCCCGACGGGGACCACATCTGCGGCTTCGGCAATGACGGTATCGGCGGCCATGGCCATGATCGGGTTGAAGTTGCGCGAGGTCAGAGCGTACTCAAGGTTCCCCAGATAGTCCGCGCGTCGCGCACCGATGAGCGAGAAGTCCGCCCTCAGCGGCAGTGCGAGCAGGAATGTTCGGCCGTCGATCTCGATCGTTCGCTTTCCCTCCGCAGCCAGGGTGCCCAGTCCGGTCTGGGTCAACACCCCACCGAGTCCGAACCCGCCGGCCCGAATGCGTTCGACAAGCGTGCCCTGGGGCACCAGCTCGACCCGCACCTCGCCGGCGATCATCTGCCGTTGCGTTTCCGGGTTAGTACCAATGTGGCTGGTCACGATGTGGCTCACGAGCTTGGCGTCGATGAGCTTCCCGACTCCGACGCCGGGACGCGCCGTGTCGTTAGAAATCAGCGTCAGGTTTCGCCGTCCCAAGTTGACGAGCGCGTCAACCAGTCGCGAAGGCGTGCCGGCGCCCATGAATCCGCCGATCATCAGCGTTGCGCCGTCCGGCACCAGCTCTGCCGCGTTTGAGGGCTGGATTGTTTTCATCGTGGACCATAGGGCCTAACTGGCAGATCATCGCTCTCCCCGTCAAAGCCTGCTAGAGGTACCTTAAAGCGGTCGCTCGCCAGCGGCCGGTGTTGGCCGAAATCAGCGCAGCCGACGTCAGCTAGAAGGCCCGTCGACCTCGACGTCAGCTTCCGTCCGGCGAACTGATCGCATCAGCTGTCGAGCCTCGACCCACTGCAGTCCCTCAAGTCGACGAAGATCGGCGCCTTGAAGCGGTCGGTCGAACGCTGACCTGTCTACCTCGTTAGGTGGTGAAGCACGAGATAGGTGCCCGCGCCCGCCAGGTATCCGAGCAGCGCCAGTGCACTGATGTGGCGGATGTACCAACCGAACTGGATTCGCTCCAGCCCCATGGCCGCGACACCGGCGGCGGAGCCAATGATCAGGATGGAGCCGCCTGTGCCGGCGCAATAGGCGAGGAACTCCCACAGGAAGTGGTCGCTCGGATAGGTGGATAAGCTATACATCCCCATCGACGCCGCGACCAGTGGCACGTTGTCGACGATGGCGCTGGCGATGCCGATGATCAGCACGATCAGGTCCTGGCGGCCCACCGTACGGTCGAGCCAGCCGGCCAGTGACACCAGCACGCCGGTGTGCTCAAGCGTGGCCACGGCGAGAAGAATGCCGACGAAGAACAGGATCGACCCCATGTCGATCCTGCTGAGTGCGTGCGCCAAGGTCAGCCGCTCCTTGTCCTGATCGTCCTTGTTGCGATGGAGCAGGTCGCCGACCAGCCATAGCACCCCCAGGCCGAGCAGGATGCCCATGAAGGGCGGCAGGTGGGTGATGCTCTTGAACGCAGGCACTGCCACCAGGATTCCCAATCCGAGGAAGAACATCAGGTTGCGCTCGAACGGCGGCGTCCGATGGCCCACGTCCTCAGGATTGCGGTCCGGCGGCTCGACCTGGCGGCCCCGCAACACGTACGCCGTCACGGCCAGCGGCACCAGCAAGCTGACGAGCGACGGCAGCCACAGTGCCTTGATGATGCCCACGGTCGTGACTTGGCCACCGATCCACAGCATCGTCGTCGTGACGTCGCCGATCGGCGACCAGGCGCCACCGGAGTTGGCCGCAATCACGACAATGCCGGCGAAGAAGAGGCGATCCTCATGCTTGTCGAGGAGCTTTGGTAGCAGCGACACCATGACGATGGCGGTGGTCAGGTTGTCGAGGATGGCGCTCAACACGAAAGTCACGAGTCCGATCAACCACATGAGGCGCGCCAGGCTCGTCGTCCGTATGCGCGAAGTGATCAGCTCGAAGCCGTTGTGTGCGTCTACGACCTCGACGATCGTCATGGCGCCCATCAGGAAGAAGACGATCCGCGCCGTGACCAGCACCGATTCGCCGAGCTGTTCGGTCAGCGCATGAACGTCACCGAGGCCGAAGGCATAGATGGTCCACAGCAGGCCAGCGCCGATCAGCGCCGAAGCCGACTTACTGACACGGAGGGGGTGCTCCATGGCGATCGCCAGGTAGCAGAGCACGAAGATACTGACGAGGATGGGGAGCATGGGCGGCGCGCAGATGTGCCGCAAGGCGGCCCGACCATTGCGACAACCTGCCGCCCGTTCAGACGGTCGGCACCCGTCTGCAGTTTAGTCACTTCACAGTGGATGCTCGGCCGCAGCCCGAAGCCGCACCCGCGAGCGTCACCACTCGGCGCGGCAATTCCTTGCCTCAGGGACCCGCCTTCATGCCAGCCACAACGTCGCTGAGGTAGCGGTCGAATTCGCTCATGCCGGCGATGCCTGCAAGCCGCGGGTGTTCCATGTAGACGATCGTGTGCAAGGTCGCAGTGATGGCTGCCGCGTAGATGACGGCATGCAGGATCGGGCGAACATCGCCGGCGGTCATCGCGAAACCCGCGATCAACGTCGAAGCAACCACCAGCGCCGCAACCATCACATAGACCTCGCGCGCCGGATGCGTGCGGTTGGCGGCGACACGCGTCGTCGCAGTGTCGAACATCTTGTTGATCGGCCCGAGCACCTGGCCCTGCTGCGCCCCGCCACCCGCGGCCTGCGCCGCCGTCACCGCCGCCGCCCAGATTCGCTGCTGCAGCTCCTGACTGCGCCGAAAGGCCTCCTCGCGCTCGCTCTCGTCCTTGAAGTCGGCGTAATAAAGCAGGCGCGATTCGCCGTAATCACGGAATAGTTTCTGGAGTACCGCGCGGTCGTCTTGCTTCAGCACCGAGAGTCGGAGGTAAGCCGTGCCGACGTCGTTGGCTTCATCGACGGCGAGCGTCCGTCGTACATCGAAGCGATCGGCGGCACCCGAAAAGGTGAACGCCAGCAGCAAGCCGAGCAGCGCGAAGACCGCGCCTTCGAGGGCACCGATACCCTTGACATGGGTGTTGCCGCTACGGCGGTGCTCGCGTCGACCGAGGCGCCAGCCAACCTCGAGCAGCAGCAGCAGCGCCATGAACGTCAGGACCGGAAACGCGGCCGGGTGAAGCAGCAGAAGAGTCATTTCGCCGATGCTAGCGGGCGGCGGAACATCAAAGGTTCGTCGAGCCGCTGTACTCGATCATGGAAAGACCTCGCCTTCGATCTTCACGACCGGGGATTCAGGCGCCATCACGTGAGGCGAGGCCGAGCCGGCGCTTGCTGATTTACGCCGTCGACTGAACCAAGCCAACGACAGGCCCACAGCCAATGCCAACAGCAGGGCGGCGGCAAGAGCGGTGATTCCGTTTCCCGCTTCTGAATGACCACCCGCTGGCTTAGCGCTTGATAGACCGATCGCAAGTCGTCGGCTGAGTTGGCGTTGAAGTAGCCCGTGATCTGGGCGACCTGCTTTAGCGTCTCCTCATCCAACTTGACTCGTATGTTCCAGTCATGAAAGCTAATGATCGACCCCTCCGCGGTCCCAAGCCCGACGGCATACACCTTGACGCCGCGATCCGCAGCCATCTGTGCAGCGTCGAGCGGATCGCCCCCCGTTGTTCGCTGACCGTCGGTCAGGAGGACGATGGCGCCCGAGCTATAGCTTCCGGGCTCGACTTCGCTTCTTCCCAGATGGGCGCGACGAGGCTGGACTGGTTCACGACTTTCTGTCTTGGAATTCGTGAAATGCTCCAACTCGATGTCAGCTGAAGGAAACATCGCAACCAGGGATAAGGCGATGCCCCCGTACAGGTTCGTGCTCGGGCCCAGCTTGAGTCGATCGATCGCCGCTTCGACTTCTTTGCGGTCGAGCGTCGGCCCTTGAACGATGGCTGCTGTGCCGGCGAAGGAAACGACACCAATGCGGACATTTGTCGGCGCGCCGGCGACAAATTCCTTTGCTGCGCGCTGCGCTGCGGCAAGCCGGCTTGGTTGGACATGCTGAGCGTCAAAACCTTGCGGCGGCAAAGTAGAAAGACGTAGCCCGCCCCCAGCGCGGGCAGCGCCAACAACAGCCTTAGGTCGGCCGTCCCACTGCTGGAAGGACAGTGGCGCCTGTATGGCGCGTCCCTCTTGTGCGACGGCGGCTACCTGCTGCGGTCGACGATGGGCCGATCGCCTGACGGCGTGCATTCGCTGCTTCGCGACCGAGCAATGCCCCCAGCAACTCAATGAGGATTCGGATAGTCCCGTCACGCTTTGCTAAACCGGGCGTGAGCTGAGCCAGATCTACGGTGGTCGCGGCGCTTGCATTGACTGTCGCAGGTCAACGAGCGCCTGCTGGCTCACCGTGAGCGTCCCCTCTTGCGGTCGATCGAGATCTGCGATGAGTCCGATGACCACCGAAAACGTGAGGGCAACGGCCACTTGTGCGAGCGATCTGCTGGTTCCCGCGATGCCGACGTGGTAACCCATTGCGGCGAGAGCAATAACGGCAACCGACAGAAGCGCGAGCCAAATGGCGCCAGGTATTCGATTCCTCACGGCAACGGTCACACGCTTCGTGTGAATGTCGATGACCTCATTGAGGGACTGCACAAAGAGACCGACGACGATCGAAGCAGGACTTCTTTCGCCCAAAAACACTGCCTGCGCCCACAGCTGGTCCTGCAACTGTTCTGACCGTCGGATGCCGTCGGCAATCTTGCCTGTCTGAACGGCTTGCAGACGAGTATCCACGTACTCGCGCAGGAGCGCTCGTACCTCCTGGCGCCGGTCTGGCAGCATCCCCGCTCGCAGATAGGCTGTCCCGATCGCATTGGCCTCATCGAGGAGCACCTGCTTTCTCTTGTCGAAGCGATCGGCCGCCGCCCCAAAAGTGAACGCGAGCAAGAAGGCGAGTAGACCAAGGGTCGCACCGACCATGGCGCCTATGGGCGCTTCCAACTCCTTCTCGGATCGACTGCGCCGGTATTGGCCGAGACGGTAGCCAGCCTCGACGGATATCAAAACCAGAAGCAGGACGGCCACGAAAAAGCCCCACAAAGGAAGAGCGTCGAGGGGGCCATAACCTTGCATTTGAGTCTCCTAGGAGAGTGCATCCTCCTGCCTGCCCGAAGGGAGGCGTTACCTCGCGCAGTTTCGGACTTACAGGTCGTACAGCACTGAGTATCCCAGCAGGCGATGGGTACCTTGGGCGCCATCCTGCGGACAGCGCAGCGCGAAGCTGCGCCGCGGCTGCGCTGGCGCAACCCATCTCCGCATCATTGAGACGTTCCTCGACCAGGTGTTCCGGTGTTCCGGTGTTCCGACGATTGGGCTTCTAGCGCCAATCGGTTTGTCCGCGGCGCTAGTCGCCGGGCTTGTTCGACCGCGTCGGAATGGGCTGGTAGAGCTGGTCGGCCGCCTTCTCCTGCACCATCACTCGCCAACGCTCGAGCTGACACATGTCCCACACCATAGAGTCAGCCTCCTCCACCTTTAACGACATCCAGTTGCAGAACGCGGGCCCGACAGCGGGCGACCCATTCGTTCGTATCTCGGACGTAGCGCTCGTCACCGTGCTCCCAGGCAGATGGAAAGCGCTCGGTTTTGTCGAACGGGATTTCGGCGTTCATCGGCGAACGCTCGCAGACAAATTGGTGCTGGCCGCAGACTGTCGAACGCGCACGCGCAAGTGCGATCCAGTCAAAACCCTCCCAACCGGGTGTCGATTCATTTGCCACGTATTGCCTTACCAAGGACGACCAGGACAAGGGCGCCTAGAAACGCGGCGAGGATCGCCGCGGTGTTCAAACTATCCTGATCATTCGCACTCTCCGATATCGGCGCGATGAACCAGGCCATCAGCAGTGCCCCGGACGAGCCCAACAGCGCATCCACGATGGCTCGCCTGGTGCCTGCCGCGCGCCACAGGAGAGTGATGACCAGGCCGACAAAGCCCCCGATGCTTGCGCAGAGAGCGGCATTCTTCAGTGCTGAGGTGCCGTTCAGAATCTTGAAGCGCAGGCCGGTGGGGAATTCAACTTTTGCAGCTTAGATGGGCGCTTGCGCGCTGTCTGTCTGGCGTCAACGGAGATTGAAGTAAGGCCGCGCCCTACATCGTTACAACTGGCTGGTTTGCCGCCACCTGACGGCAGCCACCGTCAGCTCTAACCCATCACCTAGGCCAACCTTTTCCTCGATCCGCGCGCAGTACGTCTGAACTGTCTTTTGACTTACGCCGAACTCCTCGCAAATTCGCTTCGTGGTGAAGCCTTCGCCGATGCGACGAAATACATGAAGCTCACGGTCACTGAGCGTGTCTTCGGGGTGATCGAGGCTGGCATTAGGGCGGTTTGCTCGCTCGGCCTTGGGCATAGCTCAAGCGCACGATCACTCATGGCTTCGTTGTGCCTGGCACCGCCCGTCTCCAACCCCTTGCTCAAGGGATTGCATGCGCCGCATCGCTTTCTAGACTCCGCCGACACCACTGGCTGACATATGGATGGAGACGTTCACTTAGGAGACATGGTCCAGCTCCCCAGCGGCCTGGTCTTCAAGGTGACGTTTGCTTTCGATCCCGAGCGGCCTTGGCGCGCCGTGCAGATGGGGGGCCATTGGCGCGTTTCACGCGAGCGGCTCGAGGGGGGTGTGACGTACTTCTACGGAGGCCGGACTGCGCCGATGAAGCTCAATCAAACGGACGCTGAGGGTGTGGCTGCGGTCCTGAATAGGGTTCGGGATTCGTGACTCACGCACAGCGCTGGGCCCAGGCCCGGCCGAGCGCGAAGGAACGATGGCTGTCCCGGCCATCGTCACTGCGTTCCTCGCGTGCGCCGCGCGCCAGCCGCAGACGAGACATAAGTCGTCGTCTGCCGATCGCAAAGGCGCTTGCGGCTCTGTCGAATCGCCGCTTCCGTCCGCTGTCCATTCGGCGTCGAGCGAGCGATCACCGGGAACTGCATCTTGGTAGCTATTACTCTCGGTAGAGGCCGACCCAGAAGCGCAGGCTTTGATAGGCCGACGTTCTACGTCTGGATGGCCGGCATCTTTGCGCTCTTGGCCTTCACCGGCTTCATTCCAACGTACTTCGCCAAGGTCGCCGACGGGACGTTCACCGGCGCGCCTGTGCTGCACATCCACGGGGCACTGTTCTTCACATGGACGCTGTTCTTCTTCCTGCAAACGGTCCTGGTGGCTAGCGGTCGGACACCTGACCATCGAGCTTGGGGCATGGCCGGTATAGCGCTAGCCACGGCAATGGCATTCACCGTTGTGCTCGCCGCGATCAATTCGATGCGCGTCGCCAGTGCTGTCGGCATGCTCGACGAGGCGCGCCGGTTCGCCTTCGTTTCGTTAACCGGGGTGACGCTCTTCGCGGGCTTCCTCACCCTCGCAATAGTGTTCGTCAAACGCAGCGAGATCCACAAGCGCCTGATGCTGCTGACGATGATCCCGCTGGTTCACGCGGCGATGGGGCGCGTGTTTCTGACCTTGTTTGCTCCGCCCAACGTCAAGGGGCCGCCGCCGGTCTTCGTTTCGGTACCGCCGGGCCTGGCCGTTGACCTCCTGATCGTCGCGGCCCTCGTCTACGACTGGCGTACCCGAGGTCGGCCACATCCTGTGTATCTCTTCGGAGGCGCGCTGCTTATCTTGGACCAAGTTCTCGCCGTGCCATTGAGCGCCACGCCGGCGTGGCTATCCATTGCGACCTGGGTTCAGTCGCTCGCCGGTTGAGAATTTGCTTAGAGCCGGTGGTGGGGGCCGCAGAGCGTAGAGCAGCGACCGCAGCGCTCGTGTAGCGACGGCGCCGAGCGGAAAACATGCGCCTTTCGGCGGTGCGCCTGTTAAGGCTTAGCCGCAGCGGACTTTGACCGTGTTGCTGGCGGCCCGGAAGATCCAACTGCAGCCCCCTGATCGTCAGACCAAGGCTGATTAGGACGCGATCCGCCCGAAAGCGGACGTTGCGCGGCGAGTGCGGCGAACGCCAGGTGGCCAACGCACGCAACTGCCTGCTGCAGGCAGGCGGTCTGGTTATGTCGGCGTACATGGTCATGGTCCTCGGCGCGGCCGCCTAGGGCGCCTACGATTCACGCGCCCCCCCGAGACCCAGGAGCACAACATGAGCTTTTCATTCGATTTCAGCGGCAAGAACGTCTTCGTCTTCGGCGGCACAAGCGGCATCAACCTGGGCATCGCGGAAGCATTCGCCGACGCCGGCGCCAGGATCGGCGTCGCGAGCCGCAGCCAGGAGAAGGTCGACGCCGCGGTCGCACGGCTGTCGCGCCCGGAGGCGGCGGCGCGGGGCTACAGCCTCGACGTGCGCCAGGCGCAGGCCGTCGCCGATGCGCTCGCATCGTTCGCACGTGACCGCGGCCCGATCGACGTCCTGATATCAGGAGCGGCGGGCAACTTCCCGGCCGCCGCGATGAGCCTCAGCCCGAACGGCTTCAAGTCGGTGGTCGACATCGACCTGCTCGGCACCTTCCATGTCATGCGCGCCGCCTGGCCGCATCTCGTCAAGCCGGGAGCGAGCGCGATCAGCATCTCCGCGCCGCAGGCGATCGTGCCGATGGCGATGCAGGTCCACGTCTGCGCCGCCAAGGCCGGCGTCGACATGATCACAAGGACGCTAGCGCTCGAATGGGGCGCCGCGGGCGTGCGCATCAACTCCGTGATCCCCGGACCGATCGACGGTACCGAAGGGATGGCGCGGCTGGCGCCCAACGAGGCAGCGCGGCAAGGCGTGATCGCGGCGGTGCCGATGCGTCGCATGGGCACCCCCCGGGACGTCGCCGATGCATGCCTCTTTCTCGCCTCCGACGCCGCCCACTACATCACCGGGGCGGTTCTCCCGGTCGACGGCGGCTGGGCAGTTGCTGGTGCCCGCATGGGCCTGGGCTGACCCGAGCTCACCGGAGCGCAGCGGCTTCGATCAGGCAACTCTTGAAGGTGTCGACTGCGGTCGAGGCCGGCGCACCAGTCAGCGAGAACAGCGAGATCGCCATCACCAGTCCGGGCGTCTCGACTTCCAGTATGCGGACCTGCCCCGCCATCGCGAGGCGACGGGCGAGATGTTGCGGCAGCACGGATAAGGCACCGCCTTGCGCCAGGAGCTCGAGGATGAGGTCGAGGGACAGCGTCTCCGCCAGCACGGGCGGCCGCGCAGCGCCGGCGCGTCGGAACAGCGCTTCGATCGCGGCCCGAACGCGCGTGGTCCGCGGCGGCAGGACCCAGGCCTCGGTCAGCATGGCGACCCAGGTCGGCTTCCGCTTCGCCGCCAGCGCGTGGCGAGTGCCGCAGACGATCGCCGGCGCGTCGATGTAGAGCGGCGTGCAGTCGAGGTCGGACGGTACGGCGGTGTCGCCGACGGTGCCGACCACCAGGTCGAGTCTCGCGGTTCGCAGCTGGCGCAGCAAGAACTCGCGCGAGCCTTCGGCCACGGTCACCGCCAGCTCAGGCAGCCTTTGGCGGGCCTGCAGCGTGGCTGCGCTCAGCAGATAGCCGGTTCCGGCGCCGAAGGTGGCACCGACCGCAACGGCTGCGGCGATTCCCTGCTCGATGCCGGTCAGCTCGTCGACGGCGCGCGCGATCTCGTTGGTGGTCGCGTGGGCGTAGTGCAGCAAACAGGTGCCGTGCGCGGTCGGCAGCATGCCTTGGGGCGTGCGCTCGAACAGCGCCACCCCGACGCCATTCTCGATCTCCGCCAGCGCCTTGGACACCGCCGGTTGGGAGATGTTCAGGGCCACCGCCACCCGCCCGACCTGGCGCAGCTCCTCGATGGCGATCAGCAGCCGCAGGTGGCGAAGCGTCAGTGAACGTAGCAGGAAGGCACTTGAGATATCGGCCATGGCGGGCGTCCTTGCTTGAGCCAGCATAACCCAGCGGTTATAGCGAGGAGAGTCGAATTCATTGGGCAAGGTGGCGTGGCGTCAAGACAATTCAGTCACTCGATTCAAGACCGCGGCAACCACCGCCCAACGGAGACGACCATGACCTCATCGCATCAACTCGACATCCAGCCGCTGACGCCGGCACTCGGTGCCGAGGTCTTCGGCATTGATCTTTCGAAGCAGCTGTCGCAGTCCGAGCTCGATGCGGTTCGCCGCGCACTGGTCGCGCACCAGGTGATCTTCTTTCGCGACCAGCGAATGAGCTTCGAGCAGCACATCCGGCTCGCCCAGCGCTTCGGCTCGCTGCACGTGCATCCGCTGGCGCAAGCCAACCATCCGGATCATCCGGAGCTGCTGCGCATCCATGCCGACGAGAACTCCGAGCGGGCTGCCGGCGAGGACTGGCACACCGACGTCAGCTGCGAAGACGAGCCGCCGATGGGCAGCATGCTGTACCTGACCGAAGTGCCGACTACCGGCGGCGACACCATGTTCGCCAGCATGTACTCGGCCTACGACGCCTTGTCGCGGCCGATGCAGCAATTCCTCGAGGGCCTGACCGCGGTACACGACGGCGCCAAGGTCTGGACCAAGTACGGCATGACGCCGTCGCGGCCATTCGCGCGCAACGAGCACCCCATCGTTGCCGTGCATCCGGAGACCGGGCGCAAGCTGCTCTTCGTGAACAAGGTCTTCACAACCCACATCCCGGGGCTGTCGGCCAAGGAAAGCGATGCCCTGCTCGCGATGCTCTATCGCCACATCGAGAACCCGCGCTTCATGTGCCGCTTCAAGTGGCAAGCGAACTCGGTCGCGTTCTGGGACAACCGCTGCACCCAGCACCAGGCCATCTTCGATTACTTCCCGGCGCGCCGCAGCGGTTACCGGGCGACGATCAACGGCACGCGACCGCTCGCGGCGGTCCAGTCGGACGCGTCGTGGCAGCGCACCGCGGTCGCCATCGCCGCATAAGGAGGATCACCATGCAACGCTCCCTCTCCACCGTCACGTCTGCCATGCGTGCTCTTCCGGTCCGCTTCGGGCGCGAACTTGTGATCGCGACGGCGGCGGTACTCTGCGCGGTCTCGGCATCGGCACAGCAGTCCTACCCGTCCAAGCCGATCACCATCGTGCTCGGCAACAGCCCCGGCAGCGGCGGCGACCTGCTCTGCCGAGTGCTCGCGAACGGGCTGACTGCCTCGTTGAAGCAGCCGGTGATCGTCGAGAACCGGGTCGGCGCCAACAGCGTGATCGCGAGCCTGGCGGTCGTCAACGCGAAGGCGGACGGCTACACGCTGCTGTTCGGCAATGCGTCCAGCACCGTGATCAACCAGGCCGTCCAGAAGAAGGCGCGCTTCGACTCGCGCAGCGATCTGATAGCGATCGCGCAGGTGGGTGCAGGCGGCGTCGCGCTGGTCGCGACCCCCGACTTCCCAGCAAACAACATGAAGGAATTCATCGCCGTCGCCAAGGCAAATCCGGGCAAATACAACTACGCGAGCTGGGGCATCGGCAGCCAGGGCCATCTGGTCATGGAATGGCTCGAGCGCCAGAACGGCATCACGCTGACCCATGTGCCGTACAAGTCGATCTCGGCGATCACCCAGGACATGCAGGGCGGCATGATCAACATCGGCTTCACCGACGTCGCCAGCGCGATGCCGTTCGTGAAGCAGGGCCGCCTCAAGGTGATCGGCGTGACCGGCTCGCTGCGCTCGCCGGGCTTGCCCGCGGCGCCGCTGATGTCGGAGCAGGGCGTCGACTTCAGGACCGACGGCTGGTACGGCCTGTTCGCGCCCAAGGGAACGCCGGCGCCGGTCGTGGCATTCCTCAACAAGGAAGTGAACCGCCTGCTGGCGTTGCCCGAGCTGCGCGATCGGCTGCTCCAGCTCAACATCGCCAACGCGCCCGTCAAGTCACCCGACGAGTTCGCGAAGACGGTGAACGACGACCTCAAGGTGTGGGAGCAGATCGCCCGCAGCGCCGACATCAGGCTCGATGACTAGCCGGCGCCCTCGCCGCCGAGCATTCAGCACGACCACATCGACGGAGGAAATTGCAATGCTCGCCAAGGAAGCCGAAGTCGCGTATCCCGCGCTCGTCATGCCACCGACGGTCGAGCGGGCGAGCGTAACGATCTGGAGCAGCGGCGTCGCCATGGATGGCGACATCTACCGTCCGAAGGACCTCGACCCAAGCCGCCCTGCTCCCGCCGTCGTCCTGTCGCATGGCTGGGGCGGAAGCAAGACGACCGGCGAGCGCTACGCAGCGAAATTCGCGGCGGCGGGAATGGTCAGCCTGTGCTTCACCCACTGCGGCTGGGCCGCGTCGGCCAGCCACATCGTGCTGGCGGGTGAGCGACCGGATCTCGACCGGAACAACGAGGGCGTCGCGAAGGTTCGGTTCATCCGCGAGGTGGTCGACCCGGTCGAGTGGATCGAGAACTTTCGCGCTGCCGTCGACTACATCGAGGGGGAGCCGGGTGTCGACCCGGATCGCATCGGCGCCTGGGGGACCAGCTTCGGCGGTGGCGTCGCCCTGCACAACGCTGCCAACGATGACCGCATCAAGGCGCTCGCGGTACAGGTCGCGCCGCTCGCGCTTCGCAGCGGCACGCTCACGGTGCGCGGCAAGCAGCGCGCGATCGACCTTGCGCGGGGAAGAATCGCGGCGGGCCCTCAGGGGGTCGACGGCGATGTCTTTCCACGGCTCGCCGGCACGCCCCATCTGGCGAGGTTCCTCCAATACGACGCACTTGCCGAAGCGGCGAAGCTGCAGATTCCCACCTTGATGATGGACGCAAGCGACGAGGACCTATTCGACATTATGCAAAACTGCGCCAAGGCGCATGAAATCCTGAGGTCGAAATCGTCGGCAGCGGTTGACTACAAGATCATCGACGGCATCGATCACTACGGAATCTATTTCGACGGATTCGATGAAGGAAGCGAAAGGGCGCTCGCCTGGTTTCTCGAGCACCTCTGATACGCAAGGCAGGGACGAAGGAACGAATGAAACCCAGAAGGTAGTCTTCACGCGCTCGATCTTCGGCAAGGATATGACCGGCTAGCTTGCCCCCCATTCCTAGCTCGCTCGCACGTCACGCGTGGCCCAATTCTTGGCCGCGGCCGTTTATCTTCGGCGCATGCCGGGACCCGAACCGAGCATCGCCATGGCCGAACTGGGATATCGCGTCACTCCTCTCGGTGTGGCGTTCCACCGCGGCCTCACAAATCTGTGACTAGCGGTGCCAGGCGAACGCCAGTGCATCCTAGCCAAGCAGATCGGCAGTGACTCGTGCCGGCACCGTCGCCAGACACAGTGCGGGACCAGCTGCTTGCGCCGCGTCGCCGACTCCTTCGCTCAGAACATGATCCTTGCGAGGAAAAGCCCGGTGACGACGGCCACTGCCGTGGCGACGATGCCGGGGATCATGAACGAGTGGTTGAGCACGTATTTGCCGATCTTCGTCGTGCCCGACAGGTCGAAATTGATCGCCGCAATCAGCGAGCCGTATGTCGGGATGAAGAAGTAGCCGTTGACCGACGGAAACATCGCGATCAGAAACTGCGGCGGGATGCCTAGGGCCATGCCGAGCGGCATCAGCGCGCGCGTCGTCGCGGCCTGACTGTAGAGCAGGACCGACGCGAAGAAAAGCCCGAACGCGAAGGTCCATGGTGCCGCCTTGGCCAAGTCACCGATGGCCGGCACGATCACGTCCTTGTTCGCGGCGATGAAGCTGTCGCCCAGCCACGCCAGGCCGAAGATGCCGATCACCGCGACCACGCCGGCGCGTAGCGTCGCGGTCTTCGGCACTTCGTCGACCTTGACTTTCGTGAGCATCAGCATGACGGCGGCGACAGACATCATCGTCACTTCGATCACGATCGGCATCGACACCGCTCCTTTGGCGCCCGGAATCGTGCGCAGCAACGGGAAGAAGCCGAGTACGACAACCGTCACGACACCGGACAGGAACAGATAGGCCGAGAACTTGGCGGTCGGCTTCAGCACCACTTTTTCGGCGAGCTTCTTCGGCGCCGACACCTCTCCGGCTGCCAGGCGCGCCTGATAGGCCGGATCGTATTTCAGGTCCTTGCCGACGAACATCGAGACGATCGCCGCCGCGATCACGCCGACCAGCGTGGCGGGTATGCACACCATCAGGATCTGCGGCAGGCCCCAGTCCGTCAGACCCTTTTCGGCGAAGAGCCCGATCATCGCTGCCGTCGCTGCGGCCACCGGACTCGCGGTGATCGCCTGTTGCGAGGCGATCGTCGCCACTGCCATCGGCCGCTCGGGCCGGATGCCGCTGCTGTGCGCGGTGTCATAGATCACCGGCAGCAGCGGGTAGATGATGTGGCCGGTGCCGGCGAGAAAGGTGAAGCTCCAGGTCGTCAGTGGCGCAACGATGGTCACGTACTTCGGATTGGCGCGGATGATCCGTTCTGCGATGCTGACCAGGTAGTCGATGCCGCCCGCCGCTTCCATCACGGAGGCCGCCATGATGACCGCCAGGATGATCAGCATCACGTCGACCGGCGGCGAGGTCGGGTTCACGCCGAATGCCACCACCAGCACCAGCAGGCCGACCGCGCCCCACAGGCCGAGGCCGATGCCGCTGTAGCGTGCACCCATCCAGATCGCAGCCAGCACGACCGTGAATTGCAGGACGATGGTTAGTGTCAAGGCTTTTCTCCCACGGCGAAGCCGGACTGCCGGCCCTCATATCGGCGCGACCAGGAGTGGCGCTCCGAGGAAATCGGCCCCTAGGCTCGTGGTGCTTCGGTAAGGTTCTAGTGGCGTTAGCCGGCCGCTGCTAGCGCCAATCAAGCGATCGAAGGAATCGGGGATGCGACGATGCGGCGGATGGACGTAGAGCCGTTTCGGACGGGTTCACGGCTAGCTTTTCTAGTTGGTGCGGCATCCTCACGACGATCGGGCCGATGGCTTGGACCCAGAAGGCAACGGCGTTGATCCCGCGCTCGCCGTGCTCGAATGGTTGCAGTCGATGAACAATTCCAAGTGACCGTAAACCCGGCGCGTGCGCGCGCCCCTCAACCTTTCTTCCAATAGCCGAGACTAGTGCCATTTATGTTTTTCACTTGGTGTCCGGCGTCGCCCAGTTCCTCGAGCGCGCTAGTCACTTCTTCCCAAATTCCATAATCGTGCCAGATGACAACGCCGCCGCTCTTGGCCATCTTCATTGCAGCAAAGCTGTCTGAGACCACGTTGTGGTAGTTGTGCGAGCCATCTATAAAGACTAATGAGCAAGTGTCCGTGTACGGGGAAAAATCAAAAGTCGCCGAATCGCCGACCAATTGCCTGATCTTCGCGACCGCATCTGGATGGGAACCGCGCAGCTGCTCGTATCGCGCACCTGGCTCGGGCTTGTCGACCATGTGGCGCTCGCCTTCTGCCAGGGCGTACTTCGTGGCAAGCTCCGGTGGAAGATCGAGCGTATAGACGGCGCACTGAGGGGGCGAATTGAGGGCAAGATTCAGCGTCGTCCTCCCATCAAAGGTTCCAATTTCGAAGAGACTCGTTCCGTCAACGCAATCGGCTGCGAGCGCAGTAAGGATCCCCAGCTCGCTGATCCGTACATTGCCATTTTCCTTTTTGCTCTCCCATATCTTGATAGAACGTTGGCCCGTGCACTCCTTCCAAGAAACGACTGGAAGCCGCGTCTTTTGACTAAATCGATTCTTTTTGCCGCGAACCTCTCGCGAGAATGCCCGCAACCGACGCGATAGGAGAGACAGCGGGAGATAGATCCGCGTTGCGAAGTAGCCGCTATACAGTGCGTTCATTGTTCGGGTCACCTGAGTGCTCAGTCCCATATGTTACTAACCCGACAGGAGCGGTCGGCTCAACGGCTAATAAGCCCGTTCGAGCGGACGACTGTCAGGCCGTCCTGGAACGGCAGCCTCCCCTTTTCGATTGGTGGTGACCTGCTCCTGCTAGTTCGGGCCAATCATTCCTGAAAGATGGCTCGGTTGGGATGGGCGATGCTGCTGCTTGAACTCGAGCGGCGTCAAGTAGTTCAAGCTGCTGTGTGGCCGGATGGCGTTGAAGTGAAGGCGCCAGGTTTCGATGACGACCTTGGCTTCTGCGCGCGATCGGAACCACTCGACGCTCAGGCATTCGTCGCGGAGCATTGCCGTTGAAGCTCTCGTCGTTGGCGTTCTGCCAAGGCTTGCCCGGGTCGATCAGGGCTGTGCCGATGCCGGCATGGGCGAGCCATTCGAGGATCGCTCGGCCGAGCAATCGTGCCGTGGGGATCGTCTCCGAATCCTCTCGGCCGGCGCAGCGTCGCTAACTAAATCCGCGCGCGATATGACGACTTACTGCAGCACTAGGGCGATCGAGCGTAACAAGTGGGCGGGTATCGACGATTGCCCCGGGATCGGGATCGATGAATCCAGGAGGCGCACCGGCCCAGATCCTCTTCAGCCGCGGTAGGTAGGGGCCGTACATTGAGGCGAACGCCGCCGCGGCGCTTACGTCAGGTGCGTGGGCGACGGAGTCGCGAGCGACGGCATCGCCACTTGCCCGCAAACGGGCGTAGGTCGCCTCATCTGGAAACTTCCGCAGCAGGGTCCGGTCGAGTTGCGCTTGCTTGGCCGGATCCACTGCGTACCGCCCCAGCGGTGGCCCATGGGGTTGATCTAGGGACGGCTTGTAGTCCGTCAGCACAAGGTGCTCGCCGCCAACGAACAAGGGGTCGACTTCAAGCCTCCGAAGCCCGTACCCACGGTGAACATAGATCGCTTGTGGAGTCTTCTGTTCACGGCTGACGCGCAACCGTCCGTGACCTTGCGGAGAGGCGTGATTTCCTGTCCAGGCATCCATTTCCTCCATACCCGGAACACCCTTGAAGCTCCACGTGTCGTCTGCCCCCGGGCTGTTCGTCCAGATCTGGAATTTCAGCTGCTTGCCATCTATCTCGGTCGTGATGACGTCCGCATCAAATGCAGCCGGATTGACTCGAACGACACACACGCCTCGTCTTTGCGGATCCGCACGCCACCGGTCGAGCCTTTCCTTTTCTGTATCCGTGAGCGTAGGTTCGCCGGGTAGGAACAGTGGTACGGCCGGAGAGGTTTCGGAATCAATCGAGATCACGCGGCTTTCACAGCCGGGGATCGGTCGATAGGACACCCTTCTCTTCCCGTCGACTTTGCACACGTAGGATTGAGTCGCGAGCGCGGCTATGAGGATCCAACTCGTCATTCCTTGTCTTCCTGATGGTCAGCGCCGCGTGAGTATGAAGTCAGTGCGCGGCCTCCGCCGAAAGCAGTCGCGCTGGGTGCGATCAGCAGGTCCGGGCTACCCTAGGCGGAGCAGAGCGCTACGTGGTGGTCGCCCATAGTGACGAGTCCATGTCGCGACGATTGGCTGCTTTCCGGTAGCTAACCTGCGGCAGGCAACTCCCGCTTCAGGTCGAGGTTGTGTGAAAACGCGCTCCGCGTCGCGCCCGACGAAATGTCGAGCCTCCAGATCGCCAGCGTCTCGACCGTAAGCGTCTGGCGGCGCCATCTTGCCGGACGGAGCCGAAGCTGATCAGCTGATCAGGCGTTCCTTGCCGAGAACCGTTGCCAAGCCTTCATCCAAAGCTGCTCGGTCGGGGTGAGTTCAGGGAACTCGACGGAGTCAAGAGTCACGCGTGCTCTGCGCTTGCCCTGCTGACACACGGCAACGACGTCATGATGGCGCAGGTCGAAGCCGACGAGCGCCGCGTCGTTGCCCATCAGCCGGACTTGCTTGCACCGGCCGAACATCGTTTCGATGCAGGTCAGCCAGGCCGTGGCCTGTTCCTCTTCGCCGTAGGCATCAGTAAGGGCGAGCTCGATGCACGCCCGTACCGATCGGCATTGCCGCATTTCGTCGAGCAGGTCAGCCATGGATTTGCGATCACTTGCGCCCGGGGCGGGCGTCGCGAGTTCTGTCAACGACCCGATGCCTGCCAGCGATAAGGAAGCAGTTCCTCGATGCGCGAGTTCAGTTGTGTTGGCAGCCGCTTCAGAACATCGCTCAGATAGGCCCACGGGTCGTGCCCGTTCAGCCTGGCTGATTGCACCAG
>Ga0207691_10001943_pt1 | contig 20178 bp, 14 predicted proteins | sample KBSM13metaG_FD_184327 | JGI IMG/M metagenome (GOLD analysis project Ga0207691, IMG submission 184327) | Miscanthus rhizosphere microbial communities from Kellogg Biological Station, Michigan, USA - KBS M1-3 metaG (SPAdes) (version 2) | ecosystem: Host-associated > Plants > Roots > Rhizosphere >... | reverse complement strand
GAGATCGAGCGCGATCAGTCTCTTCCGGCGTCCTTCAAGATCACGATGCCCGGCCCGGGATTGTCGATCGACGCGGATCTGGTGTGGGAAACGGGCCGCGGCCGGCACCGGGTGTGCGGCGCCGCGATTTCGTCCGCCAACGCTGCCGCCGTGCACGACTGGGCAAAGCTCGTCGACGTCCTCTGACCTCGCGGATCGCGACTGACCTCATTAACCTCCGCGACAACCCATTTGGTCCGCCACAAGTTCCGGTCCAGTTGCGCGCGGTCACGTCTGCCAATGCGAAGCAGATTGGTAGCGAAGATCTACGGCCCACGAGAGCGACCGATGCTTTGGCGAGAAGGGTAATGGGCTCCGAGCCTTTGTTGACTGGCTTGCCCGCAAGACCCTCCAGAGCCGACTCGGCAGATGGTCGAAACGTTGGTCGACCTGCTCGCGTCGATACGAGTGTATTGCCGCCAGCAACGGGAGCGGCCACTCGAACGCCGGGAGTTCCACTTGATAACGAACTTCGTCGCTCGCGTGTGCTCAATGGACGTGAAGCGCGACAAGCGCCACCGCAAAGTTCTACTCCAACTGTTGACACATCTTCAGGCAAAGAAGTTGAAACCCGACCGACTGGTGCCGTCACTCGCCCGACACGCGCACCGCGAGACTCTGACTCAGGTGGCCGAAGCCCGATCACGAGTACTGACACTAACGAACAACGTCCGGAAAGACGCATAGTGACTCCGAGTACATCGTCAGGAGAAGATCGTCCGACTCGCTCTGAGCCGGCAGCAAATTCGGATTCAACTGAGAAGCCGATGCGTGGGCGTGAGCGGGTGGAACCGGCGCGACCGGAGCGCCGCAGTGAATCTCCATCAACTACTTATGAACCGCCGCAACGCAGTGCACCGCCATCGCGCGTCGAAGCACCACCCCAGCGTAGTGAAGCACCACCGCAGCGCAGTGAAGCACCACCGCAACGCAGTGAAGCACCACCACAGCGCAGTGAACCACCACCCCAGCGCAGTGAACCACCACCCCAGCGTAGTGAACCATCCCGAAGTGAATCACCACGTAGTGAACCACGCAGTGAAGCCCCTTCGAGGCCCTCGCGGCCGGACAACTACGAGCGACCTTCGTCACGTTCAGAGTCGCCACGATCTGAACCAAGCAGGTCTGAATCACCAAGGTCTGAGCCATCACGTTCAGAACCATCACGTTCCGAGCCGTCACGTTCCGAGCCGTCACGTTCCGAGCCGTCACGTTCGGAACCGACTCGCTCAGAGCCCCGTTCAGAGCCGGCACGGGATCCTGATTCAGGGAGACCAAGCAGACCAAAGGATCCTCGTCGTTAACTGATGCCAGCAGCGCAGACATTCCAACTAAGCCATTAAAGATCGGAATGTCTGTCGCGTCTGGAACAATGTCCGATACACTTAGATGGCCTGGCGTCAGTACCACAACGCGGTAGCGTGTGGCTTAGTCCAGGTACTTAACTACTGATGCTGGGTGCTCTGAGCCACACGCTACCGCGTTGTGGTACTGACGCTAGGCGACGGGAATCGCAAGAACCTTAGGGGGATGGTCATGAAGCTAGTGAGAGTGGTGGTTTTCTTTATTGGTCTAATAGCATTTGTCACACTGAGCGCTTACCTGTTAGCTGTGGTGGGTAGTGCCCAAACGATTACCCAGAGCCTTCGGCCAGACGTTTCCCGCGCTTTGAACGCAACGCCTCACCGAGGTTCTAAAGCGAGGGCGAACGCTTACCAACCTGCGCGCCCCGTGATGCAGCGTGGGCTGCGTCCAAAAAGAATTGCAGACAAACGGGTGGCGCAAGTTAACCGAAACGATATCCACCCTCTCGCTGGGCCAATTAGTCCCGGTACGGCACTGAGTAAAGTGCTTCACACCTCCATGCTCAGCATGACCTCGACGGCTGGAACGGATGAGGAGTACCTCGATCGCACTAACGATCTGGTTGCCGATGATCGGACGACCTTCGACTCTGCGGGAGGTTCGTTCGACATCGCAGTTGGAAAGTCAGGCACACGCTACGAAGTCTTCTCAGCAACTCTAAACAACGAACTCGTCGGGGTGTTGGTCGTCGCAAACGATACCAACGGCGATTTAGTGTCTGACTCTTCAACGACGTTCGACCTGGAGCGCGACTTTGGATTGCCGTCGGCCGCAGCAATCGTTGCCGGCACCGCAGCGGATGGTCGTGAGTTTGTGATCGTTTCCTCGAGCGGGTTTTTCGATTCTTCAAATCCAGGTAATCCAAGCAACGAGCCTTCTCCAGGCGTAGTGCTACTTGTGCGTGATCCAAGTACCGGCGGCTTCATCGATTCACAATCACGAACGCTCGTAACGGTTGGCGATAACCGTTTGTTCAATGCGAATGGTCTCGCACTCCTGCCAAATAACGATCTGCTTATCGCTGACTTTGAGTCGGATGAATTGAGAATTATTCGCGACACAAATGGCGATCGCATCCCTGACACGCTCGACAACACGCCTTATTACTCATACCGGTTCTCCGACGATTCCCCGCTTGATGTCGCGGTGAATTCGCAAGGCATCGTTTTTTCTCTTTCAGAGGGAACCGACACGTTATTGCTAGTAATCTACGATGATAATCACGATGGACGCGCCGACCGTGACGAAGTTGCAGTCGAGGGGCTTTCGATCGACAACAATCTCTTCCTACACGGATTGACTACCGATCGTAACGGCACCGTTTACCTCATCGAAGACGCAACCTCAGCGTTCGATGGACCGGGTGGCAATCTCGACACTGCAAGAATAGATGCGTTTCGTGATCCACACATGGACGGCTTCCTGGAAAATGGAAAACTGTTTACTACCGCTGACTCAAGCAACTTCGGATTGAGTGGCCTCTCCTTTGGGCCGTCGAACAATCAACTTCAAGACACTACGGCTTTCGTGAAGCAACACTATCGCGACTTCCTCAATCGCGAGCCTGATCCATCCGGCCTTGCGTTTTGGGTAAACAACATCGATGGGTGTGGTAGCAATACCCCGTGTCGCGAAGTCAAACGAATTGATACCTCCGCGGCGTTCTTCCTCTCCATCGAGTTTCAGCAGACGGGATTTCTAGTCTACCGTTTATATAAGACTTCGTTTCCCGCTTCACCCGCTCGTCCACGAGGACTACCACGCTTTGCGGAACTGATTCCCGATGCGCAAACGATCGGAAATGGCGTTGTTGTGGGCGAACCGAACTGGCAGGGCAAACTCGAAGCAAACACAGTGGCGTTTATCAATACCTTTGTTTCGCGTTTAGAGTTTCAGGCGACGTATCCGGCACAACTCACAGCCGCGCAGTATGTTGACAACTTGAACACGCTTGCCAATGGGGCACTATCAACGAACGAACGGAACGCGCTGGTTAACGGACTGAACGGTGGGCAGGAGACGAGAGCAACAGTACTGCGCAAGGTTGCCGAGGACGTCGATTTTAGCAACGCCGAATTCAACCGTGCATTCGTGTTGATGCAGTACTTCGGCTATCTACGACGAAACCCCGACGCTGCGCCTGATACGGATTTCTCTGGCTACGATTTTTGGTTGGCGAAACTAAACCAGTTTGGCGGCGATTTTCGTGCAGCGGAAATGGTGAAAGCATTTATCACTTCTGGCGAGTACCAAGCCAGGTTTGAGTGAAAGATTGAGCCGCAGATTTGCGCGGACAGGCACCGATCAAGCAAGAGCATTTATGGAAGGTAGACTCTTTTGGCAATGCTTTTGAGATCTGCTGTCCGCGTAAATTTGCGGCTCAATTCAAAGGTTCGAGTTCCAAGTTTCGGGTTTCAAGTCAAATACCAAGACCACCATTGAACTTGAAACTTGAAACTCGAAACCCGGAACTAAAGTTCAATCTTCAGGCGAGGAATCTTGCGCGGTTGGCCGTCAATCTCAGAGTCGATTTCACCAACCTGGCTGGCGCCCATTCGTTTGTAGAAGCCGGCTGCGTTCGGATCAGCCGATAATTCAACTTCATTAACATTCAATTTTGCCGCGCGTTCCATTGCGTCGAGGAAAAGCTCTTTTCCAATTCCGGTACCAATGTGGGAAGGTCTCACCCACAGGTGCTCCAACTCGGCCTTCTCATCCACCAGGCACAACGCATAAAACCCTCGAATCTCGCCCTCGTCTTCTGCAACATAAACATGATTGCTGGTAATAAACTCAGCCGAGATCGTAAGGTCCGACTCCCAGTGTTTGATCCAATGTTCGGGATAGCCCCAATGACGTTTTGCGTCGAGCGCGATCTGGGTCAGAGTTTGAGCGTCGCCTGCAGATGCCAGCTTTATCATAATCGGATTGTAGAAGAATTACGGATGTTGCCAGATCGAACCATCGGCATACTCAATTCGGACGATCACTACGGCTTCACCCAGGTTGTCTCGTTCAGTCTTGTTCAGAGCATTGACGCTAATCGTTCTGGTTGGTGGACTGGCAATAAAGAACTTGAGTTCCTTTGATTTGCCCGGGCCAATCGTTTCGTCGCTGGTGAATTGCCGTCGACCGAGTTCAGCCTGAGTTTGTACATCGAAGAAAACGTAGTCCCAGTCGATAGTCCTGATTGATTTTGGTCCGGTGTTTTGTACGGACGTTTTGTAAACAAAGCCATAACGCGCTGGAGTGTTTCGATGGATTTCGGAAATTAGAGCATCGTCGCTACGAGCGTCGCGTGCGGCCCTATCGACTTCAGCGCTGTTGCCACCCTTTTTTGCATCGGAAATTCGCTTTTCGTTTCGCGCCCGAACCCGCATCTCGTCAAAGTTTTCAACGGGGCCACTAAAAGGATCACGCTCCCACCCAACGCGTTCCTTATTCCAGCTGAACTTGAGAACTGACAGTTGAGGAGACACGATCGGAGAAGGAGAAACTGATTGCGCCCTGGTCGCAACGGCTGGCACCAGCATCAATGCGAGCACGATAACGAACTTCACGGTTGGCTCCTTCCTGTGGTTGAACGGAGCATACTACACGGTTTGAGGTTAGAAAAAGTTTTCAGGCTGGGAAGGACGGTCGCCTCTGTGGATTGAACAAGCTGGGAAGGGGCAGCGGAAACTCGGACGCCTCACAAATGTGATCCCGAGCGTGCCCCGCTGAGTTCCCATTCAAGTCGACGAGGGGTTCAAAGTGGATCAGCGGCGGCGCGCTCGGTGTCGCAAGTGTCAGCCGTCCAATTTTCCGCTTGCCACCCTTCCCAGCTTGTTCGACCCATCGCAGCGCTTTCCCCTTCCCAGCTTGTTCAGTCCACAGAGGCACCCCGTCTCAACCTAAAAATTGTCAGAGCTGAAGACATAAGCGCAAAAACAACTTCGGGGCCGACGTTGATTATCGGCCCCGAAGCAATTGCTATTCATTAAGGGCCTGTTGTGACCCGTTCGGATTTAAAAGACATACCGAATCGCAACGATGACTCGACGGTTGCCACCATTCGTTCCCCACTGATTCAGGAAACCAGCGTTGGTTACGGTTGAGTTCGGAATACCGAAGTCACGAGTGTTGGTAAAATCATAGAAGTCCGCTCGAAGCTGGAGTCTTTGATTCTCTCCGATGTTCGTATTCTTCAAGATTCCGACGTCGATATTGTTGATACCGTCAGCGCGGAGGATATTGCGCCCCGCAGTTCCGACGCGTTGTCCGGGCCTCAGCGTTTGGAAGAGCGCATTACCATTAGCTGAAGTGATCGCTCCGCGAATTGCGAAGAGTTGCTCCACGGACATTCCAGAAAGAGCCTGCGTTGAAATCGTGTTTGGCCGAATTGCATTGCCAACCAGCGTGTCGATGCCACTCAAAGCGCCAGCTGGATCGGAGCCGTTAAGTGGGGTAAAGGGCGCGCCGCTTTGGAACGAAAACGCCGAGTTCAATTGCCAGCCGCCCAGCACTCGGCCGATCGGTCCTTTCTGATCCTGGTACCAGGGCAGTTCATAAACAAAGTTCCCTGCCAACCTGTGTGGACGATCAAAGGTCGACCGTGCGCGATCAGCACCGCGATTAAAGGAGTCCTGAACGATCGCAATCTCGCCGGGTGACGGATTAAAGATCTCCGAGGCTTCGTCAATGAACGAACTCCAGGTGTAGTGCAAGCCTGCACTAAAACCTCTCGCCAATCGTTTCTCCATACTGACCTGCATTGAATGGTAGATCGACGAAGCTGCGTTTGCGCGCAATCTGATCGTTGCCCGAGTTGGATCAACCCGGCAACTGTCAGTTACGCTTGAAACGCATCCAACAGCATTAAGTCGCCGTGGATTGCCGTCGATCGTTTCAAACAAACCAGTTCCCTTCGATCCAACATAGCCAACTCGCAAAACCACGTCTCGCGACAACTCGCGCTGCACTTCAAAGCTGAACGAGTCGTAATACGGTGAACGGAAATCGTCTGAGACGACCGTCCGTGCAAAAGTACGCGGGTCGATGGAGGGATTTGGCAGGCTGGTGAATGCGTTTGGAGTACCCGCCGACGCCGTTGCTTCCCCTGGCAGCGTGATTGAGGCGGTTGGGAACGTGGCGGCTGCCACAAACGGGAACGAACTCCAGATGTTCAACGCGATGTTCGTGAACGTGTAGTCGTGAGTTCGCGAATAACCGCCACGGAGAACAAGCTTGTCGCCGCCGGTTAGCCAACCAACCATGCCGTCCGGAGCCGTATGCAGGTTCCAGTTGAACCCAAGTCGTGGCTCGAGGTTCTTCTTATCGCGCGAAGGAATTGGCGCGACGATATAGCGAGGATCCCCGCCGGCAGCTTGAACGACTGGTTCGTTGAAGCCAACCAAGTCCCCAATTGGTTGTCCAGGTAGTTCATAACGCAGACCATAAGTTAGGGTGAAGTTTGGCCTGACTTTCCACTCGTCCTGCCCGTAAAAATACACGTCGTGCCAATCGAGATCCAGGATTCGAGCAACACCGGGCAAGTCTTTGTTGATGGTGGCAATCTGCGCGACGTCGTTAACTAATCGATTAAGTGTCGTGTAGACCAACCGTCCACGTACCGTTGGCTTGAAGAGCTGATGAAGGTGGCTACGATGGATGTCAACGCCAAACTTCAAACCGTGACTTCCGACCGTGTGCGACAGATTGTCCTGGTACTGCCACGTGTTTCTGATCGAAAACTGAGGCAGGTTTACACCCAGTCCGATTGCCGTTCGACTTGCCGCGGCATTAAAGCCTGTGAGGCCAAGTTGATTGACTTCAATTGATGGGATTGTTTCAGAAGCGGGATTGTTCGAGGTTGTAGAAGAAGCATTTCGCAGGTATGCGAAGCGCGCTTCATTGACCCAGGTCGGGCTAAATACGCTTGCCATCGTCAGGTTAAAGCCCTGGGTTCGCGCAATTTGGTTCTGGGTATTTCCCGGGGGGCTGGCTTGTCCCGTCCCGATAGTGTCAGAATCCTGAAAGATGTAACGCCCATAGATCTGGTGCTTATCGCTCAGATTGCCATCGAGGCGCATGGAAGATTGCCAGTCGTTGAAGTTGAAGTTTGTTGTGCCCGTGAGTGAACCAACGGGAACTACAAATTGATTGGCCCCGACGTTGAAGGTCACGTTCTGACCGGTCGGTGTTTGCGCAGCGGGAAGAAAACTCAGGAGCGCTGCCACCTGCGGACGACTGCCGGCTTGTGCCTGGATAATTTGTCGACCTGCTTCAGTCGGAACTCCAACGATGGTTACCCCGGCGCCAAGTTGACGATCCCACCACCGCTGCACGGAGCCAAAGAAGAAAAGCTTGTTCTTCAGAATGGGCCCACCAATCGTGCCGCCTGCCTGGTTTTCAATCCGAAAAGGAGCATGAGTCTTTCCGGGATCTGTGGCTGAGGCGCTGCAGAAACCAGCGTTCTTATCGAGATTGCTACAAGCGTTCAACGCGTTGTCGTTATGGAACCAGAAGCCCGAACCATGAAATCCGTTGCCGCCTCGCTTGGTAATCGCGTTGAAAACTGAACTCGAGTTTCGTCCAAACTCCGCGGTCATTTGGTTAGTCACAAGCCGTACTTCCTGAATAACGTCAGGATTATTGAGCGGAATCGCAGCGCCCGCGACTCCAAAATCATTATTGTCCTGACCATCAATCATGAAGTTATTTGAACGGACGCGCCCACCATTTGCGGAATAGTTAATTCCGGCGGCAAACCCGACCTGGTTTGGTCCGAGTTGACTGACTCCCGGTGCTGACAAGGCAACGTTGTAAACATTTCGATTTGTTGCAAGCGGAAGTTCCGCGAGACGTCGTTCGTCAAAACGCGTCCCAACTTCGGCGTTTGTTGTATTTAGAATTGAGGCATTCTCGACGATGTTTACCACTTCGGAGACTCCGCCTGCTTTCATCGTAACGTCGATGGTTGCGGGTTGGTTTAGAACGAGGGTGATACCCGACTGCACGTATTTAGCAAAGCCAGTTGCTTCAACACTGACTTCGTAATCGCCCACCGAAATTCCACTTAGACGATAACGCCCGTCACTGTCTGTTTGAGTGGTTCGCGTTTCATTTGTTTTCACGTTTCTCACGGTGACCGTGGCACTAGTGATGACGGCTTGCTTCTCGTCTTTCACTTCGCCGGAGATGGAGCCGGTCGTTTGAGCTAACGTTGGTGTAACCAAAAACGTGAGTAGGAAAAGCAAAAGCGAGAGCTTGGTTGCCTTCATAAATTGTCTCCTCTGTGCTCGCGGCCCGTGAGAGGGCGCATCAATAGGGTCGGGATTGTGGTTAATCCACGGGTTTGTCGGGGGATGACTTAAGAGTTGAACAAGCAACCAACATTCCAACTCTATGGGTGGGCGGCCACTAAAATCTAAGTAACTAGGCAATCAGGGATTATCCGTAATGGTTCCACCTCGATGGATCGAATTCCACAATTGTGAACGAGCTGCTTGTTCAAATCTTTGAATTCATCCATCCTCTTGGAAACCACAGAGCCGTCCGTGTCCATAAACATGCAGAACCTACAAAAAACGGAATCGATAGTTTTCCTGGAGCGCCACACCTTCAACGTCCCATTTCGAAGGCCGCAATTTGATCATGAATGGGTTGAGTATGGTGAAACCGAGGTGATTGGGCTCGTTCCCAGATTGGCAAATGCAACGATTGCGATCTGCAACAAGGTCGCGATGCGTGGGGAAAGTTTGTCTCAGCTTCCACATCTAAAACTAATCGCGGTTGCTGCCACAGGCGTCGACAATGTTGATCTCGAGTTCTGTCGAAGCAAGGGAATCAATGTTTGTAATACTCGTGGTTACGCAGTCGATTCGTTGCCGGAGCACGCGTTGATGTTGATGTTGGCGCTGCGGCGAAACTTAGTTGGCTATCGCGACGACGTGAGGGGTGGTCAGTGGCACGAAGCAAGTCAGTTCTGCTTGTTGGGTCGTCCAATTGCTGACTTGAAAGGGGCGACGATCGGCATCATTGGTAATGGAACCCTGGGCCAGTCAATGGCCAGACTTGCGCAGGCTATCGGAATGGATGTGCTGATCGCGGAACGTAAAGGCGCGATTGTCGCTCGTGAAGGTCGGACTAAGTTTGAAGATGTGCTTCGAAGAAGTGATGTGATCTCACTTCACTGTCCATTGATCGATGAAACCAGGAACTTGATTGGCGCCACAGAACTCCAGCTAATGAAGTCCGATGCGATCCTAATCAACACGGCGCGAGGGGGATTGCTCGATGACCGGGCGTTAATCGACGCTTTAAGAAACGAAGAGATTGGTGGAGCAGGAATAGACGTGTTGCGAGTGGAGCCACCGCGCGAAGGTAACCCGCTGTTGGATGTGAATCAGCCCAACTTGATCATTACACCTCACAATGCCTGGGCGAGTCGACAAGCCATGCAGACGCTTGCCGACCAGCTCATCGAAAATCTGGAGGCGTTTGTGCGTGGCGAACCACGCAATCTGGTTGTGTAGGGATTCGGCGCCGATCGTTTTCGGATCAGGCCAAAGACCAAAGTCCACTTTCTCGCGCTATGAGGCTACTGCTTCGCCGGCGACTTCGTCGTGATGTTCAGTGGTGTAAAGGCGAAGAATATCTTGTCCCTGGCGTGAGCGAGGATCGATAGTGCGCAGGTGTTTGCGTCCTTGCATTTCCCAGATAGCGGTAACCACGCCGTCTTTCTCAACTGCGTGATAAGTGATCTCTTCAGTGCTTGCTTCTGGCGCAGTCGCTTCCGCTGCACCGGTGTTTATTGCTGCTTCATTCTCAGACATACGAACTCAAAAACTCTCCTCTCAACTTTCGGTTTGTCGGTGTTTTTTGTGCTGGGATTGTTGCATAGGGGATAGTCTGTTGCAAGTGGAGAAGGATTTATTGGTCATCGGTCATTTTCCATTTCTCATTTTCCATTTGGAAGCCACGAAGTCTTGATCGAGTAATGCGCGCCGAGACGTTGTCAGACATGGAAAATGAGAAATGGAAAATGACCAATGACCAATAATTCCTTTTCTCCTGTTCTACCAGCGTTACCTCGCTCGAACCGCCATTTCAACCGCTCTCCGCGGCGTGACGACTCCCCATCCTTGTCGATCTACTTCAACACCCATCACTCGTTCTGCAGTCTCAATAAGAATCCGTTTCACTTGTTGTGGAGTGAGCTTTGGATTCGCCTCCAACATGCAAGCGATGATTGAAGCGACGATCGGTGAGGCGAAAGATGTTCCATCAACGAACTTGTAGTGTTCGTTGATCACGTTTCCTTCCCGAAGCTTAATCGTTATCAACTGCCTCAAGAGCGGTACCGGAAGATCACTTGCTTCGTCGATGTCTTTGTCTACTCCAAGATTGGCTTGAATGATGGTCTGGAGTTCGTCATCTGCCGCCGAATCGAGCGTCGCGTAGAGTTGGGCTTCGCCGGCCGTTGGCGTGTGCGGAAGGATGGGTGCCGCAACCCAGATCCCCGGAGCAATAACTTCCGGCTTCTGTAGACCATCGAGTGTCGGTCCATAGGATGACCGGTACATTCCTCGACGCGCCCTGTTAAGCGAATTCTGATCATCGAGACCACCAACCGCGATGGCCGCCGGTGAGCTTGCCGGAGGCAGCACCGGATGGCCCGGCGCAAGTCCCGCATTACCTACCGCACAAACGACGACGATTCCTGCGCTGACCACTTCTTCAACAACCTTGCAGAGGGAGTTGTGTAGATAGGGTTGTTCGAAGTCACCGCCTGCCGAGATGTTTACTACGCGAATGCGAAAGTCGTCTTTGTTTTCCAACACCCAACGCAAACCGCTTTCGATATTCTCCTCGGGAATGCGACCGGTCTTTCCGATCTTTACCAGGACAACATTCGCGTCCGGAGCAATTCCTCGATATAGCCCTTCTGACAGAAAACCGTTTCCAGCGGCAACCACGGAAGTCATCATGCCGTGCCAACTCGCAACGTCAGGCGACTGTAGCAATGTAGGATCGTCTTCCGGTGTGAAGATGCTGTGATAAGCGATGATCCGGTTTACCGGTTCCGTCAAATCTTTGTGTGCATAAAACCCGGAGTCGAGAAATGCAATAGTGATATCGCGACCCGTGAATCGTTCGTCGGCATCCATTCGCAACGGCGTGGGCAGTGCACGATCGGAATCACTGAAGATGTTTGTGTGTGACGTCAACTTTTGTTGAGCACGAGTGAAGATTGCGACGCAGTCTTTGCAGACCTGTGCGTCTGTTTGGTGCGATGTTTCGTTTGCTTCAACAAGCTTCTGGAGGTCCGCTGGTAGATCGGTGTAGGGGATTTGGGAACCATCCGCGCGCCGGCACAGGTGGCATTGTTGTGATGACGTCGTGGCTTTGTTGTTGGTAACGAGGGTGTCCGACATGGAAGACAAAGATGATTTAAGTAGTGTGCGCTGTCAATCAGGCTGGGATGGGATGGGCGTCTCAGTGGATTGAACAAGCTGGGAAGGGGGCAGCGACAAACTGGGCGCGTTGCAAATTTAGCCTGGAGCGTGCCCCCGCCTGAGATACCCTTTTGGAAACCAGGACTCTTTAATTGCAACTCAGCGGGGGCACGCTCGGGATCACATCGCCAGCGCGTCCAGGTTTCCGCGGCCCCCTTCCTGGCTTGTTCGACCCACAACAGCGCCATTGCCCTTCCCAGCTTGTTCAATCTATAGGTGTCCAACTTCACCTGCTCGCTTTAGCGTGTTCAAATCTGCTGCGATCACGACAACGCTCGCTTGCACGCGCTGCATTTAGGCTGATAATCTTCGTCTTCCAATTCCCAGCCGTGTGAAAGGAGATCGACAGTGAAGACTCGTAATGTATCAATCTTGTTGGCTGCCATTTTGGTTATCGTTGGAGCGGTCGTCGCTGGCAGCGGACGTAGCAGTTCTGAGATTCCCGCGCCTCCAGCTATCGGCGCCACGATCGATGAGTTCACTCTTCCCGATGTGGACGGCCATGATCGTGCGTTCAAATCGCTAAAAGGCAAGAACGGCACAGTGCTAATTTTTATCGCCGTGCAATGTCCCGTTTCGAATGCCTACAACGAGCGCATGGAAAAGCTCGCTGAGGATTACCAAGCAAAGGGCGTCGCTGTTATCGGAATCAATGCCAACGCCTCGGATGATGCCGCAACAGTTAAGGCACATGCAGCTACCAAGGGCCTCAAGTTTCCAATTCTAAAGGATCCGGCAAACAAGCTCGCCGACAAACTTGGCGCCAGCAAAACTCCTGAAGCCTATTTCATCGACGGCAATAACAAACTTCTCTATCACGGCCGTATCGACAACAGTCAAAATCCTGATGCGATTGAATCGAATGATCTACGTCAGGCAATCGATTCAGCCCTGGGTGGAAAGCCGATTGAGAAGCCAGAAGCTAAAGCTTTCGGATGCTCAATCAAGCGCGCTTAACCGATGCGTTTTTCACACAACCTACTTTCTGTTGGATTGATCGTTTTGCTCGCGAGTTTTGCGGTGCCGGCTCAAAGAAAGAGTCGCACCGCGAGACGAGCGAAACCAGCTCCCGCGAAAGTTTCAGTCGAAGCAATCAATACTGACGCCCTCAAGGTTTTAATCGCTAAACCAAAAGATAAACCGCTGCTCGTTAGCTTCTGGGCTACGTGGTGTGATCCCTGCCGTGACGAGTTTCCAGATCTAGTCAAAATCGATAAAGACTACCGACCACAGTCGTTGGACTTTGTCACCATATCCCTCGACGAAGTAGCTGATATTAAGACCAGTGTCCCAGCATTTTTGTCGCAGATGAAGGCTACGATGCCGGCATATCTGCTTGACGTCAAAGACCCGGAGCCTGCTATCAATGCTGTCGATCCGCGTTGGCAGGGCGACTTACCAGCGACGTTTCTCTATAACGCAAAAGGCGAGATTATCTACAAACACGTTGGTCGGGTTAACACTGTCGAGCTACGCGAAGCGATTGAAAAATTGATCAAGAACTGAGGTCTTGGGCTTTGGTCTTAGGTCTTAGACTCCTGAACTCAGCCCCCAAAGACCAAAGTCCAAAGTCCAACAAGGCCCACGCCCCGCAACCGCATGATCACTCCTGAAGTCATCGCAACCCACAATCTTACTCAGGAAGAATTCCAACGAATTAACGAACTGCTTGGCCGCGAACCGACTCTGGATGAGCTCGGCATCTTTTCGGTCATGTGGTCAGAGCACTGCTCGTACAAGTCTTCGCGCATACACCTAAAGCGACTCCCAACTACGGGCGAGCGCGTCATTGTGCCACCGGGTGAAAACGCCGGAGTTATCGATCTAGGCGATGGTTGGTGCGCTGCGTTCAAGATCGAATCTCATAATCATCCCTCGTTCATCGAACCGTTTCAGGGAGCAGCGACCGGAGTTGGCGGAATACTCCGCGACATCTTCACGATGGGTGCTCGACCAGTTGCTGCGATGAACAGCCTGCGCTTTGGTTCGCTGGACCATCCTGTTCATGGTCGTCGTAATAGATCTCTCCTGGCGGGAGTTGTCGATGGAATCGCTCATTACGGCAATGCGTTTGGTGTGGCGACAGTCGGTGGTGAAGTAGCTTTCGATGATGCGTATGCCTTGAATCCACTGGTCAACGCCTTTGCGCTCGGCCTGGTTCGTCACGATCAGATCTTTTTTGGTAAGGCGACGGGAATTGGAAACCCTGTTCTCTATGTTGGTGCCAAGACAGGTCGCGACGGAATTCACGGTGCCACAATGGCTTCGGCTGAGTTTGACGAAGAAGCATTGGAGAAACGACCGACTGTGCAAGTTGGTGATCCATTCCTCGAAAAACTTTTGTTGGAAGCTTGTCTTGAAGCGATGCGCAGCGGCGCCGTTGCCGGTATTCAGGATATGGGGGCGGCTGGATTGACTTCGTCGTCGTGTGAAATGGCGGCGCGTGCGGGAACTGGAATCGAGTTGGATCTCTCACTTGTTCCCCAGCGTGAAGTCGGCATGACTGCATACGAAATGCTCCTTTCAGAGTCGCAGGAGCGCATGCTGATCGTGGCGCATGCAGGTCGCGAGCGAGAGGTGATGGATATCTTTCGCAAGTGGGATCTTGACGCGGTTGTTATCGGTCGGGTCAGAGATACGAAGCGCATGCAGGTGATTCACAACGGAGTGATGGTCGCGGACATTCCAGTTGAAGCGTTGACCGACGAAGCGCCGAAGTACGATCGGCCGATGACTGAACCGGTTCACAAGCAGGTCAAAGTTTCAGACCAAGACCAAAGACCCAAAGCCAAAGACCACAATCACACTGCGGACCTGTTAACACTACTGGCCTCCGGCAACATCGCGTCAAAAAAATGGGTCTACCGACAATACGATCACATGGTGCGCACCAACACCGCGATCCTTCCCGGCGCAGATGCTGCCGTCGTGCGAATCAAAGAGACTCGTCGGGCGCTGGCGATGTCGCTGGATGGGAATGGTCGTTACTGCGGTGCGAACCCACGTGAAGGTGCCAAGCTGATAGTTGCTGAGGCTGCACGCAATGTTGTTTGCGTCGGCGCGAGACCAATCGCGATTACTAATTGCTTGAATTTCGCGTCGCCGGAACGTCCGGAAGTTATGTGGTCGTTCTCGGAAGTGATTGACGGGATGGCTGAAGCGTGTCGAGCATTCGAGACACCGGTAGTCTCTGGAAACGTTTCGTTTTATAACGAAACAGAAGGTCGCGGTATCTTGCCGACGCCGGTCATTGGGATGGTTGGATTACTGGAAGACGTCAGGCGGGTTGTGCACCCCGGCTTAAAAAACGACGGCGACCTCATCGCAATTCTTGGCTCAACTGCTGATGATCTTTTGATGAGTGAATACACAGTGAGTGTTGAGGGCATCAAACCGGAAGTGTTAGTCGCCTCGGGCCGGGTACCAAAACTCGACCTTGGTGTTGAGCTCGCAGTTCAAGGAGCTTGTCTGCAGGCAGCCGAGGCCGGGTTGTTGAGATCGGCGCACGATTGTTCAGACGGTGGATTGGCAGTAACACTTGCGGAGTCGTGTTTCTCATCGCACGGACATCAAGCAATTGGAGCTGAAGTTGATCTCGTCGGAGAATTGACGGCCACCGCGCTACTTTTTAGTGAATCACCATCGCGGATTGTCATTAGTTTTGATCCTGCTGACGAAGTCTCGATTCGACAGATCGCTGAAAGTCGCAACGCGCCATTGGCGGTTGTTGGTCGTGTCGGCGGAACAGATTTACAAATCAATGTGGGAGGCGAAAGCGTTGTGGCCGTGAGTGTGGCCCAATTAGAATCCGCATGGCGTGGAGGTTTATCAAACAAACTTCACGCTGAAGCATTGGTTGCAAGTTAGTTTGCGGCACAGACCTCAGTCTGTGAACTGGGAATGAGCAGTCGAGGGCAGAACGAAGAACTTGGCCATATATCCTTTGTCATTTTTCATTTGGTCGATTGACGAAGGCCGAGATGCCTTTGTGAGTCAGGGTAAGGGCGGATTTCAAATGACCAACTGATAAATGTCAAATGATAAATGACCAATAATTCCGATCGAGACGATCAACTTGGAAGAGTTGCTCACACAGACTGAAGTCTGTGCCACATGCTTGTGCACGCGCTCATCTACCTCAACAAGACGATGGTTGAAGCGACCAAGGCCCGAGTGGCGCCGGTTTCTTCAGCAATGCTTTATGGTCGCGGCGTTTTCACCACGCTGGCCATCTACGATTCTCAACCATTCCTGTGGTCAAAACACTGGCAACGGCTTGCTGCTCACGCTGAAAAAATTGACGTCGATCTCGCCGGTTGCACTGAGAAGAATGTTGGCGAGGGGTTGGGAAAGTTGGTTGCCGTAAATCAGGTGAAGCAAGGTCGCGCGCGTGTGATCCTTTTGGGGCGAACCGGTCGAGAGAGTTGGAAAACAAAAAAATCGGGCGATAAGAAGACGGATCTTCTGATCATGACTGGCGATGTCCACAAGGTCCCGGCCAGTGGATTGTCCCTGGCGGTCTCGCCTTATCGCATTACCACTTCCTCCCCAACGTCTGGTGTCAAGAGTTTGAACTACCTCGATCGGATTCTGTCGAGGGACGAAGCGCGGAGTCGTGACTTTGACGAGGCGGTGGTGCTAAACGAGCGTGGTGAAATCGTGTCAGCGACAACCGCAAATATCTTCTGGACAAAGAGTGGAACAGTACACACTCCAAGCCTGGCGACCGGTGCTATTGCAGGCGTTACGCGCGAGTGCGTGATGGAAATCGCTGAGAAGCATTTCATTCCTTTGGTTGAAGGTGTTTACGAGATGAATGATCTCACTGATGCTGATGAGATCTTTCTGACGTCGTCCGTAATTGGAGTGACGCCGGTCACAACGTTTGACTTTCGTCGCTACGCGATCGATTCGGGAAGTGCGTTGTCGATAATAAGAGATGCTTTTGCGAAGCTGGTCGGGAAGTAGGCAGGAGCAGTAGGCAGGAGCGCCCTGCCTCCTGCTCCTGCTTTCTGCCTACTGTCTCTGACGCTTCCCTAAAGCCACTCAAATGCGCTAATTTGAAAGCTCAATTGTTGATGCTTTCGGCACCTTCCTAACTAAGCGAAAGCCAAGGCGCGAGCACGCTCTTACCAAACTAAAAATTCAAGTCGAGGGTTTTGTTGATGAGCACTGTGACTGAAGAAACCTCGGAAGTAGCGGAAGTCCAAGCCACCAAGTGGGTCTACTTATTCGAAGAAGGCCCGGGCGATGACAAATCTCTGCTTGGTGGCAAAGGTGCAGGTCTATGCGAAATGACGCGCGCCGGGTTACCCGTGCCGCCCGGCTTGATTGTCACGACTCAAGCTTGCAATGCATTTTTCGATAACGACAAAGCTTTCCCGGAAGGCATGTGGGAACAGGTCAAGGAAGGCTTGCAGAAGATTGAAGAGAAAGTCGGTAAGAAGTTTGGTGATCCAAACAACCCGCTACTCGTCTCAGTCAGATCAGGCGCCGCGTTTTCCATGCCGGGCATGATGGACACGGTTCTCAACCTCGGACTCAATGAAGAGACGGTTCAAGGACTAGCGACGCAAACTGGTGATCTCCGGTTCGCTCTCGACGCTTACCGTCGCTTTGCAGGATTGTTTGGCGAAATCGTGATGGGTGTTGCCCACGAGAAGTTTGAGCGCGTTCTCGATCGCTTTAAGGCTCAAACACAGGGCGGGCGCGACACCGATCTCCATGCCGGTCACCTGCGTGAAATTATCGCCGCCGAAAAACAGATCATCCTTACTGACCAACAAGCGATTCCTGACGATCCTTACGAACAACTCCGCGTCGCAATCGCGGCAGTCTTCAATTCGTGGATGGGCCGGCGCGCTATCGATTATCGACGTGTCAATCGCATTCCAGATTCGTTGGGCACTGCGGTGAACGTTCAAGCGATGGTGTTTGGCAACATGGGTGCAGGAAGTGGAACCGGCGTCGCTTTTACACGCAATCCATCAACCGGCAAGAAAGAGCTGTACGGCGAATATTTATTAAATGCACAAGGCGAGGACGTGGTGGCCGGCATTCGCACGCCGAACCCGATCAGCCAGCTGAGAAAAGAACTACCCGAGGTCTACGATCAGTTTGCCTCAATCGCTGGACTGCTCGAACAGCATTACCACGACATGCAAGACTGCGAGTTTACTATCGAACGCGGCAAGCTTTGGATGTTACAGACTCGCACCGGCAAGCGTAGTGGGGCAGCTGCCGTTCGTGTTGCTGTTGAGATGGTTTACGAAAAACTGATTGACAAGAAGACCGCAGTTCAACGAGTAACTCCTGAACAACTCGATCAACTACTGCATCCGACTGTCGATCCGAAAACTAAGGCGACGGTTCTGGCAACTGGTTTACCGGCGAGTCCAGGCGCCGCGCAGGGCCAGGTTGTTTTTAGTCCAGACGAGGCTGAAGAAATGGCTCGGGAGGGCGCAAAGGTTGTGCTCGTCCGTTTGGAAACCAGTCCTGATGATTTCCACGGCATGGTTGCCGCCCAGGCGATCGTGACGGCTCGTGGTGGCATGACGAGTCACGCCGCAGTCGTTGCTCGCGGCATGGGCAAGACATGCGTGAGCGGCGCTAACGCAATAAACGTCGACTACAGTCAACAACAATTCACCGTCGATACCACGGTAGTGACGAAGGGAGAATGGATTACGGTCGATGGTTCCACTGGACGTGTGTTTCTCGGTCAGGTGCCGACGATTCAACCGACGCTGGAAAGCGATTTCTACAAACTAATGACGTGGGCTGATGAGTTTCGGCGATTGCGAGTCAGAGCGAATGCCGATACTCCGCTGGATGCGAAGACTGCGCGACAGTTTGGAGCAGAAGGCATTGGCTTGTGTCGTACTGAACACATGTTCTTCGGTGATCAGCGATTGGCAGCCATGCGAGAAATGATTTTGGCCGAGGGTGTGGGCGCGCGTGAAAAAGCATTGGAGAAATTGCTGCCCCTTCAGCGCGGCGACTTCATCGGCATCTTTCGCGAAATGGCTGGACTGCCGGTAACAATTCGACTGCTGGATCCGCCACTTCACGAGTTTTTGCCAAATGCTGAGGAACTAACTACTGAGTTGGCCGACCTCAAGATGGCGCTAAAGAAAGCCGATTCGTTAACTGACATGGATCATGTGCTCGACGAGATCGATCACAAACGGGCGTTGCTTCGCCAGGTTAATCGCATTCGCGAAGCAAACCCGATGCTAGGGTTCCGGGGTTGTCGTCTTGGTCTCCTGTTCCCTGAGGTCACGCGCATGCAGTGTCGTGCGATTTTCGAAGCGGCGTGTCAGGTCCAGGGTGAGCGGAGCAAGGTCGAGTTGGAAATCATGGTGCCGTTGGTGTCGTTGAGTGAAGAGTTGCGACAACAAGCGGAACTAATTCATGAAGTGGCGCGCCAGGTAATGGGGGAGAACGGCATGACGATCGAATACATGGTGGGAACCATGATCGAATTGCCTCGCGCAGCGCTGACGGCAGATCGGATCGCCCAGCATGCACAGTTCTTTTCGTTTGGAACAAACGATCTCACGCAAACGACATTTGGTTTAAGCCGCGACGACTCTAGTCGTTTTCTACCGAATTACATTGAACGAAAAATCGTGCGCGATGATCCGTTTCAGGTTCTGGACCGAGATGGCGTCGGTCAGCTGGTTCGCATTGGCACCGAACGCGGTCGGAGCGTGAAGCCAGAGCTCAAAGTCGGTATCTGCGGCGAACACGGTGGCGATCCTCAATCGATCGCGTTCTGTAACGAGATTGGGTTGGACTACGTCAGCTGTTCACCGTTCCGAGTTCCGGTGGCGCGTTTGGCTGCGGCGCAGGCAGCATTGAATACCGAAGAAACGATCAGCTCTCAGGTGTAAAGGAAAGTTTAGGGCGCCTCCTTGGAGTGCGGTGGCCCGGCACCGCTTTGGTAAATGGCTTGTTCCGAGAGTATTGCTATACCAAAGCGGTGCCGGGCCACCGCACTCCAAGGAGGCGTCCTTTACTTCTCGTCGGTTGGTAACGCGTTCGCGATGTCTGCCACGAGTTTCCACACGCCCGACTTGTTCCGCTTCCAGACTCTGACTATGTAACCCTTCTCTGTGGGTTTATCTTTTCGCGTCAACTCATACTTCCCATACGAGTAGCCGATGTCTGCGGACGTAGATACGCCGGCCGCGATTGGCTCGTATGTAAGTCGCGTTACCTGCTGCTGATCAAAGTAAGCAAGAATCTCTTTCTTCGTTACCATGAGCATGAA